>Ga0302133_10000046_pt1 | contig 61080 bp, 48 predicted proteins | sample CB9_331_MG_FD_203121 | JGI IMG/M metagenome (GOLD analysis project Ga0302133, IMG submission 203121) | Marine microbial communities from Western Arctic Ocean, Canada - CB9_33.1 | ecosystem: Environmental > Aquatic > Marine > Oceanic | place: Canada: Western Arctic Ocean | collected 2017-09-19 | reverse complement strand
AGAAATGCGAGCGACGAAATGAAAGACACCATTCGCTCAACGATCAACTTCGCCGACGTCCTGCCAAAATGGAATTACACAATCAAGCCGCAAATCGGACACTAATTTTCCGAACGGTCCTTAGTTGGAAAAAATCAAGCCTGAAGCGCAAGTTTTGAAGTTGCGCACTTCGGTTGACGGGAGACAGAAACCCTAAGTATTTAAGCCTGAAGCGCAAGCGAAGGAGCTTGCTGGCATCGCCCTGGAACCATCCTTCGCTTGCGCTTCAGGCTTTGATACCACATTCTGCAAGATTGACTGTTGAGAAGCTGCCTGCGATTCGCGACGATGAACAAGGTCACTGGGAGGCGAAATCAAAGGAGTACCAAATTATGTCTGACGACGTCGTATTAACCGAAGAACAAATCGCCGAGGAGTTAAGCAGTTTGCCGGGCTGGGAGTTTCGCGATGGCTGGATTCGCCGAGAGTACAAGACGCCGGGGTTTTCTCACACGCTGATGCTCGTCAATACAATCGGTTACCTGTCGGAGGCGGCGTGGCATCATCCTGATCTTTCGACGGGGTACGCGCAGGTGACCGTGAAACTGCAAACGCACCGCGTGCGCGGTATCACGGGCAACGACATCGAATTGGCGCGTAAGATTCACGAAGTTGTGACCTGGTTGCCGGCCGAAAGCGACGCGCTGAGCGGGTTCCCGAAAAAGTGGATTGAATAAGCGATGTCTCGCGAGCGCATTCTCTTCCTCACCGGCCGGTTGGCCGAGCGCTCGTTGCGGCGGGTCGTCGGAGAACTCGGCCCACAGTTGGGATTCGATTTTGAAGTGCAGACGTTGGGCATTAGTGTGGCGGCGCTGATGCACTGCGACTGGGTGGCGCGGAAACTCGAATTCGATGGCCAGTTCGATCGCGTGATTCTCCCCGGCTGGTGTCAGGGCGATCTGCAATTGCTGTCGGACCGATTCGGCCCCCCCTTTGAACGCGGCCCCAAGAATGTGTTCGATTTGCCGATGTATTTCGGTTCCGATGTCCGCGTATCGCCCGATTTGAGTCAGTACGATATCGAGATCATTGCCGAGATCAATCATGCGCCGCGGCTGAGTGATCGAGAGATAATGGCGGCGGCGGAGTCGTTCCGCGATAGTGGTGCCGACGTGATCGATGTGGGCTGTATCGCGGGCGAATCGTGGAACGGTGTGGGCGATGCCATACGGTTACTCCGGCGAGAAGGGTTTCGCGTTTCGATCGACAGTTTCGACCGTGGCGAAGTCGAAGCGGCAGTCGAAGCGGGTGCGGAACTCGTTTTGAGTTGCAACGGCGAGAATCTGTCGTGGGCTGCCGAACTTGGCGTCGAACTTGTTGCGATTCCCGATACGCCGCACGATGCGGATTCACTCGACCGCACGGTCGAGGCGTTACAAGAACGCGGCGCGACGTTTCGCGTCGATCCAATTCTCGAACCGATCGGATTCGGTTTTGCGGCATCACTGTCGCGGTATTTTGATGTCCGTCGTCGCTGGCCCGACGTGGAAATGATGATGGGCATCGGCAACGTCACCGAGTTGAGCGAAGCCGACACTGTGGGCATGAATCTGCTGTTGGCCGGACTCTGCCAGGAATTGGGCATTCGCAGCGTGTTGACGACCGAAGTTATCAACTGGGCCAGAACGTCGGTTCGCGAGTTTGATCTCGCACGCAGATTGTCCCACTTCAGTTTGGCGAATGGCGTGCTGCCCAAGCATCTCGACCCGCAACTGGTGATGCTCCGCGATCCAAGAATTTACAATTTGGGCGAAGAGGAATTGCAGACGTTGTCAGCGCAATTGCGCGATCCCAATTTTCGCATCTTCGTCGAGCGGGGCGAGATTCATGTGATGAACCGCGACGGATACTGGCGCGGTACCGATCCGTATTTGTTGTTCGAGGGGATGATCGACGGTGGCACGCCGATCGATCCGAAGCATGCATTTTATATGGGCTACGAACTCTCAAAAGCGGTGACGGCGTTAACGTTGGGGAAACAGTTCACGCAGGACGAAGCGCTGAATTGGGGCTTCCTCACAATCCCCGAGACGAGTGCCAAGGAACGCCGCAAGGCCCGCGGGCCGCGTCCCGCGGGATCAACCGCAGACGAGGACAGCGCATGACCGACGGCGCATCAATTCCGAATGCCGTCGGCGAACCGCTGGTGGAAGAACTCTCGCCATGCCCCGACGTTGCCGATGCATTGCGGGCCGTCGCTGGTTTGCCAAACGTGCTGCTGCTGGAAAGCGCTCGCAGCCTCGACCGGATTGGGCGGTATTCGTTCCTGACTGCCGATCCGTTTGCGTTATTTGAAATCCAGCAGTGCGAATTCGGACAAGATCCTTTTGCTCCTGTCCGCGATCTCCTTCAACAATGCACAGCGAAGACAATCCCCGACCTACCGACGTTTCAAGGTGGGGTGGCGGGGTTGCTTTCGTATGATTTGGGACATGCCTGGGAACGTTTGCCTTCGCCCGGAAAAGACGAATTCCAAATGCCGGCGATGGCCGTTGGACTGTATGATTGGATTGTCGTCTGGGATCACGTGACACAGCGGGCGTGGGTGATCTCTCACGGTTTTCCCGAGACGAATCAGGATAAGAAAACCGATCGCGCGGTCGTCCGCCTGCGGCAAGTGGTTGAATTGCTCGATGCGAAACAGCAAAATCAAAATGCAACCAGCGACAGCGGTGTTGCGAAGCGACCCCTCGACATTTCACAGTTGGCGACACAATTTCCTGCGCCGGGACCGGACGGCTTGACGAGTAACTTTTCGCGCGACGGGTTTTTGCAAGCCGTCGAGCGTGTGATCGAATACATTTACGCGGGCGATATTTTTCAGGCCAATCTCTCTCAGCGTCTGTTGTTTCCGCAGCGAGTTGGCCCGTTGGAACTGTATCAACGGATGCGCGTTTGCAATCCGGCACCGTTCGCTGGCTATTTTGCGCACGACGATTGGGCCATCGTCAGCGCTTCACCGGAGAGGTTTGTCACGGTGCAAAATGGCGAGGTGGAGACACGGCCGATTAAGGGGACGCGTCAGAGGCGCAGTGGTCCGGAAGCGGACCTGTTCACGCGCGACGAATTGCGGCAGAGCGGCAAAGATCAGGCCGAAAACGTGATGATTGTCGATCTGCTTCGCAACGATTTGTCGCGCGTCTGTCGGCCCGGTTCCATTCGCGTTCCCAGTTTATGTCATGTCGAAACTTATGAGACGGTGCAGCATCTGGTTTCGGAAGTTCGCGGACAGTTGGACGGCGGGAAGGATGTTTGGGATTTGCTCGCGGCAGCGTTTCCGGGCGGCTCCATCACCGGGGCGCCGAAGGTGCGGGCGATGGAAATTATCGCCGAACTGGAACCGACGGCCCGCGGGCCGTATTGTGGCAGTTTGTTTTACGTCGGCTTCGACGGAGCGGCCGACAGCAATATTCTCATTCGCACATTCACCTGCCGACGTGGTTGGATTCAATGCCCCGTCGGCGGCGGCATCGTCGCACAATCAGACCCCGTCGCCGAATACGAAGAAACGCTGCACAAGGCCGAAGGAATGCTGCGTGCGCTGCAATGATGGAATTGACAGTTCTTGACGTTCAACTCTCGTCTCTCCAATGATTCTCCTCATCGATAACTACGACAGTTTCGTCTACAACCTGGCTCGCTATTTCCGCGAGCTGGGTTGCGAAACGCGTGTCGTGAGGAACGACGCGGTGTCGGTGGATGAGGTGCGTCGGATGGCACCGGTGGCGGTGGTGCTTTCACCGGGACCACGCACGCCGAACGAGGCGGGGATTTCAGTCGAACTGGTGCGTTCTCTATTGCCAGACGTGCCCATGTTGGGCGTCTGCCTTGGATTTCAGGCGATCGCCGCGGCGCTGGGGGCAGACATCATTCGAGCGCCCGAACCGGTTCACGGCCGCACGTCAAGCATTCGCCATTCGGGCCAACGTATTTTTGCGGGTCTACCGAACCCGCTGGAAGCGACGAGATATCATTCGCTTATAGTTGACGAGACGACGTTGCCAGAGGAGTTGGCGGTGACCGCACGCACCGTCGATGGAATTCCGATGGCGTTGGAGCATCGGCATCGCCCAGTCGTCGGCGTGCAGTTTCATCCGGAATCGATCCTCACGGAGGCCGGACACCAGTTGCTGAGTTCATTTCTCCACCTTGCCGGCATCGAGCCGCGCGCGATTCCTGCTGGCGAAGTGCCTCCTCGCGAGACGACCGGCGATTGGGCGACACCCACCGGCCAGCCCTTGCACTGGTAATTCGGTCAACCGTCGCAGCCGGTTGTGTCGGTTGGCGCGGCATTTTCGATCGTGCTCCTATTGTTGCCCGCACGACTGCGCTCTCCCGCGTTCGCGTCGCGTCCCGCTCGGCACTCTGCCGAAATGCAGGATGATTCACAACCGGCCGGTCGCGCAACGTCGATGAGAAATGGTAGGGGTACGGTCAGCTTTCAGCCGTTACCACTCTGCCGGGAGTTTTTGAGCATTCTGGGCCAATCGATGTTGATCGTGTTGATTTCTGATCGCGTTGATTTCTGAACACAGTGAGGTTGAAGTGTTGCAGCACCTGTCATCTCGTGAGGCGCGATGGCTTCGGCGGATCTCCGCAGTTGGCTGTACCGCGGTTGTCTTCACCCTCATCATCCTCGCCGCCCTGCACACCACCGCCAACGATCATACGAGCGTAAATATTGCGAAGCCGGTGACCGGGCGTTGGCATAACGATTTCGCCCGCGCCGCTGCCGAAGCAAAACGTCTGAATAAGCCATTGCTCGTCCACTTCTACGCAGACTGGTGCCTGCCCTGTAAGCGAATGGAACGAGAGTCCCTCAGCAATCCTGCCCTGTTGCAGCAATTGGGAACTCGAATTGTCGGCGTGAAAGTCAATTTCGACCAGCAGAAGGAGCTAGGTCGGCGTTTCAATATTCGTTCATTACCCGGCGATGTCATCCTGACTCCAGATGGAACGATTCTGGCGCAGTCCAGCGGTTATCAGTCGCCGGGGAAATATTCACAGCAACTTGCCGCAGCAAACAATCAATTCACGAAGAGCGTCGGGCCAGATCCTGCAATCGCGAAACGATCAAATGACACAGCCCGTCCCAACGACACTGTTAACGGTAGAAACGAAAAAACTCAGTGGCCGTTAATTGTCGCGACACCGACCTCGCGCAAAAAACATGTTGCGCCAAAACCGACAGTCCGCGTGCAAAAGCCGCCGCTGGGAATGGAAGGCTTCAACCCCGTTTCGCTGTTTAAGCACCGAAAGTGGCAAAAAGGAATTGTGAAGTTCGCGGCGCGATACAAGGGTATTGAATACCGGGTCAATTCGGCCCAGGAACTGAAGGAGTTCTTGACCACTCCCGAACGGTTCGCACCGCGGTTGCTCGGTTGCGATCCTGTCATATTGCAGGAGACCGATCGTGGGCTGAACGGTACCACAAAGCACGCCGCCTACTTCGACGGCCGCCTCTATCTGTTCATCAATGCGCAGAACCGTGCGAAATTTAAGAAACAGCCGCTGCGATACACTCGGACGCAGCACGTGCTGTTGCTTGAAGAAAAGACGGAGAAGAAGCGATCGCTGCGGCGTCGAGCCCGCGCGTTTTCAGATGGTGATTTTGAATAGCCGCGAGCCAACGGTGCGTTTTACCGTAGTTATTTGCCATTGGCTTTCTGGTGTTCGTGTAAACGACGGCGATACCGCTCGTAAAAACGCGTTTGACGACTCTCGGGCCGGTACGGCTTTCCATCGATGAACGTTGCCTTGATTTGCGACGTGTGCTGTAACAGTGGGCCGTCGGAGAGGACCACGTTCGCGCGTTTGCCCGCGGTTAGCGAACCCACCTCGCGATCAATGCCGAGAATCTCCGCGGCCGACAACGTGACGGCCCTCAATCCTTCGGCCGGCGGCAGTCCAAAGGCGACTGCCATGGCCGCTTCAAACGGTGCATTGCGGCAGTTGCTGGCGTTGTTCGAGCGGATGCAGAATTTGACCCCCGCCTCATGCAGCCGCCCCGGGTTGGCGTACGGTGCATCGAACGGGTCGAACGAGTCCAGCGGTCGTTTCATTACCGGCCCAACGATCACCGGGACGTTGCGTTTCTTCAACTCGTCGGCCAGCAGCCAAGCCTGAGTTCCGCCGGTGATGATGATTTTCAGCTTTTCCTTTTCGGCAAACAGCAGCGCTTCGGCAATGGCCTTGCGCGAATCGGCTTCGACGAACACCGGTTTCTCGCCCTCTAGATAAGGACGCAACGCGTCGAATCGGGGATCTGCAATTGACGGCAATTGTTTGGCCTTCCTGGCTGCCGCTTGCAGTTTGAGGTACAAGCGGGCCTCTTCCAAAAACGCGTGCAGTTCATCGACGGTCTTCTTGTCGCCCCGCCAATTCAGTTGCAGGCCCTGTTCGTACTCTTCAATCATTTCGGCTGCGGTCCAGCCGGCCAGTTTGGCCAACGATGCCTGACCGGCAATCACTCCGCCGGTCGGTCGCATGAGGACCGTGGTGATTCCGCCCGCCCGCGCCACCGGCAGCAGTTCCGAGTCGGGGTTGATCGCCACACCGGCACGAAGATCGGGTTGGAAGTTGCCGCCCTCCGAGTAGTCGCGCGTCTCTTTGACCCGGGAGATTTCAACCAGCCCCAATGTCGTTCCGGCATCGATCAAACCGGGCGAGACGTGTAGTCCCGTACCGTCGATGAGCTTGGCATCGGCGGGCGGTTTGACGTCGGCACCCACGGCTGCGATCTTTCTGCCATCAATTACGAGCGTGCCGTTGCTGATGTCGTCGCCGTCCACCAGATGTAGAGTCGCTCCAACGATGGCATATTTTCCATTCGCCGGAATCGTCAGATCGAGAGGTCGCGATCGCAATTTCGCTGTTGCAAACTTCAAAGTTGGCGGATTGGAAGACCGCTTGGCCGCCTCGGCCGACATTACGGATGGAACGTCTGCTCTCACAAAATAGACTTCGCCTTCAATCAGCGTCAGCTCGCACCGGGAAAATGCATTCAGCGGATGGCTGTTGAAAATCGCCAGGTCGGCATCTTTGCCGACTTCAATCGTTCCCATTCGGTCATCCAGTCCCAACTCGCGGGCCGAGTTGCGTGTGATCGTCTGCAACGCGTGATCGGGATGCATGTTGCCGTATCGAACCGTTTTAGCCGCTTCGAGATAAAGGTGACGCACCAATTCCCGGTCATCGCTTTTGATGACGATGTTGGCGCCGGCTTCCTTCAGGAGCGCGGCGTTGTGGGGGATGGCGTCGAATGCTTCGACCTTGTATGCCCACCAGTCGGCGAACGTGCTGCAACTGGCTCCGTGGGCCACGATTTCCGGCGCGACCTTGTAACCTTCCAGCACGTGCTGCAGCGACCAGACGCGAATGCCCAGATCGGAGGTGACACGCAACAGCATCAGGATTTCGTCGGAACGATAACAATGAGAATGGATGAACTTGCGGTGGTTGACGATGTCCGACAGCGCTTCCAGACGCAGGTCGCGGCGCGGCGGCAGCAGGGAATTCGGTTTGTCGGACGTGGCGGCCCTCTTGCGTTCATACTCCATTTGCACGCGGCGGTAATCGATGGCCTCCATGAACGCGCGGTTCAAAGTCGCTTCAACTCCCAGCCGGGTGTTGGGAAAACGCGTTGTTTTGTATTTGACATTCTCGCCAAGAGCGAACTTTACGCCTTGCGGCGCGTCGTGCAGAATGTGCTCGGACGCCGTGCTGCCGTAACGCAATTTGACGACGGCGTCCTGTCCACCAACAACATTCGCCGATCCGTGCAGCAGCCGTGCCGCGGTCACACCGCCGGCTAGCGCGCGATACTCCGACGTGTCGGCACTGTTGACGGCATCCTTGATACGGACTTCCGGAACGATGGACAGCGTCGATTCGTTGACGCCGGAAGTAATCATAATATGGCTGTGCGTGTCGATAATGCCCGGCATGACAAACCGGCCGGTGGCGTCGATGACCTTCATTCCCGGTTCCGGTTTCATATTCTTGCCGATGGCGGCAATCTTGCCGTTCTTCACCAGAATCGACGTGTTCGGCAGCGTTTGCGCCGTTGCCGTCAGCACGGTTGCGTTCTTGATGAAGACGTTGCCGTCGGTTTGAATTGTCCGACGCAGACGGTCCGATTCCAGTTCCGTCGGCCGTTCGTTCTTGGTGGCAGCGTTTGGATTGGCGTTGGGGATTGGGGCAACGACGGGAGCCTCAAGTTGCACCAGATTGGGGTTTTGTGCGGCGGCCTTCGTCTCTCGTTCGCCCGACCATTTGGTCGCAGCGCCGAAGGCCGACTTGAGATCACCGCCGATGCGGCCCTGTTCCAGGCGTCCGGAAAACTTTAAGGACAACGTGCGTGAACCGGTCCCGATGTTGACCACAAGTTGAAAGGCCTGCTTGTCATCGATGTTGCCTGAAGCGACTTTTCCGTCTCCCTGACTGCTGGAGAAGGTGCCGGCAAGCTTGTCCCCCGATTGCGTTAACGTCAATGTTGCGGTCTGTTTCCCGTCGGCCGATTCGATCGACAGATTCCATTTTCCCACGATGCTGTTTGCATCAACTGCTGGCTCCGTTTTGTTTTTCGTCTCATCTGCGAGTGGTTTCGCCTCCTTATTGTAATCCGTCTTTGTGACGCCGGTGAAAACGTGGCGGAGCTTCGACTTTTGATGATCGAACGGGCCAGTTAGTACGACGATGTGCGCCAGTTTTCCGACCGCCAGCGTTCCCAGCCGATTGCCCACACCGAGAATTGCAGCTGCGTCGGACGTCAGGGCAGCCAGTGCGTCGTCGCGTGACAAACCCGCGTCAATCGCTAGCCGCAGATTCTTCAACACGTCGGCGCGGTTTTTCAACCCGTGGCTGCTGATGGCGATGCGGACCTTGGCGGCACGTAAGGCGGCGAGTCCGGCGACGCGCTCTTTCCAACGCGCCCGTTCGTCTTCCTGAACTCGTAAGGGCGACTTCACGTCGGCGACCAGTTTGTCGCTTGCCTTGGGAGCGGTGACCTTCGGCTCGGTGCCAAAGTTGATTTCGGCAATGACATCGACGTTGTGTTTGCTGAGTCGCGCCGCGGTCCGCCACGCTTCCCGACCACCCCAAACGGCGGTCTGAAGGTTAAACTCTTGTGCGATGTCCAATGCGCGGTGGATTTCGTCGCGGGTATCAGCCCGGAAGATGGCGCGCTGTTTTCGATGCAGCAGGTGATCGAGCGCCGCTAAAGTGCGGTCCACGGGCGGTTGTCCAACGCCGGGCTTTCCAGCGGCGTACAGATCGTGATGCACACGATAGTGTTGCGCGTTGAGGAAACCCTGCCGCAAATGCGCCGTTGCTCCCATGAGCGTCGATGGGTACGAGCCACCCGATGGAGCAAACAGTCGGAACTCCGCCAGTGTGTTTTCGGCCAACAGCGATTCACGCAGTGGCCGGCCGCTGCTATCGGTGAGAACTCCCTGTCCTGAAGCGACTTTGCCGGTGGGCAAAGTGTGGAAGGAAGTGAATCCTTCCTTGCGGAATGATTCCGGGGTGGCTGCATCGCTCTTCAACGCGTCGGCAACGTGGAATTCCGGTGTGAAGCTGTGTCGATTGTCGGGCCGTGTTGCAGCAAGAACGTAACGGGTGAAATCGACTTTGCGGCCCGGGACCGGTTTGGGCTGCCGATTGGAATCGATCGGATCGCTCGTGCCGGCATCGATAAAGCCGGCATACACGGACATCCCCGTTGCGTCGATCACTTCGGTGTCGGCCGGAATCTTAAGCGATTGACCGATGCCAACGATGACACCATCGCGAATCAGCACGTCGGTGTTGTTCAGGACTTCGCCTGGACGTGTGATGACGGTGGCGTGGACGATTGCAAATGCGCGCTGCCGAAATCCAACGGTGCGCGCGGATTGGGCATTTGTTTTGCCCGACATCGCGGCGACGATTGCGAGGCCAATCATTGCACAGTAGTGCAGACGACGCATACCGCGGCGGTGCCCATTGACTTGTTGCAGAGAATGTCGTTGCGTCATGTTGAATCTCGCTTGATACGCTTGATGGAAAATGGACAGCGGGCCGCCTGACAAATCGCGTTAACGAAAAGAACGTCGTGCGAGCGCGCCAGGGGCGGCAGTGGTTATTGAGACAAACAGTCGAGTGGCAATTGGTCTTGATGTTGGCGAAAGGATCCCAATCAGACCTGGGCTCAGAATAGGTTTTGGCTTGGTTCGGACCAATTCCAGCGCGTGACAGAAGCCTGTCCGATTTTGCAGACAAGTGCCGATTTACCGAACTTCGCGATTTCTCCAGATTATCAGACAAATCCGGCTGTTTCCAGAAAGTCACGAAAAGTCCGGATTTCGGTAGAATCAGTGGGAGCTAGAATTGACAGAAACGCAACAAAAGTTATGATGGTGTGAGTCTTGGAGTCAGTTGATTAGACTTCGCGTTCCTCGTTGATCCCCCATTCAGTGAAAAGTTTGAGTGGGCGTTGGTTAAAAGACGAGTTGCGAAAATCAAGTTGACCCGATGACTGGCTGTTTGCCCCCGCTTTTGGATGTGGCTCTCGCGCATACGTCACTGGAAATGCCAGTGGCACGATTCAACCGGGCGAGTCCATCTGGGCGCCATCCTACGTTGGTTGTTTGGCGGGGAAGTAACTGTCTCATACTGCTCAGGCCATTGGAATTCCCCGTAGGGGATTTTCGACGGGTGTTGTCAGGTCGGGCGTTGATCGCCGGATGATTTGGTAACCACTCAATCGAAACGATCGTCTGCACGCAAATATGGAAAACTGGCAGAATTGTTTGCCAAGCCTGTGAGGTCGTCGATGGCGGCGCTCGAATTGTGGATTTGAAAGATTTGAAAACACCAGCTTTGCGTTGTCTCTGCAGGAAACGTTTTAGTCGCTCTGTGAGTAACGCTTCAGTGGTCGGCAGGATGGATTCATCGGCAGTCTGTCAGAATGGGCTACCGAGCAGAATGGGCTATCGAGAGAGACGGGCGGTTTCGCTCCCGTTGCGGCGAATAAATTTGAAAATGTCGCCGCTTTTGATTTCATGGTTTTGAGAATGGAAGTTCTTAATGGGTTCTAACAGTGCCAGCGCGTCGGTCCGATCAGGACGGCGCTCCAAGCGGGTTGTTGACGCGGTGCGTGAGCAGCGAGACCAAACGGTCGATGACCGACAGCTTGAACAGAACGAAACGGCCGGTGGCGTCGTCGTCGCGGCGGAGAGTTCCAGTGTCGTTCTGGCAGACGATGGTGGCGGTCCATCGCGAAGCAATGAGGGCGGTGGGCGGCCGCGAGGTGGCGACGGCGGTGGACGACCGCGAAGCGGCGACGGTGAGGGTGGAGGATCCACAACCGGGAAACGTCGCCGTCGGCGGCGACGCGGTGGTGGTGGTGGTGGTGGTGGTGGTGGTGGCGGAGATGCGCGCAATAAACAAGGTGGCTCGCGCAACAACCGTTCGTCACGGTCGCGGCGACCGCAGACCAGCAGCCAAAACGGCGAGGAAGTGACCGGGACCATTGAAGGTGTGCTCGAATTGCATCCCAAGGGTTACGGATTTCTACGCGATCCCAAGAAGAACTATATTGCTCAGGGGAGCGATGCGTTTGTCTCCAGCTCGCACATCGAAAAACACAATCTGCGGGAAGGCATTCTCATTCGGGGTGAGGTCGGGTCGGGATCACGCGATCAGGGGCCGCGACTCAAAACGATTGAAACCATCGACGGTCGCACTCTGGAAGAGTATCAGGAAATCAAGATTTTTGACGAACTGACGCCCATCAATCCGTGCGAGCAAATCCGGCTGGAACGCGGTGCAGCGCCGATTACGATGCGCGTCATGGATCTTCTCACGCCGATCGGAAAAGGTCAGCGGGCGCTCATTGTCGCTCCTCCGCGTACCGGTAAAACGCTCCTGTTGCAGGACATCGCCGACTCGGTCAGCGAAAACCATCCGGAAGTTGAACTGATCGTTTTGCTGATCGACGAACGCCCGGAAGAAGTGACCGAAATGCAGCGCCGCATCAAAGGCGAGGTTGTTGCGTCTTCGATGGACCGGGAAGTTGAAAGTCACATTCGGCTTAGCCAGCTAATCATCGAGCGCGGAAAACGCCTCGCCGAATCCGGCAAAGATGTCTTCATTCTCCTGGACAGCATCACGCGGACGGCACGCGCCTTCAATAAATGGGTCGGCAACACGGGCCGCACCATGTCAGGCGGCCTCGACGTTAAGGCGCTCGACATTCCCAAGAAGATGTTCGGAACGGCCCGCCGATTTGACGAGGGAGGCTCGCTGACGGTCGTCGGCACCGCGCTGATCGACACCGGTAGCCGGATGGACGAGGTGATCTTTCAGGAGTTCAAGGGGACCGGCAACATGGAAATGGTCCTCAGCCGGGATTTGGCCGACCGCCGAATTTGGCCGGCAATCGACATTCAACTCTCGGGTACACGTCGAGAAGAACTGATTCTCGAAGAGGAAACCTTGGACAGCGTCGTCATGCTTCGTCGCAGCCTCGTTTCACTCAGCACCGTCGAGGCCATGGAGCAGCTGATCAGCACGCTCAAGAAGTTCCCAACCAACGCCGAGTTCCTCAAACGGATTCGCGCCGTACTTTAAGAGACGGTCGCACGACATTATTTTGCGAGCAGAGAGTGTCAACCCGCCGATACTTCGGTCGCGCGATTGGCATCGATTTCTACAGTCGTCAGCGCTAGCGGCGGTAGGAGACTGTCGGGTAGGACGTTTGCCAACGACCGAACCAAGGGATCTGTGGGCGAACGGATCGCATGTTTGGCCTCGATGCGGAACGGCCGGTTCGGCGCCGCGATTGAATGCGGGCTTCACGCAATGCAGCAGCGCGAGCGGCACGGCGGAAAATCAGTTCCTGCTGAGCAGACGTGCGGCGATATCGCAGAATTGTATCGTCTGTATCGGGGGCGGGACGGACAATAACATTCGCCGTCGGCCGCGTGACGGTGAATGCTGGTTGTGCCGACACCGTTTCGGGGAGCGTCAGCAGCAAAATGAATCCAAGGCCCGCGTAAAGACTTCGCATCGTGATCTCCAGACGATCGGGATCAACCGCCGCTTTTGATGGTCACCCCGATCCGACATCCCGCGCCGCCAATGCGGCCAGTTGACACGGTAAATGTCAAGATGCCGCAGACGCCGACCATCGGCGCATAAGGCGGAGGCCGGTATCGAGACTATCGGATAAATGACGGTCCCGGCGCCAATCGCAGGCCCGGTTTTCCGTCATTTTACAGCGAAATCTGCTATGCTCTGCCGCGGTCGAGAAGACGCACGAGTTCATCAATGTGATCACCCCGCGCCGGAATCACGCAGACATAGACAAATTCGCCATCTGTCCAACTCACTGAAGTCGTTGTGCTATTGCCCGGCGGAGCGAGAAGTGATGTTTTAGTAGGCACTGGATTTACCGAGTCCACCGGCAGAACCAGCAGGTATCCTGTCACGGGAGTCCGGCGGCGGCTCGTGAAGCGAAATTGATACATGGCAATTGCAAATTTCGCCCCGTCTACCTGTTGGTGTGGGTACGACTTCGGACCGTCAATCGCCAGCCCTTTCGGAATCGATTCCCAGTCGGCCGGCAATGCGGAATCATCACCAACAAATTCGGTCAACTCGTTGAAATTGGGATCCTGGCCGACGATCGATGCTGCCAATTGAACCGTATCGACGTGCTGGGGACTTCCCGAGAAAAGCTGCCAGCCGATAATGCCGATGGCGAGGGAGGCCGCCGTCCCCACCACCAGACGCATCCAGGATCGCCGCCGCAATGCTGCTTTTGGCTTAGCCGCAGGCGTGGCAACAGCCTCTACAACGTCGGCCGTTTCAGAACGCTCTGCCAATTGCGCGAGCAGGCGGGTTTGCAAGTCGTGCGGCACGGGGATGTCGCGCATTGCCGTGCCAATTTCCCGGTCCAGTTGCTGACGGCGCAGAAACTCACTCTTGCATTCGGCATGCGATTCGATGTGCGCGGCCGCCTCGGCCAACTCGGGATCAGCAAGATCGCCGGAGTCGGGACGGGCCACTTCCAGAATTTCCAACGCCGTTCGACAATCCATTGTGATCATCTTTCGTGATTGGGCGATTCATCGGGCCTTCAGGTTTGTTGGCTTCCCGCTGGCTGAAACGATGCCAGCTTCTGCCGTAAGTGTGCCTTGCCGCGTGCCAACCGGCTCATCACAGTGCCAATCGGCACGTCCATCTGTTCAGAGATTTCCTTATAACTGAACTGCTCGAAATAAAACAAGATGAGTGGAGTGCGAAACTCTTCTTCTAACTCGTTCAAAATCGATTGCAGTTGTTCGTTATCGAGGCGGATATCCTGCCGACACTCTTCCCCCGGCTCGGGGGCATGTTCGAGTGAGAGCAGCTTTGTTCCCGTGGTTCCTCGAAGACTTTTTAAGTACGCATTGCGTGTGATTGTGAACAGCCACGCTTTGCCGTTCTGCGGGTCGCGGAGCTGCTCGATTTTCTGGTGAGCGGTGAGAAACGACTGCTGGACGAGGTCTTCCGCATCCGCCGATTTGCCCGACAGACGAAACGCATACCGGTACAGCGCTGCATAATGCTGCTGCACCAGTTGGGCAAGTAAGGACGCGGCTGAACCGTCGGCCATGATCATCTCTCGAATAACTGATCCGTTTCCGGATCGGTTTATTCCCCGAAGACGTGCGATTTTTCGTTTACGGTAGCAATAATCTGGTCGAACCGTCGAGTCGGCGGGTCGCTGCTGACTCTTTCATCATACGAATTCGCGGTGAAAATCGTTCTCATGAATCTTTGAAAAGTCGGGAAAAAGCGGGAATAGAATGGCAAATTCGCGTGTCTTTGCTTCTAATGACACAAATCGAGGGGACCACAGTGACGGTTGCAGCCGTCTTAGAAATCTGTCGGTGATGATCGAACACCTTGTTAATGAGGAGAGACCCATGAAAAAGTTGATGACCTTACTTACGCTGGTTTCGTTGACGGCGTTTGCAGCTGGCTGCGGTAGCGACACTGCCGACCCGGCCGCATCGAACGGTAATGGCGACGGTACATCGACCAACGGCAACGGCGACAGCACAACCGAACCCACGGCCGATGGCACTACCGAACCCACGGCCGACGGAACAACCGAAACCGAAACGCCCAAGGAAACCGAAACGCCCAAGGAAACCGAAACGCCCAAGGAAACCGAAACGCCCAAGGAAACCGATACGCCCAAGGAAACCGACACTCCCAAGAAAACCGATGCTCCTAAGAAAACCGATGCTCCTAAGAAAACCGATGCTCCTAAGAAAACCGATGCTCCTAAGGAAACTGACACGCCGAAGAAGACCGACGCTCCCAAGAAAGCCGACGCTCCCAAGGAATCGAAGAAGCCCGTCGATGACACCAAGGATGACGTGGACGAAGAAGACTAAAGCCACGCGAGTCAACGTAACAAGGCCGGGTGAATCTCACCCGGCCTTGTTTATGCGCTGTTAGCGACGCCCGTTTAGCCGCTGCCCAACGGGCAGCGTGTCCTCACTAGCGAGGCTTGCCGAGAATGACCTTGAGCTTCACTTCTTTGCCTTTGCGTTGCACGACGATATCGACTTCATCGCCCGCTTTGAATTTTCGCAACGCCAGATCGAAATCGCTGAGGTTGCCGATCTTCTGGCCACCGAGGCCGACGATCACGTCGCCACCCTTCAAGCCGCCTTTCTCAGCGGGACTGCCGCCGGCAACAGCCATAATCGCGTAGCCCTTGGCCTCTTCGGCGAAGTCGGGAATGCTGCCGAAATAGGGGCGGCTGCCCGTGCGTGCCTGCGTCGACTTCCGTTTGACTTCGATATATTTGGGTCGTTCTTTGGTGGCGATGGTGTTGTCGGCTATTTCTTCCACCATCTGAACGACGCGTGACATCCCTGCGAGATTGATCTTATCCCAATCGTCGGTGGGGCGATGGTAATCTTTGTGTGTGCCGCTGAAGAAATGCAGCACGGGCATCTTCTTCCCGTAAAACGAGGAATGGTCGCTCGGGCCGAAGCCGCCTTCTTTCAGTGTCAGTTTGAAGTTGTGCTTCTTCCCTTCCGCTTCGATGAGCTTCTTCCATCGTGGGGTCGTGCCGATACCGTACACCACCAATTTGTCGTCGGTCACCCGGCCGACCATGTCCATGTTCAACATGGCGATGGTCTTATCCAGCGGAAACACCGGATTCTTGACGTAATGGGCCGACCCGATCAGACCGCGTTCTTCGGCGGTGAAGGCAATAAACACAATGCGGCGGGCCGGCTTCTTGTCGCGGGAACCGAATCGGCGGGCCAACTCGATCAGCGCGACCGTACCCGATGCATTGTCGTCGGCACCGTTGTGTACGGCTTTGCTGCCCGGTGCGAGCGAACCTTGTCCACCCATGCCGACGTGATCGTAATGCGCACCGATGACGACGGTTTCGTCGGCAAGCGGCCCTTCGCCTTCCAGCACGCCGATGACATTCTTGACTTCGACCTTGGTGACTTCGAGCGAGGTCTCGCCGGTTGCCTTCCAACCTTTCAGGGCGGTGGTCTGCGGTTTGACGTCCTTGTCGATTTCCGCTTCCAGATCCGCCAACGATTTCTTCAGCGACGCTTGCAACAACTGATCGACAGCCTTCGCCGTTACGTGCAAAATGGGAATCGAGTTTCCGCTGGCATTGCCGCCGTATCCAAATCGCATCAATGGGTCATCGTCATCCGCCTTGCCCGCTGCCACTTTTGCCGCATTGAGTCGCTTGACTGTGTCGGCCAGTTTCTTGCGGGCGGCAGCCGTCTTCTCGGCGTCCTTTGCGTCGGTCTTCACCAGTGCTTCGGCAGCAGCGACGACACGGCCGGTTTCCTTTTCCACCAACGAATTGTCGTTTTTTGCATTCTTGCGAATGCTGTAGGGATCGTTGACGAACAGGATGGCAGCAGCCCCTTTACCGAATGCGTTGCTGACCTTCGTCCGAAGCGAAGCATGCACCGTAACCGGTCCGCCTCCGCCGAACTTGCCGTGCGGATTTCCCTGCTGGGGATTGCGCCGCATGACGATGACGATCTTGCCCTTTAGATCAACGTCGGCGAAGTCCTGGTATTCCTTTTTTTTCGCGTCGATGGCGTAGCCGCCGAACACAATGCCGCCGTCAAATTTTCCCGCTCCGCCGAACGAGCAGGTTTGAAAATCGCCGTTGATCTTCAGGTTAATCGACTTACCATCTGGCCCCGTAAACGCCAAGGTGTTGGTCTTTCCCAACTTGCTGCCGGTGGTCATGGTGAAGGGCTGAAATGCTTCCCCTTCAACCGACGTCACGTCCAGCCCGGCTTCGCGGAAGGCGTTGCGAACAAAATCGGCTGCCTTGTTCAGGCCGTTCGTTCCCACTCCGCGGCCCTCGAGTTCATCGGACGCGAGGTACTTGATATCCTTCAGCAGCCGCGATTCCGACTCATTCGCCGCGTCTCCGAAGACGGGAAACGCGGATAGAACGGCAAGCAATCCGATCGCGACGGCGGTCGGCAATGCGGTAAATCCAGGACGATTGACTCGTTTCATGGAGGCGAGTCCTTTATGGCTCGAAGCAGGTACGGGTTTGGAACGACAGGTGATATTGTATACAAACGCCCGAAGTCGTGGCCACCACAACGGATGGAAATTGAGTGCCCGAGTGTGGTCGGGAGGTTTGTAGCCCTTGTTGAATTCACCAAGAAGGGGCGATTCATCGGGTTTCGTCGCGGCAAGAAGCGATCGAACCGCATGAATGCGGTCACTACGAACCCTCACTGGTGACACGCCAGTGCCACACATTTGAACAATTGATAAGCGATCCGCAGAATTGAGATCAGATCGACATGAATGTAGCCGAACCGCTGTTTTATGATTTTTTCGCGCCGGGGCGCATCGTCTTCGGGTGGGGAAGGCGTGCGGAGGCGGGAACGCTGGCGGCGTCGCTGGGGCGGCGCGCGTTTATTGTGTGCGGTTCGCGGACGTTGTTAGCAGCCGGACTGATTGACGAACTTTCGCGAACTCTGGGTGAAGCGGGCGTTCATGCCGTGCAGTTGGCAACAGTATCTCGTGAACCAGAGGTGCAGGACGTTAATGAGGTCGTTAGTTCGCTGCATAAATGTGACGCGGGCGATGGTGATCTGTTGTTGGCCGTCGGCGGAGGTTCGGCCATCGATCTGGCCAAGGCAGCCGCTGCGCTGGCGACCAATCGACACGGCGAATCGGTCGCCGATTTTCTGGAGGGAGTGGGGCGCGGTCTGAAGATCGAACGGCAACCGTTGCCGTTGATGGCGATGCCCACCACATCGGGAACGGGCAGCGAAGCGACCAAGAACGCCGTCATTTCTTCCTACGATCCTCCATTCAAGAAGAGTCTGCGATCGGAAATGATGGTGCCGAACATTGTGCTGGCCGATCCGGAATTGAGTGTTTCGGTCCCGCCGTCAGTGACGGCTCATACCGGTATGGATGCCATTACGCAGTTGATTGAAAGTTACATTTCCAATCGCGCGCAGCCAATTCCGCAAGCGCTTTGTATTTCCGGTCTCAAATTGGCCGTCCCGTCTATCGTCGCCGCTGTGGAAGAAGGGCATTTGCGTGGCCCGCGAGAGAACATGGCGCATGCGTCGATGCTCTCGGGCATGGCGTTGGCCAACTCGGGGCTGGGATTGGCGCACGGCGTCGCAGCAGCGTTGGGGGTTCACTGCCGAGCGCCGCACGGACTTGCCTGTGCCGTCATGTTGCCGGTGGCGATGCGGGTCAACCGCGAAGTGCGTGCAAGCGAACTGGCCGAGTTGGGCAGGTTGTTCACCGGCCAGGCGCTGACCGATGAAGCCGATGCGGTGGAAGCGGCAATCGAGACGATTGAAACCATAGGCAAGCGAATTGGCGTTCCAACTCGACTGTCGGAAATCGGCGTGCAGGGAGACCAGTTGCCGGCGCTTGTGACCAGTTCACGAGGCAACAGCATGAGCGGCAACCCGCGCGAACTCTCCGACGAAGAACTTCTGGACCTGCTAAAGGGGATGCTGTGATTCTAGCCGCAGGACTCACGCCGGCCTGGCAGCAGATTCTGCTCTTCGATCGGTTTCAACCGGGCGAGGTGAATCGAGCGCAAGAAGCCCACTGGTGCGCATCGGGAAAAGTGTTGAATGTTGGCATCGCCGGGCATTCGTTGGGCGAACAGTTTCGCACGCTGGCGATGATTGGGGGATCTGGCGGCGAGGCGATTCGGCGGGAATTTGCCGACGCCGAAATCGATGCCCGCTGGATCGAGACCGAGACACCGACGCGGGTCTGTACAACGATTCTCGACAAATCCACCGGCGTGACAACCGAACTGGTTGAAGAGTCGCGAACGCCGACGGAACAGGCGCTGGCCGATTTTGAAGCCGCATTTGCTGAAGAATCCCAGGACGCCGACATCGTCGTCCTCAGCGGCTCGTTGCCGCCGGGAGTGCCGACCGACTTCTATGCAAAGCTGCTGGAACGGACAAGTTGTCGCGCTGTACTCGATATTCGTGGGCCGGAGTTACTGGAGGCGCTTCCTTGCCGTCCGTTTCTGGTGAAGCCGAACCGCGAGGAGTTGGGGAAAACCTTCGGGCGGGATTTATCGAACGATGACGATGCGATTGCTGCTGTCCGGCAGACGGTTGAACTGGGCGCCGATTGGGTCGTGCTGACCGACGGCAGTCGCCCGGTCATCATCGGCTTCGACGGCGGACTGTTTCGCGCGAGTTCGCCTGAGGATTTGAGCGTGGTGAATCCGATCGGTTGCGGCGATTGTCTGGCTGCAGGAATCGCCGTCGCATTGGAAGGGGGGCGAACCCCCATCAACGCCATCCGCTTCGGCTTGGGCGCCGCCATCGATAACGTTGAGCAGTTGCTGCCGGCCCGTCTTAATCGTGCACGCGTGGAAGCCGTCGCAAGATGGGTCACGCCGGAACGGATTTAGCGGCGCGTCTATCTCAGATTGTCAGATCGCCCTCCCAATTCTGCGTGACAGTTGAGAGCGGACGGGCATTTTAAACGGCTCGCATGTACAACACCGCGCTGTATGCGACGACGGCACCGACGGCGAGGATTGCGAAGTTTAGAAGTTTTCTGGCCGTTTCAACTCGTTTGTGGGCGATGATCTGCACGATGAAGAACACGAACGCCACCATCACGAATTTGAAGTAGACCATTCCCTTGGGACCCCAGTGACCAATGAAGAAATTCGCAACCGGGTTCGACTCGACGTGGCCACCGTGATACAGCAGCTTAAATGTCAGCACGACATCAGCGATGCTGAAACACAGAAACAGCAGAACTTCGCCGCTGAGGTGCGTGTGCAGATTGGAATGCGTGAGCACATTGCCGAGGGACTTTGAGCGAGACTTTCCCTCGCTTCGTCGAGCCTGATTTGACATGCCACGCCTCCTGAGTTGGCAATGTGATTTCACAGCTGCGCTGAAAACGTCTGCGATGCGTTGCATCGCAGCTGCGCTAGTCATTCGTCTTAAGCGCGGATCAGCTTGCGAAGTTGTTCGATGTACCCGGGGATTGCTTCCTTCGGCTCGTCTTTCTCTTCGTATTCCAGAACCACATAGCCGCGATATTCGGCTTTCTTCAGGATGCCGACGATGCGTTCGAGATCAGCGTCTTCCTTTTTACCGTCGCGGCTGATCGCCGTCTTGATTTGCACGTTGATTGCCCAGGGCGCAATCTGTTCGAGATCGCGATACGGGTCGTCGGTGCGGAAGTTGCCGCCGTCGAAGTTCACGCCGAACCACGGCGACGGTTTCACGCCGTCGATGATTTTCATCATCTGTGCCGGTGTCGCCGTAATGCCGCCGTGATTTTCCAACGCCAGGAAGACCCCTTTTTCGGCGGCGTAGGCCAGCGACTGATTAATGCCCTCGACACAGCGTTCGATCGATTCCGCTTCGTTGCCACCCTTGGGAACACGGCCGGCGAAAATGCGAATGACCGGCGCGCCCATTGTGGCGGCATAGTCGATCCATTCCCGCGTCATCTTCAATTCCGCTTCCAACGCCTCGCCGGTTTTGCAGAAGTCGTTGCCGATGGCGGTGCCGGAGATGTCCAATCCCAATGCAAATGTCTTCTGTTTCACCTGCATCAGGTAGTCGTGCGTGATCTCGCGCGGGAAGTAGTAGCCGGTCAACTCGCAGCCGTCGAGATCCAACTCGGCACAGTAGTCGATGAAGTCGAGCATCGTCATCTTCGCGTCGGCCTTCGGTGCGCGAAATCGATTCGCGAGATACCGATTGAACGAATAGGCCGCCAGACTGAGTTTCATGCTCGGCCCGCTGTGCCGCTTAAGTGGACCGGCAGCCGGAGCGGTCTGAACGTCAATGCCGGAGCCGACAAACACACCGGCCCCCAGCAGCGATGACTTCAAAAACGTGCGGCGGTCGGAAGATTGGTTGGAATCGGTCACGGTTTTGCTCTCTTTCAGTTGGATTTGCACACGGCCAGGCGAGATCGTCTCGTCGGTTCGGGCTGCGAACCGTTCTCACCGCATGGTGTCTATTCTGTCATGCGATGCGAGCCGATGAAAGCCCCGCGTGCAATCGGCTGCAATTGCAATGTCTGGGGGCGTTACTACACTTGTTGGAATTCCCCCGGGGCGCTGCCCGTGGGCTTTGCCCAATAACCCTATTCCACATTCTGAAATCTGTAATTCTATGCCCCGTTACGACCCGAAACGTATCGAAACCAAATGGCAGTCCTATTGGGACGCGAACGAGACGTTCAAAACGCCCGAGGAACCAACCGGGCCGGAAAAACTGTTCGTGCTCGATATGTTCCCGTATCCATCGGGAAATGGTCTGCATGTGGGACATCCGGAAGGATACACGGCGACCGATATCACCTGCCGTTACGCCCGCATGCGGGGCAAACATGTGCTGCACCCGATGGGGTGGGACGCCTTCGGTTTGCCCGCCGAACAGCACGCGATCAAAACCGGCACGCATCCCAGTGTCACCACGTACAAAAACATCGACACTTTTCGTCGGCAGTTGAAAATGCTCGGCTTCAGTTACGACTGGAGCCGCGAGTTCTCGACGACCAATCCGGATTATTTTCGCTGGACACAGTGGATCTTTCTGCAGATTTTCGACACCTGGTACGACGCGAAATGTGAATGGACCGGTCCTGACGGCCAACAGCGCATCGGTCGCGGACGGCCGATTTCTGAACTGCCCATTCCGCCGGAAATTAAGGATTTGGGTGATGAAGCCGTACGGCGATACCAGGACAAATATCGTCTGGCGTATCAGCACGAAGCGCCGGTCAATTGGTGTCCCGCGCTCGGCACGGTCCTCTCGAACGAGGAAGTCGATGCCAAAGGCCGTAGCGAGCGGGGCGATCATCCGGTCGAGCGGTTGCCACTGCGGCAATGGATGCTCCGCATTACGGCCTACGCCGACCGATTGGGCGATGATCTCGATGGCGTCAATTGGACCGAATCGATCAAGCTGCTGCAGCGAAACTGGATCGGCAAAAGCCACGGGGCGGAGGTGGATTTCTACATCGGTGCGCCCAATACCGAACTGCAGACAGAGCAAGGGACACCGGTTGGATTCGAGCAGTGGAAGGCGATTCGTTCTGGCGGTGGGCTGCCATCGGAAGCGGGTAGCGATGTTCTGCGCGTCTACACCACGCGCCCCGATACCCTGTACGGTGCGACCTACATGGTCCTCGCGCCGGAGCACCCGTATGTCGAGCGGTTGACGACCGCCAATCAGCAACAGAAGGTGACCGAGTATTGTCGGCAAGCCGCGCTCAAAAGCGATCTCGACCGCACCGATCTGGCGAAGGAAAAGACGGGCGTATTCACCGGTGCGTATGCGGTCAATCCGGTCAGTGGCGAGCCGGTGCCGATTTGGGTCGCCGACTATGTGCTGATCAGTTACGGCACCGGCGCGATCATGGCGGTCCCGGCACACGACCTGCGCGACTGGGAATTCGCCGTCGAATTCGATATTCCCATCACGCCAGTGGTCGCACCGCCGGATGGCTACAAGCCGTCGAAGGACGAGTTGGCGTTGGCACGCGAAGTTGATGGTGAGAAGGAATGCGCGTTCGTCGGCGTTGGCACGGCCATCAATTCGGGCGATTACAACGGACTTTCAACTGACGAATTCAAGCAGAAGATTTCTGCCGACCTTGCGGAACAGGGACTCGGCTCGACGGCGGTCAATTACAAACTGCGCGACTGGTTGTTCAGTCGGCAACACTTCTGGGGTGAACCGTTTCCCATCTGGCACGAATTGGACGACGAAGGCAATCTCACCGGTCTGTTGCGGGCGGATGCCGATTCCGAATTGCCAGTTGCGCTGCCGGAGAACTTCGACTTCAAACCGCACGGCCGTCCCGAACCGCCGCTGGACGAAGCGCCGGACGAATGGCTGTACAAGACGGCCGACGACGGCACGAAACTCAAACGCGAAACCAACAGCATGCCGCAATGGGCCGGCAGTTGCTGGTACTACATTCGTTTCTGTGATCCGAAGAATGACCAGCAGTTTATCGATCCGGAGAAGGAAAAATACTGGCTGCCGGTCGATCTCTACATCGGCGGTGCCGAGCACGCCGTGCTGCACCTGTTGTATGCGCGATTCTGGCATAAAGTCCTATTCGATCGCGGCCACTTGAGCATTCCCGAACCGTTTCAAAGGTTGGTGAATCAGGGGATGATTCTCGGGGAAGCGGAATTGACCGGATTCAAGGATAAAGCAGGCGACTGGAAATCAGTCGAGCAGATCGCCGCCGACGGTTTTGACGGCGAGCGAGTCCAACTTGATCCGTCACAGGTGACAAAGAAGGGCGAGAAGTTCGTTCTGAAGGAGAACCCTGCGATCATCGTTGAGAGTCGCGCCCACAAAATGTCCAAGTCGCGCGGCAATGTCATTAACCCAGACGATGTTGTTGATCGTTGCGGGGCCGATGCGCTGCGGTTGTATGAGATGTTCATGGGGCCGTTGGAGCAGGTGAAGCCGTGGAACATGAGCGGCGTGGAAGGCGTCTTTCGGTTTCTGGGCAAAGTGTGGCGGATGGTTGCCGACGAACGGGCCGACGATGTTTGCTTAAACGCCGCCGTGCAGGATGCCGATCCGACTAGCGAACAGTTGCGCGTATTGCACAAGACCATCAAGGCGGTCACCGAAGACATCGAGAAACTCTCGTTCAATACGGCCATCAGCCGGATGATGGAGTTCACCAACGCCATCGGCTCACACGACGTGCGGCCCGTGTCGGTCTTGAAACCGTTCGTGCAAATACTCGCGCCGTTTGCCCCGCACATTGCCGAAGAATGTTGGCAGTTGCTGGGTGAACACGACACACTCACCTACGCCTCCTGGCCGGAATTCGACGAGCAATATCTGGTCGAATCGGAAATCGAAATCCCGGTGCAGGTAAACGGCAAACTGCGGGCGAAAATCAAAATCGCCGCCGACGCCGATCAGGCAACCATGCAGGCGGCCGCCGAAGCCGACGAAACCGTCGCCGCCAATCTCGATGGCAAACAGGTGGTGAAAGTCGTTGTCGTGCCGGGTCGGATGGTGAATTTTGTGGTGAAGGGGTGAAACTGGTATGATGGCGTCGTGATTTGGTAGCACCGCGGAGAAACCCGGTTTTTTCAAAAAACCGGGTTTCTGTTGCCGCGCCGTTCGTATCTCCCGCAGATTGCGAGACACGAGATGTCAACAACACTGGCAGAACTCACCACGCCGCTCGGACCCCGGGACGCCGGTGTGCCGATGACGCTCGATGAATTCGACGCCGCCGACTTTGAGCGCGGCTCTCGTTACGAACTCATTCATGGAGTGCTTATTGTGACGCCTCCGCCGTTGGAAGAAGAACGCGATTCGAATGAAGAGTTAGGTTTGTTGTTGCGAGTTTATCAGCGATCGCACGCCGACGGCAAAGCCCTCGATCTGACGCTGCCGGAGCAGAATCTGCGGACGAAAACGCAAAACCGTCGCTGTGACCGGGCGATTTGGGCCGGCTTGGGCAGACGGCCGCGCACACGCGGTCCGGCATCGCAGCGGGACGTGCCGGCAATCGTCGTTGAGTTCCCGTCTTCGCGACCCGCCGACCAGCGTCGTGACTACGAAGAAAAACGCATCGAGTACCGCGACTTTGGCGTGCAGGAATATTGGATAATCGATCGGTTCAGCCGTTTGCTGACAGTCTATTCGTGGCGCGGCCGACGGTGGGTGAAGAAGACGTATTCGGAAGACGAAATCTACTCAACGGCTCTATTGTCCGGTTTCACCCTGCCGTTGGCTCAACTCTTTGCACTGACCGACCAATACGATTGATCTGTCGGAGTGCTCGCCATGACAGACAATGCCAACAATCGTCCAACGATCCGTCAGTCCTTCTGGCTTGGTATGTTCGCGTTTTCCATCCTGCTGATCGCGATCTGCCTCCCGCTATATGTCGCGACGAGTTCGTTCTTCGCCGACAGGTATGCTAGACAGCGCGAATATGAAGAAGTCTATGAGGAAGCTGAAAGCATCGCGTGGGACCACCCGGACGCGAGTTGGAAATGGCCTGCGTCGCCACCACCAATTCCCGTTGATGACGACAGTGATTGAGATTGCCGTTTACCGACGCCCGCTGAGCCGCTAGATTCCCCCACCCAATCCGCTCGTTCTGAGTGGATATCTCTCCACCACATCTGTTACCTCCGGTTTCAATCCCACGGAGTTTGCCGTGCGTTTCTATCGATGCGCAACGATCGCATTGTTGCTATCGGCAATAGCGGCTACGCTGCGTCTTGCCGTACCAATGGTGGCAGGCGATGGAGATGCTCCCGTGCAGAAGATCGAGACAATGTATCGCGATTACCGCCGGGAATTTCGTGACGTTCCCGACGTGACTGCGGCCGACTTGCGCGCGCTTTTGGAGAATGGTGAGGTGTTGCTGGTCGATGTTCGCGACGCGAATGAGAGAGACGTTTCGACGATTCCTGGCGCGATCACAGTCGAAGAATTTGAACGCAATCACGACGACAGTCGCGATGCCTCCGTCGTGACGTATTGCACCATCGGCTACCGCAGCGGACTCTATGCCGACCAGTTGCGTCAGCGGGGGGTGAAGGTGCTGAATCTCAATGGAGGAATTCTGGCGTGGAGTCATGCGGGCGGCCAACTCGTCACACTGACTGGAGAGCCGACCAAACGCGTCCACGTTTACGGGCGGCGTTGGAACTTGTTGCCGACAGATTATATCGCTGTCTGGTAACGCCCACTTCTTTGACCCGTCCACCATAACGCGGAATCGTGTCGGCTTTGTCGGTTTGACGGGGACAAACTGGTTGCAGTCGAACGGTTGCTTACCGTACCATGCACTCCAGCCAAACGGTTGCCCGAGTTGTTCAATTGGGGTGACGACAAACCGTTGGAAGTGGCACGCCAAGCAACCAACCAGACGTCGGAGTGAGTCGACGATCGCGTTGGCAGGATGTAAGAGGGCAAGATTGTGAGCGGTGACGCGAAAGGGCCAAGCAGCCGCCAGGGCAAGTCGCCCCGGCATACCGCGTCAGGTGGCGATACCCCCCGTCCCAATCGTGAGACCAGCAGTTCCCCGCGCGTCACGAAAACACCAGGAAAAATCGCTCGGAAATTTGGTCGCTACCGCATCATTCGCCGTCTTGGCAAAGGAGGCATGGGGACGGTCTTTCTGGCAGAGGACACACAACTGCAGCGGCAGGTGGCGCTGAAGATCCCGCAGTTTGAGTCGGACAACGATCACGAATTACTCGAGCGTTTTTACCGCGAAGCCCGTGCGGCGGCCACGTTGAACCATCCCAATCTCTGTCCGGTTCACGATGTCGGCGAGATTGACGGCATTCATTACCTGACGATGGCCTTTATCGAAGGGGAGGCGTTGTCCGAAATGGTCCGCCCTGGCGAACCGCTTTCAGCCGAACAGGCGGCCACAATTGTGCACAAGGTGGCCTTGGGAATGGCCGAAGCGCACGACAGAGGGATCGTGCACCGCGACTTGAAGCCGGCAAACATTTCGATGAATCATCGGGGCGATCCGGTGGTGATGGACTTTGGCTTGGCGCGACTGACCGACAGGGGCGAAACGCGACTCACGCAGAGTGGCGCGGTCCTTGGCACGCCGGCATATATGGCACCGGAGCAGATCAAAGGGGAAATCGATGCCATCGGTCCGGGCTGCGACATCTACAGCTTGGGCGTCATCCTGTTTGAGTTGATGACCGGCGAAATTCCGTTCGACGGACCGATTGCAGCGGTGCTTGGGCAGGTGTTGACGCAGGAACCGCCACCGCCGTCGAAGTTCTGCCCAGAACTCGACCCGCGGTTGGAGGCGATCTGCCTGATGATGATGTCCAAGCAGCGCGAAGATCGCTACGACTCAATGTTTGCCGTGGCTGATGCGCTGAGTGGGTTTTTGTTCGAGACGACGCGCAGCGGAGCGTATCTGCCGAATTCCGGACCACACAAAATCGCCGCCGATGCCTCCAGCACGTACAAAATCTCCAGTTCCGACGAAGAGACCAGACGGAATCGGCGCAAACGCGTTCCAATGTCGGAACGCATGGCGGCGGCATCTGAGATCGTCCAGCAGTCGGTCGGCACCGTGCAAAACTGGGCGGCACCGCGCAAGAAGCCGTTGGGGATTGCGATTGGGGCAGCGGTTTTGTTTCTCGTCGCTTGCATGTCGGCCTTTCAGTTTTTCGGTGATGCGGACGAAGACATTTCTCAACCTGGAAGTACCGACGAGGTAATCGTCGATAGCAGTCCCGACCGTGGCAACGCGGGGGGGAATGGTGCGGCGGGCGGTGGTGAGAAGCGATCCCGCAAAGAGATCACAAACAACATCGGCATGCGGTTGGTGTTGCTCCCCGCGGGCGAGTTTTCGATGGGGGAAACGGCATCTCAATACGCTTTCGATGACGAACGGCCGCGGCATCGCGTCTCCATGACAACGTCATTCTATATGGGCAAGTATGAAGTCACGCAAAAAGAATACGTGGCCGTCATGGGGACGAACCCATCGTTCTTCAAGAGCGATAACCGACCGGTGGAGTCGGTTTCGTGGAACGACGCACGCGAGTTCTGTCGAAAATTGGGCGTGCAGGAGAATGTCGTCTATCGACTGCCGACCGAAGCCGAATGGGAATACGCCTGCCGCGCCGGTTCCGCGACCTCATGGCATTTCGGGAACGACGCCAGCCTGCTCCGTGAGTACGCGTGGTCGTCCGATATTGCAGGGGGGTCCACCGCCGAAGTAGGGAAACTGAAGCCGAACGGCTTCGGCCTGTTCGACATTCACGGCAACGTCTCGGAATGGTGCAGCGACTGGTACAGCTTCAATTATTACTCCGAGTCTCCCGGCTTCGACCCGCAAGGCCCCAACCAGAACGATGCCGCCCGCCTGGGTTACACCAAAGTGGTGCGCGGCGGCAGTTGGGATTCGACGGCGGCCATCTGCCGATCGGCCTACCGAGGCACCAGTTCCATGATGGTCCGCACCTCACGAACCGGGTTCCGGGTGGTGAGGGTCAATGGAAATTAGTCGATCGTTGATGAGCGCGTTGGCAGAACGAATGGGGGCAAAATTGTGAGCGGTGACGCCAAGCGACCAAGCAGCCGGCAGGGCAGGTCGCTGCCGCATTCCGAAGCAGGTGGCGATACGCCCCGTCCCAATCATGAGACCGGCAGTTCCGCCCGCGTTACGAAAACGCCGGATAAAATCTCACGGAAGTTTGGCCGTTACCGCATCATTCGTCGCCTCGGCAAAGGGGGCATGGGAACTGTCTTTCTGGCAGAGGACACACAACTGCAGCGAGAAGTGGCGCTGAAGATTCCACAGTTTGAATCGGACGATGACCATGAACTGTTGGAACGGTTCTACCGCGAAGCCCGCGCGGCGGCCACGTTGAACCATCCCAATCTCTGTCCGGTTTTCGATGTCGGTGAAATCGACGGCATTCACTACCTGACGATGGCCTACATTGAAGGACAGGAGTTGTCCGGATTGGTCCGCGCCGGCGAACCGCTCGCAGCCGAGCAGGCCTCGGCCATCGTTCACAAGGTTGCCCTCGGGATGGCCGAAGCGCACGAAAAGGGAATCGTACACCGCGACTTGAAGCCGGCGAACATCTCGATGAATCAACGGGGCGAGCCGGTTGTGATGGACTTTGGTCTGGCACGGCTCAACAACAGCGGCGACGCACGTCTCACCAAGAGTGGGGCGGTCATTGGCACGCCGGCGTATATGGCACCGGAGCAGATCAAGGGGGACGTTAACGCCATCGGGCCGGGCTGCGACATCTACAGCTTGGGCGTCATCCTGTTTGAATTGCTCACCGGTGAAATTCCGTTCGATGGACCGATCGCGGCCGTCCTCGGACAGGTATTGACGCAGGAGCCGCCTCCGCCATCATCGTTTCGGTCAGACCTCGATCTGCGGCTGGAAGCCATCTGCCTGAAGATGATGGCCAAGCAGCGAGAAGACCGTTACGACTCGATGTTTGGGGTGGCCGATGCGCTGGGAGAGTTTCTGTTTGAAACGACGCGCGCGGGAGTCTATGCCAGCACCTCCGGTGCACACGCTGCCAATGTGCAGGCAGGGGCCAACGAGACAATCGGCGGCAGTACGAAGTCTGGGCCAACCGTTTTTACTTCGGAACGCTTCACTGTTGTGTCTCAGTTCGTACGACGGTCGGTCGAAACCGTTGGCCAATGGGCTGCACCGCGCAAGAAGTCGCTGGGGATTGCGATTGCCGGAGCGGTCTTGTCGCTCTTCGGCTGTATGCTCGCCTACCAATTTTTTGATGACGCGGATGAGGGTCGCAGTTCGCGCGTCGATGGTGCGAATGGTGGTGACGCGACCCATTCACTCAATGAAATCACAAATAGCATCGGCATGCAGCTGGTATTGATTCCGGCGGGCGAGTTTTCCATGGGGGATACGGCATCCCATTCCGGATTCGACGACGAGCGGCCACGGCATCGCGTCACCATCACAAAACCATTCTACATGGGGGCACACGAAGTCACACAGAAGGAATACGCGGCTGTCATGGGCAACAATCCGTCTTTCTTTAAGGGTGATGATCGGCCCGTGGAGTCGGTTTCGTGGAACGATGCTGTCGAATTCTGCCGGAAGTTGGGCGTTCAGGAAAACGTTGTCTATCGACTGCCGACCGAAGCGGAGTGGGAATTTGCCTGCCGTGCCGGTTCCTCGACGTCGTGGCACTTCGGTGACGACGCCAATATGCTCACCGATTATGCATGGTCGGACGACACCGCAGACGGCACGACCAGAGAAGTGGGACAGCTCAAGCCGAACGGCTTCGGCCTGTTCGACTTTAATGGCAACGTCGCGGAATGGTGCAGCGACTGGTACAGCTTCGTTTACTACTCCAAGTCGTCACCAGCCGATCCGCAAGGCCCCAACGACAGCAACGCCAAGGGTCTGGGAAACGCCAAAGTGGTGCGCGGCGGCAGTTGGGATTCGACGGCAGCCACTTGCCGGGCCGCCTATCGAGGCAGCAATTTGATGACGGACGGCAATTCACGGACTGGTTTTCGCGTGGTGAGAGTCGTCGGGAATTAGGTCGCGTCATGCGAGTATCGTGGGCCGGCAGAATGGGGCGTTAATTGCGTGGGCGGTCGATGCCGAGCGCCTTCATTCGTGAGTTCAGCGTTGAAGGATTGATACCCAGCAGTTTTGCCGCGCCGCTTTCTCCGGAATCCTTCCAGGCCGAACCCGAACAGCCCGAACAGCCCGAACAGCCCGAACAGCCCGTACAGCGCGGCGGTTCCCGCTGCCGATTGCACGTCCCAAACGATTCCACCCGTTGGTCGCCATTGCCAGAACAACAGGACGAGGGCAAGGTTTGTGAAGAGCACATAGGTGGCCCGCTCGATTGGCCTGGGAACGAACCGGGTCCACCACTTCTTAAATGTTGGCCGTGCCATCAGTGTGTGCTGGACTGCGAAGACACCCACCAGGAGTGTGTTGACCAGCATTGCCATCCCAAGCGAGCCTTTCGCCGGCGAGTCGATTGCCTTCGGATCGAAAACGTTGGACAGGAAGGCGGCCAGATACAGGAAGGTCCCCAGGAAAATCAGGTAGTTGATCGCGCCGTACGCGAAAACTAAGGATGCGCTTCGTCATGTCGTTTCCTCTCAAAACAGGATTTCGGTGAACAGCGTTGCCGTGCGAGACAACGCCGGCGTTTTTGCCAGGCGAGATGCTGGCCGATGTGTTACAGCACGACAAAGGGCCTCTTGGTCCTGATTGGCGGCTGAACTCACACTCGTCTGAAGAGAGCTAACGCATTCGCCGTCCCACATGCAGTGGGAATTTACAAATCGTTTGTATGTAACGAGTTGTATGCGTTGTGGCGGCGCTGGCGGAGTCGCGAAATCTCGCGAATTGCGGAATCTCGCGAGTGGGAATGACGGTCTTTAGCGATTTCAAGAGAATCGCTCGGCCGCATTCCGAGCTTCACGTCGTTTCGTCGCCCTACGCCAGATCGAAGGTTTTCAGCAGGGCGGATAATGCCGCTTCACCCTGATCGGCGGCAACGACGGCGCTCATGCGGATCTCGCTGGTGTTAATCATCTGCACGTTGATGTTCGCTTCGGATAGAGCGCGAAACATTTTCTCGCCAACGCCGGTGTGACTGCGCAGGCCGATGCCCATCGCCGACAGTTTCGCGATTTTCCGGTCGAAGCTGATCTCAGCATCGGGCCACTGCAGAACCACTTCGCGCGTCAACAGCAGGCATTGGTCGAGGTCGGCCAGCGGGACGGTGAAGGAAAGGTGTGCGTTTCCCTCGTGACCGACATTCTGAATGATCATATCGACCATCATGCCACCTTCGGCCGCGGCGGTGAAGACTTCGGTTGCCACGCCGGGGACATCGGGCAAATTGGCAATCGTCACCCGCGATTGGTCGGCGTCGAGCTGAACTTCGCTGACGACAATGTCCTCCATGCTCGAAAGTCGCGCCACCACCTCCTGCTCCAATTCGTCGTGCGACGTGCCATTGGATGTTTTGCGCGGTTCGTTCTTCCAGCCGACCGACGGGCTGCCGGAAGTTTCACGATGCAGTTCAAATCCTTCGTGGACAATCCGGACGGCCTCGTCGCAGCAATCGCGATCGACCAGCACGGAGATCTTGATTTCGCTGGTGGTAATCATGCCGATGCTGATGCCGGCCTTTGCCAGCGATGCAAACATCTGCGCCGCAACACCGGTGTGCGTTCGCATGCCGCTGCCAACGGCCGAGACCTTCGAGAGGTTGGTGCCACGCATCACGCGGCCCGCGCCAATTTTTTGCACGGCCTCTTCGGCTGCGGTCAGCGCTTCGGCCAGATCATCCTGTGGCACGGTGAACGACACTTCGGCCAGTCCGCCCGAACTGACATCCTGCACGACCATGTCGATTGGGATTTTCCGGTCGGCCATTTGCGAAAAGATGAGATTCATCACACCGGGACGGTCGGGCAATTCGCAGAGGCTGACGCGGGCTTCATTTCGCACCAATGCCACGCCGGTGACGATGGGCAGGTCCTGCTCGGTCTCCGGCGCGATCAGTGTGCCGACACCATCGGAATAGGACGGGCGGACGCGGAGCGGGACGCGGTACTTCTTGGCGAATTCAATCGATCGGGCATGCATCACCCCCGCACCCAGACTCGCCAGTTCGAGCATTTCGTCATACGAAATGCGGTCGATTTTGCGGGCTTCGGAAACGATTCGCGGGTCGGTTGTGAACACGCCTTCGACGTCGGTGTAGATTTCGCATTCGTCGGCACCAAGCACTGCCGCCAACGCCGCCGCCGTCGAGTCGCTGCCGCCGCGACCAAGCGTGGTGATGTTGAACGCGCGATCGCGTCCCTGAAAGCCGGCGGCGATGACGATGTGTCCCGCATCCAGTTCCGCCCGCATTCTTTCGGTTGAAATTGTCTGGATGCGCGCCTTTCCGTGCGATGAGTCGGTCACAATGCCGATTTGCGTGCCGGTCAGGCTGATAGCCGTTTCGCCCAAAGTGCCGACGGCCATTGCCATTAGCGCTCCCGACTCCTGTTCGCCAGTCGAGAGCAGCATGTCCATCTCGCGCGGCGTAGGCGTATCGGTAATTTCTGCAGCCAGGCCAATCAGCTCGTCGGTTTTCTTGCCGCGCGCGCTGACAACCATCACCACCTGATGTCCCGCCCGTTTCGCTGCGACGGCTTTTTGTGCCGCCGCCTGAATCTTCCCAGCGTCGGCGACACTGGTCCCCCCAAATTTCTGCACGATCAACGACACGTGATTCTCGCTTTTGTCTTCGGTTGTTTCGCCATGTGCGGGCTGGTACTGAAAAACGTCTGCCTGCACCGAGAATAGCAGATCAACCCACCGCAGGAAGCGCACAGGGATGCCGGTTTTCTCGACGCGAGCCGGGTCGCATTTCGTGGGCGGTCATTTTGTTTGCATTGTGGTCGTTTGTTCGCCATGCTGTGGGGCATGAAGTGGCCGGAATATATGGGAGCCAGCACATGGTCAATGTCACGTCGCGAATCTCGTTTGCCGTCCTATTGCAGATTGCGCTGATCGGGTGCGGCTCCGCGGGACCGTCGGGCCTTGCGGACGATCCGCTGCAATTGCATCTGACAGCCAACGACGATGGCAGTCTCAAACAGATGACTTTCAATGAGCAGACGTTGGGGTTCAACGACGGCTCGTTCGAGAAGCTTGCAACGGAAGTCAAGCAGTTGGTGACGGGTGACGGAGAAGCAGAGGGTGCAGATCTTCAAATCGAAATCTCCGCCGATCCACGTCTTCGATTCGAGTTTGTTCAACGTGCAATAAGTGTGTACGTGGAGCAAGTCGATACGAAGACGGAAAATTCGGACTTTTACATCTGCCATATGCGATTGCTGAATACAGCGACCGGTCCGACACCTGCAGTCCCGCGCAGCTTTTCGATCGTGGTGCCGCCATCGGTCGAAGTTGTGACGGACGATATCGAGCTTCCCGATATCAAGGTAAAACTGGTTGCGAATACGGACGGTTCACTGAAAAGCCTGTTGCTGGGACGACGAGACTTGGGAAGCGATGAACAGGCATTCGAACGGCTGCATCACCAAATCTCGCGAATCATCGGCAAACCGGGAAATCGGCTGACGCAAGACATCGAAGTCGAGATCGACGCCGACGGTGCGCTGCGGTATCAGCACGTCATCCAGGCGATCAAGGCGTGCAATGGCCGACTCGGTCGGAATGGATGGGTCTTCTACATCGAGAGGATCAAGTTTGCAGAAATCGGCGGCTCGCGCGGTCAGGAAGAGTCTCTGCAGGAGTTGGAGGTCCTCAATTTTCTTGAGACCGGTCCCAAGAAAGAGGATCGTCCTATGCTCTTGCCACCGCCAATTGATCCCCCGCAGTGAGAAACCCCTGCTGTCCGTCCGGACGCAAGAAAAACGCGAGATGACAGAGTGGGTGTTATGCGGTGTTTGCGTCGAGTGTGTCGTTGGCGGGGCCTGCGGTTTTCGAGGAGATGGCCGTTCTTTGGGAAATGAATCTCGCAATTCTTTGTGGGATGGCTACACTTACACTCCTGAATGGAGAATTTAGGTCGAATGGAAGTCGCAAAAAAAGGAGCAACCCAATGGGAGAAGGCCGCGTCGAGGGAACGGAGTCGAACGGACGGTTGAATAACGGGTTGGAGGGTGAGCTGTCGGCATTGATCGACGGTGCACATCAGATTGAGGAGAATGTCCAGCGCGAGCTGTTAGCGCAGGCGGGGCTGCAGTTTTCATCGCTGGTTGTCCGCAGGGTGCCCAACGGTGTTTGTCTCGAAGGAGTGCTTGAAGCGGACGATGCCGATGGTGCCTCATCGAGTATCAACGGGCTTGCCCGTCGTGTGGCTGGTGTGCAAGAGGTGTTGAATCATCTTGTCGTGCATCAAGCGGGCGATAAAGTCCCAGCAAAAGGTTGATCCTGACGCGGGGGCGGTGTCACAACGACCGGGTTTGCGTGCGGCTGCTGAAATTGCAGATTTCGTCTGTACCCCGATTGCACCTTGTGATACTGTCCGCGTTCGGATTTTTATCGACAGGTTGTCTTTCGAGCCCATTCATGGACATCTCGTCCAATTTTACGTGTTTACTTAGCTTTTCGTCGCTTTCGGCGGAACATGTTGTTGTTCTGTTTCGGCGGAAACCGGTGGCAGTCAGCCAGTGAGGGCTTTATGCCGCCGGACGGGAAGTTGCTGCGCGTGAAGATTGTTTTCAGTTGAACGGGAACACGACAACCTTTCGTCTGGGTCGCGTCACGTTGCGAAATGGCAAGGAGGCCATCGTGAGTTTCGGTAAAACTCAACAGCAGGACGTTAAGCTTCAGATTCGCTGGCTCATCCGCCGGGATATGGTGGAAGTTCTTAAAATCGAGAGCGCCAGTTTCGAATACACCTGGAGCGAAGAAGACTTTCTGCGGTGCTTGCGTCAGCGCAACTGCATCGGCATGGTGGCCGAGCAGGACCACGAAATCGTGGGCTTCATGATTTATGAATTGCACAAGTCGAAATTGCGGATTTTGAATTTTGCCGTCGCGTCGGCAGCGCGTCGCCGGGGAGTGGGTCGCCAAATGATCTGCCGCCTCATCGACAAGCTCTCGCAGCAGCGACGCAAGGAAATTGTGCTGGACATTCGCGAAACGAATCTCCCGGCTCAAATGTTCTTCCGCAGCGAAGGATTCCGCGCCGTCCAGATTCTGCGGGATTATTACGACGACACCGACGAAGACGCCTACGTAATGCGGTACCAATTGGCGGGCGTTGACGAACTGCGTTCGCCCTACATGATCAAGAATCGCATTTCGGAATACGACGAATCGGAGTTGGAAGACGTGTAACGGCTACGTATTTCCGTCTCTGCCACAGTGCAACAATATCAACAGCCTTCGGTCGATGGGCCGAAGGCTGTTGACTTTATGTAGACAATGAACACGGCAAGTGCTGCGCAGCAGCGCGCAAACCCAAACCGACAGCTTGCTGTCGAAGTGCTGCTCAATCCGGACACCGACAGCAATCTGTCGGTTTGGGGTCGCGGCTCGCTCCGTTCGCATTGGATCCCCTGCGATTTGGGCTTCCACAACTTTCGACCGCACATCCGCCGCGAGGCACTTTGCGGCACGCTACGCTTTCGGTCGGCCAATCGCTAGAATCTCCGCCGGTAGATGCTCGGGGTGCGATTGGGACTCCTCGGGCAGTTTGTGTTTTCAGTCAACACGCGGCAATGTGAAGTGGCAGGGATGGCGAAAGCGAAGAAGGCCGCAGATATCGAAGCCGAAACCCAGGAGATCGGGCGATCTCTGTGGGATCGCCTGGAACGTCGCACGCCAACATTGTTCGAGCGACGCTGGTGGGACGACCAGATTCTCTCGTGGGCGATGTCCGACGAATCGGTCAAAGTGCAGATGTTCCGCTTTGTCGATGTGCTGCCGATGCTCCGCACGCACGAGCAGGTCACGCAGCATCTTCAGGAATATTTCGACGAAGTTCGGCAGCATTTGCCTTCGGCAGTGCGAATTGTGATGGACCTTTCGCAGCCGAACTCGGTGTTGAGCCGGGCGGTGGCGTGGAACGCCCGCAAGATGTCGACAGGCATGGCCCGCCGATTCATCGCTGGCTCGAATGTGGAAGAAGTGCTGCGATCGGTGGGCAAACTGCGCAAGCAGGGATTTGCCTTCACACTCGATTTGCTGGGTGAAGCGGTTGTCAGCGAGCGTGAGGCGGAGGCGTATCAGCAATCGTACGTGGAATTGATCGACGGACTTTGTCCGCAAATTAACTCCTGGCCCGAAGCCGGACAGATCGACTGCGACGAACAGGGGCCAATTCCGCGGGTCAACGTTTCGATCAAGCTGTCGGCGCTGTTCAGCCAGTTCCAACCAGTTGATCCGGCGGGAACGGCCGAAGGGGTCAAGACACGACTGCGATCGCTGCTGCGTTCGGCCCGCGAGCGCGATGCTTTCGTCAACGTCGATATGGAACATTACGCCTACAAAGACCTGACGCTGGAAATCTTCAAGCAGGTCTTCATGGAAGATGAATTCCGCGACTTCCCCGATTGCGGCATCGTCATTCAGGCATATCTGCCCGATGCCGAACGCGACCTCCGAGACTTGCTCAAGTGGGTGAAAAAACGGGGAACACCAGTTTGGGTGCGGCTGGTGAAAGGGGCGTACTGGGATTATGAAACCGTTCATTCGCGCTATAACAGCTGGCCGATTCCCGTCTACCTACAGAAGTGGCAATCGGACGAAAACTACGAACGGCAAACTCAGTTCTTGATGGAAAACTACAAGTGGCTGAGGCCGGCGCTGGCCAGTCACAATTTGCGAAGCTTGGCGCACGGGGTTGCGTGGGCGCGAAAACTGGATGTTCCGCCGGCAGCATGGGAAGTCCAGATGCTGTACGGCATGGGAGCCGATCAGGCCCAACTGTTTACTGAAATGGGCCATCGCGTTCGGGTTTACACTCCGTTCGGCGAGTTGATTCCGGGCATGGCGTACCTGGTCCGGCGGCTGTTGGAAAATACGTCGAACGATTCATTCTTGCGGCAAAGCTACCGGGAACACGTTTCGATTGAGGAGTTGATGATGAGTCCAACCGAAGTCGGCGCACAAACAGCGCCGCCGGAAGAAGAGCCGGTTCTTGAATTTGTCAATGAGCCGCACGCCGATTTCAGCCGCAGCGAAGTCCGCGAAGCGATGCAGGAAGCATTGGACGATGTTGCCGCGGAGTTGGGTGGTGAATATCCGCTGATAATCGATGGCCGCACGGTCGAAACGAGCGCGACGATTATCTCGCGGAACCCGTCTCACAAGGATCAGGTTGTCGGGACGGTTTCGTCGGCAACGACGGACAATGCGGCCGACGCAGTCGATGCCGCACGCCGCGCGTTTCGCGGGTGGGCAAACCTCGAAGTGCAGTACCGCGCCGAATACGTGGAACTGATCGCCTCGGAGATGCGAAACCGCCGGTATGAGTTGGCAGCATGGGAAGTGTATGAGTGCGGCAAGCCGTGGGCAGAGGCCGACGGCGATGTGACCGAGGCGATCGATTTTTGCGTTTATTACGCGCAGCAGATGCGGAAAATGGCGGTTCCGCGCCAATTCGATTTGCCCGGCGAGGAGAACAGCTACTTTTATCGTCCGCGCGGGGTGGTGGTGGTGATTGCGCCGTGGAACTTCCCGTTGGCGATTCTGACCGGCATGACGGCCGCCGCGCTGGCGGCGGGCAATACGGTGGTGATGAAGCCGGCCGAGCAGTCGTCGGTGATTGCTGCCAAGCTGATGGATATATGCCAATCGGCTGGGATTCCCGACGGCGTTGTGAATTTTCTGCCGGGTACGGGTGAGACGATTGGCCCCGAACTGGTCGGCAATCCCGATGTCGATTTGATTGCCTTCACCGGTTCGCGTGCGGTCGGACTGGAAATCAACCGGGCGGCTGCACAACCGGACGAACGCCGCGCGTCGGTGCCCCGCGTGATCGCCGAGATGGGGGGCAAGAACGGAATCATTGTCGATGACGACGCCGACCTCGACGAAGCAGTCGCCGGCGTGCTGAAAAGCGCCTTCGGATATGCCGGCCAGAAGTGCTCGGCCTGCTCGCGGGCAATTGTCCTCGACGCGGCGCATGACGCATTCGTCGAACGACTGGTGGAAGCGACAAAAAGTCTCGACCTCGGTCCGGCTGAGTTGCCGGGGACATCAGTCGGTCCGGTGATTGACGAAGAAGCGCAGCAGCGGATTCTGGAGTGCATCGAAGCGGGCAAGGAAGAAAGCACCTGTGTGCTGGAAGGTGATCTCGGCGAGTTGGGCGATGAAGGATACTACATCGGGCCACACATTTTCGTAGAGGTTGACCCACAATCCCGGCTCGCTCAGGAAGAAATCTTCGGCCCGGTGTTGGCCGTCATCAAAGTCAAGAATCTTGATGAAGCGATTGAGGTCGCCAACGGCACCGACTACGCATTGACCGCTGGCATGTTCAGCCGCAGCCCGGAAAATCTGACACGTGCGCGGAAAGAATTGCAGGTGGGCAATTTGTACTTGAATCGCGAGATCACCGGCGCATTGGTCGAACGGCAACCGTTCGGCGGATTCAAAATGTCGGGCATGGGATCAAAAGCGGGCGGCCCCGATTACCTCAGCCAATTCGTGATCCCGATCAACGTCACCGAAAACACCATGCGCCGCGGCTTCGCCCCGCCCGCGGATGAAGAGAAGTAACCAAAGGGTCGCTTGCGGTTGGAACGAGACGGCTGCCCTTCCTGGAGTTGGAAGGCTTGACCGAGTTGCCGAAAAGTGACTCGTCATTAAGATCGACGTGCAAGCACTCGTCGGTCGCTCTTTGCTGGCGAACGGCAACCGTCACTTCATCTCCGAAGTCGATCCCGCAAAAGTCCCAAATTCTTGGCTGTCGATGGTCTGATCGACCCTGAGTTCGCGAAAACGCATGGGTTGCGCTGGCGCGTAAGGAGTCCACGAATATCGTCGCTCAACTTGCTGTCCGGCATTTGACGAACTGGCGTGCATGTTGATCGAATTCAAGGTACAACGGGACCGTGGTTCTCCAGTTGAAAAAATGGAGTGACAGCGTCCTTTGCGAAATAGGGGGACCACCTCTTTCTGACAAGAGCGTCCCTTTTCGTCGATATGAAAAGGGCATAGACATCAAAAGGGAAGAGCAAAAACTCACACGATTAACGAGGGTGTTTCATGTTAATGCAGCGGACGACCGTTCTCATCACATTTCTGATGTGCTCATGTCTGGTTTCAGAAACAGTCTTCGCGCAAGCACGTAAGCGCAAGCCGGCGCCGACGCGCAAATTCGATGCCCCGGGTTCGCCCGCATTCAAGCAACTGAAACCCGGTGTGAATCCGCCCGTTGATGTGGATGGGAACTTTGTGATTGGCCCCAAATACTCAGCCGCTCCCGAACGCAAAGCCGTCAAAGACGTTCCGCAGGGGAAGGTGCAGCAGTTCACGATGGATTCGAAGGACGGCAAATTCTTGAATCCAGGGATTGCCCGCAAGGTGTTCGGGACGGTGGATCCCAAGAACCCCAAGACCTTGATCGTTGAAACCCACGAGATTGATTACAAGCGACAGATTACCGTTTACATTCCGGCGCAATATGTCCCGGGTACCGCAGCACCTTTCATGGTCAGCCACGACGGATCCAAGGGCAAACCCAACATGACGCTGCCGCGTATCCTCGACAACCTGATCGCTCAGAAGCGTGTCCCGGCGATGATCCTCATTATGATTGCCAACGGTGGCGGCGATGCCCAGGGACACGAGCGCGGAAAAGAATATGACACGATGTCGGGCCTGTTCGCCGAATACATCGAAACCGAAGTGCTGCCATTGGTGGAGAAGAACTGCGAAGTCAAACTGACGAAAAATCCCGACGGCCGCGCGGCCATGGGCAGCAGTTCCGGAGGTTCGGCCGCGCTCATCATGGCTTGGTATCGCACCGATCTTTATCACCGCGTGCTGACGACATCAGGCACATTCGTGAACCAGCAATGGCCCTTCGACCCCAAGACGCCCGATGGGGCCTGGGGGTTTCATAACGGGCTGATTGCCGAAAGCCCGAAGAAGCCCATCCGGCTTTTCATATCCGTGGGCGACCGGGATCTGCTGAATCCCAACGTCATGCGCGACGGCATGCACGACTGGGTCGAGGCAAACAATCGCATGGCCAAAGTGCTCAAGGCCAAGGGCTATCACTACCAATATCTCTTCTGCCAGAATGCCGGCCATGGCATCGGTAATGCCAAGTCGCAATTTCTCCCGCACGCGATCGAATGGGTGTGGAAAGGGTATGCCCCCAAGCAGAGCAAGTGACCGTTCTTGTCAATCAGCTGTTTTTCCGAGGCTCCGGGAACCGGCGCGACGAGCGGTTCATCGGCGGGGGATGTAACGCCACAGAACAGCGAAAGAGCGGCCAAAGTCGATACGGTTTCTCGCGATCGCTTTCACGGCACAGCCTTTCCGGAAGATCGGGTCTGCGGGATGAAAACTTTCGCGACGGAGTCACGGTCTACAATGCGCCACTTCGCACACCCATCATAAAGACGTTTTGATGTTTTGGTAAATCTCATAAAACCTCTTGTTTTATAGTCTCAACTCCACTTTCGGAGTTGATGCCATAACCCCTTAAAACCGCCCCAATTCCCCCCTCGCAGGTGTCACTGACACCCGCTATTCTCAGACGATGATCTTTATTGGATCATTATCCCCTTCCTCTTCTGGGAAGAGACTCTCCTGCCTCTCAGCGTCCGTCTGAGTCAGAGCGTCGGAGTCCTATCAGCGTTTGCAGCAGTGCAGCACTTTCAGCGGTCTCAGCAGTTGAGACTCTCACAGGCGTCAGTGACGCCCGGTCCAGTCAGCTATTGCGAAGATGCGATTCGATCTTGGCAAGGTATTCGATGACCGATCCGAAGCCGACCATGAGGATGCCTGAGATGCCGACTGAGAGCCCAATCGTGATTGCCATAGTCGAATTGGCTTCCAAACCTCCGATCACAGCCGTGAACAAGCCAATGGGGATGCTGAAGTAGCCCAAGACGGTAATCATCGTTGCCACGCCTGAAATGCTGGGTGATGTGTCGGGAGGTAATTCAGAATTGCTGAGTCTTCTGGGAGTTTCCGGCAGAAGAATTTTTGGGTATTTCTGCCTACAGTTCTTGCAGACAAACAACTCCTTGGGATTTGTCTTTTTGCACTGCAGACAGATCCAGTCACCCTCTCTGATCGGTTGAGACTCATCATCCGACGATGTGTCATTCTCCACGTCTGATGACACAGCAGCCTTGATGGAATCCGGCGTGAGGTCAATTGACTTCCCGCATTTCGGACAATCTCCCGTTGCCCCAATCTTTTCGGCAGTCACATTCAACTTGGCTCCGCAGGAACAGGTGATCATTCAAGTCAATAAGTGCTCGACCGACGCGAATAAGCATCCGGTCGGTTGAAAGTTACGGTTCGATTCCTCGATTGGTTCGTCTTCCTGTTGCTCGCACCAATCAAGAATTGCTTGTTTTCGCCATCGAAGGCTTCGGCCGATTTTGAGGGGCTTGGGCATTTGGCCTTTGGGGTACAGTCGTCTCACAGTGCAAGTACTGATGGAAAGTAGGTCGGCTACTTCGTGCAAAGTTAAGAATTCGCGGTCGCTCATTTGGTCACCTATGTTCGTGGGGATGAGGTCTCATACTCCAATTATCGCAGGTAATCACGAGAGGGCTAGAAGAATCAGGGCAACTAGTGTTGTACCTACAACAGCCCGTTTCTTGGCCGAATTCTTTCTCTGGGAAGAATGGTTTTTGTCTTGAAGGAGCAGAATCGGCATCGTAGATATCGAGTCTGACAATTTGCCTGCTTTCGGCTGGAGCGAACGTAGAGTTGGCCTTTGTTGCACTCTGGGCATTTTTCACTGGATCGCATTTTGTGATTCCTCCAAACGAAAAGCTGACAGGCACGTGATCGCTCCTGCCAGAGCATTTACAAAATCGGATGTGGCAGGATCATCGACGACGAGCGAAAGTGTCGTGACTCGCAAAAGTGCGTAGGCAACTTCTGAGTTGTTCCAATCGACAATTGGAAGTTGAGTTTGCTCGGCTTCGAGCGGATCGTCGGAGCCATCACGCATTCGACGCTCTGCTTCACGCAATATCTGTGAATGGAGCCATCTGCCAAATGTGGAAGACGTGATGCTGCTGATTGTTGCTGAAAGGTGCAGCAAGTTGTCATCGGTGATCTTGGCCAGATAGCCAACTGGGATTGCAGCGGATGTCATTGTGTTTCTCACTTCGTTAAGGAAAGAATCGAAATTGATTCAGGAGTAGTGCAAAAGCAGGTTCCATTGAGCGATAATTGGCTGCATGAATGGTTTGAAAAAGCCCCATGCTGTACACAAAAAATGGCAGTGGAGCAGATGGTCCTACGAGCCGTACACCTGTCAGAAAATGACCGGCCCCGGCCTTCCATAAGCGGGGCAATGGCTCTTGGCAAAATCGATTGGCTCGATTTCTCTCTCTGGAAGAAGAAGAAGAAGATGGGTCAGTCGTTCTCCTCATAATTCACTTCGGACGGATTGTCATACAGCCGCTGGTGAAGCATCTTTTGTGCAGCACGCTCCGCCTGCCAATGTTTTCGATAGCCGTCGTGCGTTCCAGTGAATCCATCAATTGAGAAAACCAAGGCGAAGCAACCGGGCTTGGCTTCGGAACGAACAATCCCGAATTGGTGGTCGCCATGCGTGGCATGCCGGATGCCGTGTTCAGCCCATTTCCATTCCAAGCGAACATTGTCGATGATGTAGTCGGCACGAATCGCGTCAGGATGGTTTTTGTCAAATGGCGACATTGCAGTTCCCTTGTGAATTAGTGGTTTTTATTGACGTTCGATCTGTTGCCGGTCGGCACATTTCTCTTCTGGGACGAGATATGGTGAATGACTTAATTCGTTAATTCGTTAATTCGTGGCGAGTAGCCTTCCAGACTTTTGCCGGTCGGCCCTTTGTTGCGATGGACTCAAACAACACACGTTGCTGGGAGTACAGCAGATCCAATGACTGTTTGATTCTCTTCGATTCAAAGTTCCGCCCCAGAGCGTTACTGATTTGAGTTTGAGTCAACCCATTCTCTTCCATCGAAATCATCGTCAACACGCGATCCGCAAGACTGTCGCCGGTCGCATCAGCAAAGATGGTGCGTGCAGATTCTTCGCAGTAATGCCAGACCGCCAACGCGGCTTCGAGATGATCGCGAGTGATCTGCTTAGCCTTGTCCAACAGGCAATAGACGAGAGCAATGCGGAGAACGAGCGTTGAACGTCGTGCGATGATCGATCCAATTAGACCGGGCTGACTCTTCGTCAATGGGATGTACGCGGCTTCCCACAAATCCGCAGCATCATCACGAAGGGTGATCTCTTTCTTCCCAGAGACGGCAGCGGCAGCATCCCGCAGCCATTTGGCGAATGGCTTCATTTCCTCTTCTGGAAGGAACCCACCAAACGGCAGAATCTTGTTTCGACTGACGTGGAAGATGAGAAATCGATTCATAAAGCCGTTCGCCATTTCCGTCGCGGTCAATCGGCGGGTAAGTTCCTGTGTCTCGCACGCAAATCAAGGATTGTTGCAACGAAGACACCTCTTAGGAATTCCGATTCGGAAACCGCACAATCCTCTTCCAGAGAAGCAGTCTCTCCGCTACGGCGGGTTGATTTCCGTCGCCGTTTTTTCGGTCTTGTGGTGCGATACTTATTCCAATCTTCCTCCATCAGTTTCAATGCCTCGATGCAGTCCCTCTCGTCGGCTGTTTTGGCTTGGTCTTTTGTCTTGCTCATTGTTTTTCCTGTTGTTCTAGAAGAACGTGATGACATCGGTTTGCTTCTTGCGTCTCTTGGCTGGCTTCCTTGTCTCTGGAGATGCAGTGCGACCATTCTCGAATGCAATGATGGCATCTGTTGGAATTCGATAGCGTGGTCGTTTGGCATTTCTGCGGGCGACGTCGATGGCTCGCAATTCACCACTGCGAATCCACGAGATCACCGTCTCGGCTTTGACTCCGAGCCTTTTGGCGTACATTGGTGGGGTGAGGTAAGTAGCAGGTTGAATCATCAACGTGTTCCAACGGGCATTAATGAGGCAGGAGCCGACACTCAACGCGATTTGGTCAGTGGTGACCGCAGTTGGAACACGAAAAAACCCGCTTTCCGGAGTCGAAAAGCGGGTTTAAGAGTTTTGGGGTGGTCAGTCGGGTGGTCACACTATCTGAGGTGGCCTCCGCAATAGGTCATTTGCTTCGTCGGCTTGTTCTGGGGTGACCTTGTTACGCCAAGACTCGCCTGTTTGTTGTTGTCGCACACTCATCAGGTGCTTCCACATTGCTGTTCTCGATATTGCCCCCTTACTACAACCAAGTTCATCGGCAAACCGTTGTCTGCTCCAGTCAGTAATCGACTGATCGTTGTCCCTGGGGTAGGTCATGACGAGTTCTTGCATTCGCTGCTCAACGGTTTTGTTGGGCTTGTCTTTGGTCGTCTCTGTAATCCAATGATCAATGACCGCCAGAGTACGAGACTTGAAGTCACGCAATGTTTCTTCGTTGTCACCTTTCCGCAAAGAGTAGACTGCCTTTTGTCCGTTCGGCTCGACCAGCTTGACGATAAAACCACGATCATGGGTTTGCTCAAAGTGAATTGGGGACTGGACATTGCTTTGGGAGCATGTCTTTTCAATATCCTTCACAAGCTCTACTGTTCCGGCCCACGGTTTGTCGGGCGGATTGGCTTCGATGTACAACCTCAACTTTGTCAGAAGCGTGTGCAGACTCTTCACTCCGCACCCCCCTCATCAGCAGGGAATAGCCAGTTGTGAACGGTATCAGTAACGGCGATGAGGCGTTCGTCGCTGATTCTCTGTCGATACGTAGCGGACATAGAGGGGTCGATGTGACCCATGATGAAGTCAACGGCGACTTGATCCAATGAGTCGCTGGCGACAGTAGCGAATGTTCTACGCAAATCGTAAAAGGTCCGCTTGTTGTTAATACCAACTGCTTCTCGTAGCAGTCGAAACATTACAGCCAGACTGTCGATGTTATTCGCATTGCGGGGATCATCGATGTTGCTGGTACGCACCCAACGATTTGCTCTCGTGGTCAGGAATACGCAATCTTCATCGGCAACGGCTATTGTTCTTGGTCGTAATGGGATTGCTCTGCGAATCGCTTCGACTGTTTCTGGCCATAATTTGCATCGTCGATCCGTTCCGGTCTTCGGTCTGGGAAAGTCTAGCCATGCGTTGTCTAAGTCAACTGCGGACAAAGGCAAACTTGAAATGTCGGTCTGGCCAAAACCGGCGTTGATCGCAGTCAGGATCATTGCACGCATAATCGGGTTTGTGGCTTCAAGAAGTTGGTGCACTTCTGCCGCCTGAAACATCTGCGGACCTGTCTTGGCTTTGGCAACGCGTAACGCCTTTCGAGTGGGCTTGTCAAAGCTCTGGCCGTAGCGAACGGGTTTGTCGATTAGGTCAGAATCAACTGCATACTTGAAAAGCATACGGACCCGAGTGATGTCGCCGGATAAAGTCAGCAAGCTGTGGTTGTTTTTTCTCTTGCCCTTCACCAACTCTGACCGAAGGCGTTGGAAGTCATTTGGGCCAAGCGATGAGACTGATCGCGTCCTGCCGAAAACTTGAATGACGCGTTCGCAGGTCTTGTGGTAATCCCGCATCGAGCGAACGCTCAATTCGCCCGAGTCCACCTTCATCGTTTTGGATGTGAGGAAATGGTTGGCGGCGTCAGCCAGAGTCAACTCACCGAGCTTGGCTGTTTGCGGATCACGCCCCGCGTACAAATCGTCACGCTGATCCAGATATTTCTTCAGTGCGGCGTCTGGATCATCCCAAGGACCGAAATAGCACGTTCGCCCCTTTATTTTTTTTGCCCATCGTTTTGTGGCATGGGGGAATAGTGGGAAGTCCTTGTACGGCTTAGCAGGTTTTGTCTGGGAGCGATTTGCAGTAGAATGGGGCATGGCATTACCTCGACCTGTAACCGGTGACGGTGATGTCTGGCACCCGCTGATTGCCGTCGGCGGGAGCCAATTGTTCACATCCTACCAGCTGGGGGTGTTTTGTCAATTAGAAAAGGGTGTCAAATCAGGTGTCAACCTGTTGTAAAATGAGTAGTTTAGAGCGTATTATCCTTGTTTCTAGCGGTTCATAAATCGGCTAGAATTAGAGGGTCAAGTTGCAAGTGTTTTCACGGTTTTGGGTTGCGTGTTGGGAGTTGATGTCGAATGAGCGATTCTCCCGGGTTTCAATTTCGGCGGGAGTTGGACAATCGGCCGTTGCCGATTGTGGGGGTGTTCAATGCGCTGACGGCACGGATGGCGAAGGCGGCGGGATTTCGGGCGGTGTATCAATCGGGGGCTGCGTTGTCGGCCGGTTTGGCGGCGGTGCCGGACATTGGTTTGGTGACGCAGACGGAATTCGTGCAGCAGGGCGGATATCTGGCCCGTGCGGTCGATGTGCCGGTGATTTCCGATGCCGACACAGGATTCGGCGATGTTTCGTCGGTCGAGCGAACGGTCGCGCTGTATGAGGCGGCCGGGTTGGCGGGGTTTCATCTGGAAGATCAGCAGCTACCCAAACGCTGCGGACATCTGAGCGGCAAGACGCTGGTCGAAACATCGGAGATGGTGGCGAAGATCAAAGCGGCCGTAAGCGCGCGGCGCGATCCTGATTTCGTCGTTATCGCCCGCACCGATGCGCGCGGTGTTGTTGGAATTGAGGATGCGTTGGAACGCGCGAAGGCGTATGTCGATGCGGGGGCCGACATGGTGTTTCCCGAAGCACTGCAGTCGCCCGCTGAGTTCACGCGGTTCGCCGACGAAATCTCGGTGCCGTTGATGGCGAACATGACCGAGTTCGGGAAGAGCCCGTTACTGTCGGTGCGTGAGTTGGGCGAGATGGGATTTGCGGCGGTGTTGTTTCCGGTGACGATTTTTCGCGTCGCGATGAAGGCGGCGGAGAACGCGCTGTCGCAGTTGGCCGATACCGGCACACAACAGAGTTTTCTGGACGACATGCAGACGCGTGCGGAACTGTATGAGTTGCTCGATTACGACGGATTCGAAGAACGGGACCGCGAGTATTTTGGAACCCACGGCGAGGGGCGGGCGTAAGCCCCCTGATGCGTTCGATCGTGCCGTGATCGAGAAACCCGGTTTTTTGAAAAAACCGGGTTTCTGTGTTTGGGGACTCCGAAAAAATCAATCGGTTTACACCGACCGTTTGCCTTTGTCGGCGGATTCTTCGAGGCGGTCGACGTACTCTTCGCTCATGCCGGTGGCCAGTCGTGGGGCGCGTTGGAAGTTGTCGCCGCGGGCGACTTCTGGCCGGAGCGGCCAATGCAGGTTGGATGTGTAAGCGTCCCAGTCGGTTTGGTCGGCCGGCTTGAGTTGCCGCAACCAATGCAGGCCGAATGTGACGTGCTGGATTTCATCGTTATGAATGACGCGCATCAGGGCGGCGCTGCGTTTGTCGCCGGCGGTCAGGAAATACTCTTCGAATTCGAGGGTGTGATCGAGATTGCGGACTTCAAAGGTCAGCGGCAAACCGGCGAGGTAATCGAGAACGCTTTCAAATGCTTGTGCCTTTTCCCAGATGTAACAATTCACCGGCAGATCGCCGAAATGGAGGCCAAGGGCGGCGGCTCGTTCGGCGTGCATGCGGGTGTGGCGTTGTTCGTCGAAGATGATGTCGGTCAATCCGCGGCGGAATTCGGCCGGCGCATTGGGAAACGCGCAGAGGACAAACGCCATCACTTCGGCCGCCTGCAATTCGTGGTTGGCCATAATGTGATGTGCGACTGCACGCTTGGCGGGATCGTGGAACGCAACGGGAGCGGGCATGTTGGGTGCGGTTCTCGGACGGGCAAACTGCAGATTCGCGGGGCGGGTCGGCACGGTGATTCGCAATGCCTCGCCAGGGGATGTGTCGGTGAGCGCCGAAGAGGGGGCAGCCAGTTTCTCATCGAGTGTTTCGCCGCAGAGAATTTGCAGGGCGAAATCGCGGATTTCCATTACGGGTTCAATTCCTGTGGTGCGACGATGTTGGGAAGCTTGATAGAATGATTGTCGAGAATGGGAAGCGGCACGTCCAGCAACCATTGAGAAAGATGGGTGCCACTGGCGTGTCGCCAGTGGCACCCGTTAACAGCAGGTGTTAAGAGACACCAATACGCGCGGGGCGTTGCCCTCGCCGCTAAACGGAATATGAGTGAATTGGAGACGGAGTGGTTGAGCAAGACGTTTTGATTCGCATCCGTGAATTGTTGACGCGGAACGATGTTGCGTTTCGCGAGGTGGAACATGCGCCGACATTTACTTCGGAAGAATCGGCCCGTGCTCGCGGTGAAGACTTGCGAATTGGCGGCAAGGCGTTGCTGATGAAGTCGGGTGACGCGTTCCGGTTGTTCGTGCTGCCTGCGGATCGGAAAGTCGATTCGGCGGCGATTCGTCAGGAATTGGGAATTCGCAAAATGCGGTTTGCTTCGCGGGACGAATTGTTGGATCTGACCGGCTTGGTGCCCGGCTGTGTGCCACCGTTTGGGAAACCGGTGTTGCCGTTCGATCTGTTTGTCGATGCGGCGATTCGCGAGAATGATCGCATTGCTTTCAACGCGGGATCGCTGACGAACTCGGTGATTATGGGGGTGGATGATTATTTGCGGGTGGCGGATCCGACGGGGGTGTTTGGCTTTTCGGTGACGAATTCGGTGATGGAATAGTTGTGCGAGGTTGGTTGATCCGACGGGACGCAGCCGGTCGGCTTTGTGGGTTTGTTAGGAATTGGGGCGGTGAGCGTCCCTTTTGCACGGTGGAGTGGGGCCGTATCATGGGGACTGAGGGGCCGCGAGACCGCAAGCGATGTTTGGAGCGAGTTGAGATGAAACGATTGATATACGCTGTGGCGGTGTTGGCTGTGGTTTTGGCCGCAGGGCAGCGGGCGAAGGCGGCCAAGGATCCCAAGAGATCGTTGTCGGTTCGCAAAGCGCTCGATTATCTGGCGAGCGAGCAACGACGACAGGGTTACTGGGAAGCGAACGGCGGGCAATACCGCGTGGCGATGACGGCACTGTCGGCCAACGCGATGGCGTGTGAAGGTTCGACGACGACCCGTGGTCGATATTCCAAGAACATCCGGCTGGCCGTCGATTACCTGCTTGGCTTGGCACGGCCGAATGGGCTGATCGGATACAAGAACGACTATCACTACACATACGGTCACGGTTTTTCGATGTTGTTTCTCTCGCAGGTTTATGGCGAAGAGGAAGACGCCGAACGGCGTGCGGAGTTGAAACGTGTGCTGACCAACGCGGTTATTTTCAGCGCCAGCGCACAGACGACGCGTGGTGGCTGGGGATACGTGTCGGCCAAGGATGGGAACGACTTTGACGAGGGGTCGACCTGCATCACGCAGGTGCAGGGGTTACGGGCCTGCCGCAATGCCGGTATTCCGGTATCCAAGAAGATTATTGAACGCGCGGTGAAATACATTCAGGACTGCACGACGCCGGAGGGGGGCGTGCAATACAGCATTCGAGGTGGTGGGCCGCGTCCTCCAATTACGGCGGCGGCAATCGCGTGCCTGTTCAACTCGGGAGAGTACAAGTCGCCGTACGCCAAGAAGTTGCTCGCATTCTGTGAAAAGAACGTCTGGCCGGGAAACTCGACGCGGCGTCAATCGGGACACTGGCATTACACGCACTACTACTTCTCGCAGGTCATCTATCGCATGGGCGACGAGAAGTGGAAGAAGTACATTGGGGGAGTTGGGCAGGACATCATCCGGAAGCAGTCGGCTTCGGGGGCATGGAAAGAGGGGCATGTCGGCCCCGTTTACACCACGGCCATCAACGCGACGGTCCTGCAGATCGACAACGGCTACCTACCGATTTACCAGCGCTGACGTAGTAGGTTTGTCGCAGAAAGGTGCGTAGAACGCTCCATCCCAAGTGAGCGTCCGCACCCGGTCGGTTCGACCGTGCGGACTGCTGCACACCGGACACGAGTCTTGACCCCTGCAATTGCGATTTTCTGTCAAGGTGGCACAACCGAGTGGCCGATACTCGGAGTTAGGGGAATCCGAGTCGTCGCACAACATACAGAGATGTTGCGTCGGCGGGTTCGGCAACGGTCGCCTTTTCATGGAAGGGCAAGTGTATGCAGCCACGATTGAGGTTATTTATCGGCGACGAGCAGGGTGGCTCGAGCATCGAACCACAGGTGACCGTCCGTTTGAGTGACATCACACAGGCGCTCACCGACGCCAGCCAAGAGGATCGCACCTGGCTGAGCGACTTCATAAACGATGAGGTACGGGTTTCTACCGATTTGTATGAAGTGATTTCTTCGTTCTCGCATCTGCGTCCCAGCGCTTGAGTGCATGATTGCTCGTCGAGCCTGGAGCCATTTTGATGGACCGGGCGTTTGCACACAGCGCCAGTGTTAGAGCAGTAAACGCCGCATTTGGCGGCGGGAGAGGCGGTCGGCGTGGTTCGCAGGGTGATAGCCGGGTTTGTCATCGCTGTTGGCCTGTTCGCCGTAGCCATCGGCGTGCAGCGCTGGTTCGACTCCCGTGCAGCGGAATCGGTCGTGCATTCCTTGATGGCAGCCATCCAAGCGGGTGATCGCGACGCCATGCTCGGGCTTCTCACCCCTGATCGTCGAATTGTGGCCGATGCTCCATCGACGCGGGCTGGGGGCGAAAATGCCTGGAAAAGACAGAGGGGCATGTCCTACCGCATTCGCGAGATGGAGATCAACGGTGACCGTGCTGTTGCCAGCGTGACCATTGAAAAGGACGGTTACGAAGTACAGCCCACTGTCTACCTGCAGCGGGGAGAGGCGGCACGCTGGAAAATCGACCGGGTTGAGGACCTGCAGGAGGATCCCCGGTATCTGAAGGATGTACACGCCTTCGAGCGGCAGCAGGGCGAACAGCTTGCCGAAGAGCTGAAAGAGGCACTCGACGGTCGCGACGGTGTTACCATTGAACGGGTGACGACCTCTGAGACCCCCGGCTCTGGCCGCCTTTAGAGGCGATACCGTCGATGTCAAGATTCTGGCGACGCGCCGGTCGTTGATCCATCGCTCGATGGGACCCGAATCAACGCAAACCACCCAAAGCTTCACCTCTCGTTGTTCTCATTTCATGCTCAGTCACGGTCAGGTTCTGCGAGATTCTGCGCCAACACGTCGCGGATGGTCTCGTTTTTGTGCCGGTTGACTGGACATACTCCAACGGCACGATTAAAGATTGTCGTATGAATTATCTGAAGTCGGCCGCTGCTGGTTGATAGTCGGGCCGACCGGTGAAAGGTATAAGTAGAAAGATAAGAAACGTCTTTCCCCTTTTGCCTTTTCCACATTTGATTTTTTGTTCGACCGGCGATGCCGGGTGAGGCCATTCATGAACGCACAAGGAAAGCAGTCGTCCGGTGGCGGTACTGCGAAGACGATGATTGAGGCGCGCGGGCTAAGTAAGTACTACGGCCCGTTTGTTGCGACTCAGGACGTGACGTTTTCGGTCCCCGCTGGTCAGGTGGCGGCATTTTTGGGTCCGAACGGCGCGGGCAAATCGACCACAATGAAACTGCTGACCGGTTTTCTCGCTCCGAATGCCGGAGAGGCGAACATTGGTGGCTTCAACGTCTCGAAGAATCGCATCGAGGCGAGCCGACTGATTGGTTACTTGCCCGAAAACGGGCCACTGTACAACGAGATGACGCCCCGCGGCATCTTGCGATATCTGGGGCGGGCGCGCGGCATGAGCGGCGCCCTGTTGAAGCAGCGGATGGAATACGTCGCCGAACATTGCGCTCTCGATAGCGTGTGGGGCAAACCGGTCGGAAAGTTGTCGCGCGGGTTTCGTCAACGGGTTGGAATGGGGCAGGCATTGCTGCACGACCCGGAAGTGTTGATTCTCGATGAGCCAACCAGCGGCCTTGATCCGAACCAGGTTCACGACGTACGCGAGTTGATTATCAGCCTCGGGAAGACAAAGACGATCTTGCTATCGACCCATATTTTGCAGGAAGTTCGGGCCGTCTGCAGTCGCGTGATTTTGATTGACGAAGGTCGCGTTGTGCTGGATGGATCGATTGACGACATGGAAGGCGGACAGCACAACATGGAACAACGATTCCGCGAATTAACAAATGTGGGATAGAGTTTGAAGTCCTCATTGGACTGTCTGTTATTGTATTGAAATTCACATTGCTGGATTGAAAAGCGAATAAATCGGAGTTACCGGAATGTTGCGTTGTCACGTGATCTGGGCGGTTTTTTGCCGCAATGTTGCCGCCTATTTTTCCGGCGTGCTGGGATACCTGTTCATTGTGGTATTCGTGCTTGCCATGGCATCGTACGCCTATACGCCGGAATTCTTCGCGAACAACGTGGCGACGCTCGATCAATTGAACGAAGTGTTTCCGTGGCTGCTGCTGTTCATTGTGCCGGCGATCACAATGAGCGCGTGGGCGGATGAGAAGAAACTTGGGACCGAGGAATTGTTATTCACGTTGCCGGTTAGCGATGTGGAAATTCTGTTGGGCAAGTATTTTTCCGTCCTCGCTGTCTATTCGATCGCGCTCGTTTTCTCGCTGGGCCAATTGTTCGTGCTGGGTTTGTACGCCGATCCCGATTGGGGGTTGCTGTTTGCCACGTATGTTGGCTACTGGCTGGCGGGTGCCGCATTGGTCAGCGCTGGAATGTTTGCTTCTTCGTTAACAAGCAGCTCGACGGTTGCATTCGTGTTGGGCGTGATTTTGTGCGCGATTCCGGTCTTTATGCGCGAGATCGTGCAGATGTTTGCCGTCGTCGATGGTGTTGCGGTTTGGCTGCTGAGTTTTGATAACGCAATTGTGAAGTGGTTCGGCGGGGGCGTGCGGCACGTGTTCGATTTCATCGCGTCGCTCGAATTCGGCCAGCTGAGTTTGAGCGAGCAATTCCGTGAGTTCGGTCTGGGCATGGTTCCCTTGAGCGGGCTGATTTACTTCGGCAGCTTGACGGCATTCATGCTTTACATGAACCATGTGGTGATTACCAAGCGGCACTGGAGCGCTAACCAGAAAACCGGCATGGGGTTGCAATATGTGTTCCGAACAGCCTGTCTGATTGTGATTCTGACCAGCGCGAATGTGATGACCCGCGTCTCCGCCGATGCGATGGGACTGCGGGCCGACGTGACCGCCGACAACGCCTATACGTTGACCGATACGACTCGCGACTTACTGGCGGCAGTCGACGAAAAGCAGCCGGTGACCATTCAGGCATTTCTGAGCGACAGCGTTCCGCAGGAATTCATTCCCGTGCGAAAGCGGCTGGAAGGTCTGTTGCAGCAGTACAGTCGTCTCGGCGGGAAAAATGTGGAAGTTCGCATCGTCTCTGTGGGCGATGCTTATAGCCGCGCTGCTGAGGAAGCGGGGACATTCGGAATCGCAAAACGGCAGATTCAATCGGAGCGCGACGGGCGGTTTGAATTGACCGAATTCTACCTGGGGGCCGTAATCTCCAGTCCAAACGATGAAGTGGTGATTTCCGCATTCGATGTCGATACGCCGTTGGAGTACGAGTTAACCCGATCGGTGCGAACCGTCTCGGGAAAGAACCGGCGAACCGTTGGCGTGTTGGCGACCGATGCCTCGGTTATTGGCGGATTCGATCGCAGCTCGTTTCGGAGTTTGCCGCCGTGGCAAATTGTCAGCGAGCTGCGCAAGCAATACGACGTCGCGGGAATTTCTCCCGATTTGCCCTACGATGAACAGCCCGAATTGGAACTGTTCCGTTTGAAGGCCAAGCATGTCACCGGCCTGGACAAAGGGGATCTCAACGAGGAGATTCGTAAGGCTTACGCCGGCAAGAACGTCGAGCTGGCTACCGGAGCGGCCGTCAAGGTTGTTAAGGCCGGAAGCAAATGGCGCGTGAGCGATGATGCCAACTCGCATAGCTCGACCATCGTCCTGCAGGGTGAAGATCTGATTGGTTTTGGAAGTTTCGACGTGCTGTTGGCGGTGCTGCCTTCTTCGCTTTCACAGCCGCAGATGGCGCGATTCGTCGATGCGATTGAAGCGGGTACCCCAACGATGATCTTCGACGATCCGATGCCGGTCACCGTTGGTTTGCAACATGCCCCGATGGTGCCGAAGCGTCCGCCGGGCGGCCCAATGGGCCAACAAGGGCCTCCACCAACACCGCGAGCCGACGGCGGCAAAGCGACATCGTTAATGAAGGCGTTGGGGATCATGTGGGACAGTTCGATCTCGAAACCGTGGAGCGGCGAATTGGTCGTCGTCTTTGATTATTTCAATCCGCATCCAAAAATCGAACGCCTGATCCCGCCGGAATTTGTCTTCATCAGTCCGGAAAGCGGCGTTCCTTCGGCCATCAGCCAAAAGAGCAAAATCACCAAAGGGTTCACTCAGATGCTGGCGTTGTTCCCCGGCCGATTTATGCAGGTTGGCAACGATACGGATCTGGAATTTGAGCCGCTGTTGCGCACGGGTGCGAATTCGGGCGTCTTGAAGTGGAGCGAGATGATGGAAGAAGGGAATCCGTTTGCCGGCCCGCAGCCGAAACGCGATCCCGTGCGAATTCGCGATGAAGACGCTCACACACTGGCCGCTCACATTCACAGCAAGAAAAAAGATGGGCTGAATGTCGTCTACGTTTCCGACATCGACATCGTTTCGGATTACTGCCTTTACAGCCTGTCCGATATTCTCCGCCGCGGTTTCGATTACGAATTGGAATTGGACAACGTGGACTTCGTATTGAACTCGGTCGATTTGCTCGCTGGCGACGAGGCGATGATCGATCTGAGAAATCGCGAAGCAAAAATGCGGCCGCTAACGGAGATTCAGGAGCAGGTGAACGGATTCCGTAAGCAGCGTCAGCAGGAAGAAGAACGCCGACAGAAACAATGGAAAGAGGAAATCGAAACGATCCAAAGCCAATTGGACGAAGCTCAGAATAATCTCGGCTCCGACGATTCCGGCTTGGCGATTCAGCGGCTCTTCACGGCCGCAGAGAATGCAACGCAGCGGTTGAAGCAGAAGAAAGAGGAAATCGAACAGGAGAAACAACAGGCGCTCGACCGCTTGAAAGGCGAAGAACGTCGTCAGGTCGAATCGCTGCAGACGCGGATTCGCTGGTGGGCCATTTTGCTGCCGCCGATCCCGCCGATTATGCTTGGCGTGCTCATGTTGGGGATCCGCGCCTACCGCGAGGAAAGCACGATCCAACCGAGCCGTTCGGTAAGGCGATAGTCAGCCCTTTAGATGGTGCGTCGAAGTAAGTCTTAATCACAATCTTAATCTCTTCGAAACGCGGTTAGGCGTCGATGCGATGCTAGAGGATTATGATTAAGAATATGATGAAGATTAAGAAAAAATTGGATCAAGAGACTGCGTTTGCAGAATTTGTCGTTTTTTTTGAACTAGAGAAGATTGGAAAGTGGTTCGATGAGTGCATCGATTCGCACGCTGATTTACGCGGGTGTGGCCGTCTTTTTTGCCGTCGCGGCTTACCTTACCGACAGAGCAATGCAGCCGGCCGATCTGTCCGGGTTTGATCTGGTGGGGCAGGAGTTTAATCCGACCTTCACCGAGCCGGAGAAGGCGGCGAAGTTACGGGTTGCCGCCTACGACGATTTGAAAAAAGAGTCGCAGGTGTTTACCGTCGAAAAAGACGGTGACAGCTGGCGGATCCCCTCACATCACGATTATCCGGCTGAAGCGAAGAAGCGACTGGCGGAGACGGCCGCCTCGGTGATGGGTGTGAAACGCGAAGCCGTCGCCGGCCGCAGGCAGGCCGAACACGAACGCTACGGCGTGATCGATCCGCTCGATGAAACATCGACGGCCCTGCGTGGACGCGGTCAGCGGATCACCTTGTACGACGATTCCGCAAAAGAGCTGGTCGATTTAATTATCGGCAATCAGGTCGAGGGACAGGCCAATCAATATTACGTGCGCGTCCCCAAGGAAAATGAGACCTACCGTTCGACCGTCAGCGTCAGTCTATCGACGAAATTCTCCGACTGGATCGAACCAGACCTCCTGAAATTGACCGGCGCCGATTTGGTCGCACTGAAATCCAGTAAACCGGTTATCGAAGAAAAGGTTGTGCAGACCCCCTTGGGGCCGGTCAGAAGTGAGCAGCAGACCGGCGAAGAGACGGTGCAACTCTCGCGGGAGGAAGGCGGGAACGACTGGAAGCTCGAAGACTTAGACGATGGCGTCGAGGAATTCGACAACGCGTCGGTTGCCAATGTCGTCAACGCCGTCGATGAGTTGAAGATTATCGGTGTGCGTCCCAAGCCGCCTGGTATCAAGGCCGATTTCACGCTGGATATTCCCGAAGACCTGCAAGGCGATCCGCGGCGAGCGCAGGAGTTTGCTCGTGAGAGAGTGCGAGAATTGATGGATAAGGGATTTGGCATCTTCGCCAACGCTGAGGGGCAGCCCTATCTTTCGGCCCGCGAAGGTGAGTTGATCGCGACCACGAAGGCGGGCGTCGTTTATAACCTGCACTTTGGCAATCGATTCGAGGGAAGCCTGGACGACATCGAATTCGGTGCGGCGGAAAAGAAACCTGCCGACGGTGCAAAGGAGAAGAAGGCCGAGACAGCAAAAGCGGGCGAGAAGGGCGACTTGAATCCCGACGAAGATGTACAGGAAGGTCGTTATGTGCTGGTCCGTGTAGAGCTCGACACAGAATCCATTGGTGATGAGCCAGTCGCACCCGTTGAGCCGACAAAGCCGGATGAGGAGGGGGCACCGAAGAAACCAGCGGCCGACGCGCCGAAGTCCGGCGACAAAGAAAAAGAAGGCCAGCCCAAGGGCGAGAACGGGGCCGACGAAAAATCAGCAGCTGCGGCAGACGACGCCAAGAAAGATGGGGCAAACGATGAGAAGAAATCGCCCGAACAGACCGCATACGATCAGGCGATGAAAGACTACACGCTGAAGAAGTTCAAGTTTAAAAATGACAAAGCGGCCTACGAGAAGAAGGTGGAAGAGGGGAAGAAGCAGGTCAAACAGCTGAACGACCGCTTTGAGGCGTGGTACTATGTGATTTCCGCCGAGAGTTTTGAGACTTTGCGGATGTCGCGAGCCGATTTGGTCAAGGATAAGGATGTCAGTGAGCAACCCCCGGTTGAAGCACCGAATCCCCCGTCTGCCGATCCAGCAAAGCCGCCCGCAGAAGGTTAAAAAGTGCTCAGACGGCAGCCATGATCGACCTTTGTCAAATCTCACTCCTCTTGCAAATCAGCGCGGTGGACGGTAATTTCCCGGTATGACAATTGAATTTAAGCCGGGCGATTCCCCCGGAGAAGAAGATTCCTGGGCAAAACTGGCCGAGAATCTTTTCGGTATCAACTTCACCAAGTCGAGCGAGCCGCCGCCCGAATTGCCGGCCGCGGCGGAGGAGACGCCCGCTGCGGAGGACGAGGAACCGATCGAAGAGGTGGTTGAGGCCGCATCGATCGAGGCGGACGCTGCGGATGTTCCCGACGATTCGGCTGATCCGTTCGACGTTTTCGACGTTTTCGACGAAATCGACGACGTTGAAGAAGAGGATGATGATTCGGACGAGGTTGTCTCCGAAGACACGTCAGCCGACGAATCCAGCGAAAAAGAGCCCGATACCTTCTGGGATGCATTGAACACTTGGGATTGGGGGGACGAGCCGCGCGCTGCGAAGCCGAAACCGGAATCGCGTTCACCGCGAAGGTCGGCTCCGGCAGCGAAAAAGAGTTCCCCCGAACCTGTCGCACCAGTGGATCGTGGTCGATTCGAAAAGACGGATGTCGCGGGTGAGTCGGCGGCCGCATTTCGCGATGAGTATGTAGACGACTCAGATTTCGGTGTCGGTTTAACGAACGACGAAGCAGCGAGTTCGGTGGAAGACGATTCGACGACCGACAACGATGCCGCCGCCACAACCGAGACAGCCACGGCTGAAACTGCCACGGCTGATACAGCAGCAAGTGAGACGGCGACCACGAGCGATGCGGGCGGCGAGTCAGAAGAAGGCGAAGCTCGACCCAAGCATCGGCGTCGTCGTCGACGTCGTCGTCCCACCCGAAAACCCGCCGAGACCACGGATGAGGGTGACGGGGCAGAGGGAGCGACGGAAACCGGAACAGAAACGAGAGAAGAACAGCCGGCCGAAGCCGATGTGGAATTGCCGGCTGTCGCAGCCGAAGAATCGGCAACGGACTCGGAAGAGCAGGATGCCGAAGCAACGCCCGAAAAGCGGCGTTCCCCGCGGCGGCGTTCACGACGGCGACGTAAACCGGCTGCAAAGCCCGACGCGGAAGAACAACCAACGACGACCGTTGAGGCGGAAACTTCGACCGACCCGGACGACTCCGGCGACGACGACTCCGGCGACGACGATTCGGGCAGTGGTTATGGGCATCCGGATGACGTCGACGTCGGTGCTGACACCGATGCCGATGGAGAGCGAAAATCGTCTGCCAGCAAGATTCCCACTTGGGAAGAGGCGATGTCCTACCTGTTGAACAAGCAGCCTGCGGAAACGCAGAGTGGGACGTCATCCAGGTCGTCTTCCGGTCGCCGTCGCAGTCGTCGTGGCGGCAAGTCCGCGAATTCGACAAAGTCCACATAGCGCCCCGGCAGTGTGGTTGAAGCGGGCGGACTCCTCGTGTTTCGGCTTCCCCTGCGGTATGCTGGACTGACTGCGAATTCATGCCACAGTGTTTGCGCCAGGTGAGCGCGAAGGGCATGTCGCCGACACGTCCCGCAAACGGGGCCGCTCGATGAGAGAGAATCCATGATTCGACGCCTGTGTCTCGTTGCTGCAATGTGGTTGTTGACTTGTCTGACTGATCGCGTTTTGGCGGCAGAACCATCGGCGAAACCTGCCGCGAACTCCGTCACGTTGGCAGCGACGGATTGGCCGTGGTGGCGCGGCCCGAATCGAAATGGAATTGCTGCGCCCGACCAACACCCGCCGTTGAAGTGGAGCGAGTCGCAGAATGTCCGGTGGGCGATTCCGGTTGCCGGCCGAGGTCATGGATCGCCAACCGTGGTGGGGAATCAGGTGTTTCTGGCGACAGCCGACAAAGAAGCGGGCGTGCAAGCGGTCGTTTGCTACGACCGACAAACCGGTCGGGAATTGTGGAACACCACCGTCCATCGCGGTGGTCTTGCCACTAAGGGGAACGGAAAAGCCTCGCAAGCCTCTTCCAGCGTCGCCTGTGACGGCCAGCGGGTCTTCATCAATTTTGTGAACGACGGTGCCGTCTACACCACGGCCCTCAGCCGAGCCGGCAAACAGCTCTGGCAAACGAAAATCAGCGACTACGTGGTCCATCAAGGATACGGTTCCTCGCCGGCGGTGTACCGTTCGCTGCTGATTGTGACGGCAGACAACAAGGGCGGCGGAGCAGTCGCCGGGTTGGGGCGGGCAACAGGGAAGATCGTTTGGAAATCAGATCGCCCCAAGACTCCGAATTATGCTTCACCAATCGTGTTGCACGTTGGCGGACGCGATCAACTTCTGCTGACCGGCTGTGATTTGGTCTCCGCCTTTGAACCGGCAAGCGGAAAAAAGCTGTGGGAGATCGAAGGCGCGACGACCGAGTGCGTGACATCGACAGTGACCGACGGCAACTTGATTATCACCAGCGGCGGATACCCGCGAAATCACATGTCCGCCATCCGCGCAGATGGTTCCGGTGAGGTCGTCTGGCAGAACAAAGTTCGCGTGTATGTGCCATCGGTGTTGATCAGCGAGGGATTCTTGTACGCGGTGACCGATGCGGGCGTTGCCATGTGCTTCAAGGCCGCAAACGGTCGTGAGATGTGGAAGCACCGTCTGGGCGGAGGGTTCACTTCCTCGCCGGTGCTGGTTGGCAAGAACATTTTTGCTACCAACGAGGGCGGCAAGACATTCATCTTCAAGGCTCAGTCCAACGAGTTTGAACTTGTGGCCGAGAATCAGCTGGGCGACGAAATGTTTGCGACGCCGACAATTTGCGGCGGTCGCGTCTACCTGCGCGTCGCAAAACGGCAAGACGATAAACGCCAGGAAATGCTCTATTGCCTGGAAAAATGATGAGAGTGTAGATCGACGATGATCGAAATCGTTTAGTTTTCGCCGCCTCGCTTGCGGTTTCGCGGGTGAAAAGGCATCAATGGGCCGCGAAACCGCAAGCGGATTTCATGACACTAGATTCCGAATGATCACGACATGTCTCCTGTCAAAATCGGCGTCATTGGGTTGGGGCGTTTCGGCCGACTTCATGCGCTGACTCTTGCCCGTTTGGCGGAGTCCGAACTTGTCGCCTTGGTGGCGCGCCGGCAAGAGAGTCTCGACGCTTTGGCCGACGAACTTCCCGGCGTACGA
>Ga0302133_10000042_pt1 | contig 63630 bp, 62 predicted proteins | sample CB9_331_MG_FD_203121 | JGI IMG/M metagenome (GOLD analysis project Ga0302133, IMG submission 203121) | Marine microbial communities from Western Arctic Ocean, Canada - CB9_33.1 | ecosystem: Environmental > Aquatic > Marine > Oceanic | place: Canada: Western Arctic Ocean | collected 2017-09-19 | reverse complement strand
TCCGACGTTGACTCTAAAGTGATTCGTGAGTTCGGTATCCTCAATACCCTCGTGCGCCCCGATGAAACCGAGTTCTACGGCATCCCCTTCCCGGGTTCGTATCTCGTGGGTCACGACGGCAAGGTCTCCGCGAAATTCTTCAACCAGCAGTATCAGGTGCGGGAAACGGCCACCGCCATGATGCACGCGGGCTTCGGTCTCCCCATCGACCCCTCCCAGCTCAGCCATGGCGAAGTGAGCGGGGGTGACGGAGTGCATATTCGTGCCGCACTCATGGACAAAATCATCCGTCCACGCCAGCGGTCGCTGATCTACGTCACTCTAGAACTGGCTGAAGGCCTCCACATCCACGGTGAGTCCATCTCCGACGGCTTCCTCCCCACCAAGGTCCAAGTCACTGGCACCGAAGGCCTGTCCTTCGGCACTCCCCAATTCCCCGAGACCAAACCTTTCCGGATTGAGGAGATCGATGAGGAGTTCAACGCCTACGATGGCAACGTCGAGATCGTCGTGCCCGTCGTCAGCACCATCCGCGAAGCCGGTACCGCCGAAATCGAGATTAAGGTAAGCTTCCAAGCCTGCGCAGACGCCATGTGCTACATCCCGCGGATCGAAACCCTCAAACTTGAACTGTCTACCGCACCCAATGTGCCGAAACTAGAGTAACTCGCGGCCGCAGCATGTCCCCGTACCTCACGGTCAACAGGAACAACAATGGCAAAAGTAACAAGCCTCGGCCACATTGGCCTCTTCGTCAGTGACTACGACATGATGCGTGATTTCTACACGCGAGTCCTCGGCTTCACCGTAACCGACGAAGCACGAGATCGTGGCATGTGCTTCCTATCCGCGCACCCCGAAGATGAGCACCACGAACTGCTCCTCGCCGCCGGACGCCAAGCTCTCGACGGATCTCCACAGATCCAACAGATGTCGTTCCACGTGGACGGCATCCAGGCCCTCCGCGAGTTCAGAGTCGCCTTCATCGAAGAAGGCGTCAACATCACATCTGAAGTCACCCACGGCAACGCCGCGAGCATCTACTTCGACGACCCGGAGGGCAACCGGCTCGAGGTCTACTACGCCATACCCGTCGATTGGCCGCAGCCCTTCCGCAAGCCCATCGATCTCTCTCAGGACAATGACAGCGTGCTCAAGCAGATCAACGATCTCACCTTCGGCGCAAAAGCCTAGCACCGACTCCGGCACCGTCGTCTCCCATACCTCGTCCGGCAGCTCTTCGGCGGTCAACGCCGCTCCTCCGGACCGTACCAGCGCCGACATCTCAACGAACTGACGTCATAGGGTCGCGGGTTGACGCGCGCGTGCGAATCCCATCTGATTCCTGGTCATGGTGTTAAGCCAGGTTTACCGTCACGCTCTTACGCTGAGTGAAGCTCTCCAGCATGCCTTCAAGCGAGAACTCACGGCCCATTCCACTCATCTTGAACCCCCCGTAGGAGTGGCCGGGGATCTGGCCCAGCCCGCGGTTCACCTGCACCCAGCCCGAATCGATCCGGTGGGCAGCGCTAAGCGCTTGCTTGATGTTCTGGCACCAGATGTAGGCGGCTAGGCCGTAGTGGCTATCGTTCGCCATGCGGATAGCCTCTTCCTCGTCCGACCAAGGGACCACGACCAGCACCGGCCCGAATATCTCTTCACGGGCGACTCGCCAATCGTTATTGGCTCGCGTTATGACCGTCGGGGTCACGTAATAGCCCTCAGTCAGAGGGCCGTCCTGCGGAGGCATGCCCCCCAGCACGACCTTCGCCCCCGACTCGCCGATGCCATCTTCGATGTAGTGGCAAACGCGATCGAATTGCTTCTGGTTGATAATCGAACCCATGTCGGTCGACTCGTCCAGCGGATCCCCGACCTTCAACGTCTGAAGCTTAGCAACGAGCTTCTCCAGGAAGGAGTCGTGGATGCTCTCATGGAGGAAGAGTCGCGAACCCGCCGTACACGATTGACCTTGTCGCGTGAACCGCATACCCGCGACAACACCCTGAACGACCGTATCGTTGTCAGAGTCAGGGTAGACCACCACGGGGCTCTTGCCGCCCAGCTCAAGTGACACCGGGACGATGCGGTCTGCGGCCGCGTGCATAATCAACTTGCCGATCTCAGTCGAACCCGTGAACGAGAGCTTGCGGACCAGCGGATGCACGGCGAGTGCCGCTCCTGCCTCTTCTCCGTATCCGGTGAGCACGTTCAACACTCCGGGAGGAAGGAAATCGTTGCAGATCGTCCCCATCCGCAACACGGCGAGCGGTGCATCCTCAGCCGCCTTCAGCACCAGCGTATTCCCGGCCGTGATCGACATAGCGATCTTGAGCGCTCCCAGCAGCACAGGCGAGTTCCACGGAATGATTCCACCTACAACGCCGATCGGCTCGCGCCTGTTGTACACCAGCAGATCCTCACCCAGCGGGACAGTCTCTCCCTTAAGCTCGCCCGCGACGCCCCCGAAGTATCGGAACACGTCAGCTGCACCCTTCGCCTCAGGACGCGATTGGGGCGCCAGCGCATTGCCAGTCTCAGTCGCAATCAGAACAGCGACCTCCTCGGCAGCAGCCTCCATCGCATCGGCGATGCGAAGCATGGCGCGACCTCGCTCACGAGGCGAAACTCGACGCCACGACTGAAAGGCGTGGTAGGCCATTTGCACTGCCGCATCGACATCCTCTTCGAGGGCGCGCGGCACCTCCGCGATCGGTCGATTACGGTGGGCAGGATTCCCGACGCTGATCGTACCCCCAGCTTTCGCTAGGGTCCGCTCACCACCGACCAGCATAGGAACTAACTGCACTCGTTCTTGAATCGTCATCGGTCCAACTCCGGTTAGCGGGTTATCCTGTCGCACCGTCGAGTAGCTTCGCCACCGCTGAGAAATCGAGGCGGCCGAAGCCGCGCCGGCTGGTGGCAGCGTACTGTTCATGAGCGATCGCGGTCAGCGCCAGCGGCACCTTCTCCTGGCTGGCCGCGGCGAGAGCCAATCCCAGATCCTTGTACATCAGGTCAGCCATGAAGCCCGGAGCGAAACCATCATTCACCGGGCTATCGGAAACGACGCCCGGTGCAGGACAGCGAGTCTGCAGCGTCCAGCAATTACCGGATGCCTTCGACATAACGTCGAAGAGCACCTTGGGGTCTGCCCCCTTGGCAACGCCAAGCGCGAACGCCTCGGTCACCGCGATCATCGAAATTCCAGCAACGAGGTTGTTCGCGAGCTTGACCGTCTCGCCCATCCCAATGGCCCCGCAATGGATGACGTTCGTCCCCATGTGGCCCAGAAGGTCGCGGTGCTGTTCAAGCACAGCGGCAGCGCCGCCCACCATGATTGTGAGTTCGCCTGTCGTTGCCCAAGCAGACGAACCACTAACCGGCGCATCAAGCATGGCCCCACCCGCAGCAGCGACCGCATCTGCGATCTGCCGGGTCGTATCGGGGTCAATCGTACTCATGTCGATTACCGTCGATCCCTTGCTCAGCCCGGCGATATATCCGTCTGGCCCGGAGGCCGCAGCCAGCGAGTGCTGCGAGGCCGGAAGCATCGACACTATAACCTCCGACGCTTCGGCAACCTCACGTGCCGAGTTCGCAGCCAACGCACCCTGGTTGACCAGCGCTTCGACGGCCGCTCCATCAACGTCGTACACCGTTAGCCGGTAGCCAGCCTTCACGAGATTTGCGGCCATGGGTCGCCCCATCGTGCCGAGCCCAATGAAACCTACGTTCGGGGACATCCGTCTCTCCTCTAGGGGAACACACCCCCGCGCGTACGAAACACGCATTAACCTGGGAGGACTATACCCGCTCCATCAGCGCCTCGTCCCTATAATCAAATGGTGGGTTACCTACAACTACAATCCGGTTATCGACAACGAGGACGATTCTGATGGGATCGACATCACTGCGTTTCTACAACATGAGCGCTGGCCTGCTCCACTTGATGCAAGCGGCGCTGCTCCTTGCGCTCTCAAACGACTTTGCTCTCCCTGTCACAGCTTCGTTTCTTGAAGGTCCTCCTGGGTCTGCGCTTCCTGGAATAACAACTCTCTTCACGATCAACATTGGCATTGCCGTAGCCCTTTTCGTCTTCCTCTCGGCAGCAGCTCACTTCATTGTATCCGCACCAGGTGTCCACACCTGGTACATTCGCAACCTCGGCTTGAACCGCAACTACGCTCGGTGGATCGAATACAGCATCAGTTCATCACTCATGATAGTTGTCATCGCGATGCTCCCTGGAATCTCGGACATCGCCGCGTTACTCGGCATCTTCTTCGTCAACGCCGGCATGGTTTTATTTGGGCTTCTCATGGAGCATTACGAGCAACCAGGAACCCCCAACTGGCTCTCCTACAGCTTTGGAATTCTGCTCGGTATCGTGCCCTGGGTCGCCATTGCCATATACCTTTGGAGCCCCACGACAGATGCGTCTCCCCCGGCGTTCGTCTATGGCATCTTTTTCTCGATCTTCATTTTTTTCAACTGTTTCGCCCTAAATATGATTCTGCAGTATCAACGCATCGGTCCGTGGAGAAACTATCTCGTCGGTGAATCCACCTACATACTGCTCAGCCTCACAGCGAAGAGTGCGCTCGCCTGGCAAGTATTCGCCGGCACTCTAGCGGGCTAGCTTAGAAAAGCCTTCCTACGGGAGTTCAACATGAACGATATCCAACGACCGGTCCGCCTAGGCATCAGCTCCTGCCTTGCCGGTGAAGAGGTTCGCTACAACGGAGGCCACCTCAGCGACTCCTTCCTGATGGGCACCTTGGCCGATTACGTGGAATGGGTAACGGTCTGCCCAGAGTTCGAAGTCGGTATGGGAGTGCCAAGGGAAGAGATACGGTTGGTTGGTTCTCCTGACAAACCGAGGCTTATCGGCTCACGTACCGAGACTGACCACACGAATTCCATGCGGAATTGGGCCACGAACCGAACATCGGGTCTCGCCGACCAAGATCTCGACGGTTTCGTTCTCACCGCGAACTCCCCCAGTTGTGGACTCTTTCGCGTCCGGGTCTACCAACACAAAGGGGCCCCTGCCGTGAAAAAAGGTGTGGGGATTTTCGCGCGCGCCCTCACCGAGCGAATCCCGGACCTACCCGTAGAGGAGAACGGCCGACTCCATGACCCGCGATTGAGAGAAAACTTCGTTGAGCGAATCTTCGTTCGTCGACGCTGGCACCAGATGCTCGAAAATGACCCTACCCCCGGGGGCCTTGTTCGATTCCACACGGCCCACAAACTGACGTTCATGGCTCACAGCAACGCGCACTATCGCTCAGTCGGGCGCCTTGTCGCGAGCGCCGGAACCGTTCCTTGGGGGGAGCTCATGTCAACCTACCAAGCACAGATGGCCGAGGCTTTGCTCCTGATTGCAACACCCAAGAAAAACACCAACGTCCTTCACCACCTGATGGGATTCCTGAAAGACGAGATCTCGAACGATGACAAACAGGAGATGCTCGGCCTAATTGACCAATACCACTCAGAGCAACTCCCTCTCATCGTTCCCCTGACCCTGCTCAAGCACCACCTTCGGAAACCAACTGTTCCCGATTGGGTGCACCTCCAGGCCTACCTAAACCCATACCCATCCGAGCTAATGCTCAGAAATCACGTGTAGAACCAAAATGAATGTCCTTGTCACCGGCGCGACTGGCTACATCGGCGGTCGCCTAGTCCCCTTGCTTATTGAAGCAGGCCACACCGTGCGCGTTGGAGCCAGAAATTCAAAACGGATCGCTACCATGGGGTGGAGCAATCAAGTAGAGGTCTTCGAAAGTGACCTGAACTCAAACGAATCTGTTGCACGATTGCTAGAGGGAATCGACGTCGCGTATTACCTGGTTCACAGCATGGGCAGCGGAGGGGATTTCCATCAACGCGACTTAGACATGGCGGGTCTATTTGGACGAAAAGCACGGGAAGCCCGAATCGAACGAATTATCTACCTGAGTGCACTCGGTCACGAATCTACCGGTCTCACAGAGCACTTGAAATCAAGACAGGAGGTCGGGCGACACCTTGCAGCGTTTGGGGGGGGCAAGGTCATCGAACTCAGAGCAGGTCCTGTCGTTGGTGCAGGCAGTCTTCCGTTCGAGATGATTCGCTATTTGACCGAGCGTGTTCCGATCATGGTCTGCCCGAGGTGGGTCTTCACTAAGGTCCAACCGATCGGACTATCCGATGTGCTCGCATATCTCGTTGAAAGCATCCACTTGAGCGTGCGTGGCCACCAGGTTGTAGAGATCGGGGGAAGCGAGGTCGTTAGTTACGGGCAAATGATGACCGACTATGCCCGTGTCAGAGGGCTTCGCCGTGCCATGATCAGGGTGCCCGTCCTCACGCCCAGGCTATCTTCCTTATGGGTGCACCTAATAACACCGCTTCGTGGCAGCTTTGCCCGCCCGATCGTCGAAGGTCTCCGCAACGAAGTTGTAGTTCACGACCCGCAAGCCGCCCTGGAGATGTTTCCAGGGATTGCGCCGCAGGATTATGCAAGCGCCGTGCGATCAGCTCTGGCAGATCTGCAACCTGACGCGATTTCGGCGGATGTGCCCGCGACCGAAGCGATCTATCTATCCACCAGATCAACCAGCAGTCTTGGCATGATCAGAGAAACTCGATCGCTGCACGTCACGGCTTCCACTTCAGACGTTTTTGAAGCATTCGGCTCGCTTGGTGGACAACGAGGCTGGTATATGGACTGGGCCTGGAAGCTGCGCGGCGCGTTGGATCGACTGATTGGCGGGCCTGGTTTGCGCAGGTCACATTCCTCTAACTCGCTGGAAAAAGGAGCCAAACTGGATTTCTGGACAATCACGCACGTGACCCCGGGGCACCGATTGCTGCTTCGCGCCGACATGAAGGTACCAGGGGATGCATGGTTGGAGTTCAACGCAACGCCCGCCGACGGTACCGGTACATTGCTGACCCAAACATCTTATTTCGCTCCTAAAGGTCTGATTGGAGTTATGTATTGGTACGCATTGCTGCCAATACATAGAATCATGTTCAATGGTCTGATTCACCGAGTCTCTCGAATCGCAAGCACGGGCAGTCCCAATTCGCTCTAGCGGAATCAGCAACACAATCGCAAAAGCAGCGATGAAGCCTTCCCCACGCCGCCGTCTATAACTGATCTCCAATCCAAGCTGAGTCCATGTCGTGAAAAGCGAGTACCCGTCGACACCACTGGTTAGCCTACCAAGATGCAGTGAAGACGATGGCGGGCCCCAGCCCAAAGAAAAACTGACCGAGAGCGCCTGTAAGCCGGATCCTGTACCCCGCAGAACGGGGTGACGGTCATCTATCTAGCCCTGCCGTTACCGGCAGGATCAAGCAGCCGACCCGGGAACTCGGTCAGACACCCGATGTCCGCCGAAGCGAACATGTTCCCCTATTTGGCCTTGCTCCAGGTGGGGTTTTCCAGCATCTCGGTTCGCACCGAGACCTGGTGCGCTCTTACCGCACCGTTTCACCCTTGCCTGTGCCCTACCCGCGTGGGCAGGGCCATCGGCGGTATGGTCTCTGTGGCACTTTCCATCGTCTCGCGACGCCTGGGCGTTACCCAGCACCCTGCCTGGTGGAGTCCGGACTTTCCTCCCCGACAATGTCGCGGCGACCGTCCGGCGCTCTCGGTCTCTTCCAGTATACGAGAGATCGGCTGGGCTAGCGGCCAACTAAGCTGGCGCGAGCTTGATCTGTGGCTGTCGGTCCGTCACCGTAACCTTCGCCACCAATGTGCGCAGGACCTCCTGCCGCTCACCTATCGCAAGGTCATCCCACACGTACGCCAGTCGCTCGCGGCTGGACTCAGCGAGCTCACGCACGCCGGCCGCACCACTCTCCACCAGCGCAAGCTGGTCTTGCGTCGCATGCATCGAAGCTTCCGCCTCTACCGTCGCGACGCGAAGTTGAGCCAACGTGAGCCCGCCCGCCGCCGCGCGCTCAACGATCAACTGGTAGCGCCGCCGAATCCGCGCTGCCCGTGACAGTATCTCCTGCCGAACGTCATCGGCCCGCTGGGTGTCCGTCGACTCATCAGGAGTCTCCTCGGGCTCATTGGTCAGCCCTTGCTTCACCTGATCTAAAACCATCGCCTCAAGCCCGGGTGCATTGACCGTCCGGTACTCGCATTGATTGCGATTGATACGCGACTGGCACTGGTAATAGCGGTACTCGGCGCGGGCCCGCTGACCGTCCTTCCGACGCCACGACTGACGCCGAGTAACGCCCATCATCCGCTGACCGCAGTGTCCGCAGTAGATGATCCCCGACAGCAGGAATGGCTCCGCCCTGGGGTTTCGGCGCGTCGGACTCCGGCCCTGCATCTTCTCCTGCACCTGCCGGTACACGTTGCGGTCGACTATCGCCTCGTAGCTCGCCGGCAATCGCAGACCGAACCGGCGATACGTACCGATGTACGCCGTATTACGCAGGATGTCACGTACGGTGACCATGCTCCAACGCTGGCCACGTCGTGTTCGGTGGCCACCGTCGTTGAGCCATGAAGCCACCGCACGGACGCCGCCGTCCTCATTGGCGTATCGATCGTACATCGCACGCACCACTACCGCCTCAGGCTCCACCACCTCGAACGTACCGTCATAGATGATCTTGTAGCCGAACGGTGGCTTACCGAGGCCCAAGCCCTTCGCAGCCTTCGCCCGCATACCCTCGCGAATACGCTCGCGGCGCGAGCCAGGCCCGCTCTGTGCCCGCACCGCATTCTGAAACGGGTCAGGGTACTCGGAGTCATCGCAAATCGTTTGGCACGACAACAGGTCGAGATCGAGAACCCGCATCACCTTTTCTTGGAGTGTCGGCCCTAGGTGCTCAGCGGAGGGCACCACGACCAGGTATCCAAGCTTCGAATCCTCGATCGCCTGCGCCATTTCTTCCCACTTGGGGTGGCCATCGACGCTTGAGTCCTCCGCAAAGCACCCCGTGACGATATGCCCGCCCCTGGCGCAGAAATTTTCATAGGCCTGGGTCAGCGCTGCCTCAGAACCCCGATTTAAGGGGTCGAATATGAAATAGCCGATACTCCTCATGCCCTACTCCACCAGCAAGATCAGCCCACAGTTTGGGCAGCGCACCGGCTTATCCGATGTGCGCGCGTCCTGCGCATGTCTGGTGGGTATTCCCACGCGACATGACTCGCACATAGTGCCGTGCAGTACCGCGACAGCCTTGCCCTGGTGGTTCTTGCGCACCTGCTCATAGAGTGCCAACTCAAGAGCGGGAATCCCGTTAACCCGCGCATCTCTATTGGCCTGAAGGTCGCCTAGCTCACCGTCGAGAACCGAGCGCTCCTCGGTCATCGCCTGCTGGCCAGCAAGCCACCTCGCTTCCCATGTGGTCAACTTCTCAGACGCATCGCTGAAAGCCTTCTGAGCCTCATCGACCTCATCTAGCGCGGCGAGCAGCAGGTCCTCTTGCTCACTACGCTGGCGCGTAATCATACCGATATCAGCTTGTAGATCCTGCAGCTCGCGGGCGAGTGTCACCTTACCGCCATACAGCTTGGCCTCAGCGTCAGCAATCTTCGCCTCGAATCCGCCGATTATCGAGTCGAGATTCGTCTGATCGCCCCTCGTCCGCTGCGTCGCCAACTCGAGGCGCGCCACCTCAGTCCTCAACGGCTTGAGCGCGCTCCCGTCACCCAGCGCGCGACCAATCTCCGCAAGCCGCGCGTGGCGCCAATCGAGTTCCAAATCCACCGTTTGAAGGTCGTACAGTTGCTTTATCGCGGCCATGGAAAATCCTCAAACACTAGGTCAATTCTAGGGAGAGGAAACCTAACATTCAACAAAAATCACTGCGGGCTAGCCAGGATTTCCCGCCATCCATCAGAGCTCTTCCGTCGCCGGTATCTGACTCCAGGTAATGCCTAATTGCCTGCCGATTGCCAGCGCAACCGAGCCACGAACCTCACTCATCCCAGGTGCGGCCATCGCACCCACATCCCGAAGCACCTGCGTCATCGTCGTCACCGGCCTATCTACGATGCCACACGGCACGATGGGAGCATACGCCGCAAGATTGGTGGTCACGTTCAGCGCAAATCCGTGCAGCGACACGCCCCTGCTGATCTTCACACCTATCGCCGCGATCTTGCCTCGCGCGGTCCAAACGCCCGTCAATCCATCCTCCGTATGCGCGGCCGCCCCGAACTCTGCCAGCGCTTCGGCCAGCGCCGCCTCGAGTCCACGGACGTAAGCCCTCGCGCCAAGCCCCTTGGCCGCCAGGTCGATGATGGGGTAGCCCACGAGTTGTCCCGGGCCGTGATACGTCACCTGCCCGCCCCTATCGGTCTGGACCAGCGGCGCCCCTAGCTCGCCCACCACGTGCTCCATCGGCGCCCGCGGCCCCGCCGTATACACCGGCGCATGCTCCAGCAGCAGCAGCGTATCGGGAATCACGCCTGCCGCGCGTTCAGCCGCGATGCGCCTCTGCAGATCCCACGCACGCCGGTAGTCCACGTCGGCGCCAAGCCACATCAAGCGACCGGAAGTCGGCGCGCTCGCCGACGGTCTCTTGGAAGATCGCGCATCGATAGCCATCGTCGCTAGAGTAGCGCCTCCACACATCACTTGGCGAGATGCTCCTGACATCCCTCCAAAGCGCTGACTAGTGGTCCGAGCAACTCTTACCGAGCGGCAGCGGCCATGTGCAGGGAATGCACGGCGCTCCAAAACAATCGCGAACTCATCGCCATCGCCCTTGCCGAGCAACAGCAAGTGGGTGCACGGAGTATCCAGCTCTACCCTAGTGGTGGAATAGGCGGACTCCCGAGAGCGCCATCACCATCCCATACTGCTCCGCCGCCGCCACAACATCCTCGTCACGCACCGAGCCGCCGGGCTGCACAACGTACTTGACACCGCTCATCGCAGCGCGATCGATGTTGTCCCGAAACGGGATGAACGCATCTGAGCCCATCGCCACGCCCGTCAGCGTGTCCAGCCACCCGCGCTTCTGCGCCGCCGTCAAACGCTCAGGCACCTCCGCGAACGCGCCGCGCCAGACCTCGTCCTCCGCAGGTGCGAGATCGTCCTGCAGGAACCCGTCGATCGCGTTGTCGCGCTCCGGTCGTCCCAGCCCATCGCGGAATTTCAGGCCCAGCGTCGTGGGGTGCTGTCGCAGGAACCACAGGTCCGCCTTGTTGCCCGCCAAGCGAGTGCAATGGATACGTGACTGCTGCCCCGCACCGGATCCAATGACCTGACCGTTGAACGCCATGCACATCGAATTGGACTGCGTATACTTCAGCGCCGTCAGTGCAACCATCAGATCGCGCCGCGCCGACTCAGGAAGATCAGAATCCTTCGTGACCACGTTGGAGAGTTGATCGAGACCGATCTCATTGCGGCCCTGCTCCAGCGTCACGCCGAACACCGTCCGGTGCTCGCTTGCTGCTGGCACGTAGCTCGTGTCCGCTTCCAGCATGCAGTAGTTGCCGCCCTTCTTCTTGCCCAGGATCTCCGCCGCCTCGTCCGTGTAGCCCGGTGCGATAATCCCATCCGATACTTCACGCCGTATCAACCTCGCCGTCGGCTCATCAACCACATCGCTCACCGCGATCCAATCGCCGAACGACGACACGCGGTCTGCACCGCGGGCCCGGGCATACGCAGCCGCCAGAGGCGACAATTCAGTGCCGTCCACGAACATCGCTTGCGCGAGCGTGCCTTCGATGGGTACGCCTACCGCCGCCCCTGCGGGGCTCACGTGCTTGAACGACGCAGCAGCCGGCAGACCCGTCGCCGCGCTCAGTTCGCGCACCAACTGCCACGAGTTCAGCGCATCCAGCAAGTTGATGTAACCGGGAGAGCCGTTGCGCACCTCGAACGGCAGCCTGCCGCCCTCCACGAACGCCCTTGCAGGCTTCTGATGAGGGTTCATTCCGTAGCGAAGGGTCATTTCAGATTCAGGCACAAGAAAACTCCGACTCAAAGATGCGGTCCGATGTTCACATAGCCCCGCTGCCGGGGCCAACCGTCTTCCCAAACCAGATTCAGTCCCACAATCACGCCGTGAAGAACCAACAGCCAGCGGCTACAGTAGCGAGCTGTCCTCGCCAATCGCTTCCAAACGAGCTTTGATATCCGCGAGGAATTTGCCCGCCTCAGCCCCATCGCACACCCGATGATCGAACGTCATGCACAGGTTCATCATCGACCGCGCCGCGATTGCATCGCCCCCGACGACCACCGGTCGCTTGATGATGGCCTCCGTCGTAACAATCGCAGCCTGCGGGTGGTTGATGATTGGCGCCGACACCACGGAGCCAAGCGCCCCCGTGTTGTTTAACGTGAACGTCCCCCCCTGCACATCCTTTAGCTTCAGCTTGCCCTCGCGCGCCGCAGCGATCAGCGCATGGGCCCGCAGCGCCAGATCCCCAACGCCCAGCATATCGGCGTTGTGAATCACCGGCACGATCAAGCCCGCATCCGTCGACACCGCCAAGCCCAGGTTCACGTGCTCATGCAGTGCGATCCCCGTCTCAGTCCAACGGCCATTCAGCAGCGGGTTCGCCATCAGCGCCTGCGCCACCGCGTACGCCGTGAAAGGCAGGTACGTCAGCGGCACCCCAGCCTCCAGTGCGAACGCATCGCGCTGAGCGTCCCGATATGCCACCAGCCCTGTCACGTCCGTCTCGAACATGGTCCAGGCTGCCGGTATCTCGTGAGCGCTCCGCTCCAGGTGCTGAGCGATCGTCTTCCGCAAAGGGGTCAGCGCGAAGATGGTTCCCGTTGCCTCGGCCACGACCGGCAGAGCCGCAGCGTCGGCAGCGGCTGGCAGGGCTGCCCTCTGCTTAGACTCCTCAACGAAGCGAAGCACATCCTCTTTGGTAACGCGCCCACCCACCCCTGTGCCCGTCAGCAGGGAGGCATCCACGCAGTGCTGGCCAACCAGCCGCTTCACCAGCGGCGACAGCTTCGCCGGCGTTGCGAGAGCCGCATCCTGAAGCGCGTCGGGCCGTCCATGCCCGCCTTCGCCCGAGCCCGTGGGGCCCACGCTCCGGACCGAGTCCACGAACTCAAAACTGGCGACACGTGCAGTCGGTTCACTCGCCGTAGCAGCGGCGGTCGTAACCGCTGGCGTGGCGGGCACCTCACCCTCCACGTCCATTTCAGCTATGGGCTGCCCCATGGGGACCGTATCCCCCTCCTCGGCCAGCGTCTTGATCAACGTGCCCGTGAAAGGCGACGGCACCTCCATGTTCACCTTGTCCGTCATCACCTCGAGCAACGGGTCGAACTTACGCACCTTCGCGCCAGGCTGCACCAGCCACTTGCTGATCACACCCTCTGTAACGGACTCGCCAACTTGGGGCAACTCGATAATCGTTAGTGTCATTCCTAATACTCTAGCAAGCGCCGTAACGCCGCTTCGATTTTGTCAGCCGTCGGCATGTAGGCAGCCTCCAAGGTCGGCGCGAAAGGCATCGCTGGGATATCCGGTCCGGCCAAGCGCATGACGGGCGCGTCCAGGCTGTCGAAGGCGTGCTCCGCGATCAACGCCGTGACCTCGGCTCCGACGCCCAGCGATATGTTGTCTTCGTGCACCACCAACGCACGGTTCGTCTTGCGGACTGACTTCAGCACGGTCTCACGATCGATGGGGCTCACCGTCCGCAGATCGACCACCTCAACCTCGACCCCGTCGGCGGCAAGGACCTCCGCAGCTCGCAACGAATAGTGCAGCGTCAGTCCGTACGTCACGATCGTCGCCGCATCGCCTGGGCGCTTGACGTCCGCGACACCAATCGGCACCACGTAGTCACCGTCGGGCACCTCGCCGCGTACGGCGCGATACGTACGCTTGTGTTCGAGAAAGACCACTGGATCGTTCGCGCGTATCGCAGCCTTCAGCAGCCCCTTCGCGTCATACGGTGTCGCAGGCGTCACCACCTTCAATCCAGGCGTATGCGCAAAATAGGCCTCTGGACTCTGGGAGTGGAACAACCCTCCCCGAACGTGCCCGCCGTACGGCATACGAACCACGAGCGGCGCGTTCACCGTGCCATTCGTGCCATACCGAATCCGGCCGGCTTCTCCCACGATCTGGTTGAACGCCGGGAAGACGAAGTCCCCGAACTGAATCTCCGCGATCGGTCGCATGCCCGCCATCGCAGCGCCGACTGCCACGCCCGCTATGCCCGCCTCGGCAAGCGGAGTGTCGATCACCCGCTCCTCGCCGAACTCATCGATAAATCCCTGCGTCGCCAGGAAAACCCCGCCACGACGCCCCACATCCTCACCCATCACGAACACCGACGCATCACGCCGCATCTCCTCGCGCATCGCCTCGCGTACCGCTTCGATGACGGTCATGATCGCCATTACCGCATCTCCTCGAAGACCCGTTCCATCACGTCATCGTCAGGCGGGAACGGCGCGGCCTCCGCAGCATCCGTCGCCGCATCGACCTCGCGTCGTGCCGACTCAAGAAGCTCAGCATCGCGCTCGTCCGTCATCAACCCCGCGCCGGCCAACAGTTCCCGCAGCTTCGCCAGCGGATCGCGCTTGCGGGCCTCCTCAATCTCAACCTTATTTCGGTATACCGAATCATCATCGTCGCTCGTGTGCGGCAGGTAGCGCTCAACGTTCAACTCGACCAGGCTCGGCCCATCGCCGCGCGCCGCACGTTCGACCGCCTCCGCGCACGCCGCGTACGACGCCACTACATCAGTGCCGTCGGCCGTCACTCCCGGCATGCCGTAACCGATGGCGCGCAATGACACCTCCATCACGTTCATCTGTCGATGCTGCGGCACGGAGATTGCGTACCTGTTGTTCTCCACGATGAATACAACTGGTAGCTTCATCACCGACGCAAAGTTCATCGCCTCGTGGACCTCACCCTGGCTGGTCGCACCATCGCCCATGTACGCAGCCACCACCGTCTCCTCACCGCGCATCTTCGCCGCCAGCGCCCAGCCAACTGCTTGAGGGATATGCGTCGCCACCACGTTGGAAATATTGATGACCTTTCGGTCGCGCATCGCCCCATGCTGGGGAAACTGCCGCGCCCCGCTCATCGGCTCGCCCTCCTTCGCAAGGAACCCAAGCAGCGCCTCAGTCGGCGTCATGCCCTGCGAAACAGTCACCGCCAGGTCGCGATAGTAGGTGAAGCAGAAGTAGTCTCTCGCGTGGTGGCGCAACGCCCACACAGACGCCAGTTGCGCAGCCTCGTGGCCTTGCGACGACGCCACGATTGCCGCCTTCCCTTGCCGATTCATCGCCCAAATACGCTCATCAAGCGTACGGATGAGAACCATATTCGCGTAAATATCCACCAGGTCTTCCGCGTTCAGACCGTTCGGCAATTTCGGCATATTCTGAGTCATGGTGGAGGCATTATCAGCGCCCCAACCGCTCGGCTCAAGCGCCGGACACCACGCGAGGATACCCGCGCATCCAACAAACCTTGGATGGAACTCCACGGAAGCCGCAGGTGACAGCCCCCGAGCATCGGTCGTGTTAGCGCTAACGGCACCCACCTCGGCTGCGTGCGGCTCCCGGATCTCCATACCCGCGGCGCCCGAACCGATCGCGAACGAAACTCCCGCGCACCAACTCAAACGCCCTCGACAGCCTATCCGAAGGGATGGGCGCGAAGCATACCCGATACAATATCCTGCCGGAGGCCCAATGACACTCAAAGCGCCCAACGACGTAATGGTTCGGTTCCACGAGATTGCCCTCAAAGGCAAGAACCGCCCCACGTTCATCCGACAGCTCGTCGACAACGTACGCCGAGCCACTGCAGGCATCGGCGTCAAACAAGTCTGGGCGGGGCGCATGCTCGTCAGGATCAGTCTCGAAGAGACCGCCGATTGGAACATAGTGCGTGAGCGCGTTAGTCGAGTCTTCGGCGCCGTCAAGTTCGCACCCTCCTACCGCACGCCGCTCGACTACAACGAAATCGCGGCAACCGTCTCAGCCATCGCCGCCGACCGCGCGTTCGACAGCTTCCGCATCACGGCTCACCGCGCCGACAAAGCCTTCCCCATGACCTCCTACGAGCTCAACGTCAAACTCGGTGCGATGGTTGGCGAGCAGACCGGAGCACGGGTCGACCTCAAGAACCCTGGCCTCGACATCCGTGTCGACCTCATGCCACGCGAGGCCTTCATCTGGGCCGACGAATACCCCGCCTCCGGTGGACTCCCTGTCGGCACCGGTGGACGTGTCGCCGTCCTCATGTCCGGCGGCATCGACTCGCCCGTCGCCACCTGGCGGATGATGCGTCGCGGATGCCGAGCGACCCTTGTACATTTCCACAGCTTCCCCCTCGTCGAGGGCCGCTCTCGTGAGAAAGCCCAAGAGCTCGCCGAGCTCCTCAACGTCTACCAATACGACACTCGCCTCCACCTCGTGCCCTTCGCCGACATCCAACGACGCGTCATCCTCACCGTCCCCGGCCCGCTGCGCGTCGTCGCCTACCGTCGCTTCATGATCCGCGTCGCCGAGGCAATCGGCCGTCGCGAAGGTGCCAAAGCACTCGTCACAGGCGAAAGCCTCGGCCAGGTCGGCTCGCAGACCATGCAGAACATGGCAACCGTGGGTGAGGTCGCCACCATGCCCGTCTTACGTCCTCTGGTCGGCATGGACAAGCAGGAGATCATTGAGCAAGCCGAGGCCATCGGCACCTTCGAGACCTCTATTCTCCCCGACGAGGACTGCTGCACCCTCTTCGTACCCAAGTCGCCCTCAACCGCAGTCGCATCCGAAACCATCGTCGCTTACGAAGACGAAATGGACATCGACCAGATGATCGCCGACGCCGTCAGAGACACTGAGCTTTTCGAATACCACATGCCCAGCGCCTAGCAGTGCCCTAACCTTCTCTCCCTTTTTCCACCTCGCCGCCCTCTGGGAGAAGACTGAGCAGAGGGTCCCCTAAACCGCCGCCGTCTGCCCCCCATCCACCACCAGCGCGTGCCCTGTGATGAACGACGACTCCTCAGACGCAAGGAACAGCACCGGATAAGCCACCTCCTCAGCGCGACCCAAGCGGTGCAAGGCCTTCACCGCGTCGCCCGCACTCTCACGGCCCTCCAGCGGCACCGGCCGCGAACGTGGAGGAAACTCCCTCACGCGCGCCGTATCGATAGGCCCAGGGCACACGCAATTCACCCTAATTTCCGGCCCATAATCGAACGAAAGCTGCCGCGTCAGGTTAATCAGCCCTGCCTTCGTCGCGCAGTACGCCGGGTAGTTCCGGACGCCTAGCAAGCCCAGGCTCGACGCCGTAATCACCACATTACCGTGCCCCTGCTGCATGAACACCGGCAACGCCGCCTTCAACCCCCGGTACACGCTGTACAAGTTCGTCTCGATCACATGCGTCCATGCCTCTTCGGACATCTCATGGATAGGCGCTCGCACCCCCGTCCCCGCGTTCAGGAACAATACGTCGAGCCCGCCGAACCTATCCACCGCCGTCTTCACCATCTCCTCGCACGTCTCGTTGGATGACACATCACCCAGGATGAACGCCGCCTGCCCGCCATCGCCCTCGATCAGGCGATCCACCCGTGGATCGCCTCGCTCGTCGCGGTCCACGCACACCACCCTTGCCCCCTCACGCGCGAACAACCGAGCCGTCGCTCGGCCGATCCCGCTATCCGCCGCAGTCACCGCCGCGACTTGCCCCTCCAACCTGCCTAACCCCTGCCTCATACCTGGATGTTCGTCGTTCACCGACATGGTCATACGTCACTCTCCTCACGCGGTTTGCGGGCAGTCTACACAGCGATCTGGCGCACTAACCCCGGAGCGCCCAGCAACCTTCAGTCCGGCGGGCGAAGCCCGTGAGTTTCAAGCGCATTCCCGCGCGAACGCGCTAGCATGGGCCCATGTGCGGACGATTCGGCATCTCCACGGACATCGAAGAGATCCAGGACTTCTTCGTCTTCGACCCGAACAGCGTCGACTACGTGAAGCACTACAACGTCGCCCCGACCAACCCCGTGCTCACGTACGGCGCGCAAGGCCCGCGGACCGCCGAGTACATGCGCTGGGGCCTCATCCCCTCCTGGTCCAAGCCCACCCAGGTCGATCCAAAAGCGCGCAAGCTGCCTCTCGCCATCAACGCCCGCGCCGAAACCCTCGCCACCAACGGCATGTTCAAGCATTCGTTCCAGCGGAGACGCTGCCTCGTCCTCTCCGACGGCTTCTACGAGTGGCGCAAGAACGACGACGGCTCCACCACGCCTTTCCGAATCGGCCTCGCCGGCTGGAAGCCCTTCGGCATGGCAGGACTCTGGGACGCATGGAAAGGCCCCGACGGCTGGGTCCACTCATGCACTATCGTCACCACTACGCCTAACGAACTGACCGCCGAGATCCACGACCGCATGCCCGTCATCCTGCCCCGCGAATCCCACGATGACTGGCTCGCCGACGACCAACACGACACCGGCGCTCTCTCTCGGCTGCTCATCGCCTACCCCGCAGACGCCATGGCCATGTACGAGATCTCGCCCGCCATCGGCTCCGTCAAAACCGACACCCCCGGCCTGCTCCAACCCGTCTCCCAGGGCAAATTCCTATAACCCACCTCGGCCCCTCCCCTCTCGCCCTATGTCACGTCATCCTGACACGAGGAGCAGCCCGAGAAGAGCTTGCCCTGAGGAACCGGGAAGGGATCTCTCGCCATCCCTCGTCACCAGCGACACCGAGCACCCAAGCCAGCGTACCCTCCCACTAGCACTGCGCAAGCAGCGACTAGGGTCGGGAATGTCGGCACACCAACGTTGGTTTCGTAGCTCACCCCAAAAGTTCAGACTATGCTAGTGCGCGCTAGTCGGATGTCTTGGCTGGCCTACCGCAAGCCAAGACATTCTATTCTTGTGTATTTTGCGTTAGCTAAGCTGCATTTAAGCAGTCTATAGGCTGGAGATAACTATGACTTGGATACAAGAGCTACCCACCAACAAAGGCGCCATCATCCGCTCGATGTCCCTCAACAACGATGCCATGGAAGCCGTCGTCGACCTCAACGCCAAACTCACCTTCGGCTCGTCCGCCCTCACTCGCGTGCAAGAAGAAGCGATCGCCACCACCGTCGCCGCAGCCAACCGCTGCCGCTACTGAACAATCATGCACGGAGCGGGGCTCCGTAGGGAATCCAACGACGACGAGCTCGCCAGCCACGTCATGCATGACTACACCAAAGCTGACCTTGACCCTCAGACGCGCGCCATCCTCGACTACGCCACCAAACTCACCGTCTCGCCCGCCGACGTCCACCACGGTGACTTCATGAAACTCAAGGATGCGGGCCTCGACGACCAGCAGATACTCTCAACCGTCCTCATCACCAGCACCTTCAACTTCATGACCCGCATCGCCGACGGCCTCGGCGTCGAGCCCGCCCCAGGCCGCCAGGAACTCGTCGAGGAATGGATCACCGGCCCCGCCCGCGACCAAACCTGGCTCATGAACCCCAAAACATAGCTGCCGGGGGATCATTTCCCCTGAATATTCTCCCAAGGCTTGAGCCTGGAGATGCGGGCAGCCTCGACTCGCTTCGACTCAGCGGTGCTCCTTGGTGTCTTGAATCTGAAATGCGTTGAGCCTGATACGTCTCGTTGTGTCGCATGCCAGACAAGTCGACCTTATAAGCGGGAGCAGTTGCACGGACTTGTTGTTTGGACAACGGACGCGGCTTACCCATGCGTTTCGGCATCGTTTTTCCTCCGTATGTTTACGACTCCATCCTTCTCATTCCTAGAGTTAAGAAACACGTCGAGGGTCATGCAATTGTCAATTCCCAAATGCCCCCACGTTGACGCTCTCGCCGTCGAGTGATACAAGCCATCCCGTCCTAAGCACGCGAACAGCAAACCCACCTTGGAGGCCAGACCATGACTAAAGAGATCAACGACGTCAAGCACGCCGTCGCCATAGCCAACCGCACCCTCGATGAGCTTGGACTCTCCACCCACGTCACCGCATCGCTTGGCCACGTCAGCATGCGCGTGCCCAACGAACCTGAGTTGTTCGTTGTCAAAGGCCGCGGCTACCAGATCGACGCCCTCGCCCGTGTCTCCCCCAAAGACATGATCGTCGTCGACCTTGACGGCAACATGGTCGACGGCCCCAAGGGCACCTCTCAGTGCTACGAAGTGAAGATGCACTCCTGCATCCTCCGTGAGCGCCCCGACGTGCAATCCGTCGTCCACGTCCACCCCCGATTCACCGTCCTCATGAGCCTCCTCGGCGTTCGCCTCCGCCCCATGTGCAACGAAGGCCGAGACATCGTGCAGAACGAGCTCCCCGTGTTCCAAGACTCCCGGTTGATCCTCAACGAAGAGGATGGCATGAACGTCGCCAACACCATCGGTGACGGCAACGCAGCGCTGCTCCGAGGTCACGGTGCCGTCTGCGCCGGACGCAACATGGAAGCCGCCGTCATGACCATGCTGAATCTCGAAGAACAAGCCCGAATGAACTACTACGCCTACGCCGCCGAAGGCCCAGACTACACAGGCATCCCCGACGCCGAGATCGAGTACGCCAAGAGCGCCTTCAACACTATGGGCGACCTCCCCCACCTCAAAGGCCCCCTCTCCCGTGGAGCAGCCCCTGGTGCCGGTGGACGCCCCGGCGGTGTATGGGCCCACTACACCGAGCTCGTCAAAGAGAAGGGCGGCCTCTAGCCAGCCCAAGTCCTTGTAAGCAGCTGGCCAAACCCCCACAATTCTCGCCTAGAAACTATGCAAGAACCAACCGAAACGCACGCGTGTCCGCGGTGTACTCGCGAGAACACCGCGGACACGAACTACTGTGGCAACTGTGGTTTGCACATCGACGGGCTCTGCCCCGGCTGCAACACCCAGAACGCCCACTCAACGCACCTCTGCCGCAACTGCAGGTTCGACTTCGCCACGCCAGCCGCGCAAGCGTCCCCAGCACAGCAGTCGCTAGCAGACCTCCGTAGCCAGAGCCAGCCAACACCCCTGGGTACGGGCACGCCCATACACGGATTTGTCCCTCCCCAGTTCCGATCCTCGGGCGTCGACTGCCCGCGCTGCCATCACCTCAACAAATCCCGAGCCGCGTTCTGCTACAACTGCGGCCTACCCTTCGATGGCTCCACCGGGTTCCAAGACGGCAACAGCGTCGATGGTATCGCTGCTTACGTCGGTGCCAAACCTGGCGGGTTCGGGATGCGGTTCGTCGCCCTCATCATCGACTCCATCGTGACCACTGCAGCGATATCTCTCCTAATTCTTGTCTTCACCGATGTCTCAGCCTCCTCCTATCTGCTCGAGCCTGGCCTGAGTGAGCCAACCGCAGATTTCATTAACTGGACATTGAGCATCGCCTACGCCCCCGTGCTCCTCGGCATATGGGCGACCACCGTCGGCAAGCGAGCCTTCAATTTGTACGTCCTGCGACTCGACGGAGCCCCCGTCGGCTTCTGGCGAGCCTTTGGACGCGAGATTGCCAAGCTTCTCTCCTTCATTCCGTTTGGCGCGGGCTTCTGGATGGTCGCCTTCCGTCAGGACAGGCGGGCGCTGCACGACCTCATCGCAGGCACCGTCGTCGTTCAGCGATAACGATTCCCATCCCATGGAGATCGCTCTTTTCGCCGGACTCTCGTTCACACCGGGCTTCTTCTGGCTCTGGTTCTACGTCCGGCTCAACAGAGTTAGGCCATCGCCGAAACGCTGGGTAGCCCTCACCTTCGTGCTCGGCATGGTCTGGTCGGTTCCTGCGGGTATTCTCAACACCGCCGCCCTTCCTGGCGACCTCCTCAGCGACACCCTGGCCATGACCACCTTCGCCGCCAGCATGCTCCTCTTCGTCGGTCCACTTGAAGAGACCTGCAAATTCCTAGCCGTGCGCCTCGGGCCGTACCGCTCCAGCTACTTCACCGAACCCGTGGACGGCCTCGTCTACTCCACCGCAGCCGCTCTCGGCTTCGCCTCGATCGAGAACTTAGGCTACGTCATGCAATTTGGGCCCGAGGTCCTCCTCGTGCGTGGCCCCCTCACCACCGTCGCCCACCTCGTATTCGCCAGCCTCTGGGGCTATGGCCTCAGTGTCCACCAGCGATCCGGCCGCACGCGTCCCTGGTTCGTCGCAGGAAGTCTCACCTCCGCCGCCCTGCTGCACGCCGCATTCAACATCGCATCGTTCAGCGGCGGCTACTTCTGGGTAAGTATGCTCATCGTCCTCCTTGGCGCCATCTGGGCCTACCGCCGCTTCAAGTGGGGCCAGCGCGTCTCCCCCTTCCGGCTCCGCCGAAACTACCCCCTCATCGAGTGCCCTAACTGCACTCTCTATATCCGTATGCTCAACACCTACTGCCCTCACTGTGGCGCCGTCATCAGTCACTCTCCCAACGCCCTCCTTTGCGGCAACTGCAGGCAGCGCAATCGGCCCGACGCCTTATACTGCGACCGCTGCGGCGACCGATTCCTGACGACCCCATAAAGGGCTCGCACACAACCCAACAGCCAGTACCTGGTAGAGCCAGGTAGAGCCACGAGAGAGCAAGCACATGGACGACCGAATCATCGTGGACCGCGCCGAGGGCATCGGCAGCATCACGCTCAACCGGCCCGACCAGCACAACGCAATGAACTTCGACATGTGGCACGCGCTCGGCGAAGCCGCGCGTGACCTCGGCTCCGACGACAGAGTGAAAGTCGTCGTCCTCGCCGGAGCAGGCGGCAAAGCCTTCTCTGCGGGCGCCGACATCAAGGACTTCCCTGCCCATCGCAGCTCAACCGCCCTGGCCCGCGAGTACGCCACCGCATTCGAAGGGTCCATGGACCATATCGAACAGATGCCCAAGCCCGTCATCGCCATGATCGGCGGCATCTGCGTCGGTGGCGGATGTGAACTGGCGACCGCCACCGACATCCGCATCGCGTCCGAGAACAGCACGTTCGGCATACCCATCGCCAAGATAGGCGTCCTCGCCGGCTACGGCGAAGCCCGGCGGCTCATCCGGCTCGTCGGCGCAGGCAACGCCAAGCACCTCCTTCTCACCGCCAAGATCGTCGACGCCCACGAAGCCCTGCGCATCGGCCTCATCGGCGAAGTCGTACCCGACAACCGCCTCCACGACCACACCTACGAGCTCGCGGCGCGCATGATCCACTTCGCCCCCATGTCCCAGAGCGGCCACAAGCGCATCTTCCGCACCGTCCTCGACAACCCATCTTTGACCGGCCTATCGCCCGAAGACGCCGAGTTCCCTCTGACCATCTTCGACACCGAAGACGGCATGGAGGGCTACCACGCCTTCGTCGACAAACGCACTCCCCGGTTCACCGGCCGATGACCACACCCCCTCTACCCATGCCCCTAGATGGCATGACCATCCTCGACGCCACTCAGGTCATGGCAGGCCCCTTCTGCACCCTTCTCCTCGCCGACATGGGCGCCGACGTTATCAAGATCGAGAAACCGGACGGCGACGACTCGCGCCGCATTGGCCCACCGTTCATCGGGGGTGAGTCCGCCGCTTACCTCGGCATCAACCGCAACAAGAAAAGCGTTGTCCTCGACCTGCGCACCGACGTCGGTAAAAACGCATTCAAACGGCTCGCCGCCCAGGTTGACGTCGTCGCCGAGAACTACCGGCCAGGCACCATGGAGCGCCTGGGCCTCGGCCCCGAAGCCCTGCGGCAAGACCATCTCGAGCTCATCTACGTCTCCGTCTCCGGCTTCGGCCAGACCGGTCCCTACGCGTCACGTCCCGGCTACGACCTCGTGGCCCAAGGCATGTCCGGCATGATGAGCGTCACCGGCTACCCGGACTCACCTCCCGTCAAAGTCAGCATCCCCATTGGAGACCTCAGCGCGGGCATGTTCGCCGCCTACGGCGTCCTCTCCTCCTACATCCATCGCCTGAAGACCGGCCAAGGCCAAGTGGTCGAAACCTCACTCCTCGAATCCGCCATCGCCCTCACCGTCTGGGAATCGGCCGAGCTATGGGGTAGCGGACAGACCCCCCAGCCCAAAGGCTCGGCGCATCGCATGGTCGCCCCCTACCAGGCCCTCGCCACATCCGACGGCTACGTCAACTTTGCCATCGGCAATCAAAGCATCTGGGAGCGCTTCTGCAACGCCGCTGGCCTCGAACGTTTGCTCACCGACCCTCGTTTCGCCTCCAATCCTGAACGCGTAAAGCACTACCAGGAGCTCGCGGCCGAGCTTGAGCGCGCCACCATCACCAAAACATCAGCCGAATGGCTCGCACAATGCCTGGACATCGGCGTACCAGCGGGCCCCATCTACAACATGGCCCAGGTCTACCAAGACCCCCAGGTCATCGAGCGCGGCATGATCCAGCAGCTAGAGCACCCCCTCGCCGGCGTCATCAACCACATTGGCCTCCCCGTCAAGATGTCTCTCACCCCCGGCCAGATACGCATGCCCGCCCCCACGCTCGGCCAGCACACCACCCAAGTCCTCGCCCACTTCGGCTTCACCCCCACTGACATCGCCGCGCTATCCACCTAGCGCAGTCCCCCACTCGCACCCTGGCACGTCGACACCGTTCGCAGCGCCACTCGTTACCGTGGTGCCCACCTAGGTACCCTTGCCTTCGTCTTCACCACGCTGATCACCCTCATGGGAGCCATAGCCCCCGAGGAGTCGGCCACCACCCTCGCGTGGCGCTTCCCGCGCTCTCCCGCCCCCCCCTACCCGTCGACAGGGCCCACCCCACAACGCGCAGTACCCACGTGAAACTCGCTCCTGGCGAGTGCTATCCTTGCGCCACTGATTAAACCTCGCCCCACGGAGCGTACCCCGATGACGACGACCCCCGCAGGCACCGCTGTTGGTCACAAGGTCCCGCGCGTTGAAGCACGAGGCAAAGTCTCGGGTGGAGCCACCTACGCCGCAGACCTCCACGTTGAAGGCGTTCTCTGGGCGAAAACCGTCCGCTCCCCATACCCTCGCGCACGCATCGCCAGCATCGACACCTCCGCCGCCAAAGCGCTCCCCGGCGTACGAGCCGTCGTCACTGGCAATGACCTCCCCCCGAACACCATGTGGGGCCGACGCATCATCGACGTCCCCGTCCTCGCCCAGGGTGAAGTGCGATTCGCTGGCGAGCAGGTCGCCGCTGTCGTCGCCGACGACGAGGAGACCGCGCAGCGGGGCGTCGAGCTGGTCGAGGTCGAGTATGAAGTGCTTCCCGCGATCCTTAACCCCGAGGCCGCGATGGCCGACGACTCTCCCCTGGTTCACCCAGAGGTCCTCGACATCAAGGGCATGTTCTACGATATGCCGAAACCCCAGAATCATTACATCGTCTGGGACTGGGTCAAAGGCGACGTCGACGCCGGGTTCAAAGAAGCCGATCTCATCGTCGAGAACGTCTACACCACGCCCAATGTCCACCAGGTCTACATGGAAGCCCACAACCAGGTGACCTCAATCGACGACGACGGAGTGTTGCACGTCTGGGCGCCCTCGAAAGCCCCTTACTCCGCGCGCAACCAATCGGCGGCGGCCCTCGGGCTTGATCCTGAAAAGATCGTCTTCCATCCCGTGGCCATCGGCGGGGACTTTGGCGGCAAGGGCTCGCCCATGAACATCCCTCTTGGCTATTTCCTGAACAAAGCCACAGGCAAGCCGGTCAGGATGGTCTTCGACTACACCGAAGAGTTCATGGCCGCCAATCCACGCCACGCCTCCAAGCTCACCATCCGCACCGGCGTCAAGCGCGACGGCACCATCGTTGCCCACGACTCCAGCGTCGTTTTCGACAGCGGAGCGTATGCCGGGTTCAAGCCCGCTGGCCACCTCATGGGTGTGGCCGGTATCGGAGGCCCCTACAAGGCCCTCAACACTCGCATCAGGGAATACATGGTCTACACCAACAACCCTCCCTGCGGTCATATGCGTGGCCCCGGCGAGCCCCAGGCCCTCTGGGCCCTCGAGTCACACATCGACGAGATCGCCCTCCTGCTTGGCATTGACCCCGTCGCCTACCGTATGGCCAACCTCGCTGAGGGCGGCGAACCCGTCGCGCTGGGTGAGGTCTACGAGGAGAACCGCGCCAAGGAAACGCTCCAGGCTGCAGTCGACGGAGCAGGCTACGCGGGCCCCAAGCCGGCGGCTCCGGACGGAATGCTTTACGGGCGCGGCGTTGCCATGGGTGAGCGCGCACCCGGCGGTGGGCAGAACAACGCACAAGTGACCCTCCACCAAGACGGCTCCGTCAGCCTCGAGACGCCAATCTTCGAGCAAGGCTCGGGCGGTGTGACCGTCCTCCAGCAGATGGTCGCCGAGACCATGGGCCTCCCCACAGAAGTAATCCAGGTCAACGTCATGGAGACCGGTCTGTTCGAAGCGGACTCAGGCACCGGTGGGAGCCGCGTCACTAACATCGGCGGCATTGCCACCCACGAGGCCGTCCAGAAAGCCCACGCCGAGCTCTTCAAGCTCTCCGCCGAGCTCGACAACTGGCCGGAGGAGCAGTTAGAGGTGAGCGGCGAAATGCTCGTACGCACCGACACCGGCGAATCCAAGCCCTGGAAAGACGTCGTCTCCCGCACCATGACACCCGTCGTCGGCAGCCACATGGCCTCCGGACGCGGCGCCGACGTCACAGGCTTCTGCGCACAGGTCGCCGAGGTCACCGTCGACCCCGACACTGGCCAGGTCAAACTGTTGAAGATCACCACAGCTCACGACACAGCAAGGATCGTGAATCCCATCGGACACCAGGGCCAGATTAATGGCGGCACCATGTTCGGCATCGGGTATGGCCTCTTCGAGGAGATGAAGCTCGAGGATGGCCGCGTGACCACGCTGTCCTTTGCCGACTACAAGATCCCCAGCATCATCGACGTGCCAGAGCTCAAGACGGTGCTCCTCAGCGAGGACAGCCAAGGCGCAGGCCCCTACAACATCAAAGCCATCGGCGAGACCCCCAACGCACCCACGGCACCCGCCATCGCCAACGCTGTCGCCGACGCCATCGGCGTACGGATCCGTGACCTGCCGATCACCGCCGAAAAGGTCTATGCCGCCCTACAGAACAAGGCAAAGGCTTAGGACTAAGGAATAAGCCAACCTCAATGGAGTCCATCGCCGCGATCGCTAGAGTGATTGGCCTCGAGCCCAAGCACCTCATCGCCTACGGCGCCGACAAAGCCAAGATCTCCCTCGATGCGATCAGGCCTTCATCGGGGAAGCTTATTGCCGTCACTGGCATCACGCCAACCTCCGCTGGTGAAGGGAAAACAACGACTGCCATTGGCCTCACCGATGCTCTCGCAAAAGCGGGGCATCGGGCGGCCGTCACCCTCAGGCAGCCATCGCTGGGATCCATATTCGGCGTCAAGGGCAGCGGCACAGGCGGAGGCCGGGCAACCGTCGTCCCCGGAGCGGACATCAGCCTTCATTTCACCGGCGACTCCCACGCCGTAACCACTGCCCATAACCTCCTCACAGCCCTCACTGACAACGCCGCCCGCCGTCGCCTCGTCCCCGGCCTCACCCCTGACGGCGTCGCGTGGCGCCGCGTGAGTCCCATCGAGGACCGCGCGCTACATAGCATCGTCGCCGGCCTTGGTGGCGACGCCAACGGTCCGGTACGTGACACCGGCTTCGACATCACCGAAGCCTCCGAGATTATGGCCATTCTCTCCTTGGCCACCGGCTACGAGGATCTCCGCAAGCGACTGGGCGCCATCACCGTCGGCTACACCACAGAAAACCGGCCCGTGCGCGCCGGGGAGATCGGCGCCGTCGGATCCATGATGGCTCTCTTGAAAGATGCCATGCTCCCCAACCTGGTCCAGACCAGCGCCGGACAGCCTGCTTTCGTCCACACTGGTCCCTTCGCCAACATCGCCCATGGCGCCAGCTCCGTCGTCGCCGACAAGCTAGCCCTTGGCTACGCCGACTACGTGGTCACCGAATGTGGATTCGGCGCGGATATCGGCTTCGAAAAGTTCATGCACATCAAGATGCGCTCATCGGGCATGCGCCCTTCCGCCGTCGTCCTCGTCGCCACCGTTCGAGCCATCAAAGCCCACGGCGGCGTACCACCCGACGCCCTTACCCGCCCCGACGCCATGGCAGTCCGCATCGGCGCAGCCAACCTCGAACACATGGTCAACGTCATCCGCAGCTTCGGTGTCCCCCTCGTCCTCTCCATCAATCGCTTCCCCTCGGACACCCCTGAAGAGATCGTCATCCTCCAGGACATCGCCATCACCGCAGGCGCATCCGCCGCCGTAACCTGCGCCGCCTACACCGATGGTGCAGCCGGCGCCGCCGAACTCGCCGAAGCCGTCGAGCGCACTGCCGCGATCAAGTCCCACGTCAACTACCTCTACACCGAAGACGCACCTCTCCGTGACAAGATTTACGCCATCGCCACCAAGGTCTACGGCGCAAGCTCCGTTACGCTCAGCCGAGCCGCCGACCGCAAACTTGAGTTCTACCGAGAGCAGGGCCTCGACACCATGCCCATCTGCGTCGCCAAGACCCCCTTCTCCATTTCCCACGACGCCAACCTCAAGAATCACCCCACGCAATTTTCATTCCAGATCACCGACATCCGCGCCTCCACCGGCGCAGGCTTCGTGTACCCCATCGCCGACAACATCGTTACCATGCCGGCCCCCCCCCGCACCCCCCGCACCCTCGACCTTGACCGCCACAACAACATCACCGGCATCACCTAGACAGTTGGCGCCCCCGTTCCGCTACCCCATCAACGTCATCCTGGGACGAAACGAAGTCCGCGAAGGATCTCTCATTCCTTCCCACCCAGCCATGCCGCCGCTGTTTCCTGAGTGCAGCGCAGTCGAAGGACCGCTCACCCTCCCCCGCCCCCCGGAGCGCCGAGCGACCTTTAGGCCCAGCGGACGAAGTCCAAGAGAAGCGAGGGTGAGCACCGACCTCAAGGAATTGGCATGGCACGAGCGCAAAGGCGTGCAGATCATGAAGCAGGTCGCGGCCGATTACCGTGACATCGACTCCGGCCTTCCATCCACATTGATTGAAGCCATGGCCCAAGACAGCAAGAAGCACGACCTCATGTTGCGATTCGTCCGAGGTCGCCTAAGGACCACGCGCGCATCGTAATTACAGCCCATCGGGACTACCATCGATCTGCGAGTAACACCACTAGGAGCAGGGCTAGGTGAATCGCGTACCCCTACGCCTGTGCCTAGCGACGGCCCGGCCTCACCTCACCAAACGACGAAGCTGCGAGGATACTAGATCAACGCCAAGCACCAGGATCAAGTACCACCCTAGCAGCAGCGTCACCGTCGTATAGTGGAAATTGCTCATGCTCAGCCGGAACTCCATCCCCAGTCCGCCTGCCGCCACGAAACCGACCACGATCGTCGTCCTGATCACCACTTCCCACCTATACAGAAGGTAGGTCAGGAACCTAGGAAGCGCCTGCGGCAGCACACCGTACAGCAGCATCTTCGTCCGCCCGGCGCCCGCCGTCTGCAGTGCCCGTGCCGGCTTCGCGTCCATCCCCTCAACGACCTCCGACGCCAGCTTGCCAAGCACGCCATAGTTGTGGATAGCCAGCGCCATCGCACCCGGCAGGATTCCAGGCGCGAAAACGAACACCACGATCAACGCCCACACCAGTTCCGGCACGGCGCGCACGAAAGCCCAGGCCATCCGTACCGCCAAGAACACGCCACGAGACACCCACCCAGCGTTCGGCGCAAGCTCTCCCAGCATCACATTACGCGCGCCCAAGAGGAACGTCAGGAACGCCGCGATCCCAGATAGCATCACCGCCAAGACGCTCATCACAAGCGTCTCGTAAGCCAAACGTGCTACTCGCCACCACTCCGACAGCTCGCCATACGCAGGGCTCGTCACTCGCCCTACCCCAGCCAGATCCTGCATGAAACTCCACGCCCGTGCCGCCGATTCAGCAGAGAAGAACGGCACCCGCTGCTGCCGGTCCCATCCCAGCACGAACACCCATGACAGCACCAGCAGGACAGCGCTCACGGCCAACGAGCCTCTAATGACTCCCATCTTGGGAAACATCATCCTGATCGTTGGGCGCGTGGCGACCGGAATCTTCACAGAATCACCTTCCGTCGCACAACCCCGCTCCACGCCTCCACCAGCACAATCAATCCCACGAGTCCCAGGATAAACGTCCACGCACGTCCGTACGCGAGATCGTCCAACGCGATCCCTATCTGGAAGCCTAGCCCACCTAGCCCCACGAAGCTCAGCACCGTCGCCGAGCGTATCCCGCACTCCAATCGATAGAACGTGTAGCCGATCAACTCGGGAAGCACTGCCGGCAGCCGACCATACCAGAACACCCGCCATTCGGACGCCCCCGCGTTACGCAGCGCGCGCAGCGGCGCCTCCGGAACATCCTGGAACAGCTCAGCGTAGATCCTGCCAAGGATCCCACCGTAGGGGATTGCCAGCGCCAGAACTGCCGCCAGCGGCGATAAGCCTATCGCCGCAACGAACAACCACGCCCACACCAGCTCATGGATCGCGCGCAGGAATCCCAGAACGAAACGCGCCACCGCCTGCACCGCCCGGCGCTTGGCTAGCGAACGATTGAGCACCCCCGACGCCAGCAACCCCAGAGGGAAACCGATCAAAAGCGCCAGGCTCAGCCCAGCCATCGCATAGGCCACCGTCCGCCACGCCGACGTCACAAGCTTGCCCAGTGTCTCCCAAGACAGATCCGGCCTGAATACGGCACACGCGATCTCCCTTAGCGCCGCCAGCCCTCGCGCATGCAGCACCCCATCCTGCCAGTCCACGCTCGCGAGGCTCCACAACAGCGCCCCCAGCAGGATCATCGTCAGCAGCCGCCGGCTTTCCATCCAAGTGACCGGGCTAGCCAACGTGCGCACCCTCGATCCTGTACAGCTCATCAAGGTCGCTGCCGCTGACGTCGCTCGCCACGCGATCGAACAGGATCCTGCCTTCGCGCAGCCCCACCAGTCGATCGCAATGACGTTGCGCGAGTTCAACCGCGTGCATGGACGCTATCAGAGTCTGCTCGCGCTCGTGCGCCACCCTCACCAGAAGCCCAAGCACGTCCTCCGCCCGCGCAGGGTCCAGCGACGCCACCGGCTCATCTGCAAGAACGATCTCGGGATCCTGCACCACCACCCTGGCGATAGCAACGCGTTGTTGCTCCCCGCCGGAGAGTCGTCCAGCCCGCACCGCCGATCGGTCTGCGATACCGACCCGTTCCAGCGCACTCATCGCCAGCAGCTTGTCACGCGGCGCCAGCAGCGACAGGAGCGCGCGCCAGCCACTCCAGACTCCTAGACGGCCCGCGAGTACGTTCTGCAACGCTGACAGATTCGGCACCAGATCGTACTGCTGGGCCACGACGCCAACCAGCGCAGCTAGGTCGCGGCCCGGTTTCAGCGATGACAGATCCTGGCCATCCAGGCGCACCCTGCCCGCGTCAGGACTCACCGAGCCCGCGATGAGCTCCAATAGCGTCGTTTTCCCCGCGCCACTCGGCCCAACGAGGGCAACCGCCTGGCCTGGAGGCACGAATAACTCCACCTCTTCCACCGCCACAGTCGCGCCGAACCGTTTCGTTACCCCCTCGACGCTGACAGCGAACGTTTGGTTACTGTTCGATGATGCCGAGTCTGATTGCCACATCTTCAATTGCCTTGTAGTTATCGTTATTGGTCTCGATGAAGCGCTCGGTTTGGAACGCCTCGGCAATCTCGGCCTCCTGGCCACCCTTGGACGCGTCGATAGACAGCACAGCGGCGCGGAGGCGCTCCATCATGCCTTCGCCAAACTCCTCATCTAAGTCACCACGGACAACCCAGTGATAGTCGTAGTAGGACGGCGTCCGGAACAGCACGTCAACCTTACTCAGATTCACCTCGCCCGCAGCCACTCGCGCCTCCCATACCGCCTCGTTCAATGCCCCAACCTGAAAAGCCCCAGACTCCACGAGCTTCCATGTCACATCGTGGGAACCTGAATACGACGGCGGGCCATCCAGATCATCCTCAGGATCGACCCCCGCCTCGATCAAAAACGATCGTGGCATGAGATGGCCCGATGTCGAACTCTCGCTACCAAACGTCAGCGAAAGCCCAGCGACATCAGCCAGGTTAGACAACCCGAGCGCGGGATCAGCCACGAAAACGGAATGGAACTCCTCGTCTCGTGGCCGCTGCGCGAACGCCTCCGCATCGGGCACAACGAGCCGCGCCTGTACGCCCGTCAGCCCCCCATACCACCCCAACTGGATGTCGTTGTTCTTGAACCCCGTCACCACCGCTGAGTAGTGGTCCGAGGGCAGGTACTCCACGTTGAGGTCCAGTTGATCCGACAGGAATTCTGCCACCGTCTCGAATCGGGCCTCAAGCAATGAAACGTCTTGATCCGGTATCCCACCGATGTACAGCACCTTTTCGTCACTCCCCGAACACCCCGGGGCGGATAAAGCGGTAGCGACCAAAGCGATCGCAATGACAAACAGCGGAGCCAGATGGACACGGCGAATCGTCGTCCACATAGTGGCCTCCAAATATATTGAGTTATGAGCGGAGGCTTCCCACCACCGGTCGGATCACACAACACAAACGCCCGGCTAGCGCCGAGGCTTGACAGCGAACCCTCCTGGAGACCGAGCGGCTTCCCGGCGCAAACGCGCCCCATCCCGGTTCCGACAGTGTCCCGTTGATCAAATGACGCGCCACTCCCAGCGCGTCGAAGTTCGATTTTAGCTTAACGCGCGAGCCCAGTGGAGCCCCTGGACTGGGCTCAGCGCAGTCGAAGGAACGCTCACCTTCCTCGGAGCACCGAGCGACCTTCAGCCCCGGCGGACGAAATCTAAGAGATCCGAGGGCTCGCACCGGCTTGCGATACGACCGAGCCTCCAACAAGCCTGGGGCAGCCCGCGCTATCCCACCGGCGCAACCGCCTCGATTGGCACACCGTTCAGCTCGAACGTTGCCGTCACTGGCGTCGGATTCGCGAGCGCCTGCATCACGTAGCAACCCGACTCCGCATTGCGCAGCAGACCAGACACTCGCTCAGCATCCTCCGGAGAATCCACCTGAAGATGAACGTCCACACCAACACAACCAGCGAACACCGAATGATCCAACAGCGAGCCACCCCGACTGAACCGCGCGGTCACGTCCACGCGAGCACTATCCACCTTGATTTTCATCATTTGTCCGTACCGGACAACCTGCGTCAGCAGTCAGAAACCTACCGACAGCGCCATGTATCGCATCGGCGACGGCGCAATATTGTCCCCACCGAGGCGCTCAGACTCGTCGCACAGCACCGTGAACTCGTCCGCATGCCCCTCCTTCTGCACGTTCGCCAGCGTCTTCGCATCGACTTCAATCGTTATGATTCGGGCACTCTTCCCGTCATCCAATTTCCATCCTGGTGGATTCGTCACGACCTCTCACTTTCTCCTGCACTCAGCGTGAATTCCCGCAATATTACCAGCCGACATTCCACAAACCGCCACTCGCGGAATCAAACAACGCGAAGTAACATCTGCCCCACAACGCCCCGACACGCCGAGGTAAATTAATGGCACTGCTGCAACCCGAAGGTCTCATCCACGGCCACTACGAATGCAAGTCCCTGGATCAGACGCTCCCCATTTTCACTGACCTCTTCGCCGCCGAAGTCACCGGACGACTCAACGACTCCGCATTGGTCCGCCATCCCAACACCGACTGGACCCTCATCGTCCACGCCGCAGGCACCGACGCGCCTGAAAAACCGCACGGCAACCACTATGGATTCAGGGTCGCCGACCACAAAGAAATTGAAGCAGCCCATGCCTACATCACCGAGCACGAGGAACAATACGGCATCGTGTCCATATCGGAGCCCGCAGCAGGCCACTTCGCCTACTCCATCTACATCGGCGAACCCGGTGGGAACGCTATCGAACTTGAGTACTACAACGTCAGAGCCGCCTCCCACGGACGCCAGATAGCCGCCGGCCATTGGGACACTCCGCTCCCCGAAGACCGATTCCCCGGCCGGGGCTACATCCCGCAGGCCCTGTCCCACGGCACCGCGCAATGCGACGACAAAGAGACCAGCAACGCCTTCTACACCGAGGTCCTTGGCCTCAGCATCATGGGCGGAGGCAACGTCTCCACCTACATCGGACACGCCGGATCACCCTGGTACGTCGTCGTCCTGCCCGCCCCCGAGCGCAGTTACCTTCGAGCCGTCAACCGCTACACCCTCAAAGTAGCAACCGCCGTTGACGTCCTCGACGCCTACGACAAGCTCGGCAAGCTAAGCTCAGGCATCACCCATCTCTGCGGCCTCAAGGAAGCGGACAGGGAAGCGTCCTTCGTCTTCAGCGATCTTGACCACAACTGGTGGGAGATCACCTCGACGCCAGAACCCAACAGGTCGCCCGGCTAACCGCCACAGAGGAGAAACAAGGGAGAAGGGAAGAAGAGCGATGGTGCGCTAGGTGGGACTCGAACCCACGACCTCTTCCTCCGCAGGGAAGCGCTCTATCCGCTGAGCTACTAGCGCAGAACCATCGACGCGGCCATTCAAAGCCGCAAGCAAACCGCCACTGCTGGTGCCGAGAGCGAGATTCGAACTCGCACGCCCGTAAGGACACTGCGCTCTGAACACAGCGCGTCTACCATTCCGCCACCTCGGCACATGAGTGGTGGGCGATACAGGACTCGAACCTGTGACCTCTTGCGTGTGAAGCAAGCGCTCTAACCGACTGAGCTAACCGCCCTGGCAGGCCGCTATTTTGCCCGATGCCGAACAAGAGTGCAAAGAGCAGCTGTCCCGGCACCGCCTCCCAAAGCGCCCGAATCCGCACTCCTGAGCCGGAGGCGTCCCCACCCACCGTCGGTTACATTGTCCTTCCTCGGCGGAACTCCCTTCCCCCGCACTAGTAAAATCTCAGTAATGATCGACTCAGTGGGCACAGGATAAGTGATAAACGTACTGCTTGTGGCACCCCACATCGACGATGAAACCCTCGATTGTGGCGGCGCGATCGCCCGTCACGGCAACACCGTCCGCGTCTGCGTAGTGCGCAACCGGGCCTACGACCACACCTACGACATTACCGCCGTCGAGTGGGAGGAGTTCCATCACCCGATCTACTCGCAGCTCTATCCGGACTTCCAACCACAGATGTCGGCGGTGGAAGCGCTTTTCCTGATGGGGTCGGAGAGCGGGCGGCTGTTGAACGCCGAATGGCCCGAGAAGCTGGAGCAGGTGTTCACGTGAGCACAGTAATCGTCCACGCCGACGCTGGCCTGAAGGAGGGCTGGGGGCATCTGCGCGAGTCGTTCGAGATCGCGAAGGCGCTCCGTGTGCGTGGCGTCGAGTGCTTAGTAGTGGTTCCGGCCGAGTTCCCCGAGGCTGCCGACGAGGCCAGCAAGCTTGGATTCGCCGTTGCTCCCCTGCCCGCATCCGACTGGCAGGCCGGAGGGGAGCCTGCGCAACTGCTGCGGCTCATCGGGTCGTCCGGCGCGCGGCATCTGGTGTGCGATCTGCTCAAGGTCGAGCCTGCCTATGCCAAAGGGGTGGGGCCGGCGGTCGAGGGATGGGCGGTGGCGACGGAGCTGCCAGAGGACGAGGTTGGCACACTGAACTTCAACAACAGCCTGCGCCCCGAGCACTTCCCGCTTGGCGAGGGGTACAGGGGGGCGGTCGCACGGACGGTCAGAGGCGATGTGAGCCAGGTGCTGGTCTGCTACGGCGGCGCGGACTCGCAGAACGTCACGGGGCATACGTTAGAGCTGCTGCGAGCGTCGGTAGCATCCGAGAACCTGCGCATCGTGGCCGTGCTTGGCCCGCTGTTCGGGGATGAGCCGGCCGTTCGCGCCACGGTGGCGGATTACCCGGTGCCGGTGGAGGTTCTTGGACCGCTGACGCCGCACGAGTTAGCGCAGGTTGCAGTTGAGTCCGATATCGCCATAACCACCAGCGGGGGTACGATGTACGAGTTCTGCTCCCTGGGGCTCCCGTGCATCGTTGTCCCGATCCTCGCGAAGCACGAGACGAACGCTCGGGTGCTCGAAGAGCGGGGGGCGGTCGTGCGGACCAGCATCCACGACAAGCTGACGGATGCTGAGTTGACGGACGCAGTACGCCGGCTGCAGCCCGAGGCGGCGCGCCAGGCCATAGCGACGGCGGCACAGCGTGAGATCGACGGCATGGGTGCAGTGCGTATCGCCGAGCGCCTCTGCGAGGAGTGGGGGATAGGTTGAACATCCGAGTCATCGCCGAAGCAGGCGAGAACCACGTGGGCGACATGGGGCGAGCCGTGGAGATGGTCCACTCAGCCGCGACGAGTGGTGCCGACTTCGTGAAGTTTCAATCGTACAGCGTGGACGACCTGGCGCCGGGCACGGACGACGAAGTGCGCGAGTGGATCGGCCGCGTCCAGCTGTCAGTCGACGATCACCACACACTGCGTGAAGCGGCACAGCAGGCGGGCATCACGTTCCTCTCGACGGCGGTCAACGTTCGCTGGGCGACGTTGTTACGCGAGATTGGCTGCACGGCGGTAAAGCTTGCGAGCCTGAGCCTGACCAACGAGGCGCTGCTCACCTACGTGAGCGAACACTTCGACGAAGTGTTCATCTCGACCGGGATGGGGGACGTCGACGAGGTTTCCAAAGCGCTGGACATGCTGGGGTCGAAGCCGAAGGTCACCGTGCTCCACTGCGTGTCGGAGTACCCCCTGCCGGACGCTCACGCATCGCTGTTGAGCATCCCATTCCTGAGGGAGCGGTTCGGACTGCCTACGGGCTACTCTGACCACACGATCGGGACGGTGGCATGCATCGCTGCTACGGCGTTGGGCGCGGAGCTCATCGAGAAGCATTTCACGCTGGACAAGACGCTCGAAGGGACGGACCACATCCTATCGGCGGACCCGGCGGAGATGGCGGAGATCGCGCATGCGTGCAAGCGGGCCGCAGCACAGTTGGGGACGGCCGGCAAGACGCCGACCAGCGAGGAACTCCAGAACCGGGAGACGATGCGATCGCTGTTCCAGGAGCGATTGTAAGTCATGGCCGCTAGCTCAGCGGAAACATCGTATTCATTCACGAGCCGCTCGGGGGCGGGACTAGAGGCCTACCGGCAGGCATGCGCAGCATCCCCCAACGTGCCGTGGCAGCTCTGGCACGTCGGGAGCGATGACGAGCACTTTGCGTTCGGGGCGCCGAACCACAGTCCCGACGTCCGGATCTCGTTCTTGAATCCCTACGTGATACCGGCGTCATTGCTGGCGGTGGCCAAAGGGAGTGCGTTCAACATTCACCACGCACCCCCGACACACCCAGGGCGAAATCCGCAACATTTCGCTTTCTACAAGGGAGCAATAAGCACGGTTGCGACGCTCCACCGCATGAGCAATGCTGTCGAAGCGCGGGCGATCATCGACGTTAGCGAAGAGCCGCTTGACCGCTCGCTAGGCGTAATGCGATTCATCGAGGAGGCGGAACTGCTGTCCATCGCGCTGCTGCTGAAGCACCTCAACCGGTTACTCGAGGGCAGCGTACGTCCCCAGACTGGGCGACAGTGGCGCTCAGGGGCACGCACGACACGCAAGCAAGTCTTAGAGATGTACTGGACCGACGCGAGCATGGATGCTGCGGAGGTGCAGCGGCGCATCGAGAGCTTCTTCAACCCAGCGTCCCGGAGCATCTCGATGGACGTCCACGGACATCGGTTCGTCTACGAGCCGGAGGGCGACGACTGATGGCGCTGCGTGTGTTGGCGATCATCCCGGCCCGTGGGGGCTCCAAGGGCATCTCGCGCAAGGCGCTCAGACCGTTGGGCGGCAAGCCACTTATCGCGCACACCATCGCGGCTGCGCTCGCCAGCAAGCTTGTCGACCGCACGGTGTTCACGACGGAGGACGAGGAGATAGCACAGGTGGCGCGGGACGCCGGCGCTGAGGTGCCATTCATGCGTCCTGCGGAGCTGGCGTCAGACACGGCGCCGATGGACGGCGCCATCGACCACGCGCTCGCAGAGCTGGCGCGCATCGATGGGTACGTGCCGGATGCGTACGCCATACTCCAACCGACGAACCCGTTCCGGACAGCTTCCCATATCGACGGTGCTATCTGCCTTATGGAGTCCAGCGGCGCTGGTTCCGTGGTTGGAGTTTCGGAACCGACGGAACATCCAGCCGAAACAGTGACATTCGTTGATGGCAAGATGCGGTCGATGATTGATGGCATTGATCTAGGCAGTGGCGTACAACGCCAGGGCTACCCTTACTGTTATTTCCTCAATGGCGCGCTCTATCTGACACGTATGGACGCTTATCGCACGCAGGGTACGCGGTTTGCGACGCAGGTGGTGCCGTACGTTATGGATGCTATCGATGGTTTTGACATCGACAATCCGCGCGACCTGGCGCTTGCCCAGCTAATCTACGAGAATCGTGAGCGCATCCGCAATGCCGGCTGACGCGGGACACGAGCTTTGACGATCGCTGACATCAGGGCGGACCTGGAGCGGCTGACGGTTGATCTTCCGTCGCTCACGGAGACCCACGCTTTCTCGCCGGAGGCGTACAACGCCATCGGCGTCATCTTGCCATCTCACACGTACGACACGATCGAGCGTATCGCCGACGAGCATGGGCTCGCGTTTCACAGCAACCCCGCCGTGACACTTTTCTGCGACCTGCACGCGAAGGGTTGCTGCCACTATTTCGCCGAATACGAGCGCATCAACGGAATACAGGGAGACGCGGTGATCACGCGTCGCGCTGCCGCAGCAATAATCACTCAAGTCCACCGCTGAACATGACGCAACCTTATCATCCCTATATTTTCAAAGACGGGCACTTTGTGGGCGAATTCGAAACGATGTATCGGGATGGTTCCTCGCAGGCATTCGATCCGTGGTTCCAGGATGACGTACGGGCACACCCAATCTTAGCTCTCCTTGATGGGATCAAGGCAAGCAGCGTGCTCGACCTCGGTTGTGGCAAAGGGGCACTTACCGATGCGATCCGTCAGCGAACCGGCGCGGCCAATATCCGGGGCATCGACTGCTCCCCCACTGCGATTCGTATCGCCAAGCAACGCTACCGTGGAATCGCGTTCCAGGTCGCCAATGTCCCGAAGGCCGTGCGGCGTTGGGGCAACCAAGATCTTGTCGTTGCGTCCGAAGTACTGTCGTACATCCCTACATGGGCCGATGTCATCGCTGATATGTTGGCGACCGGCAAATTAATCTGCGTGGGACTCTTTGTACCGAAAAATCCGTCCGGGTATGTGCCGTCTCATGAGACGCTGGTGAAGGCAATCTCTTCGCACGGAACCATCACAAGGGCCATGGATCTAGGGCACGATCGCGTGCTGTACCTTGCACGCGCAATTCCATCTGGTGCGGGACAGGGGCTTTGACGATCGCTGACATCAGGGCGGACCTCGAGCGTCTGGCGGTTGATCTTCCGGCGCTCACGGAGACCCGTGCTTTCTCGCCGGAGGCGTACAACGCCATCGGCGTCATCTTGCTATCGCACACGTACGACACAATCGAGCGTATCGCCGACGAGCATGGACTCGCGTTTCACAGCAACCTCGCCGTTATGCTTTTCTGCGACCTCCACGCGAAGAGTTGCTGCCACTATTTCGCCGAATACGAGCGCATCAACGGGATGCAGGGAGACGCGGTGGTCACGCGTCGCGCGGGGATGCGCGAGGCGATTCGCCCAAGAGCTCGGCTACGCGAGCTATTGTCGCGACTGCGCTCGCCACGGGGGTTGGAAGGCGGGCGCGTGGGGTTCGCGGGTACGACGACGTTCCTCTGGCAGGAACTGCGAACGGCGCTAGCAGCGCATGACCTGACGCTCAGCGAGGCGCCTGCCGGGCGTCCGAATGTGCCGCTGATGGGACAACAGCGAGCGCACCTGCTGGCGTGGGCGGAGGCGGCGCATGCAGCGGTGGCCGGCGCGATGGGCATCGCGAGCGACGCGCTTGAGCCGTTCGCGCCCGCGGTGGACCACGCTGTGCAGCGCGTGGCTGCAATGCCGGTCCTAGCGGCACCGAAGGTGGGCCTGATGGTCACCGGCACCCTGGGAGCGCTCCGGACGCGTCTCAGCGCTCTGAATGCCATCTCCCACGGCGTTCCGGTGCTCACCATCCACCATGGCGGTCAGTTCAAAACCTACGATGAGCCCTACTACGACCTCTACGAGGGCCAGATCCCCATGGCGAAGGTTGTTTACGGAGATATCGACCGCCAACGCGGCCTGGGGACGCTGACGCGGGAGCGCACGCTGAATGGCAAGCCTACGTTGCTCTACGCACGTACGGATGCGCAGCTACGGCGTGTCACGAGCGACGAGCCCATTCCGGCAATCGGCTCGTTGAGCGGGAAGTCGGTGCTGTATTTGCCGACCGAGATGGAATCGGGGCGGTATGGGCCGTACCGGGACGTGCACCCAGCGACCTACCAGGCTTGGCAGCAGCGGTTGATCGCCTGGCTCGCCGAGCGCACCGGAAGCGCGCCACACGTGCGCTTGCACCCCAAGCGCACGACTCAACGGTTTAAGCCTCAGGGGTTCGCTCCCGCCGGCGGCCCTATGGAGGCGCGGCTCGCTGAAGCGGACGTGCTGGTACTCGATTACCCGACAACGGCGTTCAGCCTTGCGGCTGCAACGAACAAGCCGATCCTGTTCTTCGACATTGGCCTACGTCGCTTGCAGCCTGTGGCACTAGACGCAGTGCGAGCCAGGTGCGTGTATGCGGGCGTGGATATGCTTGATCCTGACGCTGGTCTGGCAGCAATGGACGGCCATCTTGGCCGGTCGCCCAGCAACGATTTCTCGCCACTCTTCAGCATCGCGCCCAACGACGACGATGATGAAGTCGTGGCGGTAGCGAAGGCGATCGACGACGCGTTCAGCCGGCTGCGGTAAGCTCCGCGAATAGCGCTTGGTACTGGTCCACGATGGTCGTGACGTCAAACCTCGACGGAGTGTCGACGGCGCTGACGGCCAGCCGTTGGCGGAGCGATGGGTCGCCTATTAGCTTTCGCAGCGCTTCGGCGAGCGCTTCTGACGAACCGGGGTCGCACAGGACGCCGTCGACGTCATCGGTGATGATCTCGTCGGGGCCTGATGGGCAGCGCGTGGAGAGCACAGGTGTGCCTGTGGCCATGGCTTCGACGATGACGTGGCCGAATCCCTCCCAACGTGAGGAGAGTACGAACAGGTCGGCTTCGGCGAACCATGGGTACGGGTTGGGGACGAAACCCGGGAACGAGATGCGGTCTTCCAAGCGGTGAGCGCGGGCCTGCTCCAGCAGCGCTGGAAGGTCGGGGCCCTCGCCTAGGATCGTGAGCCGCCATGGCAGGTCGCGCAGCTGGGCGACGGCGTCGATGAGCAGATCGAACCCCTTTTGCCGCGTGAGGCGGCCCACGGCGATGAGTTGAACAACGTCACGCTCGCCCTTGACTCCCCACGGGGGCGTCGGAGCAGCGTTGTCTTGTGCGTCACGCTGGATGCCGGCGACGTCGACGGGGTTATGGATCGTCTGCGTACGGACGTTGCCGTAGCGCGCGAGGGTGTCGTCGTTGACGCCGTTGGAAAGGCAAACAATGCGGTCCGCGCGGCGATAGGCCATGCCGACGATCCGTTGGCCGATGGTGCGTGGGGAGACGCCTCGCGCAGTCCAGTTATTGGACTCGCGCAAGACCAGCGGGGCTTTGCTGCAGGCCAGGGCGCGTGCTAGCCACAGCATGACCGACGGGCCCTGCATGGTGGAGAAGAGCAGGTCGGGACGCAGGCCTCGTATCTCCCGCACCAGGCCCCACAGCGCTCCACGCATGCGGCGTGCGCCAATCTCAACGACAGGGACGTCATCGCGTACCGAGACCATGTAGGGGCCGATGGCTTTGTTCAGGATGAGGAAGGGGGCGAAGCGGGCGCGGTCGAGGCCGTTGACGAGGTTCAGGGCGGAACGCTCCGCGCCTCCACCACCAAGGTCGGATTGAAAGACCAACACCCGCTTGGGTTGTGCGCTCATAGCCGGCTAGAGCAGCGAGGCATCGACGCGCGCCATCGATACCTCGCGCTGCCGCACTTGGTCCTGGAACCATTCAACGTAGCGTCGCACGCCTTCCTCGAACGGCGTGGTTGCCTTCCAGCCAAGCTCGCGCAGTGCTTTCTCGCTGGATGCATCCTTGCCGCCGAAATCGCCCGGGCGCGCTGGGCCGTACTCAATGGTTACATCGCCGAGAATCTTCTGGATGGTCTCGGCAATCTGCTTGATGCTGACCTTCTCCGCGCCATCCAGGTTGTAGGTCTGGTTGATGGCAGCGGGTTTCAGCGCAGCGACGTTGCCTTCGGCGAGGTCTTCAACGTAGATGAATTTACGGAATTGCAAGCCGTCGCCTGCGAGGGTCAGTGGCTCGCCCTTGATGGCGCGGTCCACGAAGATGGGAATGACCGCACCTGGGCGTGCGCCGGGGCCATAGGGGATGCCGAAACGGAGGATGGTGGGCTCAAGGCCGTAGAGCTGCGAATACGCGCGACAGTAGTGCTCGCCGGCCATCTTCGTGGCAGTGTAAAGGTGGGACGGTGGCATCAGCGGGGTTGTCTCGTCGACGTCCGTTCCGACCACGTCGCTGTACACCCAGGTGGAGGAGCCGAACACGATACGCTTGAGGCCAACCAGGCGCATGGCTTCAAGAATGTTGGAGGTGCCGCGGACGTTGATCTCTTCCGCGTAGTGGGGATCGTTGAACACATCGCGGACGTCGGCGACGGCGGCTAGGTGGATCACGGCGTCAATGCGGTGCATGGCGGTGCGGACGTCATCCATATTGAGGATGCTGCCCTTGGTGAAGTCGACGCCCTCGCGGGCCTGGACAGGGGCGAGCATATCGAGGATTCGAGCGTCGATGCCGTGGGCGAGGAGCTTGTTGACGATATGGTTGCCGATGAACCCCGAGCCGCCAGTCACGAGAACTTTCACTAGGCACCAGCCTTGGCGGAGGCGAGGGCCTCGCACAGGGATTCGGTTACGTGGCTGAGCTCCTCGTCGGTGAGGCCGGGGTAGACCGGCAGGCAGACATGATGCTTCCTGATGTACTCGGCGCCGGGGAAGCCACCCTGCTGTTGGGAACAGCCACAGGCAGGCCACCGGTTGCAGGCGACAGGGTCATTGCAGCGGTCCTTGCCACAGTAGGAGAAGCGCCCCCAGAGGGGTTCGTTGTGGCAGAGGTCAGCGTAGACCTCGCCGGTTAGCGCGACCCCGTACATCTCGCGCATGGCGCTCTTCAGCGACGCGCGATCGACGTCTTCATCTAGGTAGGCGACGTACTTGTAGTAGCTGGAGGTAACGCCATCCGGCAGCGGCAGGGGGCTGATGCCGGGCATGTCGGCAAGGGATTGATCGTAGTGAGCGGCTACACGGTGGCGGTCGGCGATGACGGCCTCGGCCTGCATCATCTGCTGCACGCCGATGAGGGCAGTGAACTCGCTCACGCGGTAGTTGAGGCCGACTTCGGAGATGTGGTTGGCGAGCACTGGATCCTTGCCCTGGTTACGGATCTTCTTGATGCGGTCGGCGAGGTCATCATCGCTGGTAGTGACCATGCCTCCCTCCCCGGTCGTTAGGACTTTGGTGGGGAAGAAGGAGAAGCCGCCTGCGACACCGAGGGTGCCGGCGTGGCGACCGTTGATGGTGGAGCCATGGGCGTGGGCGGCGTCCTCGATGAGCACGATGCCGCGGTCGTCGCACAGTTTCTTGAGGTCGTCGACATAGGGCGGGATGATGCCGCCGATGTGGACTAGTATGACCGCGGCGACATCGTCGGTTAGGCGCCGCTCGACGTCGGCGAGGTCGAGGGCAAGCGTTGCGGGATCGCTGTCGGCGAAGATCACACGGTTGCCGGCATGCATGACAGCAAGAGCGGTGGCCAGGAACGTGTTGGTGGGGACGATGACGCTGCCGCCTTCGATGCCCAGGCCTCGGAGGATGAGCTCGAGCGCGGCGGTGCCGTTGGAGCAGGCGATGGCGTGTTTGGCACCGGTGAAGGCAGCGAACATCTCTTCCCACTTGGCGGTCTCACCGCCCTGGGTCAAGTGGCCCGAAGCCAGGATCTGGTCGATCCCTTCATGGATGAACCGTGTCGAATCATCGCTAAAGGGAACTCGAAGGATAGGTACGTTCAAAAATAGCTCCCGGGATTGGGTCGACAAAGTGCTAGGGGCAACAAGTAGCGTACCGGTCTTGGAGCGGTACGGTCAGCGGAAATCGCGGTGGTGCCACGAGGGTCGAGCGTTTCCAGAGGTACCCTATGGGCGTAGTCGAGAATGCCTGCGATGCCACACATCAGCAGCCTGGAACAGGGACCGATATGGGGTTCTGAAAAACCCCTCTACCACATCGTTGTCTCGTGGGAGGGAACACGGATGGATGGTATCATAGCGGTCGCTCCAGACGCCTTTTGCAATGGGGATCGCGAGGTTTCGGCGGCGCCGTCTCGCGAGCGATCGAGACATTCGCCATCGGATGTCGCCAGTGTCATTCCGTCCACGGGCAGGTGTAGTCGAATGAAGATTCTCATTGGGACGTCAACGTTCGGAGTCGCAGATGACGCCCCGCTGCAACGCCTGGCAGACCTCGGCCTCACGCCGGTGCTGAATCCGTTTGGTCGCACGATCGCTGGTGCGGAGCTTCCCGGCCTGCTCACCGACGACACAATCGGGCTTATCGCGGGTCTCGAGCCACTGGATCGACCCATGCTAGCGGCCTCACACCTCAAGGCGATCTCGCGCGTGGGCGTTGGCATGTCGAGCGTGGACCAAGACGCCGCGCGCGATCTAGGAATCTTGCTCTACTCCACGCCTGACGCACCGACTCAGGCAGTAGCTGAGCTAGCGTTGGGGAGCCTGCTAGCCCTCCTGCGGCGCATCCCAGAGATGGATCGTGACATGCACACCCGCCGCTGGAACAAGCAACTTGGCCGACAACTCAGTGATCGTACGGTAGCCATCGTTGGGTTCGGGCGCATAGGCCGTCGGCTGGCGTCGCTGCTCGTGCCCTTCGGGACCCGGATATTGGTAGTCGATCCCGGCAGTCACCAAGCCACGTCAGGGGGGCTCCCAGTCTTGTCGTTATACGATGCCCTCGAACAAGCCGACGTTGTCAGCATCCACGTCAGTGGCACCGCGCCGATACTCGACCGTGAGGCGCTCGCTCATCTCAAGCGAGGCTCATACGTGCTCAATGCCAGCCGTGGTGGCTGCATCATCGAAGAAGCCCTGCTAGAGGTGCTCGCCTCAGGCAGGGTCGCAGGCGCATGGTTAGATACGTTTGAGGCGGAGCCGTACGACGGCCCGCTCTGCGACCACCCGAACGTACTGCTCACCCCGCACGTCGGCTCGAACACAGCTGAGGCTCGGGTGCAGATGGAAGCAGAGGCCGTGGACAACCTGGTCGACGGTTTGACCAAGGCAGGAGTTCTGTAACTGGGAAACCAACGGTGGGCTACGATTCGTCGGACGTCGGCTCAGCCCCCGAATCAGCGCTGGTAGGCCCTGCCAACAGCTCTATCAGCGGGTCCACTTCAAGCATGACTTTGAGACTCTCCTTGTTACGCACCATCTCCCACCCGCGCGCATACGACTCCAACGAAAGGGTGGCTTGCAGCAGGGCGTCAACTTTCAATGAACCGATCACCGATATCGCCTCGTCCAGATCCTCGGGGCCGGCGCCTACTGACCCGATCAGTGTCTTGTCGTAAGACACTAAGTGCTCAGCGCCCAGTGCCGCACCGCTGTAGGGCAAGCCCAGCAACAAAACGGTCGTGCCGGGAAGCGTTCCATCAATCACCTCATTCAGGGCGACTGTGTTTCCCGTGGCCTCAATCACTATCGCGTACTCGCCAAGGCCATCCATCTCGGTCCGCAGCTCCTTCGCAACATCTTTCAAGTGATTGAGCCTTTCGGAATCTCGGTCAAACACCGCAACGGAATGGCCTTGGTGGACGAGGGCTCGCGTGGCCAGGTGGCCGATCGGGCCGGCGCCGATCACTGCAACTGAACTCGGCTCGGCGAGGAATGAATTCAACCTTCGCAAACCCTTCAACACGACCGATAAAGGCTCGCACAGCGCGGCCGCTTTGAGATTAAGGTCGGCTGGGATCTTATGCGCGAAAGCGCCAGGAACTACCACGTAGTCCGCGTACGCCCCGCTCAGGCCGAACACGCCGACTTCTGCACGCGAGACGCAAGCTGTGCGGTTCCCGGCCATGCAGTGGTCACAGTCGCCACAGCCATGCACCGTCTCGACAACTACGTGATCCCCTTCGGTCAGGTGCGGCACCGCGACACCGACATCCATCACCTGACCGGAGAACTCATGGCCCGGGATGATCGGGTAATGCGCGAGTCCCGACTCAAAGTAGCTGAGCGTTCCATCCAGTACTTCAAGGTCGGTGGCGCACAGGCCGACATAGGCGACCTTGATCAAGACGTCCCCTGGTTTGACCTGTGGAACGTTTACGGCCTTGAGCCTCGCGTGCTTGGCACGTTCGATTACCACTGCCCGCGCCTCACGGTTGAACATCGATTCTTCGCGATTGTTGCTTTCAAGCAGCGGGGTTCGCTCCCACAAACCGGAAGCCGTCCCCGCAGCTTTGTTCAACCGGAAACGAACGATCTCGGAGAAGCGGTTCCATCGAGTCGGCCGGAACGCGACGGTAAGCAGATCGGTGAGCGCATATGACGCTTCCTTGGCCAACGCTAACGGCATTTGCCCGCGTGCTTTAGTCCCGATCTGTCTGGCCGCAGCAGCCTCGCGGTGGTACCGGATGCGAACTTGGCGCCAGGACTCCTCGTGGATGTGATAGATGGCTGCGCTGGGGTCATAGACGACTCCGTACCCACCAGCCATCCAATACTTGGCCCACTCGGCATCCTCCAGTCCCGGCAGTCTTTCATCGAAGTGATGCTGCGTCCAGAGCTCACGGCGAATCACTGAATTCGCGTTGTTCACGAAGTAGTTCGACGCGTCCAACAACCGGCGTTTGCCGCCGAACGTTCGTGAGAGGTCGCGTGACTCGGAATACTTGGAGGAGGGGCTGCCCTGCTGCCCCCCGAACCCCATCGCGACCCCGGGATCAGCCATATTCGCAACAAGGTTCCCTAGCCAGTCTCGGTGGACCGGTTTGGCGTGGGCAGAAACCATCACGATGCTGTCACCGACCGCAGCATCGCACCCTACGTTGAGTGAGTAACCAAACGTGAAATCGCGGCTGGCGATCTGAATCAGCCGATCGACATACGGCGATGCCACCTGACGAGTGAGGTCCGTAGAACCTGAATCGACGAGGATCACCTCCGCGTCCTTGTAGTTCTGCTCACGGATGCCCTCAAAAAGAGCGCGTATGTGCTTTTCTTCATTGAACGCACGAACAATGATCGATGCGCCTGTCATTGAGCAACCATGGCTACCTGGTTCAGCGGAGAACTCACCGCGTTCGCGGTGGGAGTTCGGCGAGGCCTTTTAGGAGGTTTGTGATCGTGCTGATGTGGACTTTCTCTGCCGCTGACGGGCTTCCATTAGCATTGTGCGGAGCGAATAGGCAATTGGAGAATTCACGCAGTCGGCTCTCAAGCGGCAACGGTTCTTCTTCGAAGACGTCCAACGCAGCGCCGGCGATGGCGTTGCGTTCGAGGGCGGATACCAGCGATTGCTCCTCTACCATAGGTCCCCTCGCCGTGTTTACGAGATAGGCCGACGGTTTCATCAGCGCGATGTTGTCGTCTCCCATGAGGTGGAATGAAGTGGGATTGAGGTCACAGTGGAGCGTGACATAATCAGACTGCTTGAGAAGCTCCTCCAGCGAACGTACCGCGACCCCAACCTCGCTTGCGCGTTGCCCTGCCTGCTCATCGATATCCGTGCCGATGACCGTCATCCCGAATGCCCGCGCCCGCTTCGCGACGGCAAGGCCAATGTTGCCCAAGCCGACGATCCCAAGCGTACATTCACAAAGCGCCACAACAGGCCGCTTTCGCCATGCTCCGTCGCGAATGTCGGTGTCAGATCTGACCAGTTGCCGAGCGAATACGAGCACGTACCCCATGGCAGTATCGGCGACCGAGTCAGTGAACGCATTCGGTGTGTTACAGACGCGGATCCCCCTGCGGTCGGCCGCAGCTTCATCGATAGAATCGATGCCCGTACCCCACTTGGAGATGACTCTCAACAAGGGCGCCTGTTCCATCACTCTCTCGGTAAACGCATCATCACCGCAAATCACGCCATCAACGTCACCTATCAGTGCCAGCAACTCACCCTCACTGAGGCGCTCGTTGACGTCAGCCAACTCGACCTTCAAGCCCGCGCTCTCCAACTGGGGCAGGAATCGGTCGATCACGGCCAACATATAAGGAGCGGAAACGAGGATCTTAGTCATACAAACGCGACCTATCTATCAATAAAGCTTGGTCAGGGGGTCGTCCCTCAGCAGCCCTTCTACTACACGGAGGTCGTCGGGGGTATCAACCGCATGGGTGTAGTGCGGGGTCGGCACGAGCCGGACGGGCACGCCATGTTCAAGGAACCGCATCATGTCGATTGACTCAGCCTGCTCCAACGATGTGGGAACTAACTCGCCGAATCCTTGCAGGCCTGATCGGGAAAACGAGATGATGCATACCTGCTTATAGGCAGTCAGGCCGGCGAAGCCCAAGATCGTTGGTGTCGGTATGGGCTCTCGTGAGAAGTACAAGGCGTTGTCGTCCCTTCCCCGTATCACCTTGATGGTGTTGTGGTCGCTGAACTCTGCCTCTGTTCGTATGACGCCCAACAGATTGGTACAAGCGAGTTCAGGGTGGTCGACGAACGGTGCCGCAGACTCGTCGACCATCTCCGGAGAGATCATCGGCTCATCGCCCTGCACCATTACGATCACGTCGGCGTCTCGTGCGACCTTCTCAACCGCTTCCGCGATACGATCCGAGGCGCGCTGATGCAGGTCTGACGTCATCACGACAGTAGCGCCGAACGTTTCAGCAGCTTGTTTGATCTCTTCATCACACGTCGCGATGTAAACCGACTCCACCCTCTTCGCCATGGCGGTCCGCTTGTAGACGTGCTCAATCATGGGTTTGCCCAACAGTGGCGCCAACGGCTTGCCAGGGAACCGGGTGGATCCCATTCTTGCAGGGATGAACGCAACGACTTTCATCAGAGCTCCTGTGGCCAGCTACACAAGTGCCAGTCGCCACTTCCTGAGGGTATCAGGAGGAGAAGAGCGTTGCCCCCAAGGACCAAGGCGAACCTTTGTGGATAGCTATCGTCAACCGGCCCGAATGTATCCGATCGAGCCGAGCGCGTCCTGAAGCTAAACGCGTCCGAGTGTGAGCCGTGCGATAGCTTCGGCCCAGCGCTCTTGCGCCTTACCGTCCAGCCGCGAGAAAAACGCGCGCTCTACCTCACCTGACTCGGCCACTGCAGTCGAAGCAGCGGCCTCTAAAACCGTTGCGAGTGCTTCCGGGCTCGCGGCGAATCTTACATTGCCTGCAATATCCATCAGACCGCTGGGCGACGCGAAGTCAGGTAGGTTCAACACGACTGTGGGGTAGCCAAGCGCCGCCGCCTCCATGCCGACCGAAGAATAGGTAGCGACCACCACCTCGGCAGTTGGCAGCAAATCATAGAGACCAACAGATGCAACCTCATACGTCGAGGCTCGACCATGCGACAGGATCGCTTCTATCTGCTCAGCCTGAACGCTAGAGCGGGGGTGCGGCTTCATGATGAAGTGATAGCCGCCGATGCGCTCCATCACCGGACTAACCATGCCCATGATCTGGGCACCGTCGGATGCGCCGAAGGCCACCAGCACCCGACCTGGCTTGCCCTTCCTACCCTTCGCTCCCCGCCATCGCGGAACGCCAGGTAGCGAGTCCAAGCGAGGTGCGCCGAGGACGTGCAATCGTTCAGAGGGATATCCCGAAGTACTGAGCGCTATCCTTGCCTCTTCGCTCTCAAGGATCAGGTGATCTGGCATCGGCACGTGCAGCGGGCTGCGGGCTTCAGCAGAAGCCGCAAGCTCGCCAGCCGCAAACCGGTACATCAGCTTGCGCCCCGTCGGCCCATGCTGCACCCCGATGTTCAGCGGCTTGCTCCGCGACCCCGCGATTGCGTACGTCGTCGCTCTCCCGTAACAGAACTCGAACAGCGAGCTTGTCACCGCATCGGGTTCGGTTGCATCGACGAATGCCTGCATCCGTCGCAGGTGCATGAGGTAACGGGGTGTCCGGTACGTGGCCATGCGCAACTCGGGCCGGATCAGCGGGAAGATGTCCACATCACCCATTCGCCACAGACTACGGAATCCTCGCCTCCACTCCAGCGAAGCGTTCCGGAAAGCCGCGACAGCCCCGCCCACGAGTCCACTCACCATCCCGCCCCAGGAGAGGTCTCGATCGATCAGCCCTGCAGGCACATCGTTGAAGCTGGGCTTCCGCCGGAGCATCAGGCACGCCTTGACATATGCGGGCATCGTCAGGTGCTGGTGACCGTCGTCTGCGGCGAAAGTCACCGCCAGGAACGGCGTCACTCCATGAGAAGCGACCAGGTTAGGAACACGATGGAATTTCTCATCCATCACTCCGTGAGTGGTGATGAAAAGGGCGGGGTACAGCGTATGGAAGCAGCAAACCGGCATTCCGCTGACACGCACCGGTTTGGTATTAAACGTTAGCAGCTTGGCCAGCAAGGTCTGGGCTACAGTCCGGCTCGACCACAGAGCTAGTCTCGCCACTATGCCACGGTAGCTCAGTCCCGTATTCGCCTTGGCAGCGGGAGGAGCGCTATAGGTGATCGCCAACCCTTCACAAAGCGATGCGATCACCTTTGAGAAGGCGCCGTCATCGGAAACTAGCACCACATCAGTGGCACCGCTACGCTGGACGGCACGGCGAACGACTTCTAGCTGGCACAGTCGCGTAAACGTGGGGTATAGATCGGACCGCCTGCCAGAAAGCTCGTGTAGCCACCACAATGACCCTCCGCCGTCGAACTCCCAGGCCTGATCCAAAGGCTTGCCCCCGAGTTTGAACTCACGGGGAACTCGGGCCAGCAATTCTAAGAAACGCTCGGTAACGTCGGGTGCAACATCGTCCACCGACGGAGCGCCACTCTCGATCCGTACATCGCTGGATGACGACACCGCTGCGACGACCTCCTCCACCTTAGCTTTCGACTGCGTGAACGATAACACCACCGCCGGAGCGTCTCCGATGCCGTCGAACGAGGATTGATTGATGACAACGTCGCCCGAGTCAACGATTACCAATACGGTGCACCCGTTCTGCTCAGTGCTCACGCGCCGCTCGATTCCTTCGCATGAAACTCTGCATAGATCCCGCCGAGCCGAACCAACTCGTCATGCGTCCCGCTCTCAGCGACCTTACCGGCGTCAAGAGCGATGATGAGGTCCGCGTCACGCACCGTCGAAAGACGGTGCGCGACGATGATGACTGTGCGTCGTCCGCGCATCTCGCGGATCGATTGCAGGATCAACGCCTGGGACCGTGAATCAAGGTCGCTAGTTGCCTCGTCGAGTAGCAGTATCTCAGGCTCCCTTACGAGAGCCCTCGCAAGGGCGAGCCGTTGTCGCTGCCCACCAGAGAGCATCGCACCTCGCTCGCCGACAACGGTCTCGTAGCCAGCGGGCAAGCTTTTGATGAACTCGTGCACTCCGGCTCGATCCGCCGCGACTTCTACTGCACGTGTCCCCACACCGGGCTTGCTCAATTGCAGGTTGTGCTCGATTGAAGCGTGGAACAAGAACGTCTCTTGGCCAACGAACCCGATCAGCGAGCGCCAAGACTTCACGTCGATGTCCCGTAGGTCCGTACCGTCCACAAGAATCGTCCCACCTGTGGGGTCTGCCAGCCGCAGCAGTAGATCCACGAGTGTCGACTTGCCGGTGCCAGAGACGCCGACGATTCCTACGGTCGCTCCACGGGGGATCGTTAGGTTCATGCCCTCCAGCACGTTCGTCTCACCGTCGTAGCTGAAAGAGACATCCTTGAGGTCAATCCGTTCTCGTAGCTCGGCGACTTTCCCAGCACCCAGGTTCGGCATCGCCTGACGCATCGATTCTTCAGTCAACTGACGCACTTCTTCGTACCCCGGATAGGCAGAGACGAACTTATAGAGCAGATTTTGGAGCAAGACTATCCGTGGCGCCAATCGGAATAGCAGAACAAAGAAGGCGACGGTCGCAGCCGTCTCAACCTCAAGGATCAAGACACCGACACCGAGCAGTGCCGAAGTCACTGCCACCGCCCCGATCTCATACCCCAACCTGAAAGCAGCCACGAAACGCTCCGCGCGGTAACCCGCCTGCCCCGCCCGGATCGCAGCCCCGTGGAACAGGTCGTTCGCATGCGCCTGAAGTCCGAGCGCGTTCACCACCCGGATGGCCGAGAGATATTCAACCGCTGTCGACTCCATCTCGGCATTGGCAATCGTGATCTGATGTCCCCGCTGCCGCAGCGCAGATGTCCGCCGGGTCGCCGTCCCTCCTACGACGATGATCACAGAAGCAAGCAGGGCCAACTCCCAGGAGATAAGCACCGCTACCACGAAGTAACCGGCGACCAGGATCCCCGTCACTGTCGCTTCCATGACATGCACTACCGCAGCACCCGTCCGCGTGGCCTCGACCACGACCGCATTTGACAGCCGTCCCAAGCGCTGTTCGTCAAAGTAAGCAACACGGGTTGCAAAGAAACCCGCGAATAGTTCCGCACGAACCAGCACCTCTACCCGCATCCGTAGGTACAGGATTGCCATGGACTTGGCCAGCACCAGCAAGCTCTGCAGTCCGAACAGCACCAAACCGATCAGCACGAGCGCCGTCGTTGAAAAGGGAAGCCCAATCCAAGTGGTCATTTCGAAGATAGCCCGCGACAGAGCATGGCCAGGCTCAACCTCTTCAGGGGTACTGATACCCTCCACGATGGGTAAAATCAGACCCAAGCTAACGCCCTCGAACAGGGCAATCAGGATGCTCACCGCTATTACTGCGGCACCTAGCCACGGGCTCCGCTTGAACGCGACGTTGACCAGCTGCCACATCGGAGGGCTCATCGGGCCTCGCTCGACGCAAAGAAACGCCTCAGCGCATTCAACGCACCGATGGCGGCCTTGGACTGGGGTTCCACCGTCGCACCCACGATATACGGAATAACGACCATCTTGCCCTCACGGTGCAAAGGCAGAAGTGGGGACTCGTCATGCGTGTTCGTGACTTCGCCGACGATGGCCACACGGTAGGTGTTCAGCGTGGCCAGTACTCCTCACAGCTCAACGGACACCGCCAACTCATGATTAGCGCGATACCACTCCACGGCCGCCTCGATACCCGACTCAAGGCTCGACTCAGGACGCCATCCCAACAGCTCTTCAGCCTTGGAGATGTCGGCCCATGTCCCTGCCACATCTAACGGATTTGGCGGTTGGAACGCGATAGTAGCTTTCTTTCGCAGCTTTTCTTCGATGATTCCTATGAGGTCAAGCAGCGAAACAGGGCGGTCTCCGCCCAGGTTGATGATCTGATAACCGACCTTGCTCAATCCTGCCACCGTCCCGCGAGCGATATCTTCCACGAACGTAAAGTCCCGACGTTGCGTTCCATCGCCGAACACTTTCACAGGGAGCCCCTCATCAATCCAACGGATGAACCGGTAGATACTCATATCTGGCCGCCCCGCAGGGCCGTACACCGTGAAGTACCTAAACACCGTGACATCGATGTCATAAACGTCATGGTACGTGTACGCGAGCACCTCAGCCGCCTTCTTGGAAGCCGCGTACGGTGATAACGGCCTATCCGTCGGCATGTCCTCGGTAAACGGTTGCTGCGCCTGATCTCCATACGCACTGGATGTGGACGACAGCACGAATTTGGGGATACCAAGCTCGTGGCACAGATCAAGAAGGTTGAGGGTGCCGGTCACGTTGGTTTCGTAGTACACCCAAGGGTCATCGATACTTTGGCGCACCCCTGCCCGCGCCGCGAGGTTGACCACCGCATCCGGCTGAGCCCCTGTCACTACCTCGGCTAGCGCTGCCCGGTCGGAGATGTCCGTACGGTGGAAGCTGAACCGAGGGCGATCCTCGAGCTGGGCCAGGCGCCAAACTTTGAGTCGAACGTCATAGGCGTCGTTCATCGAATCGACGCCTATCACATCATCGCCACGGTCGAGCAAAAGGCGGGCCACCCTGGAGGCGATGAATCCGGCCGCGCCGGTTAGCAGAATCTTCATTAGTGTTCCTTACGATCCCATCGGCGCATCAGCGTGTTCACCACCGATGCCAACATCAATTTAGTGTCTACCCAAGGACTCATCGTCCACATGTATTCAAGGTCGTACCGGACCTTCTCCTCTGGCGGGAGATCGTAGCTTCCGTTGACCTGCGCCAGGCCAGTCAGGCCAGGCCGCACTCGGATCCGTTGCGCGAAAAGGGGTTCCCGTGCAACGAACTGCTCGTGCAGCTCCGGGCGCTCCGCACGTGGACCCACGAAACTCATATCGCCCTTGAGGATGTTCAGTACCTGAGGCAGCTCGTCCAGCGCGGATGCCCTCAACCACCGACCGACCTTCGTGATGCGGGGGTCGTTCTCGACCGCCCACACGGCGCCGGTCATCGCCTCCGCGTTGGGCACCATCGTCCGGAATTTCAGTACGCGGAAAATCTTACCGTCCTTACCTATCCGTTCCTGCCCGTAGAACACCGGTCCGTGATCCTCAAGCCAGATAAGCACCGGAATCACGACCCACAACATGAGCCACACCGGGATCAGCAGAGGAAAGAAGTGCGCCCCTCCCAAGATCACCCAATCATAAGCCCGCTTGTAATGTGAGCGGCTCGCCAGATCGGCATCGTCAGGAATCATGGTGTCGTTTGTCACTTCCTCTCCGCCATCTACCCTGCCGGAGTCTGTTCCGGGCATGTCGCAAAATCAACCGAGGTGAGTGTGACCTCGCCCCCGACTTCATCACCAAGACGCTTGAGGAGCTCGAGCATGTGGGTTGTCGGCAGGTAACTCAACGCGCAGTGCGCAGCCGCACGAGCGTCGTCCACGCGACCAAGCCCCTCCAGCGCTGCTGCCTGGATGTGGTAGGCCAGGTTGGCGCCCCTAGATTCAAGGATCTTCGCGTCCTTCGAATCTTGGACAGCCTCCAGCGCCGACTCATACTCCTTCATCCGGACGAAAGCCCACGCCAGCGCCGTGCGCGCCTGCCAGAAGCCTGGCATTAGGTTCACCAGCACCATATTGTCATGAACCACGTTCGCGGGGTCAGCCGGGGTCAGCACGCCAATCTCCCGGCGGTACTCACCCGACCGAGACCAAGCCCGGTGGTCCAATGGGTTACGCTCTCTAACCTCTTCGGCCTGTCCATAGGCTTGCTGCAACAAGTCCAAGCGTTCGTCCAGGGGGCGCGCCGACTGCATGCCCAATTGGAAGTAGATCTCGCCCAGGTTGATCTTGTGGATCGGCGCAGACGGCGCGATGTCCATCGCACGCAGATGCAGCTCGATCGCCTCTTGTGTTTGCCCCGCGCGATTCGCAGCCTCTGCATCGGCGGCTACAACAGCGGACTGTAGCGGAGCAAGGATCGTCTGCCACCACATCACCAGCGCAAGCACGGCCACTACGCCTGCAAGCACCACACGCGGGATCGACGCACCTGCAACAGACCAAGGAGGTGGTTCACGCCGGGCACGGCGAGCCCTACGTCTACCGGCCGGATCACCGTCGACGCTCGCCAAAGTCAGCTGCTCTTGCTCAATCCTCGGCGCGATCGACACCAGCGCAACAACAAACCCCGCAAGGACCCACATCAGGTGCAGGTCAGCAACCTGGGCCTTCCCCGGGATCTGCTCCACGGCACGAGCGACCAGTACAAATGCCATCGCGACGATGAAGTAGCTGAACCACGCTGGGTATACACCTTGGCGCGCCTTTCGTAGTAGGCGGTAGAGCATCGTGCCCGCGGCAGCGAAGAGAAAGATGTACGCAGCAACACCTAGGAGACCGATCTCAATGAGGTTGTGGACGAGAAAGTTATGGCCGTGCGTTGCCAGCTCCCGGGTGTAAACCGTGTCACCAGCGAGCGGGTACGCGTACGTGAACATGTCTGGCCCGTAGCCAACGATGGGCCTGAGCCAACGGAATGGTAGATCAGGGATCTCAAGGTACGTTTCAGTATCCACCCAGGGCACCGAAACGTAGACATCGAGCGCTGTTTTCCAGATCGTCCATCGGTTGTTGAGTCCACCCGCCACATCGGGGACGATGGATCCCACGGTTTGTCCAAAAGTGGGGTTGTCCTGTGGCGCCTCCTGGACCGGAACGGCGTTCATCAACACCACGAACATGAGCGCCACCGCGAATATGGCCGCCGGCCGCCCCACGTGGCGCCAGCCGAACACGAAACCGAACGCCAACGCGAATGCGATGGCACCCACAACGAAACCCACCCAAGGACCCCGGCTGAACGTAAACGTTAACGCGGTCAGCTGAATCGTGATCAAGCCTGAGCCGATCCATACGTGCGGGATCAAGGCCATACGGTCCCTGTAGGGCATGAACGCCGCAAGCGTCAGCGGAATCGTCATGATGAGGTACGACGCCCCAAAGATCGGGTTGCCGAACGTCATCCCCACTCGATCGACCAGCGCAGCATCCGTCACCAGAGGATCGACGCCCCAATGCTGACCGATCCCGTACAGGCCGACCAGGATCGACGTTGCGGTCAGCGTCCAGATCAGTCGTTGCACCTGCGCTCGCGAGCGCAGCCTTGCAGCGACGATTGCGAAATAGATCAGGTACGGGATCAGACTGAACAGGCCGTACGAGTCCCAGCCCGGATCGATCCCCCATAAACCGATACTTCTCACCGGGGAGAAAAGCAGGGAGATCGATGTTGCCAGTAAGACCGTACCGGCAGCGGCAAGGACCAACCGCGCGGCGTGAATCCGAACATTGGTCCAGGAACGGACGGCTAATCCGGTGATATCGAGCCGAGTCTGGCCTCTGACGTTGGCGGTGAACGCCCATTCGAGAACCAGCAAAACGACAGCGGCAATCGCCAGCGACCGCAAGGCGAACACTTTGGGCACCTGAATGAACCCCAGCATCGTCGCCTCGTGCACCACCAACAGCGGGACGAGGAAGGCTGCGGCCAGCCAGGCGCCTTCGATGGAACGCGCGAAGAATTGAGGGCGAGAAACTCGCAGGACTACGTCATCTGTCGATGGGGTCTGCACGGGGAACCTACTACGATTCTAATCGACAGCTATGGTACGAGGCGCCATAGGTGCCCACAACCGAATTCGGCAACAGCCCAGTTCCACCAGTGCCCTCGCCTGCGGCACGCCGACCCCGTGATACGCTCCTTCTTAGCTGACCAGAGGTGGACTATGCGGCGATCAGACAGGGAGCGTCACTCCTACGATACTCACGACGCGTTGCAGGGCAGGCCATGGGTTCATCGAGTATTTGCCCACATCTTTCGCGGCCCCAATGCACAATACGGCGAGGATCTGTTTCTGCGTGCGGTCGCTGATCGTGCACAGGGCGCTCATGCCCTTGAGCTCGGATGCGGCAACGGGGGCTTCGCGGAACGTCTTATCGGTGAAACGGACGCCACTGTGCTCGCCACGGATATTTCGACTCGCCAGATCGAGCAGGCGCAGATGCGAACCGTCGAAGGCCGACTAACGTTCAGAGAACTCAACGCCGAAGACCCGGTCGACGGCCATTACGATCTCATCTACGGTCGAGGTGTCCTCCACCACATCAATTTCAGGCGCGCGCTAGAGCGACTCGCGAACGACAATCTCAACGCTGGCGGGGCGATGGTGTTCCGCGAACCGCTAGGCGCCAACATCATGGGTGCGGTGTATCGATTGACCAGCAGGGACGATCACACCGAGGATGAGCGCCCCCTATCGCGAGCCGATATCCGCTGGCTCCAACAAACGTTCAGAGGATTCTGGCTCTATCCGTACGGTCTGGCGTCCTTACCTCTGGGCGCCATCTCATCGCCCTTGTTCAAAGACCCGAACAATCCACTCACACGATTGGGCCATCGGCTAGACGATGGTCTGCTCAGGCACGTCAGCCCGATACGCCCGCTATTCCGCGCGGCCGTGTTGGTCATCGACCCCAGCTAAGCAACTCGCGAAATCGCTCGTGCGCACCTCGAATGAACGCCGCGATATTCTAAAGCTAATGGCATTCCGGCGTGTTACATCCCACCCGTGAGCCAAGCATCACCGCGCTGGGAAATCGCGGGCGCGCAGGAGCGAGACCGCCAGGATCGATTCGCGATGTGGGGTCAGGGTATAGCTGGTTGATTCTTTAGCGCAGTCTGGAGGGGCATAATCCCCTGCTCTATCGCTTTGATCTGGAGTGCTAGATATTTTGAATTAATCCGGCATTGGGCGAAGCTGCCAGCAATAAACCATAGGCCTGGCTGGCCAGTCTGGCAATACATATTGCGCAACTCTAGGGTATCGCCATAACCCCAGATTGGTCCAATCAGAGAGGCGACATCATCGCCAAATAACTTGCTTACAAGATGTTCTTGCGGTTTGTATCCGGTGGCCAGAATAATGATATCAGCATCGATTTTTTGACCGTCCTTCAGTTTCATTCCACTGGAGATAAAGCTGTCAATCTGGTCGAACTGAACAAGGTTGATCTTGCCATCGACAAGCAGATCCGAACAGCCGACATTAAAATAATATCCGCCGCCACGGCTCAAGTATTTGAACTGCCATCCCGTGTCATTTTCGCCAAAATCAAGCCGGAATCCAATACTTTCAAGCCTCTCAAGAAGCGTTCGGTCGGCATCGCGTGCTTGTTTGGTAAAGTGGGAATGCGCCTTCTTAGTCAGCGGCATTGGTATCGATGTGGTGATGAAATCGCATTCATCTGTGCTGCGGTTTTCGTCATAAAGCATATAGGGAATTTGCGCGCTTGGTTCGAGGTTGACGACGAGGCTCGAGCCACGCTGAACCATGGTAACTTTGGCTCCGCTCGAATGAAGGTCTTGAGCAATGTCATGTCCGCTGTTGCCACAGCCGAGAACGATGGCATTTTTCCCCGACCAATCCTCGCCATCATGGTATTGGCTTGAATGCACTGCTGGTCCGTCAAATTTAGCGAGGGTCTCAATATCCGGAAAATTCGGAATGCCGCTAACACCAGTTGCCATAATCACATGGCGCGGCTCCAATTGGCGAAAATTGTCACCGGCCTGACGGATGTCAACTTGCCAGCGACTCGTACCGGAATCATAAATGGCCGAGGTGACCTCGCTTTCGGTCCAGAAATTTAGTTCCATCACCGCGGCATAGGATTCAAACCACAGGGCCAGCATATCCTTCGGAATATAGGTTGGCCAGGTTGGCGGAAATGGCATATAGGGAAGATGATTGACATGAAGCTGATTATGCAGGGTCAGTGCGTGATAGCGATTGCGCCAATTATCCCCAACCCGGCTGTTCTTGTCGACGATTAAAGTGTCGATGCCAAGTTGTGTGAGACGAGCTGCAATGGACAGACCGGCGTGTCCGCCACCAACAATTAGGACGTCGGGATTATGTGAGTTGTAATCGGCAGCGGCGACCCGTTTGTCTAGCCAATTCGGGCCACGAAAATCACGGGCATACGACTCACCAGTTGGTCGGTTCCGATTGATGTTTTCTTCAAAGCCGATCAATTCCTCCATGGCGGTGAAAAAGGTCCAGGAGCGCCATACATCGAGTCGGTTTGCATCGAGCGTTAGGCGTACAATTCCGCGGCAACGCGCCACCTTAGTTTGAAATTGAATAAAGGCTTCTATTGCATCAATCTCCGCTCGCCTGACCATGCGCGGCGGCGTTGCAGCCACGTCGAGCTGCAAATTGGTAATGCCGATATCGGTTGTGAGGGCACGCAGGGTACGGCAAATTGATTCATTGTGCGTCACGGTCTGCAGGCCCCAACTTAACGCCAATGCGTCACGCCAATAACTATCCTTATGGAATAACTCTGCAAGATTGTTGTCGCCTTTGTCGTTTGATTTCTCGACGATGGCTTCGTTAAACCGGGCAAGCCAAGCGTCCACGACGGCGATGCAATCTTGGTCATTCATTTTCATGAGACTCCCGACGAAAACAAGTTGATATTTGGGCCAGTGTCCTTGGCCGACAACATGCCTAGGTACGGCAGCATACGCCCGTAGACCCAAACGTCACAGCGATGGGAATCGCAAGGGACCTCTACCTATATTAGGTAATCACCTCTAGTAACACGTCAGCGAACCTCAGCAGCGCACCAGTGGATATAGGCGAACCCGGCACCAAACTGCCGTACACGCCAGCCGGTAGGGCTTGATCCCCTGCCGTGGCGAGTCGGTACACGATCTGGCCCGCGCTGCACGAATAGCGATGTTAGAGGAATGCATACCCCCTGGCCGGATATACTCGGTGCGGTTGGCGTCCGAAATGTCAGCCATTGCGAGGAGCATGCGGCCACCGTGCGTCTATTTCGGAAAAATCAAGCCGAGCAGCAGCCCGACGACGACCCACCAGCGAACTCACAGAACGCCTCGCATCTCTTTCTCTCGCTACATGTACCGGCCATCGCGTTGGGATTCGGCATGGGCGTCACCATCCCTGTGCTGCCGGTTTTCGCTAAATCATTTGAAGTTAGTGCGGCGGTCGCGTCGCTGGTGTTCTTTTCAAACATGGCGGGCGGGCTGATCGCGAGCCTTCCCATCGGGTACCTGCTCGACAGGTTTGGTCGTCGCAAGATACTGCTGGCGGGGCCGATCATCACCGGCGTTTCGGCCCTTCTCATGGCAACGTCGGGCTCATTCACTGAGTTGCTCTTCTGGCGATTCGTAGGCGGATGGGGTCAGCAAATGTGGACGATCAGCCGGCTGACGGTGGTCACCGACCAAGGATCAACAGGCTCGCGAGGCCGGATGATCACGAGCATGTTCGGCATCCAGCAGGTGGGGACGCTCGCTGGCCCGTTGGTTGGTGGGCTAAGCGCGGCGGCGTTCGGCTTGCAGTCCGCGTTCATCATCCAGGGCGTGGTATCTATCGCGGCGGTTATCCCTAGCTTCTTCGTGTACAAGGAGAGTGCCCCGCGCCCAGGTACAGGATCGAGCAAGTCGGCATCCGGGCCTGCCGACGACTTCTCCTGGCGATCGCTGCTTTCGCGGCCCATCCTGACCTTGTTCACCGCCCAGTTCTTCGGTACGGCGGCACGTGGAGGAGCGATCGGCGGCGGGACGGTTTTCGTGTTCGCCGCCTACGCCTACGACGCGAACCCGGCAACCCTTGGTGTGCTGAGCTCGATCATGGCGGCGGTCGGCATACCGCTCACGCTTGCGGCGGGGTATCTGATGGACCGATTCGGCCGGAAGTCCACGTTAGTGCCTGGCTCGGGGATGCTCGGGCTCGTCCTCATTTTCTTTGCAATCACGTCGTTCTCCTCGCTGCCTTTCACCGGGTTCGTGGTCGGCTTCATCCTGCTGCAAGCGTTCAACAGCTTGCTCAACGGCTCATGGCAGGTGATCGGCGCGGACCTGGCACCGGAGGGCGCGAGGGGACGTTTCTTCGCAGCCGGGCGATTGGTCAGCCAGGGTGGATTCTCGGCCAATCCGCTCATCTTCCTGCTGATGACCGGCCTCTCCGGCTTCACGCTCGCGTTCGCGGTCCTGGGCGCATCCAGCATCGTGTCGTCGCTAATGGTGGGTGGGCTGATCAAGGAGACGCATCCGCGGGACTAGCTTGCGTCGCTTACACGCTTCGATTCGCGCAGTTGACCGCTCGGGACACGGCAACAACAGCCTCCCGAACATCGTATAAAGCACCAGCGTCGCCCAGATGCGCACCTCAATCATGGCAAAGCATCAGTCCCGAGTTGTGGCCGACACCATAGTCGAGTGCCCTAGTCAATGGGCGAAGGTGGAGAGGTAAACCGGCAGCGACGGAATCGTTGAGAGCGGCTATAGGGGCTAGGAATTGCCTGGACTTGCACTTAGGGCCGTGTCGTCGAAGTAATACCCACCGTTACCTCTTTGAATCTTGTACCAATTATGGCGAATGAATTGAATTCCCGGGCTGTTGCTGTCGAATTCAAGTTCCCTTGCACAGGCGTGAAAAAACCTACCGCCCATAATTGCCTCTTCGGTTACCATTCCTCGTTCAATCATCAAGCGCAGCGCTGCTGCGCCAGATCTATCGTTAGAAACCTCATCGATGTTTGTTCCCTCGTCTTCAGAAATACGTAAAGCATCGTGGAGAATCTGGCTAACCCCATCTTTTGAATCCTGTGCCCCTGCCACCAACATAGTCGAAAAATAATGTGCGCCACCCTCAACCATCCATCCTGTATTGGATTCTGGCTGCTCCATGCGTGAACGACACAAGCCTTCGTCTTCTAGATCGTGCTGGAATGCGTGATACATCTCGTGAATGAAAAACATCTGAGTTTCTTCTGGAGGCTCTTGGTTTCTCAGGGAGTCCGTAAGGGCTATGGCTACCACCCGAGTTTTAGGGCAGAGAGCCTGTTGCGTAGAGGAATCGGCTCCTCTTTGAAGCCACAGCTTGTACCTGGCCATTTCCTCCGTGACTCTTCCCCGATTGTTGCCCATGCAAGGATCTTGTTGGAGCCAGTGTTTGATCCCACTGAGCAATAACTCCTGTTCATCTAACGACATGAGCACCTCATGCTCATGGAAGGGGGTATCCGGTATCCGAGTCTCTGGTCTCTTCGGTTCACCGACATCATAAACAAACACTAGAATCGAAGATTCACGTGATTCGATTTGTTCGCTGGCCGAGTTCGCCCAGCGAACAAATTCTTCCGTCGGGTGGCTAGAAAAGTTAATGATTTGTATTTCCGGGTCTGTCTCCAACACGATGGACGGGATCGCAGAATTCATCATCCCCTGGATTTCAGGTTCCGGGGCTGTCTCTGCACTACATGCTGATATCAGGACAGCGAGCAGCGTTTGCAGTGCCAGTAAGACGATGGGATTTTGATAAATTCGCATCAGCGGCGGCATCGGTCACTCCATTAATTGATAAGCCACTCCACTAACAAATCGGAGCATACGCCGGTGACCCCCAGAGTGGCGGCAGCCCTTGCGACGGCGGGCGTCACCGTAGGGCGTGGATATAGAGGGAATGGACGGGTGTTACGCCTGGACTGACCGCCTGACCAACTACACATCCAAGCATATGCCCGCAGACCCCCAACGGCGCAGCGATGGGAAATCGCGAGCGGGGGCTACTGATAAATAGATGGGGTAACCGACACCACTCGGCGGGGCGGGTTTACGCCTGAAATGAAGGGCTGCGAGACAAAATACCCTAACACAAGCCCAGCCGAGGGCTACGTGCTACACGGGTGTGAAAGGCATGTAGCAGAGGTGGCTCCGGAAAACTGAACAGTGGTGATAAGTGGATTCCCTGCTCCAATCGGGCATGATGTTGCCCGTGAACAAGGAGCAGGAATATGACTAGGAGACCAAGGCGGAACCACTCGCCTGCCT
>Ga0302133_10000041_pt1 | contig 63877 bp, 53 predicted proteins | sample CB9_331_MG_FD_203121 | JGI IMG/M metagenome (GOLD analysis project Ga0302133, IMG submission 203121) | Marine microbial communities from Western Arctic Ocean, Canada - CB9_33.1 | ecosystem: Environmental > Aquatic > Marine > Oceanic | place: Canada: Western Arctic Ocean | collected 2017-09-19 | reverse complement strand
ACCTGAACCGCCACGAAACTTTTAAACAAGGCCGCGCCGCAGGTTTGGCCGAATGGCGACATCTCACCGCTTGAAGAACCCATCGTTCAGGCGTTTCTCAGGCCTTGAGAATTGATCCGATAATGCCGTTCGTAGTACTTGACGGATGGCGCCTCGCGTCGAGGGTCAGTCGCGGTTAACGTTCCTCAATTCCCCAAGCGATGGCGTTTTGGACCAGCAGCGCGAAGGTTTTGGTCTCCCAAACACCGTGGAACACGGGCGCCGCGGGTCTTCGAGAAATCATCTCCGGATCCGCGACTATTGGTTCTTCGGGGCGGGCTACGTTGCAGTGCCCCAGGCCGACATAGACGATTTCGCCCCGCCCGATTTGACGCGCGTAACCGAGCACGCGGGTTATTCCGTTCGGTTGCAACGAGGTATCCTCGTCATAGACAAATCCGAACCCGGGCGGCGAAGGATCCTCCGCTAGCTCAGTGGTCAAAAGCACGTGGCTGGCGTCTGGGTCCTGAAGTTCTATGAGGTAGAGTTCATCGCGGACGGTGAAGTGTTCCGGAAGATCCCGCGTGACCCGATGGTTGCCGGTGACGGATACCCGGAACTCGCACAGTGGCGGGTGATTGAGAAAAAAACATCCCAACGTCTGGTGATGCTCGGCCTTGACCATTTGCTTGACGGTACGGCCATCGCGTTCAATCTTGATAGCTCTGCCTCCCGAGGTCCCGTGCAGGGCAAACCAACGGCCGCCATCTTCCAACCATTTCGACAACGCCTCGTTACCTGTCCCGGTGGGGTATGGGCCGGCGACATAGGTTATGAGCAGGTCGGTCCCTGGCAGCCAGCGTTCGAGATCTTGGAAATCGTTCGCAACGGTGACCGCGAAGGGATCCTTGGCTCGCAGTTCTTGCAGGAGGCGCAAGCGGGCATAATCCATATCGTGCCCCGCCGTAGAGCCTGGAGGAAATCCACCGGTAATGAGATGCGCGCGCGGGGTTGTTGTCACGGTGAGGCCTCCAACTAGCACGATTTTCGCTCATGATTCACGAGAGCCACCAATCGAGCGGTTATGCCGGCACGGCGGTCAACAAAAGAAAATAAACCATGCTAGCGGACGAGGCCGTACCCGGCCGGTTCATCTAGCCCCCCGCCATGCTCCGCGCCATTTCCGCCGAAAACCAGAGCGCCATGGCGCCGCCGCGTTCGTCGATGCCGGTACTGAATGGGCGCTCGACATAGGCGTGCCGGTTGTCCAGCGGACCGGTGCTGCCACAGACTTGGTCGAGTTCGCCGGCGGAACCGGTCCGCGTCGCCGTCCCGTCCCAGGCGCTAGCCAATATGCCGGGCCAGTCCGCGCCGTCCAGCCAACCTTCGCGCAGGCCCCTGGCGATGGCGCATCCGATGATCGTCGTGGCGCTGTGCTCGAGATAGGTCGCCGGGTCGTCAACGACTTGATGCCAAAGGCCAGAGCTGTGCTGGTAACCGGCGAGCGCGACGAGGTGGGCGGCGTTGCGCGCCACCAGGCTAGGGCGTTTTGGATGATCCGGGACATAGCTCAACGCCTCGGCCAGGCCGAGGGCGGCGAAGGCGTTACCGCGGCCCCAGAACCAAGGCGAGGCGTGGCAATGCCAGTAAAGTCCGTTCGCTTGCAACGTGTCGGTGGCGGCAAGGTAGTTCATCAGCCGGTCGGCGTAGATCGGGCTCTGGGTCAGTCGATAGGCGCGGCCGAGTAAGGTGCCGGCGAAGAAAAAATCCTCGACCCGGACATCGGGATCAAAGCCGACCCGGTCCAGATAACGATCAGCGCCGGCGAGGAGAAGCTCCCGGTGTCGCTGGTCGCCGGTGACCGCGAACAGCTCGTCGGCGAAGCAGACCGTCGCGAGGCACGGCCCGTTGTCGGGTAGGAGGGCCGGATTGGCCACTACAGGTTCAACCAGCGCCGTGATCTCAGCCGCTGTTGCGCTCGACGTCCCCTCGATTGCCGCCAGACGCAAACGGCCTGAAAGCGCGACGCCTTGGGGATAGGTCAGCGGCTCTGCACCGAAGCGCTGCCCATAGACCGAGCCAAGGCGCCGGGCGAGCGCCAGCGGGGTCAGGTCATTCATCGGTGGTCACCGCCGCCCCCAATCCGCCTCGAAGCGCGCGAAACAGTCGCGTTCGCCCGGCATCTTCGGCCACCCCGCCAGCAGTCGCACCGCCGCCAGCAGCAATCGGTCTTTCAGATGCGTCGAGTTATGGCCGTATTCCTCGTAACTCGAATGGGTGATCTTTTGGTTGTGCGGGTCGTCCTGGAATTTGCAGGCGGTCACCGCCACGGCCGAAAGGTAGGGCTGACGGTCGGCGCCGGAGTTGAGGTAGGCGTTGGCCAGCATCGTTGCGCGGGGGAAATCGAAGGCGAGGATGGTCTCGTCGAGTTCCTTGAGCAGGGCCGCACCGGTCCGTGTCGAGATGCCGAGCCCGCGGCGCTCCTCGGCCAGGACCGATGTCTGAAGCTTAAGCGAGCGGGCCACGTCGTTGACGAAATTCGCCATTAGATAAAGTATGCGCGGCTGGTAGGGATTGTTGGTTGTGCGGATCCAGTCGTTCACCGTGTTGCAATAGTCGAAGGCATGCTGACCGTCGGTGAAGCTGCGGGGCACCGTGATCCGCAGGATCAACTCGGCAGCGGCCACCTGGATAGTGTCGCCCAGGCTATTCAGCGAAATGCCGGCGCGCAGAAGCTCGGTGATCTTGGTGAAGACCGTTAGTTGGTCGGCGCTCATCAAAAGGTCGATCAGATTCTCGACCTCGGCCTCGTCGAGCCTGCCACTGTTCGTTTGTTTAAGGTCCTTGCCGCCGTCCTCGGGGAATGCCTCGGCGACCATCACGCAAACCGCGTCGTAGAGCGAATAATACAGCGGCCCCACCGCCATGTCGGGCACGCCCATGTAGAAAACGCCGTGCGCCTTTTCCCAACCGATGAAGTCGATAAGATCGGTAATAGCACGGGCTCGGATCGATTTGTGGCCGGTGTTCCGGGCCTTGCGGCCGATGACGGTTTCTTGCATGTCGATGGCGCCGAGAAAGCGGATTTGGTCACGCAGAGCTGGTCGGGCGCGCTCCTCCTCGGCCAAACCGAGGAACAGCCCATAGGCGCGTTTGGCGTCGCCGCTGATGGTGGCGACTAGCTGTTCGTGCAACCGCTCTTTAAGGGTGCCCCGGGTGACGATCGGTTCCGCGTCGGCGTTCCAGACGACGGGGCCGTAATCTGGCGGCGGTACGTTCATCCCCTTCATCGAGGCATAGCGGCCCGGATAGCGGCCCAGCAGCTGGTTCCAAATATCCAGGCCAGCGGGCACATACCAGACGCTTTGCAACAGCGGCAGCAGTGCGTACCCCTTGGGCATGAAGGACATCAGGCTGACCGAGCTTCGCAAACCCAACAGCGTATGATCGTTATTGATCAGCGTGATGTTACCCTCGCGCACATTGATGTGGCTGTGCACCTGGACAAACGGCGCCTCGGCGGCGGCGACAATGCTTAACGCGTCGCCGACCGAGCGGCCTTGCTCGGTCACCATGCGGTGGAAAATATCGCTGGTGCGAGGCTGATCGCGTTCCAGGATCGCCTCGGTCAGGGCGCCGAAATTCGCGTCCTTGGATATTTGCTCTCGCGTCTCCAGCATCCGAACACTCTCCCCTAGGATCGTTAAGGTTCGTCCCCCCGCCTGCACCCTGTCAAGCCGGGACCCGGCATTTCGCGATCAAGGGTGGCGAGAAGGCGAGCCACGATTCTGTCGGGGCTACACGCCTCCTATCAAATCAGCGCGTCGCCTTTCCGGCGAGTTTGTCTTCGGTCTTGGTGTCGAAGTCACCCGCATCATGGCGTTCACGCAGCTGTTCCGACGGGTCACCGGTCATTCGATTCACCATCCGCCCGCGTTTGACCGCATCGCGCTGGCCGACTTCCTTCTGCCACCGGACTAGGTTGGTATAGGTATGGGCCGAGAGGAAGGTGGCTGAATCGTTATAGGCTTGGCCGGTGACAACATTTCCATACCAAGGCCAGATCGCCATGTCGGCGATCGAATATTCATCACCGGCCATGAACTGGGCGTCGTCCAAATGCCGATCCAGAACATCCAGTTGCCGCTTCACCTCCATGGTAAAACGGTCGATGGCATATTCGATCTTGGTCGGGGCATAAGCGTAGAAATGACCGAACCCACCACCGAGATATGGGGCGCTGCCCATTTGCCAGAACAGCCAGTTGAGGCATTCGGTTCGTTTTGCCGGGTCGCGCGGCAGAAACCCCCCGAACTTCTCAGCGAGATACAGCAGGATCGCGCCGGACTCGAAAACCCGCGTCGGCGGCGTCGTCGAGTGATCCATCAAGGTCGGGATCTTGGAGTTTGGGTTCGCCCCGACAAATCCGCTGCCAAATTGTTCGCCCTCGCGGATCTTGATTAACCAGGCGTCGTATTCGGCCCTGGAATGACCGAGCGCCAGCAGCTCCTCGAGCATGATCGTGACCTTCACTCCATTGGGGGTTCCCAGAGAGTAGAGTTGCAGAGGATGTTTTCCCAGCGGCAGTTCCTTATCGTACGTCGACCCGGCGATCGGCCGGTTGATGTTCGAGAACTGGCCCCCGACCACCTTGTCCCAGGCCCAGACGCTCGGCGGCGTATACGCGGCTGTTTCACTCATCTAACGGTTTCCATCGCTGATTGTGAGGGGAGTGTATCGGGATTTCCCGAAGGAACGGAGCTTTCCCGGACGATTGCATAGCTAATGCGGACTGCATCGGGCTTTGGCACGTTAAATATGTTGGTGGCGTCTGGCCATGAAAATATGTTTTCTCTGATCAAACAGATCTCGTTCAAGCGCCACTGTTTCTTGCCAGATATCATCCGACACGCGGTTTGGCTCCATGCGAGATTAACGCTGTCATTCCGTGACGTCGAAGACATGCTGGCTGAACGAGGGATCGCCGCCTCGACTGAGGCCATTCGGCGTTGGTTTCTTAAGTTCGGCGGCCAGATCGCTGGCAGCCTACGTAACGCGAGGTCTTGTGCGAACGACCGCTGGCATCTTGATGAAACGGTGGTGCAAATCCGAGGTTGACGATATTGGTTGTGGCGCGCCGTTGATGATGAAGGCGAGGTGCTGGACTTCTTGCTACAACCGTGTCGATGCGCTCTATCTGCGAGTAAATTGCTGCGGAGTTTTCAAAGAAGCGCGGCTTCGTGCCGGTCAGGATCGTCACGGATAAACTAAGATCGTATCAGGCGTCGATCCGCGAGCTTAGTTGTGATCACGACCAGAGCCTTCGTGTCAACAATCGGGCGGAGAATTCCCATCAACCGGTCCGTCGGCGTGAACGGAAGATGCAGTGCTTCAAATTACCGGGATCAGCCTAGCGTTTCCTTTCGATCCATGCCGCCGTTTGCAGTACCGTTTATGTCCAACATCATCCTGTCAGCTGGAGAAGTTCCCATCGATTGCGGATGATGGCGTTCAAAACATGGGCAAAGGCGGTCGTGGCGGCGTGAGGGAATAGGTTGTGGCAGAATTCTCGCGTCCGGATTCAGTTAATGTGTCTATGCCCGCAGGCGGTAACCAACTCGTTGGGCAAGTCGCCGCCACCAACTCGATTTAGTCATTTGATATGATGGCGGTTAAAACCGCAGGAATGTCATGAGGAGTGATCAGCGAAGCGCGGAACGAGGACCGCGACGTCCGAGGGTCAAACGCACAAGCGAAACTAAATCGGACAACGTGTTGGTCTCAAGATGACCCAAAACAGATCAAAAACGTATTGATTCCCCCGGCTAAAGCTGTGAGCAGTTCGTCGGCCTCTGCTTGACCTTCTGGGCAGTTTCCTCGGCGGCGCGGTTGTGAACGGGTTTGAGAAGAGAAATGGCCTCGTAAATCCAGCCCTTTCCCTGCAATAACCTGACAAGGTCGATGCCTGAACGGATGGGTGGTATCTGTTCGGGCCACTAGGCTCAGCCTGCCGGGGTCGAATGCTCGGTTGTCAGGGCGGCGCCGGGGCTTTAGTGATTTCCATTGGCAAAAACCGCGAGCGCGTCGAAGGGAAAAGGACCATGCTCTCAGCCGAACAAAACGCCATGTTGACCCAAACTGATCCGAGCACGCCGATGGGTGCGTTTTTCCGGCGCTTTTGGCAACCAGTTGCCTTGGTTGATGAATTGGCGATGCCGGATGGCACACCGGTTAAGGTCAACATCATGGGGCAGGAACTGGTCGCCTTCCGAGATACCGAGGGCGAGGTTGGCGTTCTGGACGCGCACTGCCCACATCGCGGCGCGCATCTATTCTTCGGCCGCAATGAGGATTGCGGACTGCGCTGCGTTTATCATGGATGGAAGTTCGACCGGCATGGCAAGGCGATGGAACTACCCAACGTTCCCGCCGACAGCAATCTTCACAAAACGGTCCGGATCAAATCCTATCCGGTACGCGAATTCGGTGAGGTTATCTGGGCCTACTTAGGACCCGAGCCAGCGACGCTTCCGGGCGGCATTTTGCCGGAATTGCCGCAGTTGGAATTCGCCTGCGTGCCCTCAAGCCATCGCTTCGTGACCAAGCAGCGGTTTGATTGCAATTGGGCTCAGATCATGGAAGGTGATCTGGACACCGCCCATTTCAGCTTCCTGCACATGCCGGCCCCATCGGTGCCGTTGGCCTATCATCCGCACAGCCAGGCTGACGAGAAGCGCTTGCGCTGGATGCGGGATGATCCGATGCCGCATTTCGAGGTTCTTGAGCATGAAACCGGCTTCGTGGTTGCCGCGGCCCGCGTCGCCGACGGGCAAAAATACTGGCGCATGACGCAATATCTTATGCCAACTCACGGCACCGGTCCGTCGACCTTGCCGGGTGAGACCTATCACGGCTTCACGCTGGCGCCGATCGATGACGTCTCGTGCTGGTGTTATGTCTATTCCTGGAACCCGGATCGGCCGTTGGGCAATGAAGAACGCAGCAAGCTGGATGACGGTTGGGCGTTAATTTGCGAGCGCGATGAAAATTATGTTCCGGTGCGCAACGTCCGCAACGATTTCCAGATTGACCGCGAGGAACAGAAGCACCGAACCTTTACCGGCGTGAAGGGGTTGGCTGAACAGGATTCGATGATCCAGCACAGTCAGGGTCGGATCATGGACCGTACACAGGAAACCCTGACCGGCACGGACAAGGCGGTGGTGCGCTTTCGCACGAAGATGTTGAAGGGAGCGACTGACCTTTTAAAGGGCAAGGAGCCGGAGGCTCCGGCCAAGCATGACCTGTTCAAGGCTCGCCCCGGCAGCTGGCTCGCGTCTTACGACCTCAGTCTGGAACAGGTAATGATGGACCGCTTCGGCGATCCCCTGGGCCGGGTTCGAGACGAGGCGACAGCCACCCGCACTGGGACCTGAACTGAGGTCAGTCTCTAGAGTATCCTCGGGTTGAGTAACGTATCGGGTTATCAAGCTTATAAGGAGCGGGTAGGGCAAGCTATCAAGCTGCATCAAGAAAATAACTGGACAAAAAATCATGAGCGATGACGCGGTACTGCTGACCGAGGATCGGGAAAAAATTCGAATCCTGAGATTGAACCGGCCCGACAATTTGAATGCGATGAACGAAGCGCTTGTTCATGCGCTCGTCGGTGCGGTCGATGATGCACATGCGGACGATAGTATTGTCGCCATCATCATGGCCGGAGGCGAGCGTGCCTTCTCCGCAGGAGCTGACATAAAGGAGGCCGCTAGCAGGAAAGAAGATAGCCCCGAGGCAGCTCGCCTCCACGTCGAGAGATCGCGGGCAATTTACCAACTTGGCGCTCGCACGGACAAACCGCTGATCGCCGCCGTTCAGGGATATGTTCTCGGCGGCGGTTGTAATTTGGCAATTAGTGCGGACATCGTCGTCGCAGGTGAGAATGCTGTCTTTGGCTATCCCGAAGTGAAGCGCGGCCTCGCCGCCACAATGGTCACACCAGGATTGGTGCACAAAATTGGTCCCAAAGCTGCGTTCGAAATGCTGATTCTGGCAGAAAACATCTCGGCGCGACGGGCAGAAACGCTCGGACTCATCAACCGAGTGGTTCCAAACGACACAGTTTTGGACGAAGCCATCGAGATGGCTCGAGCGTTGTCAGAATTCGATTCAAGAGCAATTCGTGCAACGAAACGTGTCTTCTTGAAATCTACTCAACTCCCCCTGACAGAAGCACTCGATTATGCTGCTGAGACGATGCTGCAACTCCGGGTAATTTCGGAAAGGTAGACGATATTTAATTGTAACAATACGACAATAATGGGAGCCATTTGATCTTTATAGTCCCGACCCAAAGGATCAGGTTAAGTCTCGATTAACGGGTCAGTTTGTTGATAGCTATCCAGCCCATCAGGCGAGAGTGGGGAAAGCCATCAAGTTGCATCATGAAGTGACATTTTAAGGGAGTGCTTAACTTGACTCAATCAACCCCTCCCAGAAAACCGATCAAGAGAACTCAACCCCTATCGAACCTGCCCATCTGGGACAAACTCGAACAAGAACAAGCCCAGCAGAAGTTCGCTAAGCTAGAGTTAGGGCGGTTGAAGGTTAGAGCTACCAGCTAGGTCAGAGGGATATCTCTGATGCGGAAAGTAGTCGCAAAACGTCCGCTTTTGACCTGAAGCGAACGGAGCCGAACACCGGCATTCACGCTTGAAACAAGCGGTCGATCGGCACGGCAGCCGCATCCACTATCGGGCGGGACAGATAGAACTCAGCGAGAAGTTGCCCCTCGACCTCTCTGCCGGTCGGGTCGATACCCCCATCGCGCAGTTGTTCGAGTACTTGCTCCTGCTCAGAGGCTGAAGCGAAGTTACGTTGAACAAAGGTTTGGCCATCGAGCCTCTCGGTCACATAACCCCATTTGGCCAAGGCCTCATCGATCGCGTCGAACGGGAACATTCGCAGAACGAAATTGCCCATCCACGGCGACTGTCCCTGAGTTATGGCGGGCAACAGACGCTCGAAGCTCTTTTTGGTCATATAACCGACGCAACCGGTCGAAGTTACCAGGTCGACGTCGGCCAAAATCTCTGTTGTGGTATTTGATAGGGGGCTGACTTCCAGATTGACCGCGAGACCCTCGTCTAGAAGTCCAGAATCCTTAGCGAAGGTAATGGCCGATTCGGCCGGATCGAGACCAGTCACCAAGAGGTCCTCTTGTTCGCCGAGATTATCGATAAAGCGCCGGTCGTGTTCGACGATGTCTTCGGGGGCGGCTTGGACAAGAGACCCATCGCTCCAATGATCGTAAAGTTCGTGCATTGATAAATCGTATTTCAGCAGCGCCGCGTTCACCCCGTAAGAACAACCGAGGTCAAGCACATGAACGGGCCGCTCTTGGCGATGCTGGAGGTGGGTGATGAGCTTCTGAAAGATTGGTTTGGCGGCGTCGGGGATGGCATAGGCAAGCTTTTTGAGCTCGTGGAAGTAAGCCCTTGGGTCGGACTGATCGTAAATATAATCCATGTTGGCTTTGGACTCATTGATGTCCTCAAAGGCGCTGTCGGCAGACATAACGATATCCCTCATTCATTGCATGCATTGCGCGCGCACCTTTATGGCTTGCGCGGATTGAAAATACGCCCCGGAAAGCACAGGATGAAAATGTGTCACACACATTTCATCGCTGACACCATATAGCATGGCACCTTTGTCTCATAGGACTGTAGAAAAATAACTTAACAAAGGAAATTTATATTTGAAATAAATGAACGTAATTAATATTAGGGTGTGACAATACGACGCATGAATTTGGCTATTATTATTAATAATACCCGTAATATCTAAAATAACCTGAAAATATACAAACTAATTATCTATGTGGCGGGTTGCGACCGTATCCAGATGAATTAACTCCCTTCTGATTTGTTCCGGGCGCAGGGCTATACGATTCAGCGAGATATTTTCGATAATTTCTATTTTGGAGAGGGAAAGTGGACGTTGTCAGACCAAATTGACTTGCAGGTTAGAGGCCGTTGTTCGTAGCTTCGTCAGATGAGAAAGCCGTTCCGGTATTTCAACAGTTCGCCCGAGATCATCCGCTGGCCATAGGGTTCTTCAGCATCATGGTCCTGCCCACAGTCTCCATAGGGGCGGGCGTTGGTACGCAACCAGCGTTATTTGCGCCTGGATCATGCCTCGTTATGAGACTTGCTTTGTAGTTATTTTTCTTATTTTTATCAAATAGATAATCGAATAATAAACTACCAGAAAGGGAAGCCCGAAGCTACATCGTACGGCCGCTGGTGGTGATGTGGCGGCGGATATCCTCGGCGAACACCTGCTCGGAATCATCCTCCGGCGCATAGCCGATTACTTCCCGTGCGTTCGTAATGCTCCAGAACGCGCGCGTGTTGTTGGAAACGCCATAGACGATCTGAAACGGGATGCCGTCGGTGTTGCGAATGTTGTCGGCCTCGATCGATTTGGTGTAGAGCTGCTGCATGTCGCGTTCGCTGATATAGGCGCCGAGGTTGCGCTTGTAGCTCGTCTCGTCACCGGCGAAGTCCGCGGCGATGATCAGGCGCGGCGCGCCCACGCGTACCTGAACGTTCTCCACCACCCGGCCAAGCCGACCGGTAGCGAAGATGAAGCCGAGGTGTTCATACGTCGCTTTGGCCCAGCCGTAGAAGTTGTCGGAGCGCGGGTAGGTACCCGGGCCGACCATGTCGAGGCTGCCGTCATGCAGTTTGGTCTCGTGCCAGTCGGCGGCGTGGTTGGATGAGGTTATCACCACACGTCTTACGCCCTCCTCCATCGCCAGGCGCAACACGTTGAAAGCCATGTCGACGCTGGTGCGCTCGACAAAATAACCCTCGACCGGCTCCACCCCTGGCCGCTCTTTCAGCCAATGCCATGGGGCGCTGGTCCCAACGCCAGGTTTGATTGAGCGTACGTTGTGCACAATGGCGTCGATACCCTTGAAGTGTTCCCGGTATTTGTCGACGTCCGGATCAGACACATCGGCCTCGATAATATCGTTCGCGTGATTGGCCGGACGTGTATCGAGAAGGGTCAGATCGTAACGCTCTCGGAAGGCGGGCAGGATCTGGCGAGAAACTTCACCAGATGCTCCAGTAATCAACACGCGACGCTTCACCATGGTCGAATTCCCCCGATCTGGACTTTGCGTCGACTATATGGATTGCCAATAGAGGCGGCAATCACCGGCCGAGCCGCTTCGACAGTCCAGCATGCCGTTGCTCGGTACTGCTCATCCGAAGACGATACGTGGGCCGTGTAAAAAAAAGGCGATTGTGGAAAAACGGCCATGACCACCGGCTATCTGTTGGCTGACGCGCCACTCATGTTTTCGTCCGACAGTGGGAGCAGCGATCGTCTGCGCCTTGATCGAAACGGCCAAGCTGAATGGCGGCGATTCCCAAACCTAGTTGACCGACGGGCGCGGCCGTATCACCGATCACAAGAACACCCGGTTGAACGGACTGATGCCCTGGAGTTACGATTAAGGCTGAGCGTAACAGCGGCCGAGTCTAACCGGTACAAGCTCCCGGGCCGGACGCTCACCATTGGCGACATCATCATCGAATGTGACGTCTCCTTGATTGCGGCTTGGTCAATCTGGAGATGACTGGATAGACTAAAATAGCGTTCAAGGGATATGTAATAAGAGGAGGAAGTTCGATGGTAGGACTAGTACGGTCGACGGAAGGTCGCGGGCGACTTTATGAAAGCGTCCTCGACACGGTCGGAAATACCCCCTGTGTTCGTGTCAACACCCTGGCGCCGGATCATGTGCGTCTTTATGTCAAGGCGGAATTCTTCAATCCGGCGGGATCGGTAAAGGACCGCCTGGCGCTTAACATCATCGAGGCGGCGGAGCGCGACGGGACACTTTTCCCAGGCCAGACGATCGTCGAGGCGACCAGCGGTAATACCGGCATTGGACTGGCTATGGTTTGCGCCGCCAAGGGATATCCGCTGGTGGTCACTATGGCCGACAGTTTTTCCATCGAGCGTCGGAAGTTGATGCGCTTTATGGGGGCCAAGGTCGTGTTAACGCCCCGGGCTGCCAAGGGTTTTGGCATGTATCAAAAGGCCGTGGAACTCGCCGAGGCCAATGGCTGGTTTCTGGCCAGCCAGTTTGAGAGCGACGCCAACGCTGACATTCACGAATCCACGACGGGTAATGAAATCATGGCCGATTTCGCGGGTGATCGTCTTGATTATTGGGTCACAGGATATGGCACCGGTGGAACGTTATCGGGTGTTGGGCGGGTGCTTCGTAAGAAGCGGCCGGACACCAAGATTATTCTGTGTGAGCCCGCCAACGCACAATTGCTGGGCAGTGGCCAGGGCCAGGAACGCGGCGCACGTAATTCGCCGGCGGCTAGCCACCCGGCGTTCGAGCCGCATCAGATTCAAGGTTGGACCCCGGATTTCATTCCCTACGTCCTGCAGGAATCACTCGACAAGGGTTACTATGATGATCTGATCCCGATCCCGGGGGCGGTTGGCATCGAGTGGGCGCTGAAACTCGCACAGGCAGAGGGAATTCTCACGGGTGTATCCGGTGGTGCGACCTTTGCTGTCGCCATGCAAGTCGCCGAGAAGGCCGAGCCTGGATCAGTGATCCTATGCATGCTGCCGGATACCAGCGAGCGCTATCTGTCTTCGCCGCTGTTCGAGAGCATCGTCGAGGATATGACCGATGAGGAAGCGGCGCTGTCGAAGTCCACGCCGGGCTATCATATGCCGTAATAATTCGGGATGAGTTGGGACGCCTCAGGGGTGCGGCGCGAGGAAAGTTAACGCGCCTTGCATGTCCGGTGCGTCGCGCCCCTCGGGAATTTTGTCGATCACGGAGCGTAAGAGGCGGATCGCTTCGGCGGCCTCGCTCGTTTCCAACACGCTTCGCGCGAGATCAGTGGTCGCGCGGAGTTGGAACCAGGTGGTTTGCTGTTGTCGCGTGATCTCGATTAGGGTGTGAATTTCGTGCCGTGCCCGTTCCGGTTGGCCCGCCGCATTCTTGGCGGGCAGCGTTGCTAATGACCCTCATCGCCGCACGGTATGAACGAAGCCGGTCCATCACGATGCTCTTTGCCTCGCCGTAACGTTTCATCGAGATGCCACCGCCCATTCGAATATGACCGGTTATGAACCCGGCGCTTGTTGATCTCCCTGGCAAACATCGAATCGAACCGGTTCCAACAGAACCTCATCGTTTCGTGGCTGATATCGGTGCCGCGCCCGTAGAGAAGGTCTTCGATCTGACGGAACGACAGCGGATAGTGGACTTAGATCATCACCGCCAAGCGGATGATCTCAGGGGAACTGTTGAAATAATGGAACGGATTTCGGCTCCAACGAAACTATGAACAACCGCCTCGAACCGGCAAGTCAGTTTGGTCTGACAACGCCGCCCGCTATACTATGGCCTCCAAGGCAGGACATGGGGGGGAATTAGATGACAATCTGGCCGCAATACGAGGTGTTCGCTAACGCGCGGGGGCGGATCCAGTGCATGGATTCTGTGGGCTACGTGGACGCACGCAACGACGTCACCGACGTGCTGGTCTGCGGTTCGCACGGCGCGCCCTGCGCGACCCAGCTTGCCGTCTGGGCCCGGCCACGTGGACTGTTCTGCCATGACGCAGGCATTGGCAAGGAGGATGGCGGCGTCGCCGGGCTGCGCCTGCTGCAGGAGTACCTGATCCCCGGTGCTATGGTTGACGGCGCTTCGGCGCAGATCTCCGACGGCCGCGACATGTATGAGAACGGCGTGCTCTCGCGAGTCAACGGGGCAGCGGAGCGCATGGGGCTGCACCCCCGCATGCCGACCAAGGACGCGGCGATGCATCTACTTAAAGAAAGCCCAGTGCCGGACCCGCCGGTGAAGCGGCAACTCTTGTTGGCCAGTGGGCCACAAGGCTGCGTGTTCGGCCTCGACACGGTTAAATACGCCGACCGGCGGATTGAGGGCGGGGTCTTGTGCATGGGCTCACACGCGGCGCGCGCTATGGCTGACTATGTGGACGATCTGGGCTTTCGGCTCGCCGGCGTGATTACGAACGATGCCGGTATTGGCAAGAATGGTGCGGGCATCGCTGGGCTCAGCGCACTCGATGCAATCGATACGCCGGCGGCCGCAGTGAGTTGCAAAAGCGCCCGTGTCGGCTCCGCCCGCAGTACTTATTCTGCCGGTATCGTCTCCGCCTGCAACGCCACCGCTGAAGCGGCCGGGGTCTGCGTCGGCATGGCCGCGACGGAAGCAGCGGCCCGGATGCTGGCCTGCGCGGGTGGGGTTAGAGCGCTCGACGCGACGGTAGAACCACGGCCCGACTGGCGCGCAGTGCTGGCGCAAGTCACCCCTGAGGCGGTCGACAACGCAGCCAGAACGGCGGCTCAGATCATGGCGCGGGAGGGCGCGCTCCCGCGTAAGATGAAAGAGCTCATCGCCCTAGCGGCGGCGGCCAGAGACCAGCGCAGCGATGACGTTCGAGCGCATGCCATCGAGGCGATGTATCATGGCGCCAGCGACCGGGAGGTCGTCGAGTCGCTCACCCTTGCCGCGCGCGGCGACGACGAAGTCGTCCTTGCTGCCGGCATCGAGGCGGTCGCTGACCAGCTCACCTTGACCCCGGTTTAGCCGGGTATTTGGGGCTGCCCTTACTCAAAACATAGATTCCTTGGGTTCCGCACGTAGTTATGGCTCGCGATACGCCGGGTCGATACCCAAGCTGTTCTTTAACACAGTCAGCGGGAAGGAGTTTAGGACCTCCGCCACGGCTTAACCTTCCTCACTCGAATGGGGGCCACGAACCCGCAGGGCTACGATGGCGGCGCGGCGACGTTACGTGGGCTTGTTCATGGGACGAAACTTAGACCGGGAGAGATAAGAAACCCATCGGTGGCGGCCGGCACGTGGGCCATGTCCCGATTGCAACAAATTGGTTCGATCGGTGGGTTTACAGGCCCGCGCCATTTGCTTAGGGTCGCATTTTGCTTAGGTAGGGTCGTATAAAGATTGCAGTTGAAGATTGCAGTTACATGCAACAGTGCGTCCGCGCCATCCAGAGTACAGGGGTAGATTAGGAAATCGCGCACGAATGGCTAAAAAATTACACTCTTTTGTGGAATTCGTTGACGTTCAAAAAACCTATGACGGTGAAATTTTAGTCGTTAAGAATCTAAATCTCGGCATCGCGGCCGGTGAGTTTTTGACAATGCTGGGGCCGTCGGGTTCAGGCAAGACGACGTGTTTGATGATGCTGGCTGGTTTCGAAATGCCAACGCACGGCAAGGTCATTCTCGACGGTAGTGAGTTGAACAATGTACCGCCGCACAAGCGTGGCATCGGTATGGTGTTTCAGAACTACGCGTTGTTTCCGCACATGACTGTCGCCGAGAATTTGGCATTCCCCCTGGAAGTGCGCGGCATGTCAAAATCGGATACCGAGACCAAGGTTCAACGGGTGTTGGATATGGTCGAGCTTGGGGCCTTTGGACATCGCCGACCGACGCAACTATCCGGAGGTCAGCAGCAGCGGGTGGCGCTTGCCCGCGCTTTGGTGTTCGAGCCCGATCTTGTGCTGATGGATGAGCCGCTTGGAGCGCTCGACAAAAACCTGCGTGAGCAAATGCAGTACGAAATCAAGCATATCCACGAAAATCTCGGCATGACGGTGGTTTACGTGACCCATGATCAGTCGGAAGCGCTGACGATGTCGGACCGTATCGCGGTGTTCAACGACGGGATAATTCAGCAGCTTGCGACGCCGGCGGACCTCTATGAACGCCCACAAAATGCTTTCGTGGCTCAGTTCATCGGCGAGAATAACCGGCTGATCGGTGAGGTAAAGTCGATTGATGGCGAGAAATGCACCGTCGACGTGGGCGGTGAGGTGATCGTTGGCCTGAACGTCAATTCCGGCGGTGTTGGCGCAAAGACGACCTTATCCTTGCGCCCCGAGCGGGTGGTATTAAACCCAGAGACCGGCGCGTTGCCAAACGTCTTTGACGCTACGGTGTTGGAGTTGATTTATCTCGGCGACCATGTCCGGTGCCGGGTAGGCGTCTGCGGCAATAACCAATTCATTGTCAAAGTACCGAACGCCCAAGGGCATGGCGCGGTAAAAAAAGGGGACGATGTCAGCGTCGGATGGCAGGCAGAAGATTGCCGAGCCCTTGATGCGTGAAACTTTGAAGCATGCGCCACAGAGCCCTCGTAGAGCTCGGTCGCGTTGTTTTCCATAGAGGCCGTCTAGTGGGCGGGCTTCATACGGCCGATACCCTGTTCGGTCAATTGCCGGGTCAGCCGGTTCATCAGAAGGAGAAATCATAAGATGAGACTACCAATCCTGACTGGCGCGGCTGTTCTCGGCCTCGCCGCGTTCGCATCCGGCCCGGCAATCGCTGCCGATGCCCTAACCGTAGTTTCGTGGGGAGGTGCCTACACGAAGAGCCAGCTAGAGGCTTATCACAAGCCCTATACCGCCAAATATGGCACCAAGATCCAGTCCGAGGACTATAACGGTGGCCTCGCCGAAATTCGTGCACAGGTTGAGACCGGCAAGGTTACTTGGGACGTGGTCGACCTTGAGGTTTCCGAGGGTGTGCGAGGTTGTGACGAAGGCCTGCTTGAGCCGGTTGGCGCCAGCAAGCTCTTGAAGGCCCCCGACGGAACCCCAGCTGAGGATGATTTCGTTCCCGGCAGTGTTCTTGAATGCGCTGTCGGTTTGATCGTGTGGTCGACAGTGTTTTCATATGACGCAGACAAGATGACGGGCGCCAAACCAACCACGCTCAATGATTTCTTTAACGTCAAAAAATTCCCAGGAAAGCGCGGCCTTCGCAAGGGGCCGGGCGTTAACATGGAATGGGCGTTGATCGCCGACGGCGTGTCGCGCGATGACGTTTACGAAGTGCTTGGAACCAAGGCTGGTCAAGACCGCGCCTTTGCCAAGCTTGATACGATCAAGGATCATGTCCTGTGGTGGGAAGCTGGTGCTCAGCCTCCGCAGATGCTCGCGGATGGCGAGGTCGTGATGACTTCGGCTTACAATGGGCGGATCTTCAATGCCCAGGTGACGGAGAATAAGAACTTCGCCATCGTTTGGGATAATCAACTGTTTGCCTTCGACTTTTATGCGATCGTCAAGGGCACGCCGCGTCTCGACGAAGCGCTGCGCTATCTCCAGTTCGCGAGCGCGACGGAACAGTTGGCCAATCAGGCTTCGTGGATTTCCTATGGTCCGGTTCGCAAGTCCTCGTCTGCGCTTGTAGGCAAGCACGCCACGGCTGGCGTTGACATGAAGCCCCACATGCCGACGAATCCGGAAAACTTCAAGACCGCGTTGCTCAACAACTCAGACTTCTGGGCTGATAACCAGGACGAGCTGAACGAGCGTTTCAACGCTTGGCTCGCGAAGTAATTTAACGATCCCGCGGAGACCTAGTTCTCCGCGGGATTTTTATCTTTTGTAAGAAGGATAAATGATGACGGTCGATGCAGGCACGGCTCCCACGGGTCCGATCCTCGCCGCCGACGGCACACCACTAAAGGTTAGCCTTCGCAAAGCATTGCGCGTTCGCCGTCTTCGAGCGATCGCCTTGGTGTTGCCGTTGTTCATCTTCGTCTTGATTACATTTATTTTCCCTATTGTTGACATGCTTTTCCGCAGCGTCGAAAACCCCGTCGTCGCCAGAAACCTTCCGATTACGTTGGCTGAGTTAGAGAACTGGAACGGCAAGGGTCTTCCCAGCGAGGTGGCGTTCGCCGCACTCGCCAAGGAACTGGTCCTGGCGCGCGATAACAAGGAAATGGGCAAGGTCGCGTCGCGCTTGAATTTTGAGACCAGTGGCATGCGCAGCTTGATCACCAAATCAGTTCGCAAGATCCGAAAACTGAAGCAAGGCCCTTATAAGGAGGCCTTGCTGAAGTTCGATAAGCGATGGGCATTGCAGGAAACCTGGTTGACGATCAAGCGGATCGGGCAAGCCTATACGGCCGTTCAGTACCTAGCAGCGCTGGATATGAAAACCCAGCCCGACGGCAGCATAGGAATGCAGCCAGAGGACCGGCAGATCTACGGTTTGATCTTCGGCCGGACTTTTTGGATCAGTCTGCTGGTCACGGTTTTTTGTCTAATACTCGCCTATCCGGTTTCCTATCTTCTGGCAACCTTGCCGTTGCGCTACAGCAATCTATTGATGGTCATGGTGTTGTTGCCGTTCTGGACGTCTTTGTTGGTTCGTACGACGTCTTGGATTGTCCTGTTACAGCGTAATGGGGTGATCAACGATATCATGGTCTGGGTAGGCATCGTGAATGAGGCTGGCCGCATCCAGATGATCTACAATCAGATGGGCACCTTGATCGCGATGACGCAGATCCTGTTGCCCTTCATGATTTTGCCGCTTTACAGCGTGATGAAGACGATATCGCCGACTTATATGCGGGCCGCGCGATCCCTGGGCGCGACGCCGGCCACGGCGTTCATTAGGGTCTACATGCCGCAGACGGGCCCTGGGGTCGGCGCCGGCTGTCTGCTCGTCTTCATCCTGTCGATCGGCTACTATATTACGCCGGCCCTGGTTGGCGGGCAGTCCGGAACCATGATCAGTAACTTCATCGCCTATCACATGAAATCCTCGCTGAACTGGAGCTTGGCGGCGGCGTTGGGTACGATCCTTCTGGCAGCAGTCCTAATGTTGTACTGGTTGTACAACAAGATCGTGGGCATCGATAACATGAAGCTAGGGTAAGGCGATGGCATTCCCTCCCTATGTCGGCCCGATCGGCAAGGCTTGGCACTACGGCTTTCTCATCTTCTGCGGTCTAGTGTTCCTATTCTTAATCGCTCCGATCTTGGTGATCATCCCGCTTTCCTTCAACGCCGAACCTTATTTCACTTTTACGGAGGGCATGCTGGCCTTCGAACCGGCTGCATATTCCACCCGCTGGTACGAGGACATCGTCAACAACCCGCAATGGATGTTCTCGGCGGGTAACAGTGTGATCGTCGCGGTATTCGCCACTATTCTGGCCTCGGTATTGGGAACGGTAGCGGCGCTGGGCCTGAGTCAATCCCACATGCCCTACAGGCCCGCGATAATGGCGGTGCTGATCTCGCCGATGATCGTGCCGCTGATTATCTCCGCTGCCGGGATGTACTTCTTTTATTCCAAGATCGGTTTGGCTCAGACCATGCCGGGGTTGATCCTTGCCCATGCGGTGCTCGGCACACCTTTCGTGGTGATCACCGTGACTGCTACCCTGGTCGGCTTTGACCATTCGCTTACCCGGGCCTCGCAAAACCTAGGCGCCGGGCCGACCCGCACCTTTTTTAAAATCCAGATGCCATTGATCCTGCCGGGTGTGATATCCGGAGGACTGTTCGCCTTCATCACCTCCTTTGATGAGGTCGTGGTGGTGTTCTTTTTGGCGGGGTTTGAGCAACGTACGATCCCCCGGCAGATGTGGGCTGGCATCCGCGAGCAGATCAGCCCGACGATTCTGGCTGTCGCGACGATCCTGGTTTGTATTTCCATCTTGTTGTTGACCACGGTCGAATTGCTGCGGCGACGCAGCGAGCGTTTACGTGGGATGTCACCGGGTTAGAGATCTGGCGCTGGACATGTCTGATAGTGCGGCGTGCGCCTTGCGGGGGAAAAGCCGCCCACACATGACAGTGCCGTCATGCCCCTGGCTGGACGGCGCCGCTCATCGCTGTCGGGATTCCCATTCCGGATGGATCCACACCGGCGCGTCCGATGGTGGTGGTGGATCGCGCCCACGGACCACATCCGCCAATTTTTCCGCCAGCATAATGGTTGGCGCGTTGAGATTACCGCTGACGATCGTCGGCATGATCGAGGCATCGATCACCCGCAACCCGCCGACCCCATGTACCCGACCTGCGCCATCGACCACGGCCATCGCGTCCGTCCCCATGGCGCAGGTGCAGGATGGGTGATATGCGCTCTCGCCGCGTTGGCGGATAAAGGCATCGATCTCCCCATCCAATTGAATGTCCTCGCCCGGCGACAACTCGCCGCCGCGCAGCTTAGCGAAAGCCGGTTGGGCCAAGATCTCCCGGGTCAGGCGCACGGCGTCGCGCATCTCCCGGCGGTCGCCCTCGGTGGTCATATAGTTGAACTGAATACTCGGCGCGGCTTGCGGATCAGCTGATTTCAATCGCACATGGCCCCGGCTGGTTGGTCGCATCGGTCCGACATGGGCTTGAAAACCATGAGTTTCCCAGGGATTTCTGCCGTCGTAATTCACCGCAATGGGCAGGAAATGATACTGCAGGTCTGGATGCTCAACCCCGGCGCGCGAACGGATAAACCCGCCAGCCTCGAAATGGCTGGTGGCGCCAAGGCCGGTCTTCGCCAGGATCCACTCCATCCCGATCAGCATCTTGCGAACCGGGTGTTGGGTGCCATAGAGCGAGACCGGCTGGAGGCAAGCCTGCTGAATATAGACCTCCAGATGATCCTGCAGATTGGCGCCGACCCCGGGCAGGTCTTGGATTACCGGGATACCGTGCTGGCCGAGATGGTCGGCTGGCCCAATTCCCGACAACATCAGCAGTTGCGGTGAGTTGATCGCCCCGCCGCACAGGATTACCTCGCGCCTGGCGCGGATCCGGCGTGCGCCGGCGCCGTGCGCAACTTCGACACCGATCGCTCGGCCATTCTCGACCAGGATGCGGGTGGTCGGCGTGCGCAGCATCACCGCTAGGCCGGGCCTGTGTCGCACAGGATGTAGATAGGCCCGCGCGGCGCTCCAACGCCGCCCCTCGCCGACGGTCATGTCCATGCGCCCGAGACCTTCCTGCTGGACGCCATTCGGGTCATCGGTCACGGGATACCCAGCTTGCCGGCCAGCCTTGATCCAGGCATGGAACAGCGGGTTACGCATCTTTCCGGCGCTCACCTTGAGCGGCCCGTCACCGCCCCGGTACTGATCGCCACCTAGATCCAGGCTTTCCGCCTTCTTAAAATACGGCAAACAATCGGCATAGGACCAACCACGCATTCCATCGGACTGGGCCCAACGATCATAGTCACGGGCATGGCCGCGCACATACGCCATGCCGTTGATCGAGCTTGATCCGCCAAGTACGCGACCACGGGGGCAATACATCCGGCGTTGCTCCATCCCCGGCTCCGGCTCGGAGTGATACGCCCAATTCACCCGGTCCGTGGCCAGCGGGTAGGCTAGGGCGGCGGGCATGTGGATCGTCCAGTCCCACCAATGGTCGGGCCCGCCAGCCTCGATCAACAGAACGGAGACATCCGGATCCTCGGTCAGTCGGTTGGCCAATACACAGCCAGCCGATCCGGCGCCTACGATGATGAAATCGGGGTCTCGCTTGCTCATCCATCGATTCTAGCAGGGCGAAGGGCATTGATACACTAACAGGGCCACGATGCACGATTGCCATCGACCACGGCCATCGCGGCGGTTCCCATGACGAAGGTGCAGGATGGGTGTGTCCGCCTGGATGACTTCTCGCGATACGTGATCACCTGGAGCGCTGCACGACGATGAAGGCCAAAGAGTTCACTGATCCTTGGAAATGGCGTTGGCGGCGTCTGGCTGTGACCAAGCCCATGTCCGGCACCGACCACGACTGCTGTCGGATAACGGGCCCAGCTACATCTCCGGCAATTTTGCCGAATAGCTCGATGCCAAGGACATCATCCATGCTCGAGGAGCGCCCTATCATCCCCAGATCCAGGGTAAGATCGAGCGGCAGAAAAAAGAAGGGCACCCCCTCCTGAAGAACCTGCCCCGGTGGATGTCTACTCCGGCAGGAGACAGGAGATTCTCGAAGAGCCCAGGCGCACCAAAAGACAGACCTTTGAACACCGGCGCTTGCTACGTCGCAAAATTGACGCACGGTATGAACCAACCAGAGGGGCCATATCCTCCGCTGAAACACAGCCTCATATGTCCCAAATATTACGGCGACGCACAGTCGAGCGCACCGGGCCTGGGCATCAGTTTGCCATCCCGGGCACCGAGAAACCAACCCCCGTTCCACGGATAGAGTACGCGACTGACGGCAGCCAATTAGTGATTCCGGGCGCTGAGAAAATCAACGGAAAAGTTTTGTCCAATCGCCTCATGCGGAAGCCGTTTCGCCCCGTGTCGGACAACGCGGCCTCTCCGGTGCGACATTGTTCGGCCGCTACCACTTGAAGCAATTCGTGGCGATCATCTCGTCACCTCGTGCGACGAGGTGGCGGCGTCTGCGATATCATATTCGAGGCCGTTATGTTCCATTGCTCAACACGGTTCTATATCGTGTTTCTGGCGAAACTATCCAACCGCGAGCAGCCTGACCGAATGAGTGACAAGAAGGAGCGGACGCCCATGTCTCAATATTTTAATCCCGATCTTGGAAGTGATATTGCCAGTCCGTTCGCGCGGGACGAGATTGATCAACTTATTCGCCGTTCCTATTGGCTGGATATGAGCGATAGATCCGTAGTGATGGCATTGGTCCAAGGAATTGGAGAGAATCTAAGCAACGATCAAAAGCGCGCTCATCTTGCCGATATTCGCCGTGATCATCTCGTTGATGAGGTTTGCCCGCAGGAAATACTACCACCTGAACGTTGATCAACACGGACAACGGGAAGGAACTTCCTTCCACGGGCCTTGTCGTTCCACGTCCCCGTTCAGTCGGATGGGGCAACGAGAGGTATTGTCAGTTCAATGAAGTCAGTTTGGTCTGACAGTGCCGGCGATATCATTATTAACGAGGGACAAGCGGGCAAAGTGGTTCGAGAAACAACACCTAAAATGGCCGCTTCTACAAGTGTTTCGATCCAAGTGTCTAGTAATTGTCTGCCCTCTATTGGTTTTCGTTTGATTTGTTTGGCGTGCTTTTCCGGGCCGATGTTGATTAGCATGTAGATCTAGCCGTTCGGCGTCATAATCACGCGTCATAACGGAGCCCAAATGGGAAATCCCGGTTTCTAATCAGGTCGAAACCCGGGGCGGGCCGAAATGAGTGAACGTGCAGTATCGATTGATAGGGCACAGAGCCGCAAGGTTCCGGTTTCCTTACCTAATTCACAACGTTTTGGGTCCGGGCTTAGAAAAAGAGGCATCAAAGTTGTTGAATTTCCCTTGAGCCAGGATTCCCAACCGCTCCACAGGATCAGATCCGGTTGTGCGAGCCGTCGCAGAGCGGGCCCTTTTTGCTGTGCTTGCAGCCGCAGAAGAACACCGTCCCGTCTTTCTCTGCGGTATAGCGCACCGGCGTAAGTTCCGTTCCCTTATGCGAGCCGTCACAGAACGGCTGCTTGGCGCTCTTGCCGCAGGAACACCAGGAGTAGGTCCGTCCAGCCTGCACTTCGGTGCGATAGGGGGCTCTCTGCAGAATGTCTGGTGTCGCCATTACGATTAGTCCCATAAGCGATGAATCACAGGTCCAATGGTAGCCGGATGGGGTCTGTCGTGACAAGGCGTTGTCAGACCAAACTGACTTTCAGGTTAGAGGTAATTGTTTGTAGCTTCGTTGGATGCAAAATCTGTTTCGATATTTCAACCGTTCGCCCGACATCATCCGCTTCGCTGTGATGGTGTACGTCCGCTATCTGCTGTCGCTCCATCAGGGCGAAGATCTTCCATTCGAACGTGGCATCGATATCAGCCATTGCGGCGACGGGAGAAAACGATAGCTAAGTTCAGGGACACCGGCACCCTTCAGAAATTTATCTCGATCCATGCCTCACTCCACAACCATCTCAATAACGAGCGCCACCTGAATCGCCACTAAACTTTCAAACAAGACCGCGCCGCTGGTTTGGCCCAATGGCGACATCTCACCGGTTAAGATTCAATAGCTCAAGCGTTTCTCAGGCCTTAAAAATTGATCTGACAATGTCTGGCCGCTTGCTACACCACAAAGTCGCCGCCTAATATCAACCAATCAGAGGGGCCAAATCCTCTGTTGAATCACAGCTTCACCTGTCCCGAATGTTACGACGACGCATAGTTTAGACGAAGGATTGTCAGCATGGGTATCGCCATTTCGCAGTCACTTTCTTCGTGGCGGATCGTGGATCTCGAACAGGATCCGAATTGGATATTCACGATTGAGGATAAGGGCCGCGCGCAGCTCGCGCGAACGGTGCGGGCCGCCTTTGACCCGGAACGACCGTTGTTCGACTATCGCCGCGAGGATTTTGATTTGGGTCCAGCCTGGGACATCATCGCCCCGGCCGTCTGGCAAGCGCATCATGGCCGAGGTCTCGCACTAGTCCGCGGTTTGCCGCGGGACGATCTCAGCGAGGAAGAATTCAAGCTACTGAATTGGGCGATTGGTCTCTATGTCGGCGTTGCTCGCCCCCAGGGAAAAGCCAGCCAGTATATCTCGCCGGTTCGCGATGTAGGGGTTAATTATCGAGCGGCCAGCGGGCGGGGATATTCCTCCAACGCCAAGCTTGACTTCCATGTGGATGGCGCCGACCTGACGACGCTCGCCTGCTACAATACGGCGAAGGCGGGCGGCCAAAGCATGATCTCCAGTAGCATTACGGCGCGGGATGTGCTGATGGCCGAGCGGCCCGACCTGGCGGAAATTGCCCACCGGGATTTCTATTTCAGCCGCCAGAACGAGGAAACCGAGGACGAGGGGCCATTTTATGTCCAACCACTGTTCGACTATGCGGACGGCAGGATCTTCGGCAAGTGGAACCGCAACCGCGTGCAAAGCGCCCAGCGCTTCGACGAGGTGCCACGACTGACTGACAAGCAGCTTGAGGCCATGGCGATGATGGATGAGATCCTGCAACGGCCGGAGAATATGTTCACCATGTATTTGGCGCCCGGCGACCTGCAGATCCTCAACAATTACACGACCCTGCATTCCCGTACCGAATACGAGGATTTCGAGAATTCGGAGGAAAAGCGACTGCTGTTCCGACTATGGTTGGCGCCGCCGGATTCGGTGCAGCTGCCGGAAAGTTGGTGGGATTTCTACCGCGCGACCGCGCCGGGCACCGTGCGTGGCGGTATTCGTGGTCATTGTCATGATAACGAATGCCGAGCGTTCGAAGGGCGTCAGGCTGTGGATTTAGGGATGACGCTGGCTGGCTGATCCGAGTGGTGAGACATTCGTGAGATGTAATCTGAACGATCGAGCGAGACATGGACTGGACGAGTTATAGTTTTCCCCTGAGCGCTTCGTAAGGCGTCTTACTTATTTTTCTCGACCGCCATGACGAAGCACGGGAGGCCCTACGAAGGGGCCTGGAGCGACAGCCCACATGGCTTGCGTTGCACAACTGATGTTGGCAGTCAGCATAAGAGCGGCGATGAAGCAGAGGCCTTCCAGCAACGGGAGCGAGGCCCAGAGGGTGAAGCCAATACCTTGCTTTGTGCCTTCATTTCGACCGCCGCCTGAAGTTTGAGTTTTGCGGCTCCTGGATCACCTCCGACGCTGGATTGTTTGCCTATCGTAAACTCGATGGTGCCTTTGGCCTGGCCGTACTCGCGGGATCAGTGCTTCTGGGTAACCGGACGGGCAGGGACAGCTGGCATGGTCTGGTTAGTCTGCTGTGTACAACTTATGGTAGCTTCGCCGGCTACGAGGACGTGAATGACGCTGCCCGCCAGGAACGGGGTCTCGCGATGCGTTGGATCGTCGGCGGCAAGGCCATCGAGCGCGGCGGCGCAACGACCAGCCAAACGGGCCAGTTCGAGACCGAGATTCTGTCGACGAACGATAACCTCGCTGCCCTATCCGACTTATCGAGGACATGAATCTACAGGATATCGATATGAAATGTGCCTATAAAAGTATTTATCTAAACGGTGCGCAGACAATTTTGATGTTGTGGGTGACTGACACGTGAAGCTAATCCATAAAGCGATCGTCCGGACCGACCAAATGCAGCGGCTCATCGCCGAGCAACGCTCGTCGGCAATTCGCGGTGGCTCGGGTTAGCGCGGTCCGTCGCCAGCCCCGTACCGAGGCGGAGTTGTGCGGTGAGGCGATGACGTTCGCCAGATCGAGAAAGGGCCGACCCATGTGGAAGGCGCCATGACGCATCGGTTCCACCCACCAGGCGTCGATACAAGCGGTGAAATCAGGATGCGCGCGCAGATGATCGTATAGGGCCGCCTCGTCGATAATTTCGCCGCGCGCCAAATTGACCAAGATCGCGTCGGGTTTCATAAGCGTCAGCTCCCTGGTGCCAATCATTCCCTCCGTGGCTCGGGTCAAGGGTAGGCTGACCAGGAGCACATCGGCCATGGCGAGCAGCGTGTCAAATTCGGCTGGCCGGCCGATCCAATCTGTCGGCTCGTCACTGGCCCCCCGACGATTGATGGCGTGCACCGACATGCCCAGCCCACGGAGCAATCTGGCGCTGGCGACGCCGATTCCACCGAAGCCGAGAATGCCGGCGACGCTGCCAGCCAGCATGCGGTTCGCGGTAAACTGATTGAAATCGCCACGTTTTAAATTGTCATGCTCGACTATCAACCGTTTGGTTGCCGCTAGCGCCATCGCTAGGCCATGCTCGGCCATCGGCTCCGCATATCCGCCGCCGTTGAAGGCGACCTGTAGGCCCGCAGGCAAGCCGCCAAGCGGTATAAAGTCGATACCGGCGCTGACGAACTGCAATAGTGAGGCGTTGGCCAATAGTCCAAGTTCATCGGTACCCAGTTCCTTCGATATGTTTCGCGCCAATAGTACATCGGCGTTGGCCAGAATTTCGGCGCGGGCTTCGGACGGGTGATCTTCCAACCCGACAACCTCGCCAGCGCCGTCCAGAGCGCCCGTGACAATCTCGCGACCCTCGTCATCAAGCGCGTAGGTCACAACCAGTTTCTTGGGTGTCATGTGTCGATTACCCCGCTTTGGTAGGAGAGAGCACCCTGGTTTGGCTGGCGTCAATCGAGACCGGAGCGGGGTGCCGTATCGGTTGCTCCGACCATTTGGGTTTCCAATATTGGGCGGAGCTCAAACATGATTTCCGGCGGCGGTCCATGAAAGGAGGATATCGACGCGAGATAAGTGTGCATGATCGTTGCAAGGAGACCAAGTCGCACGAAGGGGGGGATGGAACATGACGGGGCGCATGACGGGACGGCGGGCGGTGGTAACCGGTGGGGCTTCGGGAATTGGCCGGGCGATCGCGGCGGCGTATTTGCGAGAGGGCGCCGCCGTGGTGATCGCCGATATTGATGCCGCGGCCGCGGACCGCGCGGCGGCCGAGCTTTCAAGCGTCGGCACCATTTCCTGGATCGGCTGCGACGTGACCAAGTCCGCCGAGACCCAGGCCTTGGCCACCGAATCCGCGCGACGTCTCGGCGGGGTCGATGTGTTGGTCAACAACGCGGGTCTTAGCGGCCGGGGCTTGATCACCGAGATCCCGGAGGAGCGGATAGACGCCCTGTTGGCGGTCAACTTGAAAGGCGTCATCCTATGCGCTCAGGCTTTTGCCCAGGCGATGTTGGACGCCGGCGACGCGGTCATGATCAACATGTCGTCCCAAGCGGGCAAGCGCGGTTGGGCGGAGCTGTCGGTCTACGGGGCGACCAAGGCTGGTGTGCTCGGGATGAGCCGGGCACTCGCTGTGGAGCTTGCTCCGGCGGTACGGGTCAACGCTATTTGCCCCGGTTATATTAGCGACGTTGGCATGGCCTGGCGTGGCTGGCAGGCGCGATCCGACAACGAGGGTGGTAGTGCAGCCTCAATCGCGGAGCATTTCGCACAGGAAAACATTCCGCTGCAGCGCCTGCAGAGCGCTGCCGATATCGCCAATGCCGCGGTATTCCTGGCATCCGCTGAGGCTCGGGAGATCACCGGAGCTGCTCTCAATGTTGGCGGAGGGGTGGTGATGGATTGACGCGGCACCTTTAAACCGGGTTGCCATCGTCAGAACGATAAGAAGCGGAAGAGGAAGCGCGCCTATTTTATCAAGCGGAGAGACCTTTCCCCAATGGGCTACCGCACAGCGTACGCTCAAAGTCGCCAAGAGGACCCACTGTAGTTTTTGAAACGGTCGATGGTGAAATACGCCCAGAACATCTCCATTCGTTTTCGTCCCCGACACCGGTGGCCAAGGCGAGTACCGGGGCTGCCTTTCCGTCGTTCGACAGTATCGCTTTCTTGACGGTGTGGGGATCTTGTCGTACCGCTTGGACCGACAGGACTATTTTCCCTTTGGTCTCGCCGATGGCAAGGAGGGAACAGCCTCAATCACGCTGTTTAATCCAGGGACACTCAACGAGAGATTGCTTCCAGGAAAGACGACTCGTGAAATCAGATCGGGCGACGTAATTCGCCACCTAGCGGCTGGCGGCGGATACGGCCCCGCCGGATCGCGCGACGTAGATAGGATCAATGCGGATCTTCGCAATAAAAAATTCTCCGCCGAGTTTGCGGGGCACATTATCGGGCGAATTTCATAACTTGAAATCCGCGAGCAATTGAACGAGGGCGAATGATGTTCAGCTTGCCACCTACCGGCGGTCGATAATGTAAATGTTTGGCGCCAGCGTCGCCCACGATTTCCGAAACCGTCACCAGCGCTGATCGTAGCTGGCCAAGCTCTTGATGGTAGAACTTTCTCAGTGCCGGCCACCGTACATCGGCGCATGACTCGCGCGTGTTTATCGACCGCATAGCCGGTCAGCCGATGCAGGGTCGAACGGTTGTCCCAAATCAGAAGGTCGCCCTCGCGCCATTGATGACGATAGACATTGCCAACACTTGTCAAGCGATCCTCCAGCGCGCGCAATCGGGCCCGGCCTTTGTCAACGGGCTCGTCCAAAATATGGGACGCGTGAGCACCTAGATAAATAGACCGCCGACCATCGGGCAATGACCTGACCAAAGGGTGCGTGACATCGGGAACCTTAGCCAATTCCTCGGCCTTGACTGGTTCTAACCTGCCTGGGTTGGTTGACCGGCTATAGGCGTAGGAGTGGACCGTTTCGAGGCTTTCCAATTCGGTCTTCTCATCCGCTGACAAACTGTCATAGGCGGCGATCATATTAGCGAATTCCGTGTCACCTTCCTCGGGCGGCACGGTGATCGCGTAAAGGACTGTCGCGAAACAGGGAAATTCCCGAAAACTACTGTCGGTGTGCCAACGCGAAGCCCCCCCTGAGAAACACCGCCTGTGGCTCCTCACGGTGTGTCAGCGATCCATCGGGTTTGGTGTTCGTGAGGTTAAAGACCTCCGGGTAGTCGGGATGGCGCTTCTCGGGCTCTGGCAGGAGTTCAAGCACCCCAAAATTTCGGCAGAACCCCGCGAAGGCGCCGTCGCTCAACTTTTGATCACGAAACAACAGAACCTGCGAACGCGCCAACCTGGCCTTCAGCGTGCTGGCTTGCGTGGCCATGTCATCGTTGCAGTCGACGCTTTTCACGAGAGCGCCCAGGGACGGATGAAGTGGGAAAAAATCCATCGGCTCGCTTTCACCCGCTATTGCGCGGTAAATCCACCATCGACCACCAACTCGGCGCCGGTCACGAAGGCGGCCTCGTCCGAGGCAAGGAACAATACGGCATAGGCGACATCGAGAGCCTCTCCGTACCGGCCGAGCGGCGTCGCCTGTTCGGTCCGTTGGCGGCCTTCTGGATTAGACCAGACTGCCTTGGTCATGTCGGTTCTAATCGGGCCGGGATGCACCGAATTGACCCGAATGGAATCGGCGGCATATTGCAGCGCGATCGACTTGGTCATGATGCGCACCGCACCCTTCGAGGCGTTGTAGCCTGCATGAACGTATTTCTGACCAATTAACCCTGAAATGGACGAGATGTTGACGATCGAACCGCCGCCGGCGCGGCGTATGGCTGGAATGGCGGCGCGTATGCCGAGATAGGTGCCTCTCGTGTTAACCGCGAGGAACCTGTCGAAGTCTTCAAGAGTGTCGTCGTCGCCCTTGCTGTACCCGGCAATTCCGGCGTTGTTAACGAGAATATCCAGCTTGCCATAAGTCAATTCTGCGGTTTTTACGGCCTCGCTCCATGCCTCCTCCTGGGTCACATCCAGGGGAACATAGGTGGCACCGCTACCCTGCTGGCGAATTTCCGCCGCAACCTGCTCGCCCGCCTCGTCGAGCACATCGCCGAGTACGACTTGAGCCCCTTCCCTAGCGAAAAGTCTGGCTTCCTCGGCCCCCATTCCTCGCGCCGCGCCACTGATCAGCGCTACCTTTCCCACAAGCCTCATTTAGTCCTCCCTGGTCGTTCATTGATGCCCCAATCGAGTCAATTGGTATCCCCCCATGCTTAAGCATGCAATTGAACGTTGGCGATTGAAGGACTTCAGGGCGTTTGAAATAGTGAAGATCGAGTAAGCCCACATTCATCGCTTGACGGGAAAACTCCCGTTCAGCTGTACTTCAATACGCTGTCACCAGTCCCGGTCGCAGCGTAACCAGAGCGGAAACCCACTTAAGATATTCCCGGAAACTGTTCAGGCAAACCGAACCACCTCTCTCGGCCAATGCGTCGGGGCCAGGGTGCTAAATCTCCATTAGTGTGGTGGCGCCCCTAGATCTGTTTAAGCGCCTGCGAAAAGTCGCCGCCGGCCTTGGTGATGGCAATCCTGTTTTTGGTGCCGCCGAAGGGAAATTCATGGGCGTATAGAACATAAAGGGGCTGATCCCCGGTGTTGCGGATTGCGTGCGGCACCTCGGCTGGATAATAAACCGCGTCCAGCCGGCCCAAATGATGAGCCTCACCCAGATGGGAGACCGCACCAGTGCCCGACAGGATGATATAGGTCTCGGTGTGCGGATGGCGGTGTTCGAGATTGCTGTTGCCGGGCAGGATGACGGTAATACCAATCGCCAGCCGATCATTGCGCACCGCCTGCCCCTCACCCGCGTGAGCTGCCCCGGTATCCGTGGCGACCGGGGTGGCTGAGACCCAGTCCGCCGTCCAGCGCAGGTTGCCGCCGATCTTGGCGTTCTCACCCTCCCAATTCGCGATCATGTCGCGAAACTTGACCAGCCTGACCTCGTCATCCGCCGGGAACGGCCCGGGCCCGTCCAAATAGACCGACACCTCCAAACGCTCGATCGCGTCATGCAACCAGATCAGATCTAGATCCTCGCCGCCCACCGTGCGCACGCCGTGCGGCACGCCGGCGGGGATATAGAGGCAATCCATCGGTCCCGCCCGGTGCTTATTGCCGACCCCGTCAAAGCTCTCGGCCTCGCCCTTCAAGATCACATAGATCTCGGTCACCGAATGCACATGCACGCCGGCCTGCCGATTTCCGATCGGCATCCGCATCAGGCCAATCGCAGAATCTTGGCTGATGACGGCCACCTCGGGATTGGTGTTCACATAGCCCTCCGGCCCACCAACCCAAGTGATCAGCGACCGCATGAAGCCCGGCTCCTTGGCTTGCTTGACTGTCCAGGTCGGCTCCAGGTCGTCATTGCGAACAATACGCACCGAATTTGACATCAGCTTATTCTCCCTCAAAGTTCAAACTTCCGGCACCAAGAGCCCCGGACCATTCTTCAGCAGCGATCGGGCGACGATGTTGGGTGGGGCACGATCTGTCCTGGAAACCTTGTAGGTTCCCGCCCCAGCGAGGATTCTGTATAAATCCTGTGTGGTCCCATAGCTCAGTCGGATAGAGCATCGGTTTCCTAAACCGGGGGTCGGAAGTTCGAGTCTTCCTGGGATCACCACTTTCATCCCCGATTATACACCGAATCAGTGGGTCGAGGGCTCGAACCCCTCTGGGATCACCACTTCATCCAAAGATATTAGGATGCTTAAATCTAGAGCGTCATGAGCGGGGAGTATATCTATGTATTCGTAAAGGTGGTTCTACAACTAAATTTGATAAATAAACCTTCAAAATGTCCATACAAAAAACAAGTTAAAGTTATATCAGGATTGGGGAATGATATTAGGAATCTGTCGTTCTATCGTACGGAGCTAAGCGGCCGCTTGGGCCAACTGATACCTGAGACCAGTTTTCATGTGAAGATGTTGGGTTGATCGGACTGGTTTAGCTTGCCTGGCGCCTGAAGGCGGCAGCACACTGCCGGTGCCCGTCTTATTTCCCGTTACCCGGAGCCGCCACCATGCCTACTATCACTAAAATCGAAACCATTCGTGTTGCCCTGCCGTTCGAGACCGGTGGGCCGAGGCATGGCATGCGACCGGCGTTGGGCGCTTGGCTGAAGATGGAAAGCGTGATGCTCCGGATTGAAACCTCCGACGGTCTTGAGGGATGGGGAGAGGCGTTCGGCCATGTGATGGCGCCGGGGGCCGACGCGGTGCTGAATACTGTCGTGGCGCCGCTGCTGCTTGGCAAGGATGCTCGGGAAATCTCCAAGCGGATCGATGAGATCGAGCGACCCATGCATGGGCTCGGGCGCGCCGGACCGATGATGTATGCCTTGTCCGCCGTCGATATCGCGCTTTGGGATCTTGCGGGAAAGCGTGCCGGGATGCCGGTGTTTCGGATGCTTGGCGGTGATGGCGGTGGGTTGACCCGCTATGCCAGTCTGATGCGCTATGGTGGTGACTGTGATGCGGTCGCCGAGAATGTGGCGCGGGCACGTGGCCATGGCTTTACCACCATCAAACTGCATGAGAACACGGTGCCGGCATTCCGCGCTGCCCGTCAGGCGGTGAACCCCGAGGATAACATCTGCCTTGACGTTAACTGCCCCTGGACCGTGGCCGAGGCGCGGGCGATCGCCCAAGAAATCCTGTGCGACGATTTCCATTGGCTGGAAGAGCCGGTCTGGCCGCCGGAAGATTATGCCGCCATGGCCAAAGTCCGCGCCGAGGGTGTCCCGATCTCCGCCGGGGAAAACATGACCACTCTGCTTGACTTCAAGGCCGCCTTTGAGGCCGGTGCGGTGGATAATGTGCAACCCAGCGTCACCAAATGCGGCGGCATCTCCGGCATGCGGCGGGTTTTTGCATTGGCCCAGGCCTATGCAGTGCGGGTGGTCCCACATTGTTTCTATTGGGGCCCGGGCTATCACGCGACGGCGCATCTGGCCGCCTCAAGGCCCGAACCGACCTTGGTCGAAACCGCCTTTATTACCTTTGCGGTGCGCCCGCACGCGCTGTTCGACTCGACCGCCTCGACCCTGCAATTGACCGAGGCGGCGGGGCTTGGGTTTGAGGCTGACTGGGACGCGCTGGCGGCGTACGTGGTGTCGCGTAACACGGTTTCGGCCTAGGGACTGGGCTGAAGAGCTGTTACCCACCGTCGATCATGCCGTCGATCATGCCGTCGAACTTGGCTCGGTATTGTTGCAGGAACTCGCTGCGCAACGCCGGATCCTCGGCGAGCGTTCCAATGCGCTGTAAAACATAATCCAGATAGGCCCGAACCGCCTCGTCGCCATCCTCTGGGGACAGGCGCGGCAAGTATTCGCGGGTCTTGGTGTCGGCCATCAACCGTTGCATCATCAAATCGACGAAATCGAGCCCGGTTGGCCGGCGGATGCCGAAGGATAGATGGATTGAAATCGGACCGTTGGAGGTCGCGCGGTGGTGCAGGCCACGCGGCAAATACAGCAGATCTCCGGCCTTAGTTTCCAGGGTTTTAAATTGATCCTTCTCGATCGCCTGGGTCTTGGCGGCGGCCTGATCGACCCGGAAGAATTTTGAACTCGCAACGCCGCGAACCAACCGGCTACCCAAGGTCCAGAGTTTACTGCCATGCAGCTGAAGCACGATGACGTCATGGTCGTCGTGGTGCAGGTCAAGGGCGTCTTTGCGATGAGGTGATATATAGGCGTTAACTCCGACAAAGGATCCCAACCCCCGGGCCAGGGCCAACGCCAAAGCCTGCACCCCCGGGTTGATTTTGTTGATCCCGTCGATGATCAGCGGACCGCCGTTCCGCAGCAACGCCTCCAAGTCCGGAGCGACCCGCTGGGCCGTATTGGCATCGGGATCGATCGTAACGAAGCCCCGATGTTCTCGGCCGGTGACACTTTGGCCGCGCAGGACCTCAGACCATTGCTCCAGGCTTTCCAACCCCATCGCGGGAGAAAAACGTTGTTTTAGATGGAGCGGCTTTTGGCCGAAATACTCAACCTCGAACCGCTTGACACCGACTGGTTCAATCAAACTATCCCACGATATTTCCGGCGACATGGCAGAGGCTCACAGTTCGGGAAGAGCGGTAAATCGAGCCGATACTAACACGCAATACCAGATGCCGGAGCGAACAACCCACCAGCTTTTATGGGTCGACCTTTTCCGCCTTTGCCGCTAGAGGAGATCCCGAATGACGGAGCGTTCGCCTTGTTAAGCGAATGCTTGGGCTGGGAAATTAATTAATGAGTGATCTGTTGGATAGCCCACGAGACCCTCCCGCCGCCCCGATTGAGCCGCGGCCGGTGGATTTTGGGCTCAATGAGGCTGATCTCAAACGCTTGACGCTGCGCGATATACTGATGTCCGAGGGGCTGACGACGGTCTCCATAGTGTTGGTGACCGTGCTGGCGATTTGGCGGTTTTGGTTGTGGGGCATCGCCTTGGCTTGTGTCGCGCTTGGGGTTATTTACCTGCTGCGACGGGCCATCGACGTTCTGGTGATCGGGCGTATCGACAAGGCTCGGGTGGAATATGGCGCGGCCATGCAGGCACACATCAAGGCCCGGCACGCCTATGACGAGGCCATGGACCTGTGGGAAGCCGAACGCCGAGATGATAAAAAGGCCTGTTAGGCGGCGCTTTTCCCTTGTTGCCAGCTGGCCAACGCAGCTTGAGCATGTTCGGCCTTGGCGGTCATTTCGCCGGCTTCACTAGTCTTTGCCGTTAGCTCAATGACATAGCCGTTGGGATCGCGAAAATAAATCGAGTGGATGAACCCGTGGTCAGAGATGCCGCGGGTTTCGATCCCCGCTTCCTTACCTTTGGTGAGCATGGCCTCCATTTCCGGATAGTCGACTTCCAGCGCGATATGCAGATCAAAATCATGCTGATCCTTGAACTCGAAGGGCCGATCCGGCGCCTCGAAGAACGCTAGGAAGGATCCGTCACCCATCTGGTAGAAGGAGTGGAGAACACCGGTCTGCCGCCCTGTCTGGGTCTGTTTGATCTCAAAGGCTTCGGCCAGCTTAAGGCCGAGAAAATCCTCGTAGAAAGCCCGGGTTTCCTCGGAGTCACGACAGCGATAGGCGTTGTGGTGCAGGCCCTTTATCATTGTTTAATCCCTCAGGAATGGAGTGTTTGATTGCGCCTAATATAAGGTGGTGGCATCCTCGTGCCAGGGTGGATGGAGCTAGAAACCCGAAATACTGTTTCCTGATCGCCGCTGGCTCAGTACGGTGCGTCCCCCAGGACCGTGCAGCGCCGCATGACCCGTTTCTGACGCGCCGTGTCATAGCCGGTGGCCCGGTGCAGCAGATTGCGGTTGTCCCAGACAATGCATTGGCCCGGCTCCCAATGGTGCCGGTAGACCAAGTGGTCTGGGGTGGCGGCGATGCTGAGTTCCTCGATCATCGTCCGGCCTTCATCATAGGCCATGCCGTGGATGGACTCGGCATGATCACCGAGGAAGATCGCCTTGCGCCCGGTTTCGGGATGCGTGCGGATAATCGGATGCGCCACCGGCGGTACCTTGGCCTTTTGCTCCTCGGTCATCGGGTCTTCACCATGCCGGCGGGTCCGCGAGAAGTCGAGATTGTGAATCGCTTTTAGATTGGCGAGGCGGGGGCCCCATTCCTGGCTTAGCCATTCCACGGCGCCATACATATCGCAGAAATGCGTCTCACCGCCCTCTTTGGGGGTGATTTCGGCGTACATCATCGTCGCCAAGCCGGTGCGCGGGCGCCACGAGCCGTCGGTATGCCAGTGCAAAGTCCCCTTATCCGGATGCGCGCCGCTCGGGTTGCCGGCCTTATCGAGATTGGTGAGGAGATAGATCTCCGGATGGCCGTAGCCGTGATACTGGTCCATGACATGTTGTTGGACCTCGCCGAAGCACTTGGCGAAGGCGACCTGGGTTTCCGGCGGTAGGTCAACATCTCGGAATAAGATAAGTTGATGCTCCAGGAAGGCCTCGTGGATCTTCGAGAAGATCTTGGGCGAAACCGCCTCGGCCATTGATATGCCATGGATCTCGACACCAAGGGAAGGCGAAAGCGGTCGGGTTTCAAACGGCCAATCGTGGACCGTGGATTTGGTATTGAGTGTGGTGCCGGGCATCGGAGAATCCTCCCGAAGTGATTTTGTGCCCCGGATCGGCGCCTGACAAGAGGCATCGCCGATGAGCATTGCGTCGCGGGACGGTTTCCGTAAAGATTTGGCGGCCCCAATTTGGAGAGCCTGATGACCCATATCGACCGCATCGCTAATCATCTGCACCAAGCCCATGAGGAACGTCGCCAGTTTGCGAATTTAACTGGAGATCTTGCTCCGGGTTCCCTTGAGAATGCCTATGCGGTGCAGCAGGCGCTGAACGGTCTTTGGGTCGCCGGTACGCGCGGCCCGATCGCCGGTTACAAAATTGCGCTGACCTCAAAGGCTATCCAGGATCTGGTCGGGGTTGATGAACCCTGCGCGGGCGCGATTTTCGCGTCCACCGTCCGCCAATCTCCAGCTCAGATCGTGGTCTCGGATTTCGTCAGGGTTGGCCTGGAGTTCGAACTCGCCTTCCGGATGGGCAAGGATGTGCCGGAGGGTGGGAATTATGACGGCGAGACCATTGTCCAATATGTCGACACCGCGATGCCGGCGTTCGAGCTGATCGAGGACCGCGCCGCCGATTACAGCAACTTGGATGCCAATACCCTTGTGGCGGACAACGCCTGGTCCGGAGGGATGGTTCTGGGCTCGCCGTCGACGGTTTGGAAACAGCTGGATCTGGCGTCGGTTCCGGTAACCTTGACCTATAACGGCGAGGTCGAGACGGCGGTGACCGGAGCGGCGATGGGCAGTCCGCTAATCTCGCTTGCCTGCCTCGCGAACCTGTTGACCGGCCAAGGGCGCTCTCTTAAGGCCGGCGATGTGGTGATGAGCGGGTCGACCTTGGCAACGCGTTTTGCCAAGCCGGGTGACCGGGCAGTTTATGCCGTTGATGGCCTGGGGGAAGTCGAGATTAGCGTCCGCTGAACAGATTACTTGGTGATTGGGGGTGCAAAATCGGTCAGGCGCCTCCTACATGAAAGCGGTGCTTCTTCATCAATGGGACACCGGCGTCCTGCATGATTTTTGACCGTCGCGCCTTTCTTGTCGCCGTGACCGGCTCGGTTGTCGCCAGCGCTGGCGTCGCCGCGGTGGTCGGTTGCGCCCAGGGGTATCCACCGCCAGTGGTCCCGGCGCCACGACCCTTGAAAACGGGGCATCTTTACACCGCTGGGTCTACGCGGTTTGTCGATCACAGCCCTCTGGCGGTGCTGTTGGAGCACCATGTCCTCAAGCGGTCCGACGGGGTGCATCTTTTCGGTTATGGTGATTTGTCGGAGCGAGAGCACGCCACACTAGACCGCTATATTCGAGATCTTGCTGAGTTTCCGGTCGAGGTTCTAGATCGGCGCGAGCAATATGCGTATTGGCTCAATCTGTACAACGCATTGGTTCTGCGCCTGGTTCTGGGCCGCTATCTGGTGCTGTCGATCCGGGATATCGACTTTGGCGTCGGCCCGCTCGGCGCCGGGCCGTTCGAGCGTAAGTTGATCGCGGTGCGCAGTGAGGCGCTCAGTCTTTCGGATATCCGGAACAGCATTCTACGGCCGATCTTTGATGATCCGCGGCTGCATTATGGATTGTGTGACGCGGCAGTCGGCTCGCCCAATTTGCAGCGGCGGGTGTTTACCGGTGAGCGGGTCGACCGAATGCTTGATGGCGCGGCGCTCGATTTCATCCACCATCCACGAGCCGTCCGGCGCCAGGGGCTAAAGCTTGTGTTGTCCGGTCTTTATGACTGGTACGCAGATGATTTCGGCGGCGCGCCCGCCGGTGTGCTGTCGCATCTCCGAAGTTTAGCCGGGCCGGGACCTCTGGCGGATCTTCGACCTGAATTGGGGCGGCGCTATGAATTCGATTGGTCGCTCAATGATGGTACTGGGATACGAAACTGATCGGGCAAGACTTATCCGTCGTTGCGTGACCTGTGGCCGCCCGTGTTATCATTCCCGTGACTCGCCGTACGGGCATGCGGCGGGGCGGGAAAACCTCTAACGGGAGGCCGACATGAAGAAAATTCTTCTTCCCTTCGGATCGGATTCGGCGAACGACGCGCCGATTGCCGCCGCCGCTTGGTTAGCGGATCGTCACGATGGGCATGTGACGGCGATGTTCTATCCCAGGCTGCCGGACCCGGTGATTGTCGATCCAATGAGCGGCGGTGTGGTGTCCTATGACGGGCTGGATGAGGAAATCGAGGCGCAGAAGGCCAGCGCGGCTAAACGGATCGAGGAACGCGCCGGCCGCTGCAAACCGCCTTTGGCGGTGGGTCGCTTGAGCGTTGACATGGAGGGATTGTCAAATTGGCGTCAGGTCGGGGAAATTTGCCGCGTCCACGACATTGCCTTGATCGCGCGCTCGGTTGAGAACCCACATTGGCAAACCTTGTTTGAAATGGCGCTGTTCGAGGGCGGGCGCCCGGTGATGTTGGTGCCCGAGACCTGGAGCAGTCCTTTCGGCGATACCGTCGGGATTGCTTGGAACCACGCTACGGAAAGTGCGCGGGTGGTGGCACTTAGCATGCCGATTCTGGTCAAGGCGAAAAAGGTCGTGGTGATTAGCGTCGATGGTTGGGTTCACGCAGGCCCCGACGCCGCTGCCCTGCAGGGCTATCTCGAAGGTCACGGGATAGAAACCGAGGGGCGGACCGGCGCGTCCGGCGTCAATGCCGGAGAACGATCGCTAGAGGTGGCGGCCTCCGCCGGCGTTGATCTGCTGGTCAAGGGCGCCTATACCCAGAGCAGATTGACCCAAATGATCTTTGGCGGCGCCACCAGAGCGATACTCGACCGCGCTCAAATTCCGGTGGTCTTCGCACACTGACGCGTCTTTCGGATCACATCGGCGATGCTCTGACGCTCGCGTTTCCCGACGCCGTCCGCCGATGGTAGATTGCCGGTTCTAACAACCGCGTGGTGGGAGTAAGGCGATGGCGAGATTAGAGGGAAAAGTAGCACTAATCACGGGTGCCGGCGGCGGTATCGGTCGGGCGACGGCTATCCGTTTCGCCGAAGAGGGGGCCAAGGTCGTGGTCACCGACATCGATACCGAACGCGGCCCTGAGTCGGCCCGTTTGGCCAAGGAAGCGGCCGGCAATGGCGGCGGCGACGCGATCTTCATCGAAATGGATGTGACCAATCATGAAAGCGTCAAGGCCGGTGTCGCGGAGGCAGTGGCCAAATTCGGCAAATTGAACATCCTGCACAACAATGCCGGTGGCTCGACGATGCAGGACGGCCCGGTGACCGAGGCGCCGGACGAGGAATTTTGGCGGGTCATCAAGTTGGATCTTTATGGCACCTTTGTCTGCTCCAAGCATGGCATCCCGGCCATTCAAGCCTCGGGTGGTGGCGCGGTAATCAATATGTCCTCCAACGTCGCGCTGATGGCGCTGCCCGGTCGCGATTGCTACACCGCCGCCAAGGGAGGGGTCGCCTCGATGACCCGGTCGATGGCGGTCGAGTATGCACCTGACAAAATCCGGGTGAACGCCATCGCCCCTTCGGTGACGCTTTCGGATCGGGTGAAGTTGCTGCTGGAGCAGTCGCCGGAGATTAAAAATATTTCCGAGCAACATTTGTTGGGCTTTGGTTTGCCGATCCATATCGCCAACATGGCGGTCTATCTGGCATCCGATGAGTCGGAGATCACCACTGGTCAAATCCTGTCCGTCGATAGCGGCGTCACGATTTACTGAGGTTTGACTACTGAGGTTTCGCGACAGGAGAAGGCGGTCGTGGCCCTGACCATCCGTGCATTGAAGCCCCGCACTGGTTTCGCCGGGGAAGTGATCGGCATCGATCTGCGCCAATCAGTGAGTGATGCTGATTTCGAGACGATCCGGGACGCGTTTCACCATTACGCGGTGCTGGTGCTGCGGGATAACCACTCGGTGCTGCACCGAGGCAATCCGTGGCCGGACGAGGAATACCGCCGGGTTATGCACCGCACCACGGTCGCGGGCGATGGGCTAAGCGTTCAGCAAGAGACGGCGCGCTAGGCTGAGCGGCGGCGGTTTATCGGGCGCACTGCGGCAGGCAGGCCAATCCCGCCTGGTTTTACCCGGCGGATCGTAAATGGAATGGAACAAACCGCTATCCTGCTTCCCGCTTGACTTCCAAGAGTCAGAGATCGCAGTCTGATCCGGCAGGCCGCGTGAATATCGATACAATACACCCTTCCTAGCAAAGACCCCGCTCTAGCAACTACCTCGGCCATAAATTGATGTATGCCTATATTATTCGGCGAATTGGCTTCGGTGCGTTAACGGTTGTTGGCGTCTCGATCCTTGTCTTTACGATAATGCGTATCATGCCCGGCGACCCGTTGACCGCGATCTACGGGCCGGATGGGATGCACAAGCTCTCGGACGCAGAGCGCCTGAGTTTAATGGTGGAATTAGGCCTGACGGATCCGTTGGTTGTGCAGTACTTCAATTGGATTGTGGATATCCTCAAGGGAGAATTCGGTCGGTCGTTTTTTCGGGCTGAAAGCGTCGGTGAAATGGTCATGCGACGGGGGCCCCTGACCGCACAAATTGCCATTCTTTCGGTGATCCTGTCCTGGGTCATTGGCATCCCTGTGGCGATCGTGAGCGCCTTGAGGCCGAACAGCCTCGCCGACAACGTGGTTCGGTTCGTTTCGATCGTTTGCCTGGCGGTGCCTGGTTTTTGGCTCGGCATGCTGATCGTCTTGGCCCTTCTTTTCTGGTTTGGTTATCGGGCGCCTCTGACCGGTGCGGCTTTATTTGAAAACCCTTTGATCACCTTCCAGATGGTTATTGGTCCGGCGATTGTTCTCGGATTGGGCCAAGCGGCCTATATTGCGCGCATGGCCCGCTCGAGCCTGCTTGAGGTGATCCGCGAGGACTATGTTCGCACTGCCCGCGCCAAGGGGCTGAGTAGCCGGATGGTGGTGCGTCTGCACGCCCTGCCAAACGCGCTTTTACCGGTTATTACTTTGTCTGGTATCCTGCTTGGCTTCGTGCTTGCGGGGTCGATCCCGGTGGAGCGAGCCTTTGGAACGCCAGGGCTTGGCTACGCGATGTTCACCGCGGTTAATGAACGCGACATCTTCGTAATGCAGAACCTGGTGTTTTTGTATTCGTTGGTGTTCGTCGTTCTGAACATCGTTGTCGATATCACCATTGCATGGCTGGATCCGAGGATCAGATACCAATGACCGAGCCGTTTGCCGTACCGGTGCTTGAGGCGCCTGCGTTAGTCCCGCCGTCGTTTCTTGCTCGACTTTGGAAGCTCATGAGTAACTTCGCGCGCCGCTCCCCGATCTCTGCGTTCTGGGGCGTTGTCGCGAGTTCCATTCTCATCATGGCGCTCGCAGCGCCGTGGATAGCTCCCTATGAACCGTTGCAGGCTAATTTCCGCACCATGTCCGATCCACCGAACGCGCAAAATCTTTTCGGCACCGATCAGATCGGTAGGGATACGCTGAGCCGCACGATACATGGTAGCCGAACGTCGCTTGTGGTGGCGATCGCGGCGGTGGTGCTTGGAACTACCTTTGGTTCGATTTGGGGACTAGCGAGCGGATTTCTCGGCGGCCGGTTTGACATCATCAGCCAGCGCATAATTGAGTTTCTCCAGGCTTTTCCCGACCTCATTCTCGCCATGGCGATCGCCATGGCGCTTGGCTCGGGAACCACGACGGTGATCATCGCAATCGCTGTTACACGAATACCGTTCGGCGGGCGCGTCATTCGCTCGGTGGTGTTGTCCTTGAAGGAAATGGCTTTCGTCGAGGCAGCGCGGAGCCTTGGGGCCTCAAATCTTCGGATCATGGCGCAGCATATCCTTCCCCAGTGCATCGCTCCCTATCTGATCCTGGCGACCACGCATCTAGGTGTGGCGATAATCATCGAGGCGTCGCTTGGCTTCCTTGGCGTTGGTATTCCACCGCCCACGCCGACCTGGGGCAATATGCTATCGGACGCTCTGAATGCAGGGTTGGTGCCACCGTGGTGGCTGGTATTATTTCCGGGCATGGCGATCACCATTACGGTGCTGGCCTTTAATCTGTTCGGCGATGGCATCCGCGATGCTCTTGACCCGAGGCTGCGCGGTTCGTTTTAAGCGCCCAGCCGATGCCCGCCCAAGCCTCTGAGATCCCTAACTCGGTTCTTTACTCTCCCGGGCCGGGCGGCGGGGGCGCGTTAGGCTTCCGGCGGCGCCAAGGGTAACGTAACCTTGCGGTCATGAATGTGACAGGCCGTCAAATGCCCTGGTTTAACCTCCCGAAGTTTCGGCTCTTCGGTCCTGCAACGCGCGACCGCGTATGGACAACGGGTATGGAAATGGCACCCGGAGGGCGGGTTAATCGGGCTTGGCACATCGCCTTCGACGATTTGGCGGGTCCGGTTACGGGCACCGGATTTTGCAATCGGTACGGCATAGAGCAGGGCCTCGGTATAGGGGTGCAGCGGCTCTTCGAAGAGGCTGGTCTTATCGGTCATCTCCACGATGCGCCCGAGATACATCACCGCGACCCGGTGGCTGATATGCTCGACCACGGCTAGATCATGGCTAATGAATAGGTATGACAGCTTGAACTCTTCCTGCAGGTCCATCAGCAGATTAATGATCTGGGCCTGGATCGATACATCCAGGGCTGAGACCGGCTCGTCGCAAATGATCAGTTCCGGATTGATGGCAAGAGCTCTGGCTATGCCAAGGCGCTGGCGTTGGCCTCCGGAAAATTCGTGTGCATAGGCGAACATGCGCTCTGGCCTCAGACCAACGCGCTCAAAAAGCCAGGCGACCCGGTCTTGGCGCTCGGTTGCGTTTCCGATGCCGTGAATAATCAGTGGCTCGCCAACAATATTTCCGGCCGTCATACGTGGATTGAGCGACGCAAAGGGGTCTTGAAAGATCATTTGCATCTGTTGGCGGTAGGCCAGCATGCCGGCTGGCGGAAGGGCGGTGATGTCTTCTCCCTTGATGTGGATTGACCCGGCGGTGGGCTCCAGCAGTTTGAGCACGGTCCGACCGACGGTTGACTTGCCGCATCCAGATTCGCCAACTAGGCCGAGGGTCTCACCGGCCTTTATATGGAACGAAATTCCATCGACCGCATAAACCTGTCCGACTAATTTGGAGAAAACCCCCTTGTGGATGGGGAAGTACTTTTTGAGGTTTTCTACTCTGATTAGCGCCGCGCTATCATCGTTTGCGGTTTCGATTTCCGCCGCCACATCGGTTGCCATAATTCGTTCCTCAATTCAGTTCCAGCTCAATCCAATTCCGCAGTGCGCCAGCAGGAGACCCAGTGCCCTGGCCGCACCTCCTCTAGCGGTGGATAAGCCGCGTGGCATTTATCGACCGCGAAGGGGCAACGCGGCGCGAAGGAGCAACCGCTGGGCAGATCCGTCAGGGAGGGAACCATGCCGGGTATCTCGTTCAGCCTGAGGCGTTCACCTGAGGCATGCGCGACCTCCTCGAGGTTGGGGATCGAGCCGAGCAATCCTCTGGTGTAGGGGTGGCCGGGATGGTCGAACAATTCATCGACATTCGCTTCCTCCACCTTGCGTCCAGCATACATAACCAGGACGCGGTCAGCGTTCTCGGCGACAACGCCCATGTCGTGGGTAATCAGCACGATCGCCGTTCCCGTCACCTTTTGCAGGTCGCGGATCAATTCGAGGATTTGTGCTTGGATCGTTACATCGAGCGCGGTGGTTGGTTCGTCGGCGATCAGGACCTTCGGATTGCAGCAAATTGCCATGGCGATCATCACCCTTTGGCGCATCCCGCCGGAGAGCTGATGAGGATAGGAATGGATCCGGGCTTCGGGCTCGGGGATCGATACCCGACGTAGCATTTCGGTTGCTTGGTCCATTGCCGCGCGCTTGGATAGGCCTTGATGGAGAATTAGAGCCTCGCTGATCTGTTTGCCGACGGTGTAGAGCGGATTCAGCGACGTCATCGGCTCCTGAAAGATCATAGATATGTGATTTCCACGTATGGCTTCGAGCTCACCTTCCGGCAAATTGAGTAAATTTGTGCCTTGAAAACGTACGGTTCCGGCGCTGATTTTGCCTGGTGGATTGGGGATCAGTCGAAGTACGGATAGCGCGGTAACGCTTTTACCGCAGCCGGATTCCCCAACAACCCCAAGCGTTTCGCCTTCACGGACGAAATAGGACAGCCCATCCACCGCTCGCACCAAGCCAGCCGGGGTGTTGAACTCGACATGCAAGTCCTCGACATCAAGAATTCGATCGGCTCCTGCAGCCACCGATTCTCTAGGTTGTTGCGTGGTTTGCTGGATCTGGGTCAAGCTCGGTCTCCCACCCGAAATGTTCGTTGGCGATTTACATCCCAACGGAGCCTATCAGACGACAAATAGGCTTGGTGTCAAAATTTAAAAAAGAAGAGGGAGGCTTTCGATGACTAGAAAAGGTTTCAAACAACCTTCGTTGACCCGCCGGAACTTCATGGCCGGCAGTGTGGCAGTCGCGGCGGGCGCAGCCGGTCTAGGCGCGAGCAAGGCCCAGGCGTCTGTGCCCATGGAGATGGACGGCTCGAAGTTCAAACTCGCCGCTCCGGAGGCCAACGCCAAACGCGGTGGTGTACTGCGTTATGGCATCACCATGCGACCCCCGCATCTGGATTTCCACCAGTCCGGGACGATCAATAATCTCGGCAGCCAGGCGTGCATGTATGACAATTTGATCCGCTACAATCCGAATGACAGCGGTCAGACCATCATTCCCGATCTGGCCCATAGCTGGGAGATCGCCAAGGACGGCAAGACCTACACCTTCCATTTGCGCAAGGGCGTGGAGTTCTCCGATGGCGCCAAGCTGACCTCGGCCGACGTGAAGGCGACCTTCGATCGCATCACCAAGCCACCGGTTGGGATTAGCATTCCGCGCAGTTCGCTGTTCAAATCCGTTGATAGTGTCGAGGCGCCGGACGACCATACCATTCAGTTCAAACTGGCAGTTCCGCGTCCCGCTGATTTCATTATGGGTGCCATCGCCAGCGGCTGGAACGGCATCGTCCGAAAGAAAACTCTCGAGGACAACAACTACAACCTGCGCAAGACCCTGGAAGTTCCAGGGACCGGCCCGTTCCAAAGCGTCCGCCGGGTTGAGCAGGAAATCTGGGAGATGAAGCGGAACGATAACTATTGGAACGAGGGCTTACCTTATTTGGACGGCATCGAGTTCTATCACGCCCTGCCATTTTCTCCGGAGCTTGGATCGTCGCTGTTGGCGGGCCGTATCGACTATGCCCGTCTGATCGATCCGGTCACCCGCAAGGAGGTGGACAAAACACCCGGTCTGACCGGCGTCGACTATTACCAGAGCGTCATCCAGGCGACTTGGATGAACGCCAAGAAAGGACCGCTTGCCGACCCCAGGGTGCGTCGTGCCCTCCATCTCGTGCTCGACCGTGAGGTGCTAGTGGAAGTGGTTAAGGACGTGGCGCCGATGATGGTTGGCGGATTCATCTATCCGTTCTCCGCCAACGCCACTCCCAAGGACGAGATGAAGAAGCGTCTTGGATATCAGGACGATCAAAGTGCGTCCATCGCCGAGGCCAAGAAACTGATGGCCGCGGCCGGTTATGCTGATGGCATTGACGGGCTTGATTTCTTGGTCCGTGAGGTCGCTAGTTTCAAGCTTTGGTCACAAGCGATCCAGGCGATGTTGCAACAGACCTTGAACGTGACGTGCAACCTGCGGACAGCTGTCGAGGCGGTTTGGTTCGAAGACGTTAACAACGGCAGCTACGACATGGCGATTGGTGCCATCGTGTCGACATTGATCGATCCCTCCGATTACTTCAACACGTGGTACGGCAAGGACGGTCCCCAGAACTACTCGAACTGGGAAAACGCAGAGTTCACCGCTCAGGTGGAGATCATCGACAGCGAGGTCGATCCGGTCAAACGTCAGGCCGCGATCACCAGGGCTGAAATGATCATGGAGCAGGACCCGCCTCTGCTCCCGGTAGCCTGGGAGAAGATCAACGACGGTTGGTACGACTATGTGAAGGGCCATGTACCGGATGATTATTTCGGCCTTTACAATGTCGGACGTTTCGACACGTGGTGGCTCGATAAATGATCTAAAATCTCTCGTTGATGGGGTCAGCGGATCCCGTCCCGAGTATTTTCAGAGCCCGCAGCGATCATCATCGCTGCGGGTTTTGACTTTTGGGCCTCCCCAGACGCCGACACGGCCGATTATTCGGTTATTGCGTTACCGCCGGTTCGGCCAGCAAACCGGCCAAACCGTCCAGGTTATCCGCCTCGAATACCGAGGCCGCCGCTTGGCGCAAGGCGGCCCGGCGCTCAGGCGGCGCGACGGCCCCAACCAGCTGGTCGAATTTCGCCTCGATTTCTCCGGCCGATAGCGCCGCCTCGGGATAACCTCGGGCGATGTCCGAGCGTTCACGGATTTTATTTCCATCCTTCAAGGTCAGGGTAATCTCACCAGCATAAAAATCCGGGAAAAGATCCTCGAACTCGCCGGTGTCATGCAAGACGCTGGTGCGCTGGGCCAGCCGGGCGACCTCATCATTGGTTTGTCGCAAATCCTCGAATAGATCGGTAAACCGCAGCTCGCCTCGGGTCAGTCGGACCGGAAGCACATATTGTGCGCAGTGGCTTTTCAATGGGTTGTCGTCGACACAGTGGCAGCCGGATTTGGCAAAGCGCAGCTCAATACCTTCGACATCACCGGATAAGATGTGATGCTTAGAGATCAAACTGCCCAGCGCATCCAGGGCTGGGTGTAGGAACGAAACACAGGAATACGGCTTGATCGCCAGTTCCATCACACCGTCCCATTTTTCGCCCAGGCCATCGATCAGCGGCGCATTGTTGGCAATTCGGCTAAACGCATGCAGCACATTGTGGCCGCCGTCAAAAATACGATCTGGTCCGCCAAAGCCGTCTTTTGCCAACAACGCTGCGGTGACGCCATTGCGCGCTGCCATGCCCATTTGGAAGGGGCGGGCATCCTCGCGGGGATCGTCCTGCCAAGCCATCAACCCGGAAGTTTGCAATCCCGCCAGGCCGAGCGCCCGAGTGGTTTGTTCAGGGTCAAGGCGAAGCAGAACGGCGGCTGCGGCTGCGGCGCCAAAGGTCCCGCAAACAGCGGAGGGATGAAAGCCGAGCGCGTAAAGCTCCTTTGGGTTCATCGACATCGAAACACGGTAGGTGATCTCGCAACCCACGGCGATCGCGGTAATGAAGTCCTGGCCGTTCCGTGCGAATGCCTCGCTTAGGGCAAGCGCGGTCGGGATCATGATGGAAATAGGATGTAGGATCGCCTCGGGGTGATGCGGTTCCATATCGATGGCGTATCCGCGTGTCCCGTTGGCCAGCGCCGCGTTAACCACATCGACCTTCATAGCCTGACCGATGAGCGTCGCGCTCCCGGCCCCACCATGGGTCGCCGCAAAAGCGCCGATGCCGGCGCTGGAGGTGACCAGGGGATGGGTCGCGGCGACAAGCGTTCCAATCCCGTCCAAGGTGAGCAATTTAGTGTACTCGGCGACGTGGGACGGTAATCCGGTCTTTGCCTGATCGCAGATGAAGGTCGCGACTTTGGTGGTGATTGGGGCTCGTTGCATCGTTGCGGTTCTCTTGGGCACAATGGCTCAGAAACGGTCTGGCCGAAAAGGGCTGAGGTCAACGCTGGTTGGACGGTCGGTCACCAGTTCCGAGACTAATTTGCCGGTAATCCCGCCCATTGTGAGTCCGAGATGATCGTGCCCGAAAGCGAAATACGCGTTGCCGTGTCGCGGTGATCGGCCGATGACCGGCTTTGAATCTGGGTGCGATGGGCGCGGCCCCATCCACTCGGTGATTCGCTCGCTCTTCAGGTCCGGCAACAGTGCTTCGCCATGCCGGCGGACCAGCTTGGCGACCGCGAAGTTGGGCGCCGCCTCTGGGGCGGCGAACTCGGCGACACCGCCGACGCGAATTCCCTCGTTCATTGGGGTGATCGCCACGTGCCGATCAACCGAGATAATGGCGCCATTCATCTTCACATCGGCGCCGTTGAACATCGTGTGATAACCGCGTTCGGCCTCCAACGGCACGTCGGATCCAAGCATCTTGGCGAATTGTCGTGACCACACCCCCGCCGCAACAACCAGCTTTTCGATGGCGACGTCACCGTCCGTGGTTCTGAGTGCCCGGACGCCGTCGCTGCCAATATCAAATCCGGTAACCGTCCGGCGCAACATTGTACCGCCGCGTTGCTCAAACAGTGTCGCCAGGGCCTTGACCAGGCGCATCGGATCGACCGTGTGTGAGAAATTGGCCACCCGATAGGCCCGAACCACGTTTTTCGACAGCGCCGGCTGCACCTGGCGTGCTTCGTTGCCGTCGAGCAGGTCTAATTGGACGCCATTACGGCGGCGCAAATCAAACGCATAGGCTGACCCTTGGAACGCCGCCTCGCTTTCGAAGGTGAACATCAACCCGGTTTGGCTCATGAAATGGCCGGCATTGGCGTCGGCGATCAACGGGTCTATGCCCTCATGGACTTTGTCTAAAAGACTCTGCCTCGCCGCCGCGTTGGCCTCGACCCGTTCGATCCGCGAATTCGCGATGAAACGGATGAACCATGGAAGCGCCCGCGCCGCATGACCCCAACGAATCTTCAACGGTGCGTCAGCGTCGAACAGCATGCCCGGCACTTTTTTGATCACCCCAGGCATGGCGGCAGGAGGGCAGGAGGCAATGCCAAAACCACCGAGATTGCCGAACGAGGCTTCTTCGCCGGCGCCGCCACGATCGACGAGCGTGACCGCGTAACCTTCCCGCTGCAGGTACAGGGCACAACAGGTGCCAACCATTCCCGCACCAAGCACCGCAATTTTAGAGCTATTTTCCATTTGATGTTTCCGGTTTTGACAGTGGTTCTGGGACGCCGCGCCTATGGGTTTCTGACTTGGACAGCGGGTTGATTTGCAAGTTGAGTACCGTCAACACGTCTAAGGCTTCTGGAGCCCGATTTAATTAGTCGGTGCCGCATAGCGATGCAGGACTAATCGATTACCCACTAACGTACTGAACAACAGACGCATTCACAATCCACACCGAACTTCGTCATGGCTCGGCATCTGCTTCAGGCGACCTGCTTGATCGTGACATCATCGCCGGCCAGACGGGTTTGCCGCACGTCCCGGGGCTCGCTGTGGTCGAAGCGCCGGCCCCGATGCATGGTGGCGCGGTTGTCCCAGACCACCAGATCGTGCAGCCGCCAGCGATGCGAGTAGACGAAGCGCGGCTGGGTGGCGAATTCAATAAGGTCACGCAGGAACATCCGGGATTCCGGAATCGTCCAGCCTTCGATGACGCCGGCATGCGCCGACAGAAATAGCGATTTTCGTCCGGTGGCCGGGTGACGCCGCACCAAGCGTTGGCGAACCGGCTTGAAGGCTTGGCGTTCCGCCTCGTCCATTGCACCGAACCCGACAGCCTCTCGCGAGTAGATTTGCGAGTGGTGGCAAACCAGGTTCTCGACCTCGCGCCGGGTGCGCTCGTCCAGCGCGTCGTAGGCCGCGCGCATGTCGGCGAATTCGGTATTGCCGCCCCAAGATGGAACCGCCCGGCCTGACAGCAGCGAATATTTGGCCGGTATGGGGCGGAAAGAGCTGTCCGAATGCCATAACCGGTCGGCCAGCTTGAACTGATAGGCGCGGGTGTCCGGGGGTAACGGCTTGCCGGCGCCGTCGACATTGGAGAAATCCCCAATCCCCTGGGCTAGCGGGCGGGTCTGCTCCTCGGTGCGGAAATGGATGCGCCCCTTGCCGCTGCCCCGACCCTTCTGCTCGATCTTGCCGAAATGGAGGGTGAAGGCGAGTTGCTCCTCATCGCTGAGCGTCTGGCCGGGATAGACAAGCACCGCATACTGGTCCATGCCGGCCTCGATCGCCGCCACGGTTTCGGCCGTTAGAGTTTGCCGACAATCGGTGCCGGTGACTTCGCCGGCGAAGACTTGGCCGATGGGATTTATAGCAAGTGCCATGGGAAGCATTCCTTATGCAATGCCGGGGCGGATGTCTTGCCAGCGCAGAGCGTCCTCCGCGCCGATGGACGCCTGACGGTGGATCGATTGAGACGAACGGTAGCCGGACTGGCTGAGCGCCGGAAGGTCGCAGTGGAGGAATAATGGCGGGAATTGTATTTGTGATCGCGTCGCCCCTAGCGCAATCCCGATCAACCGACCTCGCCTTCCTGCTCAGCTGACCTAAATTGTATCGGCCTAATCAGTTGAGCGATGAAGCCAAAACATTACCGTATGACGTAAATTCAGCTCGACCAGATCAGATGGCCGCCTTCCTGGGTGATGCAGACCTATAGCGCGTTGCCGTGGTTGCTTTTGAGCCTGATCCGCCTCGACCCCGTGCTCAGTCCGGAACGCTACCCTCGAGGAGTTCGGCGACCGAAGGACTGTCGTGAAGCGACCAACACTGTTCCAGCAAAGCTTTGCCAGGACCGGCGCCAAGCACGGGCGTCGCCTGATGAATAAATTTCTCTGTTAGTTGTGCGTCGGTCATCGGATTCTGGGTGCTGCCGATGCAGTGCTCGACCCGCTCTTCAAACCGCTCACCATTTTGCATTTCAATCACCACCACGCCAGCGTCACGGGCGATCGCCGGGTCTGATTTCGCTGATACTTTCGCCCGCAAGGCCATGACAGCGGTGTCGTGCACGCATTCCTCGCTGCCCTCGGCTAGGCCGGCGCGCCCGCGGATCAGGGCGGCGGCGGTCCAGTGCTGCACGCTAACCTGGGCCAATTGGCTGCTGCTCGGCGCCGGACGGTCGCATAAGGTCAGGCACAGTGGGTTCACCGCCACTTTTACCGCCGCTACCTTAGTCGCCTCGAAAGACCGGTCCCGCGTGGACTGCACCAGGGCAAGGCACGCGTCCAGCACGGGGTGAATGACAATGCCGCATGGGTAGGGTTTAAAGGCGTTATCGAGGACGTGCCATGTCCGGCTCAAACCGGCAACCGCCGCACCGGGATTGGCGCGCTTGGCGAAGACGTCGAAATAGCCGTTAGCGCCTTCCAGCGCGGCGTCCGACGCAGTAAAGCCGCGCTCCGCCAACAGTGTCGAATGGAGACCGCACCGCGCCGCGTGTGCCGGTGTAAAGCTGGTACACATGCTGCCATGGGTTTGTCGGAAACCGGACGCCTGGTTCGCGGCAATGCCAAGGGCCCAGCGGGTTTGTTCCGCCGAAAGCCCAAGTAACCGCGCGCTTGCGGCCGCCGCGGCCACGCCACCGGCCACGCCACTGGCGTACCAGCCGATCTGTCCTTGCGCCGGAGGAAGCAATAGCGCAACCCCAAGCCGGCACTGAATTTCGATGCCTAGGGTAAAGGCCTCCAGAAATGCTTGGCCTGAAATGGGCGCCCTGGGTGCGGCGATAGTTTGGGCCGCGGCGAGTTGGCGGTCCACCAGAGCAAACAGTGCGCTGGCCACCGGAGCGGCTGGATGCAACACCGTCGGCAGATGGGTGTCGTCGAAAGCATGGGCGCTCGCCGCCAGACAGTTCAGATAGGCGGCGCTGAGCACGTCGGCCAAACGCCCGCGGCCGATGAGAGTCGCCACCGGGGCACCAACAAATTCACTGTTTACCTCATAGGCAAGGTCACTTACCGGGTGATGCAGGCCGCCCAATGCGCAACCAACGATATTAACGAAGGAGCGTATGCCGGCCGCATGAACATCACGTGGAAAGTCGACTGGGGCCAGAGCGAAATCAGCCAATTCTGCGGTGATTTTAGAATTGTTGGCCTCATTACTTTGTTGAGACATATCAACACCCCTCACGCTGGTTATGTTTCAATCGGCGTTTTCCAGACGGACGGGTCCATTCTAGAGCCTAATCGAATGATTGGTAGCAAGTGTGGCCGATAGCGGGAAGTTCGGGAAGGTTGCGGTCGCGGCGCGTTGACCTAATGGGCAGGCTATTTATTCTACGCCCGGAAGGTCGATTATCTCCTGTGGTGTCGCGTATCCGCCAGCGATGTGGGTCTCAAGCCACTTTGGGTCGTCCTTGCGTGGCAGCGACAGCGCCGGCTCACCCTTGGAACTCAAACGATAGAGCAGTCGGGCGTCGTCGATTGAGCTGATGTTCGCTTTAATCGGCGGTGAGTTATGCAGGGTCATAAAATTGTTCCAGATTGTCACGTCGCCCGGCACGTGCAGATGGTCATAGCGAAACGCCGGTTGCAGCACATGTGCTTCCAAGCGATCCAGGAAGGCGCGTGATCGCTCCATCGTCATCCCATCAACCTCGACCGCCGGCCGTATTCCAGGCCGTGACGCCCAGACTGGACTGTGTAAGGATTTGGTCCCCGAACGTGGATCGGTGCGGACCAGAGGCGCGAGCCACCCGGCGTCTCCCTCGTTCAACCGCCGCCGCAGTTGGACACGCTCAAGGTCTGCTTGCTCCTCGCCGGGCAACGCCGCGAAGGCCGCCGCAGTATCGGCATAGGCTGTCTCACCGTTTAACGGTAGCCGCCGGCGCAGCTGCATGAGTGTGTCGTCAGAGCCCCCGAAATACAGGTTGGGGGTATCGCCGTCTGGCTCGGGTACCCAGGTTCCGCCCGCGGCGTCGCGCGAGACTGGCATATGGTGAACCAGGAACATCGATACGTAGATCGGCAATTGCTCGTACTCAACATCCGTATGCCACGACTCGCCGCCCAACAGCTGAGCGCCCCCCGGGTCTGCCTTACCTCTGAGGTTGGTTGCGACGAGCACCGCCGGCGATTTATGGGGCAGGCATTGCAATCGGCCAGGGAAGGCCGCATCGGCCAGGGCTGCCTTGCGCTTGTCATACGGGATCGGCTCTATAGGACCGTTGCTGGCACCATCTTGCTGTGCCGGCTTGCCGCCGCGCATGAAATTGCTGGGGTGTGGAATGGGCGCCCCCCAGTGGTTGGCAAACCTCTCAAAATGGGCGAGGGAGAACCGGTCCAGCGCTTGGCCTGCGATGCAGAGGATCCGACACTGGCTTAATGCATCGAGCAGAAATTCAACCTGCTCCTGACTCAGTGGCCGGCACAGCTCGATACCGGTGAAGCGCACCCCTGCGCCGCTTTCAGCCAAAGGGCTTTCACTCTCAGCGTTGGTCCCAAACAGCGCCTGCAGCCGCCGTTCAAGTTGCGGTCTCTCCAGTCCCTGGCTCACGATGCCCTCCACTTTCGCCGCTTCGGTATCGCCGAAGATTTCCGGTATGACGTCCTTTTAACGATCACGCCGTTCGTCAAACAACATCACTAGAACGCCTTGCCGGATTCAGCGCGATAATTGTTTGATGGTATGAAAGACGTCTTTACCGGCGCACGAGGTTCACTGACCCAAAGCATCCGATTCGGATGCATGCCGGCGCCGAAAATTGCGGAAACAGCGGACAGTCGCATACGGTTCAGCAACCTTGTGTCCGCGTGACCTATGGAGGGGTGCGAGCCACCGTTATCGGCGACGACCTTTTCCCACGCCGCCTTTCTGGTGCTTAACGTCGCGGGGTCTGAAAGCGCCGTGCAATTCAGTTGGTTGACATTGAGGTCAACGACGATCTCGTCGCCATTCTCCACGAAGGCAATCGGGCCACCCAATGCTGCTTCCGGGCCGACATGGCCGATAACCAATCCCACCGATCCGCCGGAGAACCGGGCATCGGTCATCAGGCCGACAACCATGCCCTTTTCCCGGCAAAGCGTGGTAATTCTGGAGGTGGAATCGAGCATTTCCGGCATTCCAGGGGCACCGCTTGGCCCTTCGTAGCGCACAATGATCATGTTGTGGTTCTGGAATGCCTCGGGTTGGTTTTCCAACGAATGCAAGAGGTCGGCCTCGCTATCGAACACCCGCGCCTTGCCAACGAAAACATTGTTTTCCAGACCACCTTCGACGCCAGCCAATTTAAGAACGGCGCTGAATTCCGGCGAGAGATTGCCGCCAAGGACCCGTAAGCCGCCGGTCGGCTTGTAGGGGTGTTCCACGGTATAGATGACCGTCCCATCCGGGGCAGGGGGATTGAGCCGCGCCACCTGCTCGGCAAGCGTCTCGCCGGTACAGGTAAGCGTTTCCCCGTTCAGGAGACCGGCGTTCAACAGCTCCTTGACGATAACCTGAATGCCGCCTTTTTCGTCGATATCGACCATCGAGTAGGTCCCGAAAGGCCGGGCGTCGACGAGAACCGGCACCACATTCTTCGACAGGTGATTGAACTCTTCCGGCGACATGATGTCTTTGGAGAAATCGGCATAACCCGCGGCTCTGGCGATCTCCGGGCCATGCAGCAAAACATTCGTCGAGCCGCCGACCGACATGGCGACGATCATCGCGTTGCGAATGGAGTCGCGGCTGACAATCTTGCGCGGGGTTAGATCGGTGTCGATCATCGCTTTCAGGTAGGTTACTAGTTCGTTCGGAAATTGTTCCATCCGGCGAAGGTCATCCGAAGCCGGTGACACCATGTGCAGCGGTTCCAGGCCGACAACCGCGATGAAGGTCTGCATGGTGTTGTAAGTGAACATGCCGCCACAACTGCCGTAGCCGGGGCAAGCTTCGCACGCGACCCGCTTTTTCAAGGCGTCGTCATCGCTTCCGGCGACCTGAAAACCGGTAATAATATCAATGGCCTCATGGGTCACCGAATCCATGCCCGGACGAATTGGGCCATCCGACATGATGATCGCGGGCCGGTTATGTTCCAAAATAGCGGCCAAGGTGCCAACGGGCGGTTTATCACAGGCAACGACGGCGATGGTTCCTTCCAAGCCGCTGGCACTTAAATGCTCGCACATTGTGTCGTGAGTGACTTCACGGCCGATCAGGGAATAGCGCATCTCCCGGGTGCCGTTGCGCATACCGTCTGATGTTGCGACCGTGTATTCGGGCTGCACCAATCGCATGCGCATCTGGCCGTCGCCGTGGCCGACCTTTTGGCGCAGCTGTTCATGGATCACCTCGACCTTGCGCTGCACGCCCAAATAGCACTGGGAATCACCCTTGTTGCCGACCACGCCGACGGACGGTTCGTGGATCAGGTCGATGTCCGTTCCAAGCTCTCTCGCGATGCCAATGGTTTGTGCATTTCGGCCGGGGTTGCTATCGAATAGAACGGTTTTAGAGTTACGCATGACACAGTCTCCACGACTATCGGATTTCCCCCATTGTTCGCATGGCTGGCATGGAAACTCCAAGCGAAACAACATCGGCAGATTAACGTTGCTGAGGTCAGACGGTTGGCGCGCGTTGTCAGATGAATTTCGGCGGCATTGGCGGACAAACCTCAATCCCGTGACGGCGGCCATGAGCTTCTGTAAGTTCTCCTGAAATCGACCTAAGGAGGCTTAGATGCAACTGAGTGCATGGTTCCCGACCCGCGACATTGGTGATGATCCATCGAAAATTCGCGACTGGGCTCAGGCGGCCGAAGATCTCGGGTATGATTATATCGAGGTGCCGGACCACGTTTTCGGTGTGACGGCGCGGGATGGCTGGGCGCCGCTCTACGATGAGAAGGATGCTTTCCACGAAACCTTTACGACGCTTGCTTTCCTGGCGGCGGCGACCCGGAAGATCAAGCTCTCCACCGGTGTGTTGATCCTCCCGCAGCGGCAGACCGGCGTGGCGGCCAAGCAGGCGGCACAAATCGATCTTCTGAGCGAAGGCCGCCTTCGGCTCGGTATTGGGGTCGGCTGGAACCATGTCGAATATCAGGCTCTAGACATGGACTGGCATACGCGTGGCGCCCGTCAGGCTGAACAGGTCGAGGTTTTAAGACGCTTGTGGACCGAGGATCTGGTCACCTTCAAGGGCAAGTTCCACGACATGACCGAGGTGAATATAGTGCCTCAGCCGGTTCAGCGACCGATCCCCATTTGGTTTGGCGGCTCCTCCGACGCGGTAGTGAAACGCGCGGCTCGGCTCGGCGACGGCTGGATGCCGATTATCTCTCCGGATGAGAAAGCGGAGGCAAAGCTTGAGGATTTACGCGGACACTTGCGCTCCTTCGGTCGTAATCCGAACACCTTCGGTCTGGAGGGATGGTTGCGGATGAGCAATGACGACCCGCAGCGCTGGGCGGCTGATGCGGATGGTTGGCGGCGCCTGGGGGCGCAGATCGTCATGCTCTATCCAATGTACAGGATCCCCACTTTCGAGGGGCAGGTTGAAACATTACGCCGGTTCAAGGAGGTGGTGCGAGGCTGAGCCCTCCCGAGCTTAACTTTGGGCCTCGGCGTAAGCGTCAGCTGACCTGCTGATGGTTCACGGATGGCGCTGGTTCGACTATTGTCGGGGCCGAGTGCGAGAACCATCTGGGAAATGTCATTGAATTACATTGAAAAAGCCAACCTCGAAGCACGCGATGACGTCGAGCCACAAGAGACCGTTACAGCGTGGCTGAGAGCCTTCGGGCAGGCCCTTGCAAGCGGTGACGAGACGGTGGTGGCGTCCTTGTTCGAGGATGACGGCAATTGGCGCGATGTGCTGGCCTTCACCTGGCACCTGACGCCAAATGTCGGCGCGAAGGATATTGCCAAGGGCCTCGTTGCTCGCCAACCGGTCATCCAGGCGCAAGGCTTCGAGATCAGCCCTAACCGCACGCAGCCGCGGCGCGTCAAACGCTTGGGCCGTGACTGTATCGAAGCGATCTATCGGTTCGAAACGAAAGTTGGGCGCGGTGAGGGCGCGCTGCGTCTGGTGCCGGCTTTGGAAGGCGGCGGGGCCGCCGACCACAAGGCCTGGGTCATCTCCACCTCGCTCGAGGAGCTTAAAGGCTTCGAGGAGAAGATCGGCGTCAGGCGTCCGAGCGGCGCTGCGTATTCCCGCAATTTCGGCGGCGACAACTGGGAGGGTGTACGGCGCAAGGCCCAGGACTACGAGCATCGCGATCCGACGGTTCTGGTCATCGGTGGGGCCCAGGCGGGCCTGTCGGTCGCGGCGCGCCTCAATCAGATTGGCGTCGACACGCTTGTTGTCGAGAAATGGCCGCGCATCGGCGACAGCTGGAGGAAGCGCTACCACTCGCTGGCGCTGCACAATTCGATCCGCGTCAACAACCTGCCATATATGCCCTTCCCGCCGACCTGGCCGAACTACATTCCGAAGGACATGCTTGGAACCTGGTTCGAGGTTTATGCCCAGGTGATGGAGATCAACCACTGGACCAATACCGAGTTCACTAAAGGAACCTGGGACGAGAAGGCGAAGTGCTGGATAGCCACGCTGAAGCATGCGGACGGCACCGAACGGGTCATGCGCCCGCGCCACATCGTCTTCGCTAACGGCGTCAGCAGCTACCCATTGATCCCGGAGATCCCGGGCATCGACACCTTCAAGGGTGAGGTGGTGCATTCCGAGGGCATTGACAGCGGCGCCCCTTATGCCGGCAAGAGGGCGATCGTCATCGGCACCGGCTCCAGCGGCAACGACCTCGCGCTCGACCTGCACAGCTTCGGCTGCCACACGACCATCGTTCAGCGCGGCTCGACCACGGTCGTCTCTATCGACCCATCGGCCAAGCTCAACTACGCGCTCTACGACGAAGGCTCGTCGATCGAGGATTGCGATCTGATTGCCACGGCCACCACGCCGCCGATGGTCATCAAGGCCTATCAGCTCGCCGTTAAGCGCATGATGGAGCTGGATAAGGACATGATCGAGGGTCTTAAAGGCATCGGCTTTAAGTTTGACGTCGGCGAGGATGGCACAGGTCATCAGATGAAGTACCGCCGCCGGGGCGGTGGCTACAACTTGGATGCTGGTAGCTCCGAGCTGATGATCCAAGGTAAGATTGGGCTTTTGCAGAACGAGACTATTGAGCGTTATTGCCCGGAGGGCGCACTGCTGAAGGATGGTACCGTCGTGCCTGCGGACGTTATCGTGCTTGCAACCGGCTATTTCCCGCAAGGCGAGCTAGTGCACCGGGCGCTTGGCGAGGAAATGGCGGGGCGGATTGGCCCGATCTGGGGCGAGGACAAGGACGGCGACCTGGCCAACATGTTCAAGCGCACGCCGCAGGAAGGCGTCTGGTTTATCGCTGGCAGTCTTACCCAGGTGCGCATCTACTCCAAATACCTGGCTCTGCAGATAAAGGCCGCCGAGGAAGGGTTGGTAGACACCAACCCCTTCGCCTAAACCGCCCGTCCAGCGGTTGCACGGCATGTCAGTGGCATCGACCTTTTAGGGACGTCGCGGCCCATCGCCGGACCACGCCTTGATCAGGACGTTCAATCTAATCCGAGGGCTGCGCGCATCTGGAAAACCGGGTCTTTATCGTCTCGCCGGGCCAGCGCCCAATCCGGATTAAGCGGGCCGGAGCTGACCGGATGGGTTCGGATTGAGTCGAAAGCGACGACGCGTCGCGCGACTTTCCAGGCGCCTTCGCGACGCTCAAAATGGTCGATGTAGCGACCCAGAATGTCGACGTCGACCGCTCCTGACGGCGGGCTGCCGCCGCCCTCGACCAGGAGCGAAAGCGCCGATCCGGCGCCCTCATCAAGCCGCTGCATGGCGATGTAATAGGTCTCCACCAACGCCATGTCGTCACCGGCGAACTCGATCAAGCAGTTACCCAGGAAGTGCATGGATTGCGCAACGTTTGCGTGGCGCTTGCTTACCCATTCGATGAAGCCGTCGACACCGCCCTTGTATTCGCCATGATCGTCCTGGGCGTCGGGGTGAAAGACCGCGCGCACCCGGTCCCAATCGCGCCGATCAACGCCGCGAGCGTACCGAGCCATATTATCCTGAATGTCCAGTCGGTCAGCGATACGTGCCAGCCTTTGAGTGTCGCCCATTGTTCCGTTTCTCCACGTTTTGCATTGTCGGTCTCGGGTTGAACTTCAATAGATAACGGCCTAAAGCGCCCGGATCACTCGGGTCGTCGCCCGGATCCGGGCGGCGAAGTGGTGCCAGCCGCGCATCGCCTTGAACGCCGGAGTTTCCATGACCTCAGGTCCGTCGATCTCGTAAACCGTGGTGTGGGTTTTCGGCTGGACGGGGCGAATTTCCCCGTTGTCGGTGATCTGACCGATCCCTTCGGTCACGTATCTCTGACCGCTATGAACGCCTGGCTGTGCAAGCACGTCCGGGAAATGAACAGCGTCATACCACGCGTTCCATTCCTCCTCGACATCGGCGTCGATCTCAGCCGTTACTATGAGCATACATTTGGGGAATTCGCTCATGGGCCGTCTCCTTGGTATGGGTTGCGTTTGCAGACGCCTGAAGCTTCCTGCAGGGCCGGTAGGTTAATCAATGTCTCGGGCACCGTCGACCTCACGCTCTGGAGCGGATCGTGGGGTATTGTTTATTGGCACGTTAGCTCCGAAGGTGGGGCAGGGCAGAGACCGATAGGTTGAGTATATGAAACCGATCTCGTTTGAACGACAACGTTTCCCGTATGCCATCATCCGTCACGCAGTGTGGCCGTGCGCTCGACGCCCCCGTTCCAAGATCGGCTGTGGTCCGGTACATTGCACGCCAGTCGGGTTGAATTTTGCGAGAGTTTGGACAAGGTGATGACAGTGAGTGAGCAGACAATCTCTACCCTGAAGGCGCCGTGGCGCATCGGCATTGATGTCGGTGGGACCTTTACCGACCTGATGCTAGCCGACAGCGCCGGCGTGACCCGGGTCGCCAAGGTTCCGTCGGTGCCGTCGGACCCAAGCAGAGGTGTGCTGGCGGCGTTGGAGCATTTGGCCGGTGACCTTGGCTGCACGGCGACCCGGGTTTTACAGGATTGCGCGCTTTTCGTTCACGGCTCGACGGTTGCGACCAACACGATGCTTGAAGGTAAGGGCGCCAAGGTTGGTTTGCTGACGACCAGTGGGTTTCGCGACGCGCTGGAATTGCGCCGAGGCCTGCGCGAGGATCAGTGGAATCATCGCGCGCCCTACGCCCCCGTGCTGGTGCCTAGGCATCTGCGGTTGGGCGTCGGCGGGCGCATCGATTCCGACGGCGCCGAGTTCGAGCCGCTAATGGCGAACGATGTTGACCTGGCTCTGGCGACATTCAAGGCCGAAGGGGTTGAAGCCATCGCCGTTGGGCTGTTCAACAGCTTCGTCAATGATGCGCACGAGGTCGCCGTCGAAACTGCAATCCGGGCCGGCTGGGACGGTGAGTGGGTCTCCCGGTCAGCGGCGCTCTCGCCAATAATGGGGGAATATGAGCGGACCTCCACGGCGGTGATCAACGCTTATCTGTCGTCGCGGATCGTCGCTTATCTACGCCGACTCGATGACGAATTGCGCGGCATGGGTTTGGCCAGGCCGATTCTATTGGTGCAGTCCAATGGCGGGGCGATCTCGGTCGCTCAGGTGGCGCCGCGCCCGGTTAATCTATTGCTGAGTGGCCCTGCGGCGGCGGTTGGAGCGCTTAATCATTATCGCCGGGCCATTGATGGCTCCGGCACCGTCCCCGGTGACAGCGGCAATCTGATCTCGATGGAGATTGGCGGCACTTCCTGTGATGTTCTTTTGATGTCCGCTGGCACGATCGCCACCAAGGACGATCTGATGATCGCTGGCTATCATGTTTCGACGCCCTCGATCGATATCCACACCATCGGTGCGGGTGGCGGCACAATCGCCGGTGTTGATGCGGCGGGCATGCTGTTTGTCGGCCCGCAAGGCGCCGGGGCCGACCCGGGACCCGCCTGTTATGGCCTTGGTGGCGTCGAACCGACGGTGACGGATGCGCAGCTGGTGCTGGGTCGCTTGCGCCCTGGCGCTTATGTCGATGGGGGCATGAACCTGGATCTGCAAGCCGCCCGTCAAGCCATCGCGTTAAAGGTCGCTGAGCCGTTGGGGCTTGGGATCGAGGAGGCTGCGGCCGGCATTATTGCTCTGTTGGAACAAAACCTACTGCACGCCGTTGAGTATATCTCGATCGAACGGGGCCATGCGCCCAGGCGCTTCACGCTGGTGGCGGCTGGTGGCGCCGGACCGATGCATGGGACCAACGTGGCCAAGGGCTTGGGTTGTGGACGGGTTTATGTACCAAGGGATGCTGGTGCGCTTTGTGCAATTGGTATGCTGCACGCCGATGTTCGCCAGGATTTCATGCGGTTCCTGCTGGGCGATCTGGATGAGATCGACCCGGTGCGCGTGAGCACGGATCTGAGTGCCCTCGATCGCCAAGCGCTGGACGCGATGGGGGTCGAGGGGTTTACGGCCGAAGCTGTCGACTTGCACCGGGAAATCGACCTTCACTATCCCGGCCAGCTTTGGTCGATCCGCGTGCCAATTGGTGACGGGGCGTTCGATGCCGCGGCGATCCGCCGGGATTTCGAGGCCGAATATGAACGGATCTATGGCCATGTTCAGCCTGGTGGCACGATCATGATCGCCTCGCTCCGGGTTATCGGGCAAGCCGCGACCGGTACGCCCGCGTCGCCCGTGTTGGCGGCAACCGATGGCACGCCGGTAGCGATAGCGAGCCGACGGGTCTGGCATGACGCGAACGGCTGGCTCGATACCGCGGTTTATGTGGGGACGGCCCTGCAAGCCGGGCACGAAATCACCGGCCCGACGCTTATCGAGGAGCATACCACCACGGTGCTGCTGGGGCCGGGGGACCGGCTCACGGTCGATGCGACCGGCAATTTCATGATCGAGGTCGCGGCAGTGCATGGCAAATCCAAGAGCGCCGTCGTCCCAACTTCCGAGTTGCCGCGCGACCCGGTGATCCTGGCGTTGATGCAGAACCGCCTCGACCAGATCAGCAAGCACATGGGCTGGGTGATGACCCGCACGGCGCGCAGCCCGATCTTCAGTCAGAGCCACGATTTCTCCTGTTATATCACCACTCCCGACGGAACCCTGGTGGCGAATGCCGACGGCATCCCTATCCATACCGGCGGTGGTGGTTTCGCGGTGCGCGCCCTGTTGCGTGACTTCGCCGGACGGATCCATCCAGAGGATGTTTTCATTCTGTCCGACCCTTATGTCGCGGGTGGTAATCACCTACCGGATTGGGTGGTCGCACGGCCAATATTCGTTGGCGAGACGCCGCTGCTTGCCGGGTTTTGCTGTAACCGAGCGCACCAGTCGGATATCGGCGGAGGCCTTGCTGGCACCTATAATCCAGAGGCAACAGAAATCTGGCAGGAGGGTATCCGTCTGCCAGTGATGAAGTTGATCGACCAGGGCGAACTACGCGACGATTTGTGGAAGCTGTTGCTGATCAACTCGCGCACCTCGGAGATGCTGGACGGGGATCTGCGGGCGATGCTTGGCTCGACGCGGGTCGGCGAGGAGCGGGTATCGGCATTGGCCAACGAGTTGGGGCTGGAATCGTATTTCGAGCACCTCGCGGGCATACTGGACCATGCGGATAAAAGGATGCGCGAGGCGGTTACGGAGCTGCCGGACGGAATCTATCTGGGTGAAGATCACACCGACAATGACTGTTTTCAAAAGGTTGATGTCGCTATTCGGGTTAAACTCACGGTCGCTGGCGACGCTCTCATCTTGGATTTTTCGGACAGCGACCCCCAGATGACTGGTTTCAAGAATTCATCCCTGGCCAATACTTATTCTGCCGCTTATCTCGCACTTTCTTCGTTCTTCGACATCGATATCCCGCGTAACGAGGGCACCTATCGCTGCGTTGAGATTATCGCACCGCAGGGCAGTATCGTGAATGCCCGCCCGCCAGCGCCAATGACCATGAACACGGTATTCGTCGCCCATGAAATTACCCATGCTGTTTGGCGCGCGCTGGCCCAGGCGGCGCCCCAGCGTGCTTGCGCGGGGTGGTCGAAGACCACGCACAACCACGTTACCGGCAAGAATGACGATGGCAGTTCCTGGGTGATGTATCAGTGGCACGCGATGGGTACGCCGGGGGCCACGGCGGAGCGCGATGGCTTCCCGCAGATGGGCCACCTGGTCTCGCTCGGCGGCCTGGACATACCCAATCTGGAATTTCATGAGCAACTTTACGACGTCCGCTACCGGCGCTGGGAATTTCGGGAGGATGCCGCCGGCCCGGGGATGCGCCGAGGTGGAAGCGGGGTTTGCTATGAAGCTGATATTTTGATCCCGGCCACCTGGTCGTTCCGCGCCGAAGGTCTGGATACCCCATCGGGTTACGGCGCCGGGGGCGGCGGTTTTGGCGCGGTTGGTGAACAATGGATCATGCCGCTGGACCCGGAAGGCGGCGACGCCACGTTTGTGCCGCCCAAATACGGTGTCCGACGTCTGGGCCCGGCCCGTATCATCGCCCATACCCCCGGCGGCGGCGGATGGGGCGATCCGTTCCTGCGCGCACCGGACCAGGTTCTGCGCGATGTGCGCGACGGCGTGGTCAGCCGGCAAGGCGCGGCGCGCGACTATGGCGTGGCGTTCACCGACGACGGTCACCGCGTTGATGTCGAGAAAACCGAGGCGTTGCGCGCGTGCTGAACTGGGGGGCCACCCGCCCTACCGTACGCTGCGCCCGCCATCCACCGGGATCGCCTGGCCGGTTACATAGCCGGCGTCGCTGCCGGCCAGGAACACTGCTACCGAGGCGACTTCCTCGGCGGTGCCAAGTCGGCCCATCGGGTGTTTGGCATTGAGCGCATCGATCGCCGCCTGCTTGTCCTCGGCGATGTCGACCGAGGTTTGGGCCATCGGCGTGTCGATGGTGCCGGGACAGATGCAGTTCACCCGGATACCTTTGGTGGCATAGTCCAACGCC
>Ga0302133_10000037_pt1 | contig 66535 bp, 61 predicted proteins | sample CB9_331_MG_FD_203121 | JGI IMG/M metagenome (GOLD analysis project Ga0302133, IMG submission 203121) | Marine microbial communities from Western Arctic Ocean, Canada - CB9_33.1 | ecosystem: Environmental > Aquatic > Marine > Oceanic | place: Canada: Western Arctic Ocean | collected 2017-09-19 | reverse complement strand
GGTCCTGCTGCTCGCCGCCTTCGCCCTGGGATGGGCGTTCATCGTCAGCGACGAAGCGACTGATAGATTGAACGTTGGTGCGACCCAGGGCTTGCGTGCGCTGGGCATGGGCGTCGGCGTACTCGCGCTCTCTGCGCGCCCGCGCCACATCAGGCCGCTCATCGCCGCACTACAGAACCGGCGCACCGTAGGTCTCATGCTCGTCGCCGAAGGCATCATGGCACCCGCCGCCGCGTTGATCTTCGTCTACGCCCTATCCGTCGGCTCCGTATCGCTGGTCACCACCGTCGCCGCCGTGCGCCCGCTGGCCATTCTCACCCTCAGCCTGGCCCTCAGCACCCGCTACTGGAACGTCCTCCACGAGCCCATGGATAGAGACACCATTGGTCTCAAAGTCGTCGCCACGCTACTCATCGTCGGTGGCGTCGTCACGCTCCGTTTCTAGCCGCTAGCGAAACAGATCCTTCTCGCGCTCGCGAATCATCGACGCTATGCCGCTTTCCCCCGCTAGGTACGGGTACCCACGCACAATCGCCGCTGGCACTCGCGTCAACTTATTCGTCACCAGCTCCGTCGCAGCTGCGATTTCGTCAGCGACCGCGATCACCGTCGAATGCAGCTCTCGACCGTCGTTGTCAATTTCGCCCCGGTAATCCCACAGCGGCTCGATGCCCGCCACGCCTATCGCCACATCGCCGGCGCCCTCGCGCCACGCCCGCCCGAACGTATCCGACACGATCACCGCGACCTCGCACTTCGCCAGATCGCGGACTCGGTCGCGGATCCGGCGAGCGCTCGCGTCGGAGTCCTTCGGCAACAGCACCACGTAGTCCACGTTTCCCGTGCCTACGTTGGACGCATCCACCCCCGAGTTCGCGCACACGAAGCCGTGCCGCGTCTCCGTAATCATCACACCGTTCTCCATGCGAACGATGCGCACTGCTTCCTGCAACACCACCTCGATCGCTCGCGCATCCTTTTCCCAGCGCATTGCGAAATCGGCCGCTAGTGCGGACGGTGTGATGGTCCGCAGGTCTACCACCTGCCCCTCAGCCTTCGAGACCACCTTTTGCGTAACCACCAGCACATCGCCGTCTGCCAGCGGCATCCCCTGCTTCGCGCAGGCCTCCACTAGCAGCGAGCCCAGGTCGTCGCCCGCCGTGATTTCCGGAACGCCGTCTACGCCTATGAGGGTCACTTGAGGTGGCATGGCGCTAGTCTAACCGGCACCCGCGCTCACCGCGCCGCCGGGCAATCACCCAGGTACACTAGCGCCATGCCGTACATTCAAGTCGAAGTCGACGCCGGCGATAACAGCGACATGTCGCTCCTGCGCATGTTCGATGCTCGCGAAGAGTCCCGCGAAGTTACCTGGGTCGTTGCACTCGGCCGTGACGGTTCCGAAGGCCGTTGCTCCGTTACTGGCTGGTCATCCAATGGCCCCTGTTCTGCTTATGCAGCCTCGGTTTGGGATTCTGGAGACGGCGTCGCGCTTCTCATTTACGGTGGCGACGAAGGCATACGCCTGAAGCGTGCCGACTCTGACGGTCCGTGGGATACCGACGACTCCACCCAGTGGGGTGAGCCGTGCTTGCTCCTCGATCTCGCCACGGAAGCCGGCTAGGGCGTCGCTCGTGCTTCCCTTTTCCCGCTCGCTCATGGAGTGGTGATCGTGCTTCGCCTTCTTTTTATAAATAAATGAAGCTTGTCTACTTTGGAGGGATGAATAAAGTCCGCTGACGAGATCCGCTCTAATATTGCCAGCGTCATTGCCGTGATAAACAACGCCCAATGCTTTTCCATGGCCACTACGAACGAAAAAACCCCTACACGGAGATCTTGTTATGCCACTGCGTTAGCCATTGGTCGCATTGGTGCCGCCTATTCAATCATTGACCCGATTATTCGTGCGGAGTAGCGTTCACCCTCGGATCACCACTCGGTAACCTATGCGGGAGCAGGAACTGTGATGGAAATCAACCACACACTCATTCCGTCAAAGAACAAGATTGAAGCGGCGATGTTTTTTGCCGAGATCATGGGCCTCGAGGTCGGCGAGATAGGCCACTTCGCCCGAATGCACTACGCATTCAGGGTTACCGAGGAAGAGTTTGGCGACATCTTCGGACGCGTTGAGGCAAAAGGACTCAGATACGGCTCCGGCCCCGGCCCCGCAACCCTCTACGACATGCAGATTGGGTACCGTCCGGGAGGGCGCTGCGTCTATTGGGACGACCTTAACGGCCACTCCATGGAACTCATGACGCACCCGTAGCCAATAGGGCCGTAAGTCACTCCGATTTTGTGAGGCCTGCGGGCTGTCTTGGGACACGGGGGCTTCACTCCAGCATATCTCCGCAACATCAGCTGGGGGTGGAGTTCCTTGTACAACCATCCTTCCCTACTCTGCACTGTCCCCGTTGTGCTACTCAATCACCCTAATGTCCCGTGCCCTGCCACCTCACCGAAGAGGAGTATGAGCAACTGATCCGCTACAACAACTTTGCCTGCTTCTACGAAAGTTGGCGGCTTTGACAGCGACAGAAACCAATAGGCCCTCGAATCTGCCCTCTACTTGCGTCCTGAGCGAAGCGCAGCCGTGCCTGCCATCGTTTAGCGGGGTACGCGCTTCTACTGACGCATGGTTAATACCTAACCAGATAACGCCATCGGGTGTAAGTTTGCCTCTCGCTCCTGTGCTATTTCGGAGACCCGGGGCGGGGGTTGTAATGTGCCGAGTGAGCTTATTGTTTGCGCGATGCAGTGCAGTGCCTTTCGGAGCCCACGCGATTGATGGGCAACGGATATAGACAACGGATAACGACAGAAGTACGATTTGAAAAGCCAAAGGAGGCCTTCATGGCAAACATAGTGCGTGCGATTGGAGACCGCTCAATCCGAGCGTATATTGACCCCGAGCGTGGGACGGTCAGCCGTGAGCTATACGTCAACGACGATATCTTCGCTCAAGAGCTAGAGCAGATCTACCAGCGCTGCTGGCTGCTTCTCGGCCATGAGAGTCAGATTCCGAACCCTGGCGACTTTGTGGTAACTCGGATGGGTACCGAAGAGGTTCTCATGGTGCGGGATCGTAAGGATCACAAGATCCGCGCCTTCCTTAACTCCTGCCGCCACCGTGGGATGAAAGTGTGCCGTTACGACGAGGGCAATACCCTAGTGTTCACCTGTCCGTTCCACGCGTGGACATATGACACCAAAGGCAAGCTCGTAGGCGTCGGCTTCGGCAACTACGCCAACGCCTACACTGACACTCTTCCTACGGGTAGTGAAGAATGGGGACTTGTTGAAGTTGGCCAGATTTGCAACTTCTACGGCTCCATCTGGGCTACCTGGGATCGGAAGGCACCCTCTTTCCAAGACTACCTTGGTCCCTTCGCCGAGAGTCTCCGCCACTGCCTTCAATCTTCCGCCGGTGAGGACGCGGGGCTGGAATTCTTCACTCCCTTCCAGCGCCACCGCATTCCCACCAACTGGAAGGTTCCCGGATTCACGTCGGTTACGGACCTGACCCACACTGCCATGACACACCGTTCGTCCCAGGCTGCAGGCCTGCACGAAGACCGGGGTACTGGAAAAGAGAAGGCTAAACCCTTCCCACAGGAGAAGTACGCTATCGGGGACCATAACCTCGGGCATGGAGGAATGTGTACGTTCTACGATCAACTGGGTGTGCCTGACTATGCCAATGAATGGTTCGAGCCCGGCGTCGATGACTACTTCCGCGCGCAGACCGAGCGGAAGAAGCTCCTCATAGCTGACCGCATCATGCCCCCACACGGATGGGGTGGCGGGCACTTTGCCATCTTCCCTGCAGTAATGATTGACTCGTGGCGCATCCGCTACTATCACCCTCATGAGACTGGTATTACCGAGCGTTGGAGCCTTTTCGGCGTAGACAAGACCGCTCCTGACCATGTCAAGAACGCAGTCCGTCACTACGCAGAGCGCTTCAACGGCCCTGTCGGGTTTTTCGAGTCCGACGATATGGAGAACTGGAACTACGTCTTCCCAGCCAGTCGGGGCGCGACTGCACGAAAGTATGACTACTTCTACCGCAACGGCCTTGGCCATGGTAAGTATGACGATCGCCTGCCAGGCGTCGTCGTCAACGGTTCATACACGGAAGAGGCCCACCGCGCACGCTTCAGCCGTTGGCTCGCCTTCATGGAGGCCAAGAGCTGGGACGACTTGTACCCGCTCAATAAGAGTGCTAATCACAACATTTGGCCCGGAGTGGATGGTCAAGCGAGTGCGAAGGCGTAATGTCAGAGACATATAACCTCAAAGGCCAAGATGGTATCCAAGTTTTCACTGATCTCCCGGAAGGCGCTAAGATCACGCTCACCAATGGCGCGGTCGGCACTATCATCGGCAACCCTCGAGACGGAGCCTACCTCCAAGTGACATACAGCGAACACCCGGATTCCTCACTCGTGGGTGCCGAAGAGTTCGTCTTTTTCAATCAGGTGGAGTCTGCGTCCAGTAAGTAACAGTGACGTCGGATGTGACAGGAGCGGATAGATGGTTAACGTTAGCGCGAAGCAAACAATGCTGGAGGACTTGATCCTCCAGCACGAGCTTGAGCAGTTTTTCTACTTGGAGGCTCGCCTCCTCGACGAGCGAAGGCTCACTGAGTGGCTGGATCTCCTCAGCGAGGACCTCGACTATTGGATGCCCATGCGCCGTAACATAAAGTTCGGTGACTGGGACAAGGAATTCACTGACCACCACAAGGAGATCAACTGGTTCGACGAGACCAAGGACATCATCGCCGGGCGCATTCGCCAGATAAACACTGGTGTTCACTGGCCTGAGGAGCCCGTCTCCCGTTTCGAGCACCTCATCACTAACATCGAGGTGATCGGTGAGGATGCCGATGGCATCCGAGTCAACAGCAAGTTCCACGTCTACCAGAACCGACTCCAGGACGAAATCAATCAGTGGGTCGGTCGACGGGAGGATCTCCTTCGCCGCGACCCCGCCACCAAATTCAAGGTCGTCAAACGGAAGATGATTCTCGCTCAGAACGTTATGCTTCCGAAGGTGGTTAACACTTTTTTCTAGTAGGCCACTGGCCCATAACTTCTAGATTGGAAGACCCGAAGAAACGGTAGAGGAACGACCTATTCATTAGGGTTTGTGGAGTTGGTATGACCGCACGTATCGAGTGGAGAACCAAAGGCGTCGGCGACGATGGATTGTTGTTCGTTGGTGACTACGGTGAAGCGGACGACACCGTCCTCAAGGCGTGGGACGGGGACGCCGCCCAAATCGCTGATTTCCTCAACGACATGGAAGGCCTCGACACCGTATTTACCGGCCTGGAGACTGACGTTGATCAGCGTGACCCTCAGCAATGGGGAGAGCTTGTTATGGTTCGTTCGCCTGAGGGTGACGTCCTGTACATTAACCCTGAACGATATTGGGATGCGATCTACTACTGGTTCCGGTCCCACGGTAATGACCCGCACAAAGCGACTCTGCGCGGGTAGTCACCAGCGCCCATGTCTGAATAGGTGAACCGAGAACGCCACCGCCCGGTGTACCTCGGGAGATTGCGTTCCCGGTGCGTCCGCTATTGGCTTAATGGTTCTTGAATTTGACTGTTCAAACGCTAGTTGCTCGGCCCACTAGCACCGAGAAGTGCCCACCACGCTTGTTCCGCTCTCGTATCCGGTGAGTCGTCGGCGTGAACCCCGCCTTCCGCAGCATCCGTTCGAACGTCGTCTGCGTGCCCACCGACCAGATCGCCAGCGCCCCTCCTGGCCGCAGCGCACGGTGTATCGACGCCAGCCCCTCTGGCGTGTACAACCACGCGTTACGTGACAGTGAAAACGAGTCCACGCTGTTGTCCACGTCTAGCAGGATTGCATCGAAGCGCGCCTCGCTGCCACGGATTGCATCGGCCACATCGCCTAGAAACAGCTCCGTACGCCGATCATCCAGCGGATTGCCTGCCAGCGGCCCCAGCGGGCCCCGATTCCAGCCCACCACCTCCGGCATGATCTCCGCCACCACCACCTTGCCTTGGGGCGGAACCATCGCCAGCGTCGCCGCCGCCGTGTATCCCATCCCCAGCCCACCGACCAGCACGCACGCATCCGCAGGTGGCTCAGGACAGGCCAGCGACATCATCGCGTCCTCCGAGCTGTGCGCATAGCTCGTCATCAGATCGTAGCCGTCGGCGCGGATCACGTAATGGCCATCGTGGTGCTGTAGCTCGAAGCGGCTGCCGTCGGGCGTCGTCGCGGTCCCCAGGACCTCCAAAGGCTTCATCCAGATCCCCTCTCTCCATCGGACGCGATGAGTCGCTCCATGATACCCGTCGCTCCCCATCCGGTTGCTCTTCGTGGGACAGCCACGTACAGTTCCTCCTTGCTGAACCAGTCTTGATACTCCCAACAACGACGCAACAGGACCGATGACTAACCCCTTACTGGTATCGAGCATCAGCAAGATCCGACATGGCTGGAGACAGCCCTCAGTTTTGCTCCCCGCCAACACTCTCGTGTTTGGCTTCTTCGTCGGCATGATCATGGTCCTCGTGCCGTTGTACATGTACGCCAACGGCTACGATATCGCTGAGATCGGCCTTGTCGTCGCTGCCCAGGCCGTTTTCCAGTTGAGCCTCCGCATCGTCGCCGGCGTCGTCGCCGACCGATACGGCGAGCAGCGCGTCATCACGACGGGATACGCGTTCATGCTCATCAGCGCACTGCTGTTCGCCACCTCCTCAGCCCTATGGCTCATGATCGTGGCCCAGCTATTCACCGGCGCCTCGCGTGCCGCCTACATGCCCGCGTCAAAGTCCTACGCCAGCCGAATCCACGAAAAAGATGCCGCCGTCCATCTGGGCAGAACCCTGGGCGGAGCAACCTTCGGCTCCATCGCTGGCCCTGCCGCGGGCGGTCTGCTCGCGGCCGCCATCGGCTTTTCAGGTGCGTTCGTCGTTGCTGCTGGTGTTGGTGGCGCAGGCCTCGTGTTATCCCTGCTGCTCCCCGCCCTGCCTCGGCATCGAACCCAAACCATGCGCGATGCGTTGGCTAGCGTCCCGGCCTTGGTACGGACCAAGGCCACACTGTTGCCGGGACTCATCGCGCTCTTCGTCGCCTCCTCCATCGCCGTCATGGCTTCCGTTGGCGTCGTCCTATTACGTGACGGCGTCTCGAGTGAATCCACCGTAGGGTTCATCATGGGGGCCTACGCAGTGGGGGCGACCGTGTCCAGCTTCGGATTCGCCACGGTCCTCAACAGACTCGGCGCGCGGGGGACCTTCGCCCTGCTGTTCGCTACCATAGGCCTAGGCATGCTCTCGATCGCCCTAACTCATAACGCGTTCCTCTGGACGCTCCTAGCGGTGCTCTTTGGCGCCGGGATGGGGCTCGGTGCCGCCTTGTACGGCCTCATGACCGCCCACAACAGCCGACCGCACGAGCGTGGAGTCGCGATGGCTGTCGCAGGCCTCTACTGGGCTACCGGTATGCTCATGGGGCCTCTCGTCTACGGTGCGCTCGCCGAAGCCATAGGCGCCGCCAATGCCATCATCACCGCTGCAGCCTTCCCTCTAGCCCTCGCGCTCCTCACCCCCCTCGTCTTCGCCGCCATACCCCCCCATGCAGCGCCTGAGCCTGCCGCTGCCTGAGGCGGAGGCCTGCGTTCCTCGAACACTCCCGAACTTGACTGGACTTGGGCGTAACTCCCCAACGCTACAATGCGGCTCACTTCCCTAGCATCCAACATCGCGGAGGCATCCCAACGCATGGCCACCACCTTCAACGTCATCGGCAAACCGCTCGGCAGAGTCGAAGGGCCCCATAAAGTCACCGGCGCTGGCAAGTACGCCGCAGACGTCATCCTCCCCGGCATGCTGTTCGCCAAAATCCTCCGCAGCCCGTATCCCCACGCCAAGCTCCTGCGCGTCGACGCCACCAAGGCGCGCGCCCTCCCAGGCGTCCACGCCGTGCTCACCGCAGACGACGTTCCCCCCGAGCTCACGGGGCGTATGATTAAGGACATGCCGCTCCTCGCCCGCGACCGTGTCTTGTTTATCGGCGAAAAAATTGCGGTGGTCGCCGCCCAGGACGCCCAGATCGCCGAGCGCGCGGCAGCCATGATCGAGGTCGATTACGAGGAGCTGCCCACAGTCTTCGACTCCATGGAGGCGCTGGAGCCCGACTCGCCGGTTCTCCATCCTGGGCTCGACGGATACACCAAAGGCCCCTGGCCTAAGCTGTGGAATGACGACCACCCTCGGCCGGACGATTGCCCGCCCAACCTCTACTCGCGCCTGACCGACACCAAAGGCGATATCGACTCCGGCTTCGCCCAAGCGGACCGCATCTTCGAGCACACCTACACACTCCCCATGACCCACCAGGCCTACATGGAGACCCACGCCTGCCTTGTCCACATCGACGACACCGGCCGTCTCCAGGTCTGGGCGCACAACAAGCAACCCCACAACCTCCTCGCGGCCGTCGGCACGGTGACTGGTCTAGAGCAAGATGACATTAACGTGAACGTCGCCTACATTGGAGGCGACTTCGGTGGCAAGAGCTCCCCTATGGACGTGCCTCTGATGTACTTTGTGGCCAAGGCCACCGGCCGTCCGATCAAGATGGTCATGACCTACACCGAGGAGTTCATGGCGTCCAACCCACGCCATCCTGCCCACGTGATGATTAAGACCGGTGTTATGAATGACGGTACCATCGTTGCCCGCCACGCCCGTGCAACCATGAACTGCGGGGCCTACGCGGCGTTCAAGCCCCAGGCGGTGATCCTCGGGGCGCGTGCGGGCGGCACCTACAACATCCCTAACACGCTGATCGAGATCGACACCGTTTACACCAATACCGTTCCCCGTGGCCACTCCCGCGCGCCTGGTTCGCCCCAGGCAACCTTTGCGGTGGAGTCTCACACCGACAGCATCGCTCGCGAGATCGGCATGGATCCGCTGGAGTTCAGACGCAAAAACGTCCTCCACGATGGCGACACCGACCCGTCGGGCAAGGCATGGCAGGAGATCAAGGCCGAAGAGACCCTCAACGCGGCTGCGGAGGCAATCGACTGGGGCTCGCCCAAGTCCGGTCCCTACGTCGGCCGAGGCCTGGCGATGTTCGACCACAATTCGGGGCAGGGCAACAGCAGCGCGACCGTCAGGATCGAGCCCGATGGCTCAGCTACCGTGCTGAGCCCGACGTTCGATCAGGGCGCGGGCATCCACACTCTCCAACGCCAGATCGTCGCTGAGGAACTCTCACTCACGCCCGATCAGGTGCGTATCACCATCGTGGACACCGATTCCAGCGTCCCCGATTCCGGCGTGGGCAACAGCCGCACGACCTTCCTCGCAGGCCAAGCCGCCAAGGGCGCAGCCGAGGCCCTCCGTACCAAGCTTTTGGACCTCGGCGCGGGCATGCTCGAATGCACGGCCACCGACCTCGTTCTCAAAGACGGCCGCGTCGTCAGCCAGGGCGCCCCAGGTCAGGCCAAGTCAATCACGCTCGCCGAATTGGTCGCCCAAGCAACTGCCGCCGGGGAAGCCCCCTTCTGTTTCACCGAATTCAAGTCCTCAGGATCCGACATCACGTCCTTCGTCACCCAGGCAGCAGAGGTTGAAGTTGACCCCGAAACCGGCCAAGTCCAGATCAAGAAGTTCATCACCACCGTTGACTCCGGGACCATCCTCAACCCCATCGGCCACCGTGGCCAGATCACCGGCGGCTTCGTCACGGGTCTCGGCTACGCGCTCATGGAAGAGATGCCCGTCGAGGATGGCCGCGTCACCACCCTCAGCTTCGCCGACTACAAAGTCCCCACCATCGCTGACCTCCCCGAGCTAACCACCGTCTACCTCCCGGAGGTACCCTCAGGCCCCGCCCCCTATGAAGGCAAGTCCGTCGGCGAAACCCACAACCCCCCCGTCGCCGCCGCCCTAGCCAACGCCGTCGCCGACGCCATCGGCACCCACATCACCAGCCTCCCCCTCACCGCCGAAAAGATCCGCGCCGCCCTCTCAACGTCATCCTGAACGATAGCAAAGTATTTCCCACCATTTCCCCACCTCAACGAATGCCCCCCCCTGAACGCCGCACCCTGTTTCCTGAGCGCAGCGTGGCCGACGGACCTTTCACCGCTCCTCCTCCCCCCAATCCTGACAATCGCCTCTACCTTCGCGCACATCACACCCCGACAATGCCATCATCGATGACGAGTGGTTGGAGAGAACGGCCCAAGTGTTGAACGCATTCCAGCATGGTCGCCAGCTAGCCCCTTAGTTCGGGCTGGACCCGCGAGCCGACCTCCGCCCGGTGCTCCATGAGCTCGGCGTCGAGCTCATCCTCTAGTGCTTCGACGGTCGCCTCCACGAGGTGGTTATCGAAGGTCATGCCGGTATCGACGATCGTCTCGGCGACGCCTGGACTCGTTGGCTCACAGCGCACGCCCTTGGGAACCATGTCCTGCACGTTGGCCCGAGCCTCTACCTGGAAGCGGGGCGGTGAGTCAACCGAAACAAAGTCGAACGCCAGGCCGAGGAGTTTGCCGCCGGCCTCCTCGTTGGCCTCGCACTACGGCGCCCAGCTACCGCCAAGTGCCTCGCCCGGCGCCTAGGAATCCCCGAATCCAAGGCCGAGTTCACCCTGGCAATTCTCGCCGCGCCCTAGACTCGACGTTTACCCGCTCCGGCTTCAGGAGCACCGCCACCCGGCCCTCGCCCCGCATCACCCGGTCGTACTCGTCCCAGTCGCTGTGGGAGCCCCCCGCCGCTGCGAACACCGCTCGCAGCAGCAGTCGAAGCTCCTCCGGATCCGTGTACTCCGGCCCCCGCACCTCAGCCTGACCCTTAACAGTTGCGAACTTCCGCCAGTCCGGCTGCACCGTCAGAACCGTGCAATTCGTATTGCGCGCCAGGTTCCGGCGCTTCGCCGTATCCCCTCGGACAACGAACGCCATCTGGCCCTCGTACGGTCCGGCCCGAACAATCGTTGCCTGAGCGCCACCAGACCTCCCGATCGTCGTCACTACCGCCGAATGCTCAGACTCCAAGAAAGGAATTGCCTCACCGAATTTCATACCCACCTCCTACTTGCTTACGTCTCGTAAGATGCCCCAGCCCAACAGGGTGGTCCGGTGCGCAGCCCGCCCGCAGCCGCTACGATACCCCAAAAGCACCAGAGGTCCGCACTTGTTCGAAAGCCTAGTTCTTGGAATCGTCCAGGGAATTACCGAATGGCTCCCCCTCAGCTCTCAGGGAGCTGTCACTGCCATCGGCTCATCCCTCTTTAACCTGACCCTCGCTGACGCCATTTCGTTCGCACTCTGGCTCCATCTGGGTACCGCCGTTGCAGCTGTCATCGCATTCCGCCGGGAGATTCTTGATCTCGGCCGTGAAGCTCTTGGCGACCCCCTGCACCCACCGCCCCTGCTTCGCTTCGCGGTTGCCGGCACCACCGTCTCAGCGATCATCGGCGTGCCCGTGATCCTCGCCCTCGACGATCTCTCCGCCGTTATTGGCGCCGGCGCTATGCTCGTCGTTGGCCTGGCGATGCTTTGCACCGCGATTGTCCTTAGGACGCACCCCCACGGTGGCACCCGCGTGCGGGGAGACCTCTCGCTGCTCGATGCCCTCGCGTTTGGGATCGTCCAGGGCTTCGCTGCCATCCCTGGTCTGAGCCGCTCAGGCCTCACGATTTCCCTGCTGCTTGGCCGCCGCTTCGACCGCGCTGAAGCCCTCGCGGTCAGCTTCCTCATGAGTATTCCCGCTTCCCTTGGCGCTGCCCTCTTCGTTGGCTTCGACCGCGACGGCGTCGGCCTCACCGAGGGGTTTCTCGGTGCTGTTGTTTCTGCAGGTGTCGGGTTGGCTAGCATCAAAGCGCTGCTCGCCGTCGCGCATAGGGTCAACTTTGCAGCCTTCGTCGCCGTCGTCGGAGTTGCCGTCATCGCGGGCGGCATCGTTCAGATTGTCTGGTTCTAGCCGCTGCGGTCGGTCTTGAGCGTGTCCCGAAGCTCGCCCAGCTTCCGGTACCAACCTGCAATCACGTCCAGCGAGAACGCTGCATTCGCCGCGCTCGGATTCGGCGCCACGAACACATGGTTCCCACCGATCCGCTCCGCCTGCTCACCCAGCTTTGGCTTCAATCGCAGCTCAAGCGAATACCGTGCGAATGCCTGATATCCGGTAAGACCGTTGAAACAAACCACCAACGGTGCATGTTCTTCCAGCTTCCGCAGGGTCCGCGGAGCCCAGTACCGGTAGTCAGCGGCCTTCAGGTTGGAGGCGGAAGCGCTCGCCCGCTTCACCACGTCCGTGAATCCCACTCCCGCGTCGTTCAGCCACGCCTCGTCTCCGGGAATCAAGTCGCGGTTCATATCCAGGATCCCAGACCTGGAAAACGCCCGCCAGAATCGATTGCTGGACGTCGCAAAGTACTTCCCCACCGAGGCTGAGTAGGCGCCCGGGTTGATGCCCACGAACACGATGTCGAGCCCGCCGCATAAGTGGTCGGGCAGAGTCGGATCACCATCTCCAGGGTGGACAGTCGTCATTGCGAGAGCAGTCCCTGGGCGTTGCCACCCAAGAACATCGCAGCGTGCGCGGGCCTCAGATCTGCGATCGCCAGCTCCGTGACACGCTTGGGTCTCAGCAGAGGGAAGTCGGATCCAAACAGCATCCGGTCCGGGCCTACCGCGCTTGCCACCGTTGAGAACACGCCCTGGTCGTACAACAGCGGTGTGGCAGCGGAGTCGAAGTAGACATTCGCCAACGCCTCCCGCACCTCTGGTATGTGAGCGTAGAAGGGTAGGCCGCCGCCCCAGTGCGCCGCGACGATCCGCACGTCGGGAAACCGCGTCGCCAACGCCAGCAGTTCACCGGGATGAGTGTCACCCTTGCCTGCGTATTCGTGCCCCACCGGCTCCGACCCATGGATCACCACCGGCAATCCTTCTTTCGCTGCCAACGCCATGATGCCATTGAGTTCGTGATCGGTTGCGAGTTTTGTCACTTGCGTGGTGGGATGTAACTCCCCGATGCCCCTCGCGCCAGCCGCGACGCACCGCTCGACCTCGCGAACGGCTGCGTCGCCCCACGAAGGATCGACGCTACAGAATGCGATGATGCGCCCGTGAGAGGACGCTGCCGCTTCGAGCAGGTAATCGTTGGATTCGCGCGCAACGTTTTCGTCCGTCCAGCCGTAACCGAGAGCTACCGCAATGTCCACGCCGTCGTCGCTCATGGCGGAGAGCAGCTCGTCCTTTCCAACCATCTTCGCTCGCGGATCAGCAAACAGCGCCGCAAACGTCTGATCTTTTGCCGCGATCGCCTCCCGCCGTTGGCCGAATGACAGGGGCAGCAGGTGCGTGTGGAAATCGATGATCAATTTTCGGCCGGGTTCTGCTCATCCTCGCTGAACTCGCTGTTGGAGAACACTCCAATCTCTCGCCCCTGATGCACGTGCACGATGAAATCATCGCGCGTCAGCCCGACCGCATCCAGCAGCTCATCATCCAGATCCTCGATGAGGTCCTGGATCTCTTCTTGCGTGTAGCGCTCCGAGACACACAGCGTCGCGTGGATCAGATTTCCGGCGTAGTGGACATCGAATCGGCCCTGAGGCTGATCCTCGTCCAGGATTGTGTAGCACTCTGAGTACGGTGTCCGGCACTCCCTCTCGAATCTCAACATCGCCACTCCTCCTGGGCGGTTAGCGCCGTATCTGACCGTCGCCTCGGGCGACCCACTTGTAACTGGTTAATTCACGTAATCCCATCGGACCGCGCGCATGCAACTTGTTCGTGCTGATTGCGACCTCCGCACCCAGGCCCAGTTGTGCTCCGTCATTGAAACGGGTTGAAGCGTTGACCATCACCATTGCGGCGTCGACCTCATCCAGGAACCGGTTCGTCGCTGTGTAGTCCTGGGTCAGAATGGTCTCTGTGTGGCCTGATCCGTGTTCCGCAATATGCTCCAATGCTTCGTCAAGCGAATCGACCACTCGTACCGACAACACCAGAGCCAGAAACTCCTGGCCAAAGTCCTCTGCTGTGGCGGCCTTCACGAATTCGTCGTTGACCGGGCCTATCAACGAAAGTGCTCGTTGGTCGCACCGCATCTCGACTCCCGCTGCGCTTAATTTCGTAGCCACGAGGGGCAGCAACTTGGGCGCCAGGGTTGAGTGCACCAATAGCGTGTCCAGCGCATTGCAAACCGTGGGCCGTTGCACCTTCGCGTTGAACACGATATCCGCCGCATTCTCTGCGTTCGCGGTCGCGTCGGCGAAGGCGTGCACAACACCGATGCCACCTGTGATGGCGGGAACCGTCGCTTCCTTCGCGACGTAGTTGATCAATCCCGCCCCACCCCTAGGAATGATGAGATCGAAGTAGTCGTTGGCCTTGATCATTTGGTCAACGACCGAATGATCGGTGTCCGCAATCTGCTGGACGATTTCCGGGCTGATTCCTGCTTTGTCCAGCGCGCCGCGCACCAGCGCGGCGAGCGCGTTGTTGGAGTGCACAGCTTCCTTACCACCGCGCAGAACGACCGCGTTCCCCGACTTCAGGCACAAAGCGGCGATGTCCACCGTCACATTGGGGCGGCTCTCATAGATAGTCCCTATCACCCCTAGAGGCACCCGTCGTCGCTCGACGCGTAGTCCGTTAGCCAACGTGCGGCCGTCGAAGGTCTCGCCGATGGGGTCGGGTAAGCCCACGATTGTTCTCACGTCGGACGCCATCCCGTTGAGGCGATCCTCGTTGAGCATCAGGCGGTCGAGTAACGCTGGGGTCAACCCGGAGCTGCGTCCCGCCTCCATGTCCAGAGCGTTCGCTTCGAGGGTGGCCTGTTGCTGATTCTCAAGGGCCGCCGCTATAGCCTCGAGCGCCATATTCTTCTTGTCCGTGGACAGATTACGCAAATCGCGGGTAGCCGCTCGCGCTGCTTCAGCCTTGATAATCAGCTCGGATGTCGTGGTTGCCATGATGATCCTCGTGTTCCTACAAGACCGCCATGTTATTCCGGTGGATAGCTTCATCTCCGAAGCTATGGCCGAGCAAGCTGGCGATGTCCGAAGACTTCGCGCCTTTGATCGAGGTGAGTTCGCCGGAATCGTAATTCGTTACTCCGACGGCAATCCGTTGGCCGCCCTGCGCCGTCACTACAACGACATCCCCGCGTTTAAACACACCGCTGACTTCTTGTACGCCGGCGGGGAGCAGGCTGCGCGATTGATCGCATACCGCCGCCGCTGCTCCATCGTCGATAACAACGATCCCACCACTGTCGGCGGTTCCGCTCAGCAGCCAGCGCTTGCGGCTCTCGACATGCGTTGCGGTGGCAGGAAACAGCGTGCCTCTTGCCTCTCCCGACGCCACGTTGATCACCACGTCAGGCTCATGACCGCGCGCGATAACTACGCTCACCCCTGTCGACGTCGCCAGGCGTGCGGCCCGCAGCTTGGAGCCCATGCCCCCGCGCGTGGTGCTGCTGCGGTGCTCTTCAGCTAGCGCCATCGTTGCAGCGTCGACCTCGTCGACCGTTTGGATGAGTCTAGCGTTCTGATCGCGGTGGGGATCAGCGGTGTACAACCCGCCAACGTCGCTAAGGATGAGCAGAAGATCAGCATCAATGATGTTTGCGACTAGTGCGGACAGGGTGTCGTTATCGCCGAATCGCTCTTGGCTGATCTCCTCAGTGTCTACCACGTCGTTTTCATTCACGATGGGCATGACCCCGTTGGCCAGCAATGCCTCGAACGTATTCCGGACGTTCAGGTATCCATAGCGGCTCTCGACGTCTTGGTGGGTGAGCAGTGCCTGCGCCACAACGATGCTGTGCTCGGCGAACAGCTCTTGGTACGCGTGCATGAGTCGGCTCTGACCAACGGCTGCGAGCATTTGGCCGAGCCCCACGCCCTTAGCGTCGTGTGATTTCGCCAGGACCTCGCGTCCAGCAGCGATTGCTCCTGACGTAACAAGAATCACCTGCGCGCCAGCTGCCTGGACCTCTGCCATCTGACCAACGATCGCCGCCATCGCCGCTCGGTCCAGCCGGGTGCTGCTGGAAGTGAGCACGTTAGTACCCGCTTTTACGACGATGCGCTCATAAGCCAGGGGGCCGCGCGGAGGTTTGAATGATGTTGTTCGGGTAGTCATGATGCGTGTCGCGTTAGGGCCGCCTGACGTGATTCCCAGATTTTACTTCAATTAGATCCCTTCGACAGTAAGGCTCTCGGTACTTTGCTTCCCGTCATTGCCTGCAGAAGGGTCTGACGCCTCGTGGGCGGTGTGGTACCGCCAGAGTGTTTGGGCAAGAGCCCGACTGAAAGGGCGTCGAGTGCTGGTGACCGGCGTATTAGAATACGAGCGTCGCCAGTGCGGCGAGGGCATGCCACGAGTTCCGCGGCCGGCCTCTTCGCGTGCCCTTAGCTGGCGCAAACGAGGTGAGGTTCTGAGTCTCCAAGGTTTGATAGAAGTGCTGGACCGGGTGCCAGCGTACAGCGAAGCCCTCTCCAAGTTGGGCAGCGGTGTCGGGCAGACCGCTACGCTTCCAGAAGCTGCGAAACCCTTCGTGCTCGCTGCACTGGCTAAGCGATCTTCAGGTCCAGTGGTAATTATCTGTCCGCACCCCGATGATTCCCGACGTATGGTGCAGCTTATCCAGGCCTACGCTGGGGATGACGCTCCCATCTACCATTTCGCCGAATCTGAGGTGCTTCCCTACGAGCGCTTATCGATTGAGGCGGGCACCGTCCACGAACGCCTCGCGGCCCTTGGCGCACTTCATGGATTCATCGATGATGACGCGGCGCAGCCTCCCATTATCGTGACGTCCGTCACCGGGCTCATGCAGAAAACCATCAGTCCGGATCTCATGCGGTCTACAACCCATATCCTTCGCGCTGACGACAAGATTTCGATCGATGAGACGCTCCACAGATGGGTCGCGATGGGCTACACCGTAGGTGCACTGGTAGAGGAGCCGGGTACTGCCGCACGCCGAGGAGACATCGTGGATATCCATGGCCCAGGTCATCGCGATCCGGTGCGCATCGACCTTTGGGGCAACCGGATTGATACCGTCAGGGTTTTCGAATCAGTCTCACAACGATCGACCGACCATATCCCGTCTCTGCGCGTCTTGCCGGCGGCTGAGTTGCTCCCAAGCCACGCTGATCATGCCGTTGTCGAATCCGTGGTGCGTGGACTTGACTTCAGCAACACGACGACCGGTGAGCGTGATCGGGTCAACGACGACCTCGCAGAGCTGCTGTCTGGCATGTCGACCGACGCCGGTGCGCTCTACACCGGGTTCATGCTGCACCACACGCTGCTCGACCACCTCCCGTTTACGAACAATGCGGTTCTGGTTGTTAGCGAGCCGGCGGAAGTCGTAGAAGCCGCACGCCGAGTTGAGGCGGGCGCGGAGAAACTGCGGTTGGCTAAGCAGGAGCGTGGTGAACTTCCCATCGGGTTCCCGTCGTGCCTCGTACCCTGGGATGATTTGGAAGCATCAATCGCTTCATGGAACGCACGCTTGGACCTCACGCGTTACCACCGTGGCGACGCGGGTGGCGGTTCGGCCGTCGCTCTGCCTTTTGGACCACCGTCCTCGTACCAGGGTGTGCTCGAAAGCCTCGCTAACGACCTGACTGGTCGCCGGTCGCCCACGGTGATCACCACCCAACATTCGCGACGGCTCGAAGAGGTGATGCGCGATCAAGGCATCGCGGCTCGCGAAACGCGGTCTCTTGACACTGCCCCTAAACAAGACGTGGTACATATTGTCCACGGTACGCTTGCCGGGGGATGGACGCTCCATGAGCGCTCCGACGATGACGCTCCTCTGCTGACCTTGCTTTCCGATAACGAAGTTTTCGGTACTGCGAAACGCAGAGTTACTAGGCCCCGTCGTCACTCGACTCGGTTCCGCGCGACCACGGTGGAAGAGTTGAACCCGGGTCAATATGTCGTCCACGTCGACCATGGGATCGCTCGGTTTGTGGGTACCATCAATCGTGGAGGAACAGAAACTCATGACGGCGACGGGGCCACCGGCGCTCAAACGACCGCCAGCCGCGAGTACCTGGTGCTTGAATACGCGGAAGGCGACCGCCTTTACGTCCCTATGGAGCATCTCGACCGCATCTCGCCCTACGTCGGTGGCGACGAGGCAAGCCCTTCGCCCACTAGACTTGGGACGCAGGAATGGACGCGTGCTGTCACCCGAGCGCGGGAGTCAACGCAAAAGCTGGCGGTTGACCTCTTGGCGCTCTACGCCCAGCGGGAGATGGCTCAGGGGTACGCCCACTCCTTCGATACTCCGTGGCAGCAGGAGATGGAGGACGCTTTCCCGTTCGTCGAGACCCCCGACCAGGACGTTGCGATCAACGACGTCAAAGAAGATCTTGAGAGCATCAAGCCCATGGACCGCTTGGTGTGCGGTGACGTTGGATATGGCAAGACCGAGGTCGCGTTAAGGGCCGCGTTCAAGGCCGTCATGAGCGGCAAGCAGGTCGCGTTACTTGTCCCTACCACTGTGCTCGCGCAGCAGCATTTCGTCACCTTTACCGAGCGTCTTGAGCCGTACCCCATCACCGTTGAGATGCTCAGCCGTTTCCGCACGCCCAAAGAGCAGGATGAGATCATCGCTCGCCTTACCTCGGGCGAAGTGGATATCGTCGTTGGCACTCACCGCTTGGTACAGAACGATGTGGCGTTCAAAGACTTAGGCTTAGTCATCATCGACGAGGAGCACCGGTTCGGTGTTGGTCATAAGGAGCGCATGAAGGAGTTGCGGCAAGAAGTGGACGTGCTCACCCTCACCGCAACGCCGATCCCGCGCACTCTGCATATGGCCCTTGCGGGCATACGAGACATCTCAACCATCGAGACCCCGCCGGAAGAACGTCTCCCCATCAAAACCTACCTCGCAGAGACCTCTGACGACCTGATCCGTGAGGCGATCTTGCGCGAGCTCGACCGCGAAGGGCAGGTCTACTTCCTCCACAATCGTGTGAAGGACATTGATCTGGCCGCTGACAAGATACGCACGCTCGTACCCGAAGCTCGTGTGGTGGTTGGCCACGGCCAGATGCACGAGGATGACCTGTCGCATGTGATGGAGAGATTCGCTTCCGGTGATGCCGACGTTCTTGTGTGCACGACTATCATCGAATCAGGGTTGGATATTCCCGCGGCCAATACCTTGATCGTTGACCGCGCCGGAAACTTCGGCCTGGCCCAGCTCTATCAGCTTCGCGGCCGTATCGGCCGTAGTTCGCAACGTGCATACGCCTACCTGCTTGTTGAGCGCGGGCGTCGACTCACTGAGCAGGCGCAGCGTCGCTTGCAGACCATCGTCGCAGCCACTGAGCTTGGTGCGGGGTTCCGGATCGCGATGAAGGACTTAGAGATTCGCGGTGCCGGGAATATTCTCGGTGCCGAGCAGAGCGGCCACATTCACGCTGTTGGATTCGATTTGTACACGCGCCTCTTGAGCCAGGCTGTCACCGAGCTCCGCGCCGCCACTGGCGACGGCCCCGCGTTGGAACCGGATGCTGGCGATCCTGTCATCGACCTCGGCTTGCCCGCGTCTATCCCGGAAGACCTCGTACCGCATATGCCAACGCGTATGGCCATGTACCAGCGCCTGGCTAAAGCGCAGACTCCGGAAGAGATCGACGAGCTACCGCGAGAGTTCGAAGAGCGATTCGGTCATCAATTGCCCAACCCTGTGCATCACCTAATCTATGGCGTGCGCGTGAAGCTAGCCGCGCGCGAAGCGCGAGTCTCGTCTATAGTCCGGCGGTCGGACCGAGTCACGCTGAGATTGATCGATCAGGTAGGTGGCGCCCGCATCCCGTTGGAACGGGCGTTGGGTCACAAGACGTCGGTCGGAAACCAGCAGATACACATGCCCGTCGCGGGAGGGGATATCCCCTGGGGGCAAGCGCTACTGGAAGTGCTCGCCCTGCTCATCGAGTTCCAGCGGCGCGTGCCGGAGATGCTGGGAGTCACGGGCTAAGCGAGAGGCCTATAGCAGCCTAGTTGTTGCTACCGCCGCCGGTGCCACCACCGCCGCTGTTGCCGCCGTTGTTGTTGGAGTGAGGGCGCTGGCCTCGTCGTCCCGATCCGCGTCTATTAGCCCCACCGCCGCCAGGCCGTTGGCGCGGCGGATGCTCCTCAGGTGGGAGCACGGTGGGGCTCGCAGACCCTCGCAGCGCGTATAGGATCTCTGCTTCGCCGGGCTCGAGAGCGTCAGCTTCCTCTTTCAGCTTGAGAATCGTGAGCATTAACGCCTGGTTTTCCTCTGCAAGCTCACTGAAGTAGACCTGATATGCCATAGAAAGTCCCGTCTGTCGCAAGAATGGTGGGGGCAGCGGATGGTGCGCGAACGCGCTTGCTGCCCCTCCAGACTACCACACCTCCGTTACCATCCCTCGCAACGTGAGGGGCTAAGCGCGGGTGTTCAGTCCGTGCACGTAGGCCGGCACTTCGCTGAGGCTTCTGACGATCGCATGTTCCGCTGGAGCGGCACCCTCAGTGTCCCTTTGCAAGTAAACGGCCTGGAGCCCTGCGGCTGTTGCGCCGAGCACGTCAGACTCGTAGCCGTCGCCTACATGCAGTGCATCGCTGGCCTCGACACCAACCTTGCGAAGTGCTGCCTCGAACACCGCCGGATGAGGCTTGGCGACCCCAACCTCAGCGCTTGATACCGTCGCTGTGAAGATCTCTAGTACCCCGAGTTGCTCGAGGTTATCCGGAAGGTCGGCGCCCATGTTGGAGATCACGCCTAGACTGAATCCGGCGGTTCTCAACTCCTCCAGTGTCGTTCGTGCATCCGGGTACAGAGCCAACTCTTTGGGAGTCGAACGGACCCGCAACCAGATAGCGTGCGCCATCTCCAGCGAAACGTCGTACCCAGCCGTTGCTAAGAGCGCGCGTTCGTACTCGGCGAGGAATGATTCTCGCTGTTCGGGCGTTCGAGACGCCAACCGTTGCACCGCGTTCTCGCGGTCAAGTAGAGCGTTAGCCGTGGGGTATGCCCGCTCGATTGCGTCCGCATCCACCTCCAACCCCTCGGCTGCAGCTGACTTGCGTTGTATGTCCCTCGCTGCGGGCTCCCACCCGACCAAGGTTCCGTAGAAATCGAAGAAAACTGCTCGTATCATGCCGCCGTCAACGGTACCATAGGGGAGGAACTCATAACCCTGCTACGTCAAACTTTTTAGCGGGCATTGGAGTTGGTGCTAACCGCCCGATGCGTTGGCTGCGGCAAGGGCGGCACGTACCTGCGCGCCTCGTGCATCGAGGGGATGGACGTGCCGAACCCCCAGTACCATCGCGACGATCGAATACGCTTTTGATGGCGCGACAGCTGCCGCCGCGTTGAAGGCTGCGGGCGCGCAAGAGGTGAATTGCTACACGTTCGCAAGAGACATCTGGAATCTGCTTGTTGCCTGGGCTGTGCCGCCGATAAACTCCAAGTGCCACGGATTGCATGTCCGTGCTGGCCTGTGATGGTCGTCGCCGTTATGTGCGAACGGCCACACTGAGCCCTTTTCCCTAATGACACGCAGGAGGATGCCAGAGTGGGTGCATTGGCCGACCACGACCCCGAGATTGCGCGCGCGATTCAGATGGAGACAGAACGACAGAGGAACAACATCGTCCTCATCGCTTCCGAGAACTATGCCAGCGCAGCCGTCATGGAGGCGCAAGGCTCTCCAATGACCAACAAGTACGCCGAAGGCTATCCGGGACGCAGGTACTACGGCAGTTGCGAATATGTAGACATCGCAGAGCAGCTCGCCATCGACCGCGCCAAAGAACTGTTCGGCGCTGAACACGTCAACGTTCAGCCTCACTCCGGCGCATCCGCAAACATGGAAGCGTACGCCGCTCTCTTATCCTTGGGTGACACCGTAATGGGGCTTCGTCTCGATCAAGGCGGCCATTTGACCCACGGTAGCCCGGTGAATTTTTCCTCGAAACTCTACAACTTTGTTGAATACGGGCTCGACCCTGAGACCGAACAACTGGACTATGACGTTATCGCGTCTCTCGCGCGGGCACACCGCCCCAAGGTCATCGTCGCTGGCTACACCGCCTACTCTCGCAGCATCGACTTCGAGCGCTTCGGTCAGATTGCAGAAGAGGTTGGTGCCGTCCTCATGGTGGACATGGCACACATTTCGGGGCTGATTGCGGCGGGTGTTCATCAGTCCCCGGTGCCGTATGCCCAGGTCGTTACCTCCACAACCCACAAATCGCTGAGGGGCCCACGTGGCGCCTTCATCATGTCCACCGAAGCTCAGCGCCGGAACGTCGATCGCGCAGTATTCCCTTATGCGCAAGGTGGTCCGCTGATGCATGCCATCGCCGCAAAGGCCGTCTGCTTTGGAGAGGCCCTGCGCCCTGAATTCAAAGAGTATGGGCAGGCGATTGTGTCGAACGCTAAGACGCTGGCGTCTACATTGGAAGAATCTGGCCTTCGCATCGTCTCGGGCGGTACTGACAACCACCTTATGCTCGTGGATTTGCGTGCGCTTGAGATTACCGGGGCCGAAGCTGAGGAATGTCTCGGACGTGCCGGTATCACGGTCAACAAGAACGCGATCCCCAATGACCCGCAACCTCCGCGCGTTACCAGCGGCTTGCGGCTCGGGACCCCTAGCATCACCAGTAGAGGCTTTCGTGATGCTGAGAGCCGCCAGGTGGGCGAACTCATTGTTAGAGCGCTCAACCACCGGGGTGACGAGACAGTAGAGAGCGAAGTTCGAGAAGCGGTTCTCGCCCTAACGTCCCGGTTCCCTGTCCCTGGATTGGACTTTTAAAACGCATGCCTTGCTCTGCAAGGTATGCCAGCATTGAGGCTACGGAGTCTCGCTGATATACTCGTCGTTCGTGCGGCAGAATCAGGCGCAGGCGCAGAAGTAGCAGCGGACGGAGAGAACATTGAGGCAATACGAGCTCGTACTGATGCTCGAAGCGGATGTCGACGAGGAACGGGTCGGCGTGGTCATGGATCGCGTGCGCCGGTTGATTGGCGACCATTCCGGAGAAGTCGTGGACGAAGATAGCTGGGGCCGCCGGAAGCTTGCCTACAAGATTGGCAACAAAGCCGAAGCCAATTATCACCTGGCCCACCTGAGCATGGAAGCAGAGGGATCCCGAGAGCTTGAGGCTGGCCTCAAACTCACTGGAGATGTCATGCGCCACCTGCTGATTCGGCAGGACTAACGACTGATATGGCTAATCTGAATAAGATGACGGTCATCGGACGCGTTGGAACCGACCCAGAAATGCGGTACATCGCCAACGGAAACCCGGTTACCTCTTTCAGGATGGCCGTAAATCATCGTTACAACAGCCAAGATGGTGAACGTCAGGAAGAGACCGAATGGTTCACCGTAACGGCGTGGATGCGGCTTGCTGAGACGGTCAACCAGTACCTGAGCAAGGGCCAACTTGCATATGTGGAAGGGCGTTTGCATAGCAATACCTACCAAGGTAACGACGGGCAACCCCGATTCGGCAACGAGATCATCGCGAACCAGGTCATTTTCCTAGACCGGGCTGGCGGTGGTGAGCAAGGTAGTGCGGAGTTTGGTGGTGGTGGGTCGGCTGCGGTCGATTCCCGTGAAGCCTCTACTCCAGATGACCTGCCTTTCTAGGGCGGCGTAGGCCGCTCCCCCAGAGGTCTGGGGTCCAAAATGCTCGGCCCCGCGAGGGGCTGCCCCGAGAGGGCTTGAAGGAGTTCCGGTTATGCAGAGCACCCAGAAACGTCGTCCTGGTGGCCGTCGCTTTTTCCCTCGCCGAAAGGTATGCCAATTCTGCGTCGATAAAGTAACCATCGACTACAAAGACGTTACCCGTAACCGTCGACTCATCTCTGAGTGGGGCAAGATTGAATCCCGCCGCAAGACGGGCACCTGCTCCCCCCACCAACGCCAGCTGGCACTTGCCATCAAGCGCGATCGCTTCCTTGCGTTGCTGCCATACACCGGGGGGCATTCGCAGATTGAGCTTTCCCGCCCCGACCCCAGAGGTGACCGTGGCCGTCGACCGTTCCGTGATGCGCCTCCCCCGCCGCAGAGTGCGGCTGAGTCGCTGGGGGGTGATGCCCCTGCCGTTCAGGCTTCTGTAGCGCCTGCTGCTGTAGCGCCTGCTGCTGAAGCGCCTGCTGCTGAAGCGCCTGCTGCTGAAGCGCCTGCCGCGGAGGTTGCTCCCGCAACCGAGGATGCTCCCGCAACCAAGCCGGAGGCCGCTGTCGAAGACAGCGAACAGTAGCCGGGCGCATGCGACAGCGCAGGCGCGCCGAACGAGGGGGCTCCTCCCAACTTAGAGATCTCTCCCAGCCGGTCGTAATCCGAAGGGACGTTGAGAACAAGCAACGCCAGCTCCTGCTTGTCGGAGCGACGTTCGTTGTCATCGTCGTGGTAGGGCTGCTGGCTTATGGATGGTTCGATACGTCGTTCCAACCTCCGCGAAAAACCGTTGCCGAGATTTCCGGGGATCCGATCAAGCTGGCCGACCTTGTCCCGTATTCCGCGCTTGAGTCCTTCGACGCCGGCGGCAGGATCAGTCCATCGGCGGGCCTCAACAGCAAGATTCGCGACACTGTGGTGCGCAGCTACGCATCCGAGCTTGGCGTGGAAGTAACGGCCGAGGAGATTGATGACGTCGTTATCAGCCAGTTCGATGCCATACCGCCTGGTGCGTCCGAACCTGCTGACACTCTCTCCGAGGCTGGCCGCATCGCGTTGGGTGCGTTCCTCGGTGCCTTCCAGGTAACCGAGAATGACTACCGCGAATGGCTTGCAGGCCGGATCTACGTATCCGAGCTTCAGAGCCACTTTAGCGACGCAGCTCCCCAAGCGGCTGAACAAGTCTTCGTTGAGTGGATTGTCACCGCATCCACAGTAACCGCGCAGGCGGCAGTCGATCGGATTATCGCGGGTGAAGAATTCGCCGATGTGGCGGACGACCTCACCGACGACCTTACCATAGCACGCGTGGGCTCTGGTCCTGGCGGTGTCGTGGGCTGGGTGCCCCAGGGTGCTATTGAAGAACTCGATTCGATCCTCTTCGCCGAAGATCTCGTGCAGGACGAACTGATTGGACCATTGGTTACCGGCTTCGGGAGCATTGTCTTGCGCGTGACCGATGGCCCGTCCGAGCAACCCGTTGACCCCGACATGCGAGAATCCCTGGCAGCTAACGCCTTCCAGTCATGGCTGGACGCCAAGGTGCAGGAGGCGGTTCGCGAGCAGCGCGGCCTCACCCTCGACGATGCCGAGTGGGTCATCGATCAGATCCTCTAGGTACGAGCGCATATGGCTGACCACATCTCGATCGGGCTGATGGGCCTCGGTGTCATAGGCACTGGGGTTGCGGCTGCGGTCCACGAACAAGCCCTCACCCTTTCCCGCCGCATAGGCGCGCCTGTTCGCGTGGATCGAGTGCTTGTCCGTGATGTGCGATTGAGGCGCTCGGACGTCTCCGAGGACCTTTTGCTGACCGCGGACCCTGATGACATCCTCAAAAACCCGAAGATTCCCTTGGTGATTGAGGTGATGGGCGGGGAATACCCGGCTTACGACCACATATTGGCAGCCATCGCCGCCGGAAAACACGTGGTTACCGCCAACAAAGAAGTCATGGCCAAGCATGGTCCGGCCCTTTTGCGAGCCGCCGCGGACAAAGGCGTCATGCTGCGGTTTGAAGCCAGCGTCGGCGGCGGTATACCCATCATCGGCCCGCTACTCGATGACCTCGCGGCAAATGATATTTCAGCCGTGAACGCCATTATCAACGGCACCACCAACTACATGCTCACGAGGATGGCCACCGACGGTCTCGACTACGGGGTGGTACTCAGAGAGGCGCAAGCGCTAGGCTACGCGGAGCCCGACCCCGCAGCAGATGTCGACGGCGTGGACGCCGCGTTCAAGCTAGCGATTTTGGCATCGTTAGCGTTCCGAACGGTCGTGCGTGATACTGATGTATTCCGAGAGGGGATCAATCGCCTAACGCCAGAGGACTTCCGCTACGCGGAAGAGCTTGGTTACGTCATCAAGCTCCTCGCCACCGCGCGCCGGACCAATGGTCGAGTCCTGGCAAGAGTCCACCCCGCCTTCCTACCGATCAGCCACCCGCTAGCCAAAGTAGACGGCGTCTACAACGCCGTGGAGCTTGAAGGTGATCTCGTTGACTGGGCGATGTTTCAGGGCCCGGGTGCAGGTGCCCGCCCTACGGCAAGTGCGATTCTCGCCGACGTGGTCGCGATCGGACGAGCTATTATCGGAGGCGGGCGGGCTACCCAGCCCCCGCTCTTTGACGAGGCCTTGATCGTCGAGACCGTGGATGACTTGAAAACCAAATACTACATACGACTCCGGGCATCAGACCGTCCTGGGGTTATGGCGCAAGTGACCCGTGTGCTTGGGGATCTTGACGTCGGCCTCGCGTCCGTTATCCAGAAAGAAGTCGGCGAGAGTGGGCAAGCAGCCGAGATTGTCATAACTACTCACATCGCTCGCGAAGCCGCTGTTCAGCAGGCACTCCAGCAACTGAAGGCACTGGACTCCGTTGACGAAGTGAGTAACCTCGTGAGGGTGGAAGAACGTATTGCGTAGCGGTCGTTAGATCGTAGCGAAGGTGTCCAATGGGTGAAGGTGTTCTGAAACGATACCGGGAGTACCTGCCGGTAACAGTAGATACGCCCATGCTGAGTATGGGTGAGGGGGACACCCCTCTGGTGGAATCCCGCAGGCTTGGCAAAGAGTTCGGCATCGGGCATTTGTTCTTCAAGCTTGAAGGGTGCAACCCCACCGGCTCATTCAAAGACCGAGGGATGGTCGTCGCCGTCGCGAAAGCGCTGGAAGCTGGCCACACGACTATTCTGTGCGCCTCAACAGGCAACACCAGTGCGTCTGCCGCTGCATATGGCGCCGCAGCAGGCCTCGAGACCGTTGTCCTCGTGCCTGCTGGCCAAATTGCCGAGGGTAAGCTCAGCCAGGCCGTTGCTTATGGTGCGCGTGTCATCAAGGTCACTGGCAACTTCGACGCCGCTCTGGACATCGCCCGCGAGCTTGCTGAGGGCTACAACATATCACTGGTTAATTCCGTCAACCCGCACCGGATTGAGGGCCAGAAAACGGCCGCATTCGAGATTATCGAAATCCTCGGCGATGCCCCGGATAACCTATTCATCCCCGTGGGCAACGCCGGCAATATCACCGCCTATTGGAAAGGGTTCAAAGAAGCAGACGCCGACGAACGGGCATCTAGCCTGCCGCGAATGATGGGCTTTCAGGCCGAAGGATCGGCGCCTATAGTCGCTGGCCATCCCATCGCGGACCCGCAAACCATAGCCTCCGCCATCCGCATCGGAAATCCTGCCAGCTGGTCTTCCGCGGTGGCTGCCCGTGACGAATCGGGAGGTTCCATCGGCACCGTGTCGGACGAGGAAATCATCGAAGCGTATAAGCTTCTCGCACGCACGGAAGGCATCTTCTGTGAGCCTGCATCGGCGGCATCCGTCGCTGGCGCCATCAAGTCCGCGAGGGCAGGCATGGATTTCAGTTCCAACACCATCGTGTGCATCATCACTGGTCATGGACTCAAGGACCCATCGGTTGCGTTGGCGCTTGCGGACCGCCCGCTGGAAGAAGCCCCGGCTGATGCCCAGATCGTTGCCGACATGCTTGGCGCGCAACCCAAACCGTAGTGGGAGATAGAGGAGGAGGAGTGGCGATAGATTCTCAACGCGTCGAGCAGGTGATTCGAGACCTGCTCGAGGCAATAGGCGAAGACCCCGACCGCCAGGGATTGCGGGAGACCCCCCGCAGAGTCGCGAAGATGTACGAAGAGATTGGTGGAGGCACGCAGGAAGAGGCGGTAGACGTTCTTGGTACCCAGTTCGACGAGGACCATCAGGAGATGGTCATCATCCGCGACGTGCCCTTCTACTCGATGTGCGAGCACCACCTACTGCCCTTCTTTGGAACGGCCCACGTCGGCTACCTGCCTAAGGGCAAGGTCGTGGGGATCAGCAAACTCGCGCGAGCGGTCGATATCCTCGCGCGCCGGCCTCAGGTGCAGGAGCGGCTAACCTCCCAGGTAGCGGACGCTATAATGACCGCCCTCGGCCCTGAAGGTGTTGCCGTCGTGATTCGTGCAGAGCACCTTTGCATGGCCATGCGTGGAGTGCGGAAGCCGGGTGCCTCTGTCGTCACTTCTGCAACCCGTGGAGACTTCAGGGATTCCGTCGCAACACGCAGCGAGTTCCTCAGCCTTCTGCAAGAAGGGATCCATTGAGCGGCAATCTGGGAGACGCCATCGCCGCTTCCGGCCCTCTTTGGCATCAATTGCTCAAGCGACGGTCTTGGTCCTCCATCTTTCTAACGCCGGAGTGGCAAGGGATCTGGTGGCGGAGATTCGGCAGTGGTAACGGCGGCTTGCGGTTGCTCACCATCGGTCCGGAAGATGCGCCCTTTGGCATGGCACCGATGGTTCTCGATGGCGATACGCTGAGGTTCCTCGGCGATACGGATCTCTTCGATTACCACGACTTTATCGACGTTGCACCCGGCTTCCATGCCGCCTTCGTGGAGCGCGTAGCCGGCGAGCCATGGAAGACTATGGACCTACGCTCGTTGCCCGCGTTTTCACCGGCCATGCGCGAGTTACCTGACGCCTACCGCGCTCTCGGCTATCAGGTCACCATCGAGGATGAAGATGTCGTCCCCGGTGTCGAGCTCCCTGCTACCTGGGATGAATTCCTCGCGACGCTGCGCAAGAAGGACCGCCACGAGCTGCGGCGCAAGTTGCGGCGTCTCGACGCCGCTGGCGAGGTTCGTCTCGTCGAGACCTCCAAGGAAACACTGGTGCCTGATTTCGAACTCTTCCACGAACTCATGGCGGAGAGTCGAGAAGAGAAGCGGGACTTCATGCTCCCCGAGCGCGAAGAATTCTTCCGCGAGATAGTCGAGTGGTCATTCGACGCCGGCTTCCTTCGGCTGCTCTTCCTCGAACTGAACGGCGAGCGGGTCGCGACCACCATGTCGTTCGACTATGCCGGACGTCGCCTGCTCTATAACAGTGGATATCGGCTTGAGCACGGCCCCCTCGCCGTTGGTCTTATGCTCAAAGCACTTTGCATCAAGGACGCGATTGAGCGCGGCCTCACCTACTTCGATTTCCTGCGTGGCCCAGAGCACTATAAGTATCACCTTGGCGGGCAGGACATCGGCCTCCACCGAATCATCGTCAACCGCTAGCTTGTTCTCCAGACGTGAATGCCAATGAACATCCCTCAGATCAAACGCATCGCCATGGTCTCTGTACACGGCTGTCCTATGGTCACGCCTGGGATGCGTTTCGCCGGAGGGATGAATGTGTACCTCCGCGACATCGCCCCTGCCATCGCAGCAGCGGGAGTCTCCGTCGATGTCTACACGCGCAGCCACCACGCTGGCGGTCCCGAGATCTTCGCGATTGGCCCCAATGCTCGCGTTATCCACCTTCCAGCCGGTGACCCGGAGTTGGTTAAGTCCGAGGTCGTCCCTTACCTTCCGGTGTTCCGCGAACGGATGCTGGAGTTCGTCGTGCGAGAAGGGTTGGAATACGACCTTGTCCACAGCCACTACTGGCTCTCCGGCAGCGTCGCGCAATCGGTCGCTGCGCAGTGGGGACGCCCTAGCGTCGTCAGCTTTCACACTCTCGCCGCCATCAAAGAGCGCGAGGGCTCCGAAAGCGAACCTGAACAACGCAAGGTCGCAGAGGCACGGATGGCGCGGGGGGCTGACCTCGTTTTCGCTTTTACCGATCAGGAGCGTCGAGAACTCAACGAACTCTTCGGGATTGAAGACGACCGCATTCACGTTGCGCCTGGGGGAGTGGACCTTTCACTGTTCAGGCCAACTGACAGGCTCCAAGCCCGAAAACGTATGGGCTTCAGCCCACACGAAAGAATAGTGCTTTTCGTTGGTCGCACTGAGCCGTTCAAAGGCCCGGACGTACTCATCCGCGCCTTGCCCTACATGCGCGATCGGGCGAATACTCGCTTGATTCTCGTTGGTGGCTCAGAAGGCGAGCACAGCTTCGACTGGCTGCGAGTCCTCGCCACAGAGCTCGGGGTCGCCGACCGCGTTTCCTGGCATACGGCAGTCCCCCAGCAACAGCTCGTCGATTTCTACGGCGTTGCTGATATCACCGCCATGCCCTCATTCCACGAAAGCTTCGGGCTCGTTGCGTTGGAGTCGATGGCCTCCGGAAGGCCTGTGGTCGCCTCAGCCGTCGGCGCATTGGCCACCCAGATCGTTGATGGACAGACGGGTTGCCTGGTGGGCGCCCACGATCCGGTCGATTTCGCCTACTGCATGGACGAGCTATTGGACAACCCGGGAGTCCGGGAAACGATGGGACAAGCAGCCGTATCCCACGCTCGGGCCTTCACCTGGACGAGTGCTGCGAATCAAGCCCTCGCAGGTTATCGGCGTGCCGCGCAAGGCTTCGCTGAGCGCGCCTTGCTCTCGCGCTAGTCGAGTGCCATCTCGTACCATAAAGAGCGCCAGTCGAGCGTGAACCCTACGCTCTCGTAGACGTGGACTGCTGGCGCGTTCTCGGCATCCACCGTGATCTCCACCGGCGCTGCTCCAATGCTGATCAAGTGGTCGATACCCGCGGCAGTTGCCAACTTCCCGAGTCCCTTGCCTTGCTGATCGGGCAGCACTCCCACCATCCCCACGATACCGGGTGAGTCGGCACGTTCTTGATGTGCCCAACAGTAGCCTAGGTCCTGGCCGTCTATCGACACGATCAGCACCGGGTCTGGCGCGTTTGTCGGCAGCTCGAATATCCGGTATGAGACCTCCCCTTCGCTGTTCGGAGCGTAACCCCAGCTTTCAGTGAACGCCGTGTTCTGGATAACCGTAATCGTGCCTACGTCAGCTCGCGTCGCCAACCGGATCGTCGTTCCGAGTGGCAACGCTACGCCGGTTGGCTCATCGCCTGGCCTCAGCAGGTGAAGGTGCGTCCGGATAACGGACATCCCCGCCGCGCCGCATATCTCACGGCGCTGTAGATCGCTTTCGGGCACGTCCAACTGCAGAACGCTCAGACCAAACTCTCGAGCTTTGCTTGCTGCATTAGTGAGCAACGCACCGAGCGCCGCGGCACCTTCCGCTTCGGCGATTAGTACCCCGCGAGACAGCCCTTGCTCCACGATTAAGTACCCGAACCCGGTCGCCTTACCGCCCTCCTCTGCAAACACGCACTCCTGTTCAGGCGCCAGGTTGGATTGCTTGAGCCAACGGCCAACATCCGACTCCTCCGCGTGCTGGAGCGTTGCCAGCAACGCAACGTCGGACCACTGGAATGCGCGGATCGTGATATGGGGAGAGGTCAAGATACGAACTCCATACGCTGAGATAGGCGAGCCTGAGACGCGGCCCGGTCGAGCCGGTATCATCTTACCAACCGATTATTGAATACGACGGGTTCTCACCGCCGGAGGTTGAATGGAGACGATCGAAACCCCAGAACGAGCTATGCTTGTGATTCCGCATCCAGATGACGGCGAGTCAGGATGCGGTGGTACAGTCGCCAAGTGGACTCGCGAAGGCTGCAAGGTGCTCTATGTCGTGTGTACCAATGGAGACAAAGGTTCCTCAGACCCAGAAATGACCAGCGAGCGCCTAGCACAGATCCGTGAGATTGAGCAGAAGAAGGCTACCGAAGTGCTTGGTGTGGATGAATTGGTCTTCCTTGGTTACGGGGACGGCGCGTTGGAAGATACCAGCGTATTCCGTGGCCAGATCGTTGAGCAGATCCGCCGGTTCCAGCCTGACGTTCTCTTGGCTATGGATCCACGACGCATGTCACACAGCCACCGAGACCATCGCATATCGGGACAGACCGCTCTCGACGCCTCCTTCCCGTTCGCCCGCGATGTGCTCCACTTCCCGGAACACCTCGTGGCGGGCCTCGACACCCACAAAGTGGGCACCGTACTCCTATGGGGTTCTGAAAACCCCGACGTCGTCGTCGACATCACCGACACCGTAGACCTCAAGATGCATGCGTTGGCAGCCCACGAGAGCCAGCTATCCGCCGACATGACGCGGATAGAGCAATTCGCCAAACGGCGCGCGGCAGATGCGGCTGCTGAAGCTGCGGATTACGGCTACAACTACGAGTACGCCGAGATCTTCAGGCGGATCAACTTCCGCAGGTAATGACCCCCCGTCCAGCGTGACGGTATCCTGCCTGGCGGCGTCGCAACCACAGATTTGAATGCGCGGATCCTAGAGTGTGGAGAAGACCCGGTCGTGAGCCAATTTACACAAGAGAGTCCAGACCGACAGGTCCCCTGGATGCCTGGGGAACGTTTCGAGCTAGCTCTTGATAGCCGTGCAGGCGCTATCAACTCGTCGGCCGTTGGCGAGGACAAGCTAACTGTGACCACGCGGCGCGTTATTCGACTGGGCTTGCAGGGTGGCGTCCGCACCACAACGATAGTTCCCCTGGACCGACTCACGGCCGTCGAAATTTCAGACGTTGAGCGCGACACCAGTCGCCTCGCTAACGGACTGATTGCTCTCGTCGTCGGCGCCGCCCTTGGTTGGGGTAGCTGGGTGATCTTCTCGGTCGCTCTCATCTCATTCGTACTCGGCGGGGTTCCTATTCTCGTGGCGTTCTTCCTGATCGCGGGGTTCGCATTCCCTGACGAGGACGGCGCGCTGCTCCTGTACGCCAACGGACTTACACTCCGCCAGCCCCTGCGATCCTCCGAATCGCGACGGGATGCCTACTTTGTCGCCCGTCGGTTGTACGAATTGATGGCGGTAGTCGCACCCGCGACGGAAGTCCCGGCCACCGCACCAGAACCGCAGGAGACACTGGGTCACGCAGCACCGGGCCTCCTTGTTGATCAATCGCTACCTCCAGCGAATGCTGGGGTGACTGGCGCCGCCTCCAACCTCGCCTCCGTGCTCACTTCACGCTTTGACCCCGCCGCCGAGCCTATCGGATTCACCGACGTTACCGAGTGCGTGGCGCGGTGTGTGGCGGCTACCGAACGCGCTACATCCTACGTCTCCCGCCAGATTATTCGGGACCCGGCCAGTGAAGACTTCAGAGAAGGCGACTACGTCTGGGATATGGAGTTCGTTGCCCCTGACCGGTTCCGCGTTTCGCAGACGGGTTGGGCATCGTCCGGTGAAGTGCGCGAGCGCTGGGTCTCCATTGGCAGAGACTTCTATCGCCTTGCGGGCACCTGGCAGAAGCCTGAAGATCCATCCCGCTTCGGCGTTGAGCGGCAACTAAATTCCCACCTCACGGTGGTCAAATATCTTGACGTACTCCGGGAAGGCTACCCCACGGGCTATGCCCTAAACGTCAGCGACGGCAAGCAATACCTTCAGGTACGCTACGAGCCACTCGGTCGAGAGTCCCTTGCCTCAGTTCTCGCCAATCCCTCACCTCCACAGGGCGTCCTTGGCGCCGCAACGATCTGGATCGACTGCGAAACCGACCTCCTCACCAAAGCAGAGGTGAGAATCACTGAAAATGGGAATGAGCGTCAGCTTCTCTTCCAGCAAGCCTTCGCGTCCTACGACGGAGAGTTCGCTATCGAGCCCCCTGGAATTGCGACCGGCCCTGAGTCGATCAACTAAGCGGTCGCGCTTCAATCAGCGCTGATCGCGTTGTTCCCCGCGTCACTTTCGCCCAATCGGCGATCCGCACGCCTGCTACCCAAGCGATCCTTCCCCCTGCGACAACCAACGGTAGGCTGTCTCGTTGGGAACGTGGGACCTTCGCGTTGACCAGCACGTCCTGCAGTCGAACCTCCTGTTCCATCCCCAGTGGATTGAACCGATCACCTTCAATGCGACTGCGAACGCAAACGTTATTGCCTAGGGCGTTTAGGTCGAGCCTAGCTCGCCAGACGTCATCGCTGATGGTGCCCATAGGCCCGATTCCCGCAGTGATCGCCCACATACCGAAGACCGCCTCCCCAGGTATGTGCAGCGTCGTCGGCTCGAATTGGCCCATCGTGAAATGGTCCGTTGACAACGAAGCAGCCTCATGCTCCACCCTAAACGTTGCCCCTCTCCACAGGTTTACCCACCCGCTGCCGCGTACTATCGATCGCTTTATGGACTCGATTTGCGCCCGCGAAAGCGCAGCCCCTCCGCCCCGGAGCACCGCCCATGCTGACTGCAATACCCGGGCCAGCAGCGGCGAGGGTAACTCCCGCAGAACGTGTACGGGCCAAGCGATGGTGGTAGGCTCCCGTCGCTCAATCTCCGCAACTGCCTCGGTGGCCAATCGGGTCAGCAGATCGTCGTCTTCCTGCGCGGTAACGGCGAAAGCCGCCAGCGCGCCAGCGACATCCGGGTTGATCTCTGCTAGCTCGGGGAGGATCCGCCGCCGCACGCGATTCCGTGCGTACCGCACTGAGCGATTTGTACCGTCGGATGCCGCCGTCAACTTCCACTCAGCGCAGACCGTTGAAGTGTCGGCCCTCGTAGCGAGCAGGATTGGACGGAGCAGTGCGAGCCGTTCGCTGCTGACTTCGCGTTGAGAAAACTCACGGATCGCCCCCGCACCGCGTAGGCCGGTACCCCGGCTCAGTCGTAGTAGCAGCGTCTCAGCCTGGTCGTCCTGCGTATGGGCCGTCGCTACCGCAGCCGCGCGGTGCAGCCTCGCTACACGTCCGAGGAACGCATATCGCGCATCCCGCGCTGATGCCTCAGATCGCCCCGTCTCCGCCTGTTCATGTTCCAGGGGGACCTGAAGCTCTCGGGCGGTCCGACGTACCAATGCCGCTTCGCGGCGCTCGGCACTCTTGCGCAGTCCGTGAGAGAAGTGTGCGATGACGATTTCGCGTTTGATCGATTCGCGAACCGTCGCGGCTGCCAGCAACATCGCTAGCGAATCCGTGCCTCCCGACACGGCCAGAATCAGAGGGCCGGTGCCTAGCGCGCCACCATTCCTTCGTACCGCTCTCAGGATGAATTGGCCGAGCCGCACCGTCGCGGGCATCTGGCCTCGTCGTTGAGGCGCCATCGCTTCTCGCTGAAACGCCATTCCCATGGTGCTACTCGGCCTGCGGAATCGACTCGACGCGTACGCCTGAGATCCGCACGGCCTGCATCTCCGTAATCGCGAACCGTAGATTCTCGTAGGCAATCTCATCGCCGACCTCTGGGACCTCCCCCAATTGCTCCAGCAAGAACCCCGCCAGCGTCTCGTATTCGCCTACTGGAACCGCTAGCCCCAACCGGTCATTGACCTCTGCGATAGACATGCTTGCGTCCAGGTCGAACGTTCGCTCGTTAACCTCCACTACCTCTACCGGTGCGACCTCGTCCTCGCCCCCGACGCGACCGACGATGTCTTCCACCAGGCGCTTGAGAGTGACCAGTCCTGCGACGCCGCCGAACTCATCCGCGATCATAGCGATTTGGTCTCCACTCGCCCGCATCTCGTCGAACAGATCCTGGATCCGTTTCGTCTCCGGAACGAACATCACCGGTCGTACCCAGGCGGTGGCAGGTGCTGCCTGGTCGGCTCCGCCCGCAAGCAGCCGCATCACATCCTTCACCGCCACTAGGCCGACCACATTGTCTACATCGCCTTGGTACACCGGGAACCGCGTGTGATGATTCCCACTGTAGAGGGCGAGGAACTGCTGGATCGAGATTCCTTGCTTGATCCACACGATTTCCGGGCGCGGCGTCATGACCTCACGCACTAGGCGGTCGCCGAATGCCAGCACTCGGAGAATCATCTCGGCCTCGCCGAACTCGACTGCCCCTTCCTCATGTCCGAACGACACCATCGCCTTGATCTCTTCCTCTGTCACAGTGGATTGCGACTGGGGGTCGGACCCCAATAGCTTGATCACTGTGTTGGAGATGCCTTGCAGCAGGAATGACACGGGGCGCAGAAGCCAACTGATGCCCACGATGGGGATCGCCACAGCGATTGATGCACGCTCGGCGTGACGGGCCGCCGCAGTCTTCGGGATGGTCTCGCCGAAGATCAGCAACACAACCGTCACCACAGCAGTTGCTATCAAGATGGACTGGCCCCCATCGCCGAACACCGTGATCGCCATCGCCGTCGCCAGCGCGGCCACAGCCGTATTCGCGAGGTTGTTGCCCAACAGTATCGGAGGCAGCAGGCGATCGGGCCGCTCAACCAGCTTGGCGACGCGCGCTGCACCGGGAGTCCCGCTGCGGGCTAAGTGGCGAATGCGGATCCGTTGAACGGAAAGGAGTGCGGCTTCAGATCCTGAGAAGAACGCGGACAGCAACGTGAATGCGACCAGGAGGACAGCACTCGCCGTCCCCACTTCAGCAATCATCTTGAGACCCCTTTCGACGGCAAACCATGTTGTCCCTGTCGTTCATGAACGGAATGCCAGCGATGGTAGCACAGGGCCATTGTCCAACTCCCCAAGCGGGCATCGCGAGCGTGCAACACCCTCCGATGTGCTAGCCTCGATTGGCTATGTTAGTGCTTGGAATCGAAAGCTCATGTGACGAGACCGCAGCAGCCGTCGTCGAAGACGGCTGCCGTGTTTTGTCCGATATCGTCTCCTCACAGGTCGCCCTCCACGCGCGCTATGGAGGAGTCGTGCCTGAAGTCGCCTCGCGCCAGCATCTCCTTCAGATTGTCCCCGTCCTAGAAGGCGCACTTGCAGAAGCCAACGTCACCTTGGATGACATTGGCGCTATTGCAGTCACCCAGGGGCCGGGTCTCATGGGCTCGCTCATGGTTGGCGTCAACACCGCAAAAGCCATTGCCTACGCCCGGGATTTACCGCTCGTGGGTGTGCATCACCTGGAAGGGCACACCTACGCCGCTTGGCTTGGCGGCACAGACCCCGCGCTGGATCCGGGTTTTCCCCTCATCGTGCTTATTGCATCAGGCGCCCACACGGACCTCATCGTGATGCGAGGCCATGGTGATTACGAAGTCGTTGGCCGTACTCGTGACGACGCAGCAGGCGAAGCGTTCGACAAGGCTGGTCGCATCCTTGGCCTTGGGTACCCTGGTGGCCCCGCTGTTCAGCGAGCCGCCGGCGGGATTACTCCGTCGTTCAAACTTCCCCGTGCCTGGCTGGGCGGTTCCCTAGATTTCAGTTTTTCCGGGCTCAAGACAGCCGTGCTCCACAAGGCTCAAGCGCTCGGCGTGTATCCATGTCCGGACGGCGGCGCCGACACCACGCTAGTCGCCGAGATTGCAGCCGCGTTCCAGGACGCCGTTGTCGACGTCATCACCACGAAGGCTATTTCAGCTGTCGAGCGCTACGGAGCGAAAGGCCTCGTGCTGGGCGGAGGCGTGTCCGCCAACGGCCCGCTCCGCGAGGCGTGTCGGCGGGCACCTGTTCCCGTGATCATCCCCGCACCGAAGCTGTGTACTGACAACGGCTCCATGATCGGTGCCGCAGGCTACTATCGACTCACGCGCGGCGTGACGCACGGAATGCGGCTGGACGCAACACCAAGCTTGGCCTTGGTCTAAACAACAAGTCCGAAGTAATAAGAGTGAGAAAAAGATAAATGTACGTTGGAAGAATCGTAGCCGTCGGGAAGAATGCAGCAGGAGCGAACACCGTCATGTACCGCGTTTCCAGCCGATCATTCCCTAATCGACAGGCAGTCGACAACAACGGAACGCTCGCAGTGCTACCTCGCCCGGGATTCGAGACCGACGTCAACAAGAATCCCTACATCGCCTACAACGCCCTGCGTCTAGTAGGTGAATGGGCCATCGCCACCAACGGTAGTCACACGGATCCGATCGTGGAAAAGGTCGGGCTTGGGATGCCGATCCGCGAAGCCATAATCCTATCGCTGCTCGCTCTCGATTACGAGAAAGACGACTTTGATACGCCACGGATCGCCGCGGCAGTGCCACGCCTTGGAGATGCCGGGTGGCTCGCCATCGTCCGGAAGAACGCATTGGTTGTGCGCGAGGTCACCTTGCAGGCAGGGCAGGCCCAGTACATCGCGACGTACGAAGCTGACGACGTACGCGACAACCAGGTGAGCGTCTTCGACGCAAGCACCGCCGCAGGCGCAGCAGAGTTCGTCGTTTCGGGCGGGTCGTTTGCGGATCTGGAAAAGCCCGTTACCAGTGCGGCTGCGCTGACCGATGGCCCAGGCTTCGCTCTGGGAACATTCATCGTCGAATCATAGGCTCGGATTGTCTAAGTGTAGCCGGGTTTTTAAAGCACCCGCACCAAGCGTGTGTTGGGAGGCGGAGGCTCGGTTTCCTGGGGAACCGGTTTGTCGCTGATCGTCCGAATGTTCGGTAAGAATGACATAGGATTGGTCTGAGCGATGTACCCCGCGTCGTGGAATACGTCGATTGGAGCGCCCTCGTCGAGGTGCTTCCGTATGCGCTCCGGCGTCATCCGCCCGCTTAGTACAATGCTGACGTTGCGTGCGCCTATCGCGTCAAGCCGGCGCCGTACCTCCATAAGGGTCTCTGTGTCCACGGAACGGCCGCCTGGTATGCGAGCGATACGAACACTGTTCAGGTGGTCCCGCATCGCCAGTGCTACCTCGACGGCCTGTTCGGCGGGGTCCTTCCGCGGGTCGACGTAGGCGATCCGCTGCACGTCAGAGGCCACCGCGCGATCGAACGCATACATGGCCTTTACTGGGTCGCCCATCAGCTGAACCAGCGCCCCGGACACCGTAGCGACCGGAGGGCTGTTCGCGAGGCGTGCCCCCAGCACCGTTGAACCGCTCAGACACCCGCCGACAACCGCTGCGTAGTCCATCACCGGTGCCACTGAAGGGTGCACGTTGTGCGCCCCCACGTTCACCACGGGAATCTTCCCCGCTTCTACTGCCAGCTCATGTGCCGCAGTAGCCCAGCCCGAGTGGTGCGCCAAGATCCCGCAGATTGCCGTCTCGTATAGGCCGAAGCTGGAGTACGGGGCTCTTACCTGCAAGCAGACTTCACCGCTTGCAATCTGCTGCCCTTCTTCCACCGCCCAGATTTCGCGATTCCCCTCAGACGTGACCTTACTCAGGACTGCCCGGACTTCCATCGAGCCGCATAACGTCCCGGCGCTGGTAGCGGAAAACTCCATCACCACCGTCGGGTTGATGCCCTCGTTGCGGAGGACTCGCTGTGTCCTGTGGAGGTATACGTCGGCTGTATCGCCGGTGATAACCGACGGTCGAACTTCGAATGCGGGGTTACGTTGTGTCATCTGTTGGCCCGTACAAAGGGTGTCATGCCTCGCCCATTATCTATGTTACGTTTGCCGTTGGCACGCTGGTTCATTCCCGTAACCCGGCGGGCGGGTCGACTTCTGGGATACCGCCTAGCCTTAATCTCGCCAGGCCCTTCAGATCTTCCATCACCGTCTGCGCAATCTTCACCCGTGTGTCAGGATCCTCTTCCCAGGAAACCGGAACCTCGAGCATACGAAAACCGCGCTTCTCTCCGATGATGAGGAGCTCAGTATCGAAGAACCAGTGGTTGTTCACGATTGCGGGAACAATCACGTGCGCCGCGCTGCGACTGAGCGCTTTGAAGCCGCACTGCGCATCTCGGAATCGCGTTTGCATCATCCCTCGGATGATCATGTTGTACGCACGCGAGATCACCTCACGCTTCGGCGACCGCGTTATGCGCGCACCCTTTGCCAGCCTGCTCCCGAACGCCACGTGATAGCCATCGTCGACGATTCCATTCACCATCGCGGGGAACGCATCCAGACCTGTCGAGAGGTCTACGTCCATGTAGCTCACCACGTCCGCGTCACTTTCTAGCCAAGCCTTTCGCAACGCTCGTCCCCGCCCTCGAACGTCGAGATGCACGTACGCCACCTGCTTGGGATGTGCCTTCGCCTCAGCCATGGCCACATGCAGGGTCCCATCGCTCGACCCGTTGTCGGCGACCACGATTCTGCACTTGTGCAGGGGTAGCGACTCATTGAGAAATTCGCGCAATTGCGCGATACAACCGGGGAGTGAGTGCTCCTCATTCAGTACCGGTATCACCACGTCAACGGATGCCACGTCTACGCCCCCTCAGCGACCAAGGCCTGATGAACAGCGAACGGATCGGCTGCGACGACTGCCTCCGCAAACATTTCCATCCCGCCTATATCACTGGTTCTTGTTTCAAGATTACCTCTATCTACTATCCTCACCACCACCGGGAACCCGTCCCAGGATTCCTCCGTCTCATCGACAGGTGGAAGCAACATCCCCACATTGAAGGACCGCACACCCAAGGAATCGCGGTAGACGCGAAGCGTATCGAAAACCGCAGCCCCCAACGCTTCGTCGGCTGTGTCAGCAATCAAGATGCACTCCTTCTCCTTCACCGGGGTCAAACTCGCAAGAACGCTCACGCCTCCCACATCATGAGCGAGCCCTAACGAAGCGTGGATCCTCACCAGGTCATTGAAGTACGAAACGCCGTTCGCGTTCTGGTAGCGTATCGCGTCCGTTCGCAAACGCTCAATCTTCGCGTAGTGACGGCCACGAGTGAGCGAAACCTGAGTGTGCCCATGGACGATGGAGCCGCCCGCTCGCCAGAGGCAATTCCACATGATGTAGGGGTACTTGGCTGCAGCGTCATCTTCATGTGCCGCGTGTAGCCAATCGTGCGCGAGCGTTAGGTGTGCAACGACGGATTCACGCGTGAACGCCAGCGGATCAGGCTCTGAGAAAACGATGATGCTGTGCAACGCGTCATACTTTGCGATGTTCGCTGCCGTTACCCCATGATCATTGGAGAGCCTGCCGAACGTGTCTTCGGGCGTCGCTTCAGTAGGGCGCGCCCAAGGATCGTCTCCTAGGCCGAGCTCCGATTCATTCTCCACCTGCAGCACCGCTCGCACAGGTCGGCGGGCTCGGAGCTCGTTGAACAGTGTGCCCTCGCCCGTAACCAGATTGGAAACACGAACGATACGTTGCTTCTCGACAGCCGCTAGCTTACCGAAGGTACTCTCGATCCAAGGAACCATTGCACTAGGTGCGCGGAGACGCCCTTCCGCCGCGGACACCTCATATACCCGCTCGAAACGTGCGCGATCAGCATCCTCTAACGCGCCAACTAAATCGGGCAGTTGAGTGATGGTATTGGAGGGGTGCTGAGTAGCCAATGGCTATCGCGGTTACTTGCCCTGAGGCAGAGTTCGTTCGAGCGAGAGCTTGTCCATCTGCAGTTGGACCGGAATCGGGTAATTGCCGGTGAAACAGGCATCGCAGAACTGGGAGCCGGTGCGGTCGTTACTGACCGCTTCGTGCAAGCTTTCCATGCTCAGGTAGCCCAGCGTATCCGCATCGATAATCTCACGGATTTCCTCCACAGTCCGGCCGGACGCGATGAACTCGTCCTTCGTTGCCATGTCCACGCCGAAGTGACAGGGGTTCTTGATCGGCGGCGCGCAAACTCGGATATGCACTTCCACCGCTCCGGCCCGCTTGAGCAGTCGAACGATATGTGGTGTCGTCGTACCACGAACGATGCTGTCGTCGACCACCACCACCCGCTTGCCCGCCAGCACTTCGGGTAGCGGGTTGAACTTGTTCCGAACGCCTAGATCGCGAAACCGTTGGTCCGGTTCGATGAACGTCCTGCCCACGTACCGATTCTTTACGAGTCCCAGTTCGAACGGGATACCTGACTCCTTCGCGTACCCGATCGCCGCCGAGTTTGCTGATTCAGGAATCGAGATCACCACGTCAGCTTCCACCGGGTGCTCGATCGCCAAGGCCGCCCCCATGCGCGTGCGAGACATGTGGGTTAGCTGTCCGTCCAACGTCGAATCAGGGCGGGCGAAGTAAATGTGCTCGAAAACGCAGTGAGCGACGCGTTCGTCAGGGAGCGGATTGGGGATACTGAGTATCCCGTCGCGGTCAATGACCACCGTCTCGCCCGGCTCAATCTCGCGTACGAATTGCGCGCCGATGTGATCCAGTGCTGCGCTTTCTGACGCGATTATCCAACCGCCGTTCGCATATCGCCCCAGGCACAGCGGTCGCACTCCATGTGGATCCCGGATACCGATCGTCGTGTCCTTCGTTGCCACCACCAACGAATACGCACCCTTGATGGACTTCATCAGATAGGCCACGCGCTCGCCCCATGTCTCACCGGGAGCCCACGCTAACAGGTGCGTAATCACTTCGCTATCGGTACCAGTGGTGGTCGTAATCCCCCACTCAAGGAGCCGCTCGCGCATCTCTTCCGCATTGACGATGTTGCCGTTGTGCGCTAACGCTATCTCGCCGGTCGGTCCCTTCGCCACGATTGGCTGTGCGTTCAGCGCGCCGGAAGACCCTGTCGTTGAGTAGCGGGTGTGACCGACGGCGATATGCCCCGGCAAACGCTCAAGATCTTCCTGCCTGAACGCATTCGAAACTAAACCGACATTCGTGAAATTGCGAAGTACTCGACCATCCGCAGCCGCGATGCCAGCGCTCTCTTGCCCGCGGTGTTGCAGTGCGAATAAGCCGTAGAACGCCACCTGTGCGGCATCACTTTCAGTGGCTTGTGGGAGATGTACTCCAATCACACCGCACGCATCGTGCGGTTCGTCGGACTCGGTAGGAGTAAATCGTGGAGAGTCGTCCAAGGTATCTCCCCGCACGCTAGTAGCGGCTGCCGGTGATCGCTGCAGAACACTACCATTGTACCGCGCCGACCGCCAAGCCATGTGACGGGCCTTGCGGAGTCATATTCGTGTTCATGTCCTCGTCACGCTGTTCGAGTCAATCGGCAATCGCGCGTAACGCAATGAAAAACTCGCGGTTGCCCTCCTCGCCTCGCAGCCCCGACCTCCGCACCCCTAGCAGCCTCACGCCGGAATGCTCCGCAGCCCACAAGCAGACCTTTCCGACGACGTCCGCATGGACCACCGGGTCGTTTACCACTCCCTTGCGGCCCACTTGGTCCTTCCTCGCCTCGAATTGCGGCTTGACCAGCGCTATCACCAACCCGCCCGGCTTCACGTGCGCAAACGTTGCCGGCAGCACCAAAATCAGCGAGATGAAGGACACATCCAGCACGGCGATATCTACCAACTCGGGCAGCGGGTAGGGCGCGCGTGCATTGGTACGCTCAAATAACGTTACCCGTGGATCGTTGCGCAAGCGCTCAGCCAACTGCCCGCGGCCGACATCCACGGCATAGGTCCTCGCCGCTCCGTTCTGCAGCAAGCAGTCCGTGAATCCACCCGTCGACGCTCCCACGTCGAGTCCGACCATGCCTTCGACATCGACCCCGAACGCCTCCAACGCGCCTGCCATCTTCTCCCCACCGCGTCCCACGAAACGCGGCCGCTGGCGTACAGATAGCACCGTGTCCCCAGGCAACGGCTGCCCCGCATTCTCGATGCGACGTGACGCGGACGACACCTCACCCGCGAGGATTAGCGCCCGTGCATGCGCCTCGCTGGTGGCCAATCCTTGATTGAGCAGTAATTGCGCTGCTTTTACTCGCTTGGGCTTATTGTTCGGCGGTGACAAAACACCTCATCCTAGACTCAAATATACGTAACTCCGCCGTGTCATTCGCCAGGCGATTCCACCGGCGGGAATCGTTTGATACTGAGGCGCGCTCGTTTGACACCCTGCTCGTGGGGTCAGTATAATTCGCGCCTGGGCAACCGCCCAAACGAGGGAATGAGGCCTGTGTCGAAACGAACGTGGCAACCCAAAAAACGCCGTCGACAACGTCGGCACGGATTCATGCACCGCATGGCATCGCCAGGCGGGCGGAGAGTGATTGCCTCCCGGCGGCTCAAGGGAAGGCATCAGCTGGCCGCATAGCTTCCAGCCTGACCGATAAGCGGCGACGCCGTCAGTCTTTACAGCAAGACCAGCGACTCCGTCGTAAAAGCGAATTCCTTGCCCTCCGCCAGCGCGGCAGATCTCGAGCCCATCCACTACTGGTGTTGCGCGCGGTTCCTAATGCTCTCCACAACACCCGCTTCGGGTTTGTGGTGAGCAAGCGAGTATCCGCGAAAGCAGTCGATCGTAATCGAGTGAGACGCCGCCTGCGAGACATTGTTAGGCGGGCACCGATTCGAGAAGGGTGGGATCAATTGCTGATTGCTCGAAGACCGATTATTGACGCGGATTTTCAAACCATCCGCGGCGTGGTGTTGAATCTCGAGAGGCGATTGGACCTACTGGAAAAGCGGGGAGACGGCCTCAAAGATGAGGCCGCAGAGGGGAAGAGCCGGAAGTGATGCGGGGCATAGCGCTTCGGTTGATCCGGTTTTACCAGCACTCAATGTCACCCTATTGGCCAGGCTCCTGCCGGTACTCGCCCACTTGTTCGCACTACGCGGACGAAGCGATAACGACCCACGGGCTCCTCAAGGGCGGCTGGTTGACAGCCAAACGGCTAGGTCGCTGCCAACCGTGGGGTGGTGAAGGATATGACCCGGTTCCCGGAACCGGCAATCATGTTCACGGATTAGACGATCATCCAGCGTCAGCCCGATAAGTTCGGGGGCGCTGTTCCCGTGTCTGTGGAGACGGGACAAGGACCTATTAGTGTGAAACGCTCTGGCTCAGGTTTTAGCCGTCGGCTAAACATGGTTGTGCTCCTGTCGCTCGTAGCAGTCGTCGTACTGGCTGGCTGTGCGGGTCGGCGGGGTGTCGGCGCCTCCGAGAGTTGGTCAGGCGTCGTCGCGCAGCCTGAAACCGACTCCGTTTTCGTCGGCACACGCGACGGTCGTGTACTCGAGATTCTCCTTGTCCCCACTAGCCGTGGCGGCATCCAGCCGCGTGTTGGCCAGGTCTTTGATGCCCAGGAGCGTGAAGAGGGTGGAGACAAGTCACGCGTCGGCGTTGCCTTTTACGGCACTCCCACCCTTGCCGATGGACGCCTCTACGTAGGTAGCTACCAAGGCTTCGTCTACTCACTGAACGCCTCCGGTGACGCGAATGCTCTCGGCGACGTCGGTTCGTTTGAGATTGAAGGCAACAAGCTTGCCAAAGGCATCTCCGGCGATATCGTCTACGCAGAGGGTGCCCTTGTCGTTGCGGCGGCAGAGGACACTCAGCGCGGGCGGATGTACGTCCTTGAGGCCAGTGAACTCGACGCAAACGCTCGTCAGGACCGCATTGAGCGATGTCGCTACCCCTCGGGCACCACCGGCGGAGTAGGCCGCGTGTGGTCCTCGCCGATTGTCGTCGACGGTGTCGCCTACTTCGGAGACCTTGATCATTTCGTCCACGCTGTTTCTATCGAAAACTGTGAATCGGTATGGAGCGCCCCAGTTGAGTTGGGCGGAGGGATTGTCGCCGCACCGGTCGCCATTGATGGCTCGCTCTACGTTGGCTCATTTGATGGAATCATGTACGCCATCGACATGGCCACCGGTACCCAGCATGAAGCCTTCGAGGCTGAAAGCTGGTTCTGGGCCACCCCTGCCACCGACGGCAACCGTCTATACGCCCCGAACCTTGACGGCGTCCTCTACGCCTACGACGCCGCCGCTGGTGCCTTGGTGTGGGAGTACGACCAAGAAGGCTCGCGCGCCGAGATGCTCGCCATGCCTGCCGTTGTCGATGGCAACATATTGATTGGGTCGGATGGCGGTGACGTAACGCTTCTGGACGCCGACGGTTCCAGGATTGCCGACTTCGCGCTAGCCGACGACAAGGTGCGTGCGCCGCTCACGGTCAACGGCAACACCGTCTTCGTACGATCGCTTGAAGAGGTCATCACCGCATTCGTGGTGGCTGACGGCACTATTGAGAAGGACTGGGACTTCAAGGTCGAAGGGTTCTAGGCGAGGGGAAACCGAGAAGAAATGTTCGATTTCGTCATCCTCGTCTGGAACGAGGTGATCACCAAACCGATGACCAACACCTTGCTGATGTTGTACGTCTTCCTAGGCAGCAACCTCGGCCTGGCCATCATCGCATTCACCATCCTGGTTCGTGGTGCCACGTACAAGCTCGTCGTTCGTCAGGTCCGGCAGACCCGCAAGATGCAAGACCTCGGCCCCCGCATGCGCACCATCAACGAGCGGCACAAGAACGACCCGAAGCTTCGCCAGCAAGAGATCATGAAGGCCTACAAGGAAATGGGCCTCAACCCCATCGGCTGTCTTGGTCCGATGGTTGTCCAGATGCCAATCTTCATCGGGTTGTTCTGGGCTATCAACTTTGTGGTGCCGTTCACCCCGGAGAATCTGGCTGGACTCGCCAGCAAGCTGTACTCTTGGCTTCCCGTCCTTGACACCGTCGTGCCGGTTAACCGTAGCTTCCTGGGAATGGATCTCGCCGTCCAGGCGACGCAGTCCCGGAATATTCTCGCGTTCTTTTTGGTCGGGCTCTCTGGCCTCACCATGTACGTCCAACAGAAGATGACCCAGTCACCTTCGATGGACCCGAAGCAAGCGGCCCAACAGAAAACAATGCTTCTCATGTTCCCGGTATTCTTCGGGTTCCTGAGTCTTATATTCCCGGTCGGATTGGTCCTCTACTGGGTGACCTCCAACTCCATCGGGATCGTGATGCAATACTTCATTACTGGTATGGGTGGTTTCAAAAAACCGGTGCCTGCTGTTGCGCAACAGGCCTCTGGTTCGAGACTGGGTCCCACGCTCACCGAAGCCCTGCCGGACAAGGAGCTTGGCGCTGATGGAAAAACAACCTCTGGAACGAACGGGGAAGACGGTCGACGAAGCGATCGAACTAGCGATACTCGAGCTCGGCGTAGGCCGCGACGAGGTCGAGGTAGACGTCGTTAGCCAAGGCCGAGGCGGCATACTGGGCATCGGGTCTGAACCCGCCAAGGTTCGCGTATCGTTGATCACTGGCTCTTCCGCAGGAGCAAGCGCCGCATTGGGCATCGTCAATGACCTGCTGGGCGCTATGGATGTCGACGCTACCCCTACGATCAGGAACTCAGGCTCAGGCCCTGATAACCCTACCGTCATTGATATTCAAGGCGAGGACGCGGGCCTGATCATCGGCCGTCGTGGCGAAACGCTGCGCGCGCTTCAGTACATCGCGAATATCATCCTCGGTCGTCGTGAAGACGACGCCGGCCCGATCATCGTGGACGTCGAGCAGTACCGCGATCGCCGCCAGCAACAGATCAGCGTGCTTGCCGACCGTATGGCGGAGCGCGCCATCAGTTCAGAACGTCCCGTGACTCTCGATGTCATGTCCGCCGCCGACCGTCGCCTTGTTCACGTGGCCCTCGCAGAGGACAAAGGCGTAACCACGGAAAGCTCAGGTGAAGGCATGCAGCGGCGAGTGACCATCATCCCCACCGGAGAGCGCTCAGCGCGCCCGTCCCAGGGGGGCGGCGGCACCCAGGGTCCACGCCGTAGTAGCGATAGCGGTGACAGCGGGGGCACTCGGGGCAGTAACCCCAACGCCGGGAATCGCAGGAGCGGTAGCCCCAGCGAATACCGCCCCAACTATCGCGACGACCGCGACTAGTCGGGGTACCGCATGGTCACGGACCCACCAGACGTATACCGCAAGCCTGCCCATGTAGTCGATCGTGGTCGACTACGACTTATGCTTGGCGCGCCCTTCGCCCTGCTGCTAGGCGCATCCCTCGTCTCTTGGCCGTGGCGCTCCCTTGGGTTACCCGGCAGCATCGGCACCCTTACTCCCCCGGCCGTCCTACTGCTCATCGCTGTCGTTATCGGAGGCGCCTATGGAGTACGCCGAGGTCTTCCCGTTGGGCTCATCACCTGGTTGCCCGCGGGTCAGGGGGCCGTATTCCTCCTCACCACAGGTTTCGCTGGCGAGTCCGCAGGTAGCATCACCCTCGCCATCGCCCTCACCGGCGCATACGTCGTCGTGTTCATTATGGCCCTGATCGTTTCCGTCATGGTGTCGGGTGCCGGCACCGGTTGGGGCATCGCGTTCATGTCCTTCTTCGCCCTCACCCAGGCCACCCGCTTCCCTGTCTTCGGCGCCGAAGCGGACACCGCCATAGACAACGCCGGGCTGCTCACACTCGCCGCGCTAGCACGTGCCGTGGTTGAAGTTGGGATCCTCACTTGGTTGGCTCGGCGACTCGTCGAAGCCGCTGAGGACCAGTCAACCGGAGTCGTCTTCAGCATTCTCGCGCTCACCTTCGCTCATGGCATCCTTGCTGGCTGGGAAGAACCCATGATCCGTGGCGCCCTCACGCTCACGAACTACGGAGCGCAAGCGGGGTGGTGGTTCGCCGCCACAGGTCTCCAGCTCGCCGCCGCCTTCGTGTTCATCAGAATCAGGCGTTCCTGGTTCCAAGAGCCTACCTGGGCCGAGCCCGTGCCCGAGGCGGAAGCCAAGCCTATCGATCCGAAAGGCTTCCAAGCCACCATCGTCGACCTTCCACCTGAACCCGCTCCTCGCCGCTCACGTCCGCGCCGGCCACGTCGTCGCTAGCTTGCCCCGCCTGACTCCCTCCGCTACCATCGCTCTCAAGGCAAAGACGGAGACGAGTACACAGCGACGCCGTGAACAGCGAGCCGGAGTTGGTGGAAGCCGGTACGCAGCCCCTGTCGAAGATCCCTCCTGAGCCGTCAACCGAACCCTCGCGAACCGCCTCTTTTGGGCCCACCGAGTTAGTAGGCCTGACCGGGCCCCCGCCCGTTATCCTGGCCCTGAGTGCCCCGGCGTGCCGGGGAACGGTGGTGGTACCGCGGGCCTTTTCGCCCGTCCGCCTTTTGTGAGCGGACGGGCTTTTTTTATCCGTCGATTGAGAGCCAGGGGTAAGCATTAGAGAGTTGCCAGAGAGTTCTAAGAGGTAAAGATGACCGACCAGCAGCAGCGATTTGAACCGGTTTCAAGCAGGGTCAACTTCCCTGAGCTTGAAGAGCGGGTTCTGGAACAATGGCGGACTGAGGACACTTTCCACAAAGTCGACGAAGTGCGCGCTGACGCACCGCTCTTCGTTTTCTACGAAGGACCTCCTACTGCCAACGGTAGTCCCGGTATCCACCACGTGCTCTCACGTGCCTTCAAGGATGTCCTCCTTCGCTACAAGACCATGCAAGGCTACCGGCCGCTGCGGCGAGGTGGATGGGATACCCACGGTCTGCCAGTGGAACTTGAGCTTGAGAAAGAACTCGGCTTGTCCACCAAAGCCGAGATCGAGACCTTTGGGATTGAGGAATTCAATCGCCGCTGTCGCGAAAGCGTCTTCCGGTACGTCCAAGAATGGCAAGCGATGACCGACCGGGCCGGCGTCTGGCTCGACATGGAGAACGCCTACGTCACCTACCACAAGAGCTACGTCGAGACTGCCTGGTGGGTGTTCAAACGCCTCTGGGATGACAACCACATTTACCTAGGCGACAAAGTAACGCCTCACTGTCCTCGTTGCGTCACCAGCCTCAGTTCCCACGAGGTCGCCCTTGGCTACAAGGACGACACGCCAGACCCCTCCGTATTCGTGCGTTTTCCCATCAACGAGCAGCTGACCATTGACCACGGTGCGTCAGCCGCTGTCCTCGAACGCTTGGGCTTCGTCAATGGTTCGTGGGCGGGTACGCGCCCATCGTTCATGGCGTGGACGACCACCCCTTGGACCCTTACCGCCAACATGGCCCTCGCGGTCGGCCCCTCGGTGCGATACGCACTCATGCAATCTGGCGAATCTGGCGAACGCGTACTGCTCGCCGAGATACTCGCTGAGCGTGTGCTCGGCGAGGGCTGGACCGCCGATGACACCTTCGACGGCGCAGAGCTGCTTGGTATCGGCTACGAGCCCCCCTATAGGGGCGAGGAGCTAGCCACCCACGCCCACAGGGTGCTGGCTGCCAGCTATGTCACCACCGACGACGGGACAGGCATCGTCCACACCGCACCTGCTTACGGTGCCGAGGACGCCGAGCTCGGCAAGTACCACGACTTCCCCACGGTGCATACCGTGGACCTCCGTGGAGTGCTCCAAGGTGACTTTCCCGGCGCGGGCAAGTTCGTGAAAGAGGCGGACAAGGACATCATCGCCGATCTCAAGCAACGTGGACTCCTCTTCAAAGATGGCGTCATTAAACACACATACCCTTTCTGCTGGAGATGCAATACCCCGTTGCTCTACTATGCCAAGGCCTCTTGGTACATCCAAACCACCGCGGTCAAGGACGAGATGGTCGCCGGCAACCAAAGCATCAATTGGTACCCCGACCACATCAAAGAAGGCCGCTTCGGCGAATGGCTTCGTAACAACGTCGATTGGGCTGTTTCCCGCGAGCGCTACTGGGGGACCCCCATCCCCATCTGGCGCTGCGACGACTGCGATTCCGCACGTTGTGTGGGAGGCAGCGCCGAACTTGCCGAGCTGGCTACCCTTGAAACCAAGCACCTCGTCGCGGACCTTGACCTCCACCGACCCTTCGTCGACCGCGTCGAGCTGACGTGTGCCGACTGCGGCGGCGTTATGCATCGCGTTCCTGAAGTCGCCGACGCTTGGTTCGACTCGGGCGCCATGCCCTTCGCCCAGTGGGCCTACCCCGTCACCGTCAACGGGAGCAATGGGAAGACCATCACCCTCAACACCGCTGATGAACTCATCACGAGTGACCTCTTTCCCGCCCAGTACATCACCGAGGCTGTGGACCAGACTCGTGGCTGGTTCTACAGCCTGCTTGCGCTTTCCACCCTTATCGCCAAACAGCCCTCCTACGAGAACGTCATCGTCCTCGGTCTCATCCTCGACGGCAAGGGCGAAAAGATGTCCAAATCCAAGGGCAACGTCGTTAACCCATGGGAGGTCATGAACGAGCAAGGCGCCGACGCACTGCGTTGGTACCTTTTCACCTCTGCTCCCTCCTCCCTGCCACGGAGATTCTCTGCCGAGCTTGTCGGTGAGAGCCTCCGCCGCTTCATGCTCACCCTCTGGAACACCTATAGTTTCTTCGTCACCTACGCCAACATCGACGGCTTCGACCCCGAAGCCCACGTTGGGTACTGGTCGTACGACATCGGTGGTCCCGCGCTCTCCAGCGCCCCGCCCAGTGAACTCGACCGCTGGATCGTCTCCGAGCTCAACGACCTCGTTGCCAACGTAACCGCGGACTTCGACAGCTACAGCCCCACTGAGGCTGGCCGCCGTGTCCAAGAGTTCGTGGACCAACTCTCTAACTGGTACGTCCGCCGGGGCCGCCGTCGCTACTGGCGCCCGCTTGAGGGCGAGCGTGGCGGTGGAGAGGATGGCCAGGCCGGTGACGAGGACAAGACGTGGGCGTACGTCACTCTCTACTCCTGTCTGCTCACCCTTAGCAAACTCATGGCACCCATGACCCCGTTCCTGGCTGACGCCATGTATCGCAACCTCTCCCCGTCGAACTCGCTTGATAGCGTGCATCTGGTTGACTTCCCCAAGGCCGACCCCTCGCTAATCGACGATGACCTCGATCGTGCGATCCGCCTCGCCATGCGTGTCGCGAGCCTCGGCCGTGCTGCTCGCAGCAAAGGCAAACTCAAGGTCCGCCAGCCACTCGCCCGGGTCATCGTCCGGGCACGCCCGGAGGACGCGCGATACCTCCCCATCATCGCCGACCAGGTGTTGGAGGAGCTCAACGTCAAAGCCCTCGAAGTCGCAACGGACGACGTCCTGGCCGGCTTCAGATTGCGCCCCAATCTGCCAATCCTTGGCCCGAAATATGGCAAACAGGTCGGCGCCATCCGGGCAGCCCTCGAGGTAGCCGACGCCGCTTCCATCGCCGCCCAACTACGCGGCGGAGGCACGGTCACTGTCGGTGGATTCACGCTCGATGAGAGTGAAGTGCTCGTGGACGTTGAGGAGCGTGAGGGATTCGCCGTGTCCATCGACAGCTCTGGCGGCCTCATGGTTGGCCTCGACACCGACCTCACCTCCGAACTCGAAACCGAAGGCATGGCACGCGAGATAGTCCACCGCATTCAGAACGCTCGGAAGGCGGCAGGACTGGAGATTGAGGACCGCATCACCGCTTACGTCGATGGCGCATCCGCCGCCGTCGCAAACGCCCTCGCAACCCACGATGGCTATGTCCGCCAGGAAACGCTTAGCGACTTCGTACGTCGCGAGCCCGTGCCAACGGACGCCTACTCTGAGGAGCAGGACATCGAGGGCGTCAAATTTACCTTTGGCGTGGTGAAATCAACTTCAACTGGAGAGGGGAACTGATCATGACTGTCCTGATAACCGGCGGCATGGGTTTCATCGGACTGCACACCGTAGAGGCTTTCCTCAATGCGGGCGACACCGTCGTCGCCACCTACCGTGAGACGTGGCGCGTGCCCAGCTTCTTGGAAGCCCGCGTGGGCGATGGCCTGACGTTCGAGCAAGCCGACATCGGCGAGCCTGGGGCGCTGCTGGCCCTCGCTAACAAGCACAACGTCGACGGCATTGTACACATGGCGATCCATGGCCAGGCCCAACCGGATGCCGGCAGCGACCTGCGTATCAACATGGACAAGCTCTCGCTCTTGCTGGACGCATCGCGGGATGCTGGCGTACGCCGCGTAAGCCTCGCCAGTTCCAGTGCCCCCTACTTTGGCGTGCCCGAAGGCCCGTTCCGCGAGGCTCAGCCGCTCCCCATCGACTCGGTCATCTCCCCCGAGGCGTTCAAGAAAGCCTGGGAAATACTCACCCTGAATTATGCCAGGCAATCCGGCATCGACCTGGTCAACATGCGGCTCAGCGGCGTCTACGGTCCCATGTACGCATCCATGCGCAACCTTCCCTGCCGGCTGGTCCACGCCGCTGTGCATGGCACGGAGCCTGATTTCTCCCCCGCGTTCGGGGGCATACCCTTTGCCGATGACGCCCAGGACCTCACCTACGTCAAGGACATCGCGCGAGGCATCGTCGTCGTCCACCAGGCCCCAACCCTAGATCACCAGACGTACAACATTGGCGCGGGTAGGGCGACTTCCAACGCCGAGATTCTCGATTCGGTCACGGCGGCTGATCCCTCGTTTACAGTCCCGCTCCAGGCTGGCCGCAGCCCGCGCTACAAGCCCAACGCTTACGGTGACATCACTCGCATGGAGCAGCTAGGCTACGCTCCGCAGTACACCTGCGAGACTGCCATTGCCGACTACATCGCCTGGCTCAAAGCGGGCAATCCGCAGTAGCGGGCGCCCCAACAGCCGAGCGTTACGCGGATTCCGGCTCAGGCTCGGCTAGCGATACGCGAGGCAGCCATTCGAGCCAGGACGGTAGGTACCAGTTCCAGTCGCCGAGCAACTTCATCGTGGCTGGTAGCAATATCGACCTGATTATCGTCGCGTCAATCAGCACGGACACACCAAGCCCCACGCCGAACTGCTGAAGTCCCACCTCTCGTGCCAGTGCAAAGGCCGAGAACACCCCCACCATGATCGCCGCCGCACTCGTGATCTGCCCTGCCGTCAACCGTATGCCCATGGACACCGACTCGTCGTTCTTGCCGGTCTGGTCGTACGACTCCTTCACCCGGTTCAGCAGCAGCATGTGGTAGTCCATCGATAACCCGAACAGGATCGCGAACAGGAACAGTGGTAGCCAAGCCAGAATCACCCCGGACGACTCCGAATCCAGCACGCTGATCCCCCAGCCCCACTGGAACACCATCACCAGCACACCGTAGGCTGCCATCACCGATAGCATGTTCAGGATGATTGACTTGATCGGGATCACTATCGAACGAAACATCACCAGTAGCAGCAGGAATGCGCATCCGAGTACGAAGGCGAACACGATCGGGGCCTTGCCGTAGATGAATTCCCTGAAGTCCATGTTTGTCGCCGCGAAACCGCCCACCAGCGCGCGTGAACTCGCGGTGCCGTCCGTTGGACCAAAGACTGCGGGCAATACATCATGGCGCAGCGCCTTGATGCCGATCTCGGCAACTTCCGTGTCGCCGCTCATCCGCACACGGAGCAAAAGCGTATCGGCGGCCGGGTTCGGCGTTGGCTTGAATGGACCGAAGTAGCGCTCGGGTTCAGCTTCCAAGCGTCCGATTAGATTAGCGATCGCATCCTGCATGGCGGGCGTCGTGATGTCGGGGGCCGTGATCAACACCAGCGCGGGATCTGTGAACCCTGCCGTGAAGTGCGTCTCCAGCAGCACTAGCCCGGTCTTTGTACTCACTGCGTTGTGTAGCGCTTTCGACCCCGTTGGAAAACCGATGTTGAGCGCAAACGCGGGCACCGCCAGTGCCAGCAGACCGATTAACGTCACGCTCGCGAAGACCGTAGGTCTCGCCATTACTTTGTCGGTGACCGTGCCCCAGATTCCGTTGCCAACCACCCGCTCCAGGAATGGCACCCGCAGCCGGTTCACACCGTCGCCGATGATTGCCAGGAATGCGGGTAGAAACGTCAGCGAGCCGATGATTGTCACGAACACCACCAGCATGGCACCCAGCGCCAGCGAGACGAAGATTGGATGGGTCGTTAACATCAGACCCGCCAGCGATACCAACACTGTCACCCCAGCGAAGAACACAGCTCTGCCGGTGGTATTGTTGGCTGCCGTGATCGCCTCGTACTTATCTTTGCCCACCTCCCGTTCCTTGCGATAACGGCTCACGATGAACAGCGAGTAATCGATGCCAACCGCAAGGCCCAGCAGCAGAATCATCTCCGAGTATGTCTCGTTGAGCGCATACGACTGGCTGATCACTGCCGCCAAACCGTTGGCGATGGTGATTGCGCCAACCGCCAGAAGCAGCGGAATCGACGCTGCGATCAGAGCGCGGAATGCCAGCAACAGAATGATCAGCCCCAGGCTCAGCGACACGATCATAATCTGACCGAAATCCTCGTCGATGAGCTCACTGACCTCGCGGTTCGTCGTCAGGTTGCCCGCGATTGCGATCGAGTAGCCCGCATCGCTATTCGCATCGCGAGCATCCGCCACTGCTTCGAGGATCGCGTCGGCCCGGTGCTCGCCCAACGCCACCCGACGGTCGATCGCGACGTCCGTCCTTAGCACATGCCCATCGGCGGAGACGTGCCCCGGCGCCCCACTGTCGTAGACCGAGCTAACCGACTTGATCTGCGGCAGCGCCAATAGATCGTCAAATAATCGCTCTGCCACAGCCTGGTAGTCGGCATCCGTAACGCTCAGATTCGCATGGCTAATCAGCAGTTGCTCAATAGCCTCGTTGCCCCGAGGGAACTTTTCACGCAGGATCGTGAATGCCTCAGCCGACTCGCCGATATCCCCCTCGCCCTGCTGCAACTGCACCTCTAGCGAATGTGACGCGAAGACCGCCGCGGCAAGCACCAAGAACGTTACGCCGAGGACGGTCCAGCGATGATGAGCGCTCCAGCGAGCCACTCGTGCAGTGGCGGTTGTAGTCATGGGGTCTCTCCTGGCAAACTCACCTTGGTCGCCGTGGGCCGAAGGCCAGAAGCAGCGCGAGCCGTTGTGCCATGGGCGAATATCCTAGGCTAGGGAAGGGGGCACGGCTTGTACACCATAGTAGGTTGCGTCAGGGTAGCAATCCAACGAAGCTCCCCCTCCAGCCAGCGCCTCCGGTATGCTACCCTCAAGCGCGCGCCAGGCGCGGCTTGGATCTACTCACAACTGAGATTTGCGGAGGTGTGACGGTGACCGTTCTCATCACTGGTGGTATGGGTTTCATTGGGCTTCACACGGCGAAGGCGTTCGTCGATGCTGGAGAGGACGTGGTGATTACCTGGTACCAGACCTGGCGCGAGCCCGACTTCATCAAGGACGAGTTCAACAAGCGCGTCATCATTGAGAAGGGCGACGTCTCTCAGGGGAGCGTGATCCGCGACATCGCCAAGAAGCACAAGGTAGATGGCATCGTTCATCTGGCAGTCCCAGGCGTCGCGGCACTCAGCGCCGCTGAGGACTACCGTACCAACATGACGGGGCTCATCGACGCCCTCGAAGCAGCGCGTGAGGCCGAAGTCCGGCGCATCTCCGTCGCCAGTTCCATCGCCGTCTATCACAGCCTGGGCGACGGACCCTACAGCGAGACGGATCGCGTGCCTGTGGAATCCGCCAATCCCACCGAGACCTTCAAAAAGGCTTGGGAGATACTCGGGCTGCATTACGCCTCCCGCACAGGCATTGAGCTTATCAACATGCGCATCGGCGGCATCTGGGGCCCCCTTTACCATTCCGGCATGAACCTGCCCAGCCGTGTCACCCATGCCGCAGTGAAGGGCGTCGAGCCCGAGTATATCGGCGGTCGTGTCCCGTTCCGCGGCGACAACGCAGACATCTTCTACGTGAAGGACACCGCCAAGGCCATCCAGACCGTCCACATGGCCGACAACCTGGAGCACAACATCTACAACCTGGGCGCTGGCTACCAGATCACGAACGGCGACATCGAGTCCGCATTGAAGAAGGTCATCCCGGATGCCAACGTCGAGTTCCAGGACGGCGATGGCCCAGCCCACAAGAAGGACGGTTACATGAAGGCCGAGCGTCTGGGTGGGCTTGGATTCAAGCCCCAGTGGAGCGTTGACGACGCCATCGCCGACTACGCAGCCTGGCTCCAGGCGGGCAACGAGAAATAGCGGTCAACGGCTCTACGCTCTCTGCACGAGCTTAGAGTGACATGAAAAGATAGAGTAGGGGCGACCAGCCGGTCGCCCCTACGTGTGCTCGCGATTCAGATGCTCCGCTACCATGAACCCTTTACTGACGAGGACACTTCTTCGCCCCGTGGAACAACAAAGGACAAGACAATGACCACCAGTATTGGCATCGTCGGTTGCGGATCCATAGGGAAAGCGATCCTCAAGGCCGTCGACGCTGGCAAGATTAACGTCGACGTCGCGGGCGTCGCTGCCCGAAGCGAAGCGCCCGCGCGCGAGTTCCTCGACTCGCTCGAGCACTCCTGGCCTCTCATGAGCCAACGTGAGCTCATCGGCGCCGCTGACCTCATCATCGAGGCCGCTGGAGCCCACGTCGTCCCCGAGCTTGCCGCTGCCGCGTTTGATGCAGGCAAGGACCTTATGCTCATCAGCATCGGCGCCCTTGTGGCGCACCCGGAGATCATGGCCCGTGCCCGTGAGACAGGCTGTCGCCTTCTCATGCCCTCTGGCGCCATCATCGGGCTCGATGGCATCAAATCGGCATCCATAGGCGAGATCGACCACGTAACCATGGTCTCCCGGAAAGGCCCTGCCGCGCTGGACGGCGCGCCGCATGTCGTCAACAGCAACATCGATCTCTGGTCGCTGACCGAAGAAACCGAGATATTCTCGGGCTCCGCCACCGAAGCCTGCGTGGGCTTCCCCGCCAACCTCAACGTTTCAGCCGCCGTAAGCTTCGCGGGCATAGGTCCCGACCGTACCACCCTCAAGGTGGTCGCTGTGCCCGGCCTCCAGCGCAACTGTCATGACATCGAGGTTGAAGGCGAGTTCGGCCTCATGCGCCTCCACCTTGAGAACATCCCCAGCGAAAACCCTAAGACGGGAAAGCTCACCGCCATGTCCATCATCAGGACCGTCCAGCAAGCAGTCGATCCAGTCCACCTAGGTACGTAATCGTGAACAACGTCGAGCTAGTCGTCCAGATGTTCGAGCGTGCAGGCGTGCGTTGGGTGTTCGGTGTGCCCTCAGGCCCCGTCCTGCCCCTTATCGAAGCCTTGCGCCAGAGCGACACCGTCGACTTCGTTCTTACTGCTAGCGAGACATCCGCGGGCTTCATGGCCGAGGCCGCTGGCCGACTCACCGGGATCCCTGGCGTCTGCGTATCCACCGTCGGCCCTGGCGCGACCAACCTCGCCACGGGCGTCGGCGGCGCCTGGCTCGACCGTTCCCCAGTTATCGCCATCACGTGTAACTACGTGCGCTCCCAGTATGGCCGTCGCACGCAGATGCTCATCGACCACCAAGCGCTCTTTGCCCCCCTCACTAAAGCCTCCTACCTCATCGAAGAAGGCTATGTTGCTGAAACGCTTTCTCGCGCGCTGAGTGAAGCCGTCGCTGAGCCACCTGGTCCCATTCACCTCGACTTTCCCGAGGACGTGGGCATCGCTGAGGCCACGGAGTCGCCCCTCGACGCCCTCGTCCCCATTCCCGTCCCGCCACCGCCCGCTGACCTCAACGAGCGCGTGGCAGCCGCCCTGCGTACCGCCGAGCGTCCCCTTGTCGTCACCGGCCTCACCTTCACGCGCGCCAAGGCGCCCGAGGCTCTGCTCAGGTTCATCAACAATCAGCAGGTCCCCTTCGTCACCACGCTCCACGCCAAAGGGTTCCTGCCAGACTCGCATCCTGCGGGCCTTGGTGTTATGGGCCGCGCTCGGCGCACCGACGTCAAAAGCATGATCGACCAGGCTGATCTCGTGATCACCGTGGGGTTTGATCCCATCGAGATCGACTACGAGGACTGGCTTGGTGATACGCCGCTGGTGCATCTGAGCACCGAGCCCGTGCAACCCGGTACCCACGCGAACGTCGCCTACCAGGCGACCGGTGATATCGACTCCATCGTCGCGCAGTTGGGAAACCTGCCGTCTGTGGAGAACGCGTGGGATCGCGATTCATGGGCTGCCCACCGCCGAACGCTCCACGAGAACCTGCGGCCCCCGAGTGCCAAGCTCGCGACGCACCACGTCCTAGACGTGCTCCGCGCTGAGCTCGCTGATGATGCCGTACTCACCTATGACGTCGGCGCCCACACTCACCAGATAGCCACCCAGTGGCAGGCCGACCTGCCCCACACCACGGTTGCCACCAACGGCTGGTCGTCCATGGGCTATGGCCTGCCGTCAGCCTTCGTCGCCAAGCTCACGCGTCCTGACCGGCAGGTTGTAGGCGTCGTCGGAGACGGTTGTTTCCAGATGACGGCTGGCGAGCTCGCAACGGTGCGTCGTCTGGGCTTATGCGTGCCCATAATCGTGCTCAACGACGGTTGGCTTGGTCTCATGAAGGTCAAGCAGGAGAGACTTGGTAACCCAGAGTCAGCCTCCGTGCTCGGCGAACCCATGGAACCGCCTGCCCACTACTTCGGCGTGCCCGTGCGCGCCGTGCGTACCCGGGAAGAATTGGCGGACGCCATCAGGTGGGGCCTGTCCCTGGATGGACCCAGCGTTATCGAAACCTTCGTCGACGTGGAGGCCTACTCCAAGACCGTCTTCGACTAGAGACACCGGTCGTCACCGGCCGGATCCAGTGTCTACCGTGGCTTAGCAGAATCACAGTCGGCTAGCGATCTGCGTCCGCAGCCGCCTCCACGCTAGCCTGTGCCTTCCGCTCGCGCAGGTACTTCGGCGCAGACATCAGGAACGCCATCGGCGCCATCGCGAAGCTGATCACCACCAGCCCCCACATCGCCTCTCGGTAAGAGCCGTTGATATCGAACATGACCCCTAGGTAGATCGGCCCAACCACTCCCGCTGCAACCGCGCCGCCTTGCAGCAGACCGATCGTCGGCCCTAAGGATCGCAAGCCGAACATCATGCTCCCCAGTGTTCCGCGGATCGGGATCATGCTGCCGAACCCGATTCCGAACATCACTATGAACGGCATCGCTCCGATCACCGTGGTTGGATCAGCCAACTGCAGGTACAGAATCGAGAACCCCATCACCATCGCTATCACGGCAAGCACGAATCGATAGTCCGAGCGGTCCATCAGCATGCCACCGCCCATCCGTCCGGCCGCACTCACAAGGAACACCAATGTCACCGAGAATGCCGCTTCGGTCGCGGAAAAGCCGCGATCCAAAACCAAGTAGGGAATCTGATGTCCATGGATGGCCGAATTCACGATGAACAGTCCACCCATGTACGTCACCAGCAGCCAGAACTCCCGCGTATGCAGCACTTCGCGGACCGTTAGCCCAGAATCCGCCAACGTTCTCGACTGCATCGCGGCCGATTCTTCCTCGTCTTTTGGCACATCGCCGTCAGGATGGAGCCCATACTCCTCTGGCGTGTTGCGGATCAGCATGCTGAGCAGCGATACCCCCACCACGACCAACGCTCCGTACCCGATCAACACCGCACGCCACCCGAACGACTCCTCGAGCGAGGTGTTGATGAGCAGAAACGGCGATCCAAAGATCGGGCCCATCACCGCGAAACCCATCGCCATCCCACGCTTGCGACGGAACCACCGCGCAATCAGCACTGGCCAGGTCACCGCATGGCTTGCCCCCGACGCGCCCAGGGACACGATGAAGAAGAACAGAAAGAAAGTGAACAGACCATTGATCATGCCCAGCCCGATCAGTCCGAGGCCCGTCACGATGCCGCTCCACAGGATCATCGACCGCGCTGTGATGCGCATGAGCACGAAGCCTATGAACGGACTCGCGACCCCCGACTCAAGCTGCCGCATTCCGAATGCGACAGAAATTACCCACCTGGGCCAGCCGAAGTGACCCTCGATGGGCAGGAAAAGAACGCTGAAGCCCTGAAAGTAAGCCGCTGAGAGGAGCGTGTTAGTTGCAACGCTAGCTGCGACGATCGTCCACCCGTAGAAGAAGCGAGGCCGTCGGCGGCCAGAAATCGCTTCTGATGTCGCCCCGTCGGTAGGGTCGGTCAAGTAAGGCTCCGGTTACGCTTGGGGGCTTACGGCATGGTAAATCACCGCTCTCGCTAATGCGATGTTGCCAACTCGCCTCGTTGACAACAACACCTGCCCGCGCCTAGCCTCCGCTCACTTGTCAGGGGGTAATAAATGACCATTGACGACTTAACATCGCTGCTTGCGCAGAACCACGTCGTGAACTTCAGCACCTACAGGCGTGACGGCCGCCCGCAGATGAGCCTCGTTACTGTCGGTCGCATCGGCGAAGCGCTCGCCTTCACCACGCGCCAACGTAACGCCAAATACGCGAACCTCATGCGTGATCCGCGCTGCGCCATGATGGTTTTCAGCCCCGACCTGCGGACCTACGCTGTCCTCGACGGCGACGCTCAGGTCGTCAGCGCGCACAACACCGACCCCGAGACGTTGCGAGCCACATTGCGAGATGTCTATAGGGCAAGCGCTGGTAAAGAGCACCCCAACTGGGATGAGTACGACGCTGTCATGGCTGAGCAAAAGCGTGTCGCCGTGCTGCTCAACCCCACGCGTATGTACGCGCATGGCATCTAACGGCAGCTACTGTCGAGGAGTCCCCCGCTCACCCTTGCAGTACCGGCGCCAACGTTTCAGCCGCGAAATCCGTCATTCGCACCCATCTTGCTTAAGTAACTTCTTCGAGAGTGATTGCGAAGGAAAAAGTGACGGCTGAGCGCACTACTGTCATGTGCACCGTGTCTCCCACCTTGTACCCGTTGAGAAGCAGGCGTACCAACTCAGTGGTCGAATTCACCGGGAGATCGTCCACCATAACGATCACGTCGTCGACCTCGATCCCTGCGCGGTCTGCGGGGCCACCCGAAACCACGCCCAGGATCAGCACACCCTCGTCGACCGACAGCCTTCTCTCCGCCGCATCCACCGGGGTCACGTCGGCGATGGTGACGCCGATGCGGGGCCGAATGACCCGGCCATGTTCGATAAGTTGCTGGGAGACGGGGATCGCCGTCCCCATGCTGACCGCGAAGCCGATGCCCTCCGCCTCCTGATTATTACCGATGGAACCGCGGATGATCGCCGTGTTGATGCCTATCACCTCGCCCGCCAGATTCAGCAATGGCCCACCACTGTTCCCTGGGTTGATCACTGCGTCCGTCTGCAGCAGGTCATGTAGCGCCGGCGAATTCTGATCCACCACCAGCGTACGGCCCTTCGCGCTCACGATCCCCACCGTCACCGAACCCTCGTAGCCTAGGGGGCTACCAATCGCGATCACCCACTCGCCGATGCGCATGGCGTCTGTGTCGCCCAGCTTGGCAACGATCAGGTGCTCTACGTCTTCTGGATCGATCTTGAGAACCGCCAAGTCCGTCTCGGGATCCGTCCCGATGACCTCCGCATCCACCCGCTCACGGCTGGTCAACACCAATCTCACGCTCGTCGCATCTTCCACCACGTGATTGTTCGTTAGCAGGTAACCGTCCTCCCGGAAGAATACCCCAGAGCCCTGGGAGGTCGAATCCGTCGCTTGGCCGAAGCGGTTCCGCTCCGGGGTCGTCGCGATCACCTGCACCACCGCCGGCGCCAATCGCTCGACTACGCTCGCGATATCAGGGAACCCCGCTGGAACTAGTCGGGGCGCCGCCGATCCGTTCGCAGCAGTCGGAATCGGTTGCGCAGTCGCTACCGACGTCGCCGTCGGCGTGGGGCTGCCGCTGCTGCACGCTGCCTCTAGCAGGGAGATCAGAGCCAAAGAAACAAGGGAAAGTTTACGAATGTTCATCATCGAGTTCCGGAGTGGGAAATTCTGAGCGGTCGCATGAAGATTCTGGGGGAGGCTAGGCATACCTCTGTTGGATACGTACTCGCAGAGCGTTGGTTCACGATAACTACGGCGCTACACGCCGCTAGGACTTGTCGTCCGAAGCTGGCTACCTGCTCAGCGTCGCGATAGCTTCCTTCTGGATCACCGTTAGACGTTGGATGCCTGCCTCCGCTAGACCCAGTATCTGATCCATCGCCGTTCGAGAGAACGGATGCTCCTCGCCGGTGCCCTGCACCTCAACGAAATCACCCTGCTCCGTCATCACCACATTGAAATCGACGTTCGCCTTGAAGTCCTCGTCGTAGCACAGGTCCAGCAGGACCTCGTCGCCGACCAACCCCACGCTGGTCGCGGCCACAGACGTGTTCAGGGGCACGTGATGCAGAGCGCCCTTGCGAACCAAACCCAGCAATGCTTGGTACAGCGCCACGTACGCCCCGGTGATCGACGCCGTCCGCGTCCCGCCGTCCGCCTGCAGCACATCGCAGTCCAACGTGATCGTTCGTTCACCGACCTTGTCCAACTGCGCCACCGCACGGAGCGACCGGCCAATCAGCCGCTGTATTTCCATCGTCCGCCCGCCCTTCGCACTCCGTTCACGATTGATACGGGAGAGCGTGGAGCGAGGGAGCATCCCGTACTCCGCAGTGATCCAGCCCTTGCCCTGGCCTCGCATGAAGGCAGGCACCCGCTCTTCGATGCTGGCCGCGCAGATAACCCGCGTCTTGCCGACCTCCACGAGCACCGACCCTTCGGCGAACTCTTGGTAGTCCAGCGTGATAGTCGTGGGCCGGAGGTCGTCGAAAGCTCTGCCATCGAATCGCGTCGTCAAAGGAACCGTCCTGTAAGAATGGGGTGAGGTCAGTATACCAATAGCGCACTAGCATCCCTTCCCGCGCTACTCCTGGCCTATCGCCGCCGGAATCGCAGAGAACCAGCGCGCCCCGTCGGTCAACGCCAGCTTAGAAAGGAACGCGATCGAGGTCTGATAGAAAGGACGTTGAGGCATACACGTTTACGACGGCGCGCCCGGGTCTGCTTGAAAGTTATCATATTGAAACTTGAATAGCAGGTCTGCTTCGCGTCGCGTGATCGGATGTTTTCGTTGACAGTGCCAGGCGACGACTCGGATAATCTTTCGAGGGCCTGGTGAAGTGTGCCATGCACAGCGCCAGGTACCCGGAAGTGAGAGGTGTGCATCATGTCCGCAGTGGCTTTCCTTAACGGACAGTACATTCCGCTTGAGGATGCGAAGGTCGGCATCATGACGCATGCCCTTCACTACGGTACTGGCGCCTTCGAGGGCATCCGCGGCAACTGGAACGAAGACGATGGCAAGATGTACATGTTCAAGCTGCGTGAGCACTACGAACGCATGCTCCGCGGTTGCAAGATGCTCTGGATGGATCCCGGCTACACCGTCGACGAGCTCTGCCAGATCACCATCGAAGTCGTCGAGCGCAGCGGCTTCCAGCAGGACCTCTATATTAGGCCGATGGCCTTCAAGTCAGAGGAGAAGGTCGCGAACCTCAACCTCCGTTCCCTCGCGGACGGTTTCATGTGCCTTGCCGTTCCCTTTGGCAACTACATCGACTCTGATGGCGCCATCAGCTGCACCGTTGCCTCCTATAGGCGTATCGACGACACCATGATCCCGCCGCGTTTCAAGCTCAGCGGACTCTACCTCAACTCGATCCTCGCCAAGACGGACGCCATCTCTATGGGCTTCGACGAAGCCATTCTTCTGAACATGGACGGCCATGTCTGCGAAGGTACTGGCGAAAATATCTTCTTCGTGGACGGCGACACCATCGCCACACCGTCGCTTGAGAGCAACGTGCTCCCGGGCATCACCCGGGCAACTGTCATCGAGCTGGCTCGCGAAGAGCTCGGCATGAAGATCGAAGAGCGTCCCGTGGACCGCAGCGAGCTCTACACTGCCCAAGAGGTCTTCCTGACCGGTACCGCAGCCCACATCCAGGGTGTCGGTAGCGTCGACTACCGCAACGTCGGCGACGGTGGCATTGGACCGATAACCCGCAAGCTCCAGGATCTCTACTTCCCCATCGTTCGGGGACAGAACCCCAAGTACCTGCATCAACTCGCCGTTGCCGCACCCAAGATCACGGCCTCCTAGTAGCCACTCCATGCCGTCAGCGTTCCTCATCGACTACTTACTCTGGGTGTTCGTCAGCACTGCCGGCGTCATGCAGTTCGCCGCAGCACGAAGCGGGCTGTGGGGTGTCCTGTACGTGCGTCGTTGGCCCAGAGCCACCATGGCCGCTAGCGTCCTGGTCGTTCATGCAGCCGCGGTTTGGTTCTTCATCACCGGCGAGCGCAATCAACCGGATACCGGGTTGGGTCTCGATGCCAACGTTCAGTCGTTCTGGTTCGCTATGTCCGCGGCCGGTGCCGTCATCACCACACTGGTGGCAACCAGCATCATCAACCACTCGTGGGGTAGGAACCATGGATGGGATACCCAGTCGGGGCAAGCCCCTCCCATGAGCCTCACCTGGCTGTCGCGAACCACGTTTTTCCACGCTATACGCGCCCGCATCTCCCACTTGCGGCGATCATCATCTGAGAGGGTTAGCGTCTGATGGACCACCTGGACCAATCCCTCGTGCTCTGGATCAACGGGATTGGCGGCCGATCGGCGCTGCTGGACGCGTCTATGGACGTGCTCGTCAGCGACTACCTGGCTCCCGTGCTCGCTAGCCTCGTACTGCTCGGTCTCTGGTTCAGTGGATTGTCAGACGCCCAGCGTTACCAGAACCAGCTCGTTACGCTCACGGGAGGCATCGCCGTCGGGTTCGCAAACGCCCTGGTCACCATCGTCAACGCGCTGATGTTTCGGGATCGGCCCTTCGTCAATCTGGACATCAGTCTCCATTTCTACGCGCCCACCGACTCAAGCTTCCCCGCCAACGCTGTCAGCGTGGGTTTCGCGATCGCCACCCCCGTCTTCCTGAGGCATCGCCGGCTCGGCGGAGTGCTCTACCTCCTCGCCGCCCTCTGGGGCTTGGCCCGCGTCTATGCCGGCGTCCACTACCCTTCGGACATCCTTGGCGGTGCCGTCATTGGCATCATCGCAGCACTCCTTTCGGCTGGCCTTGTTCGGCTGCTCGCATTCATCCCCCGACACGTCTTCAGAGCGTTCCGCGCCGTCTATATCGCCTGAGCTGTATGTGGCGCGACCGCCTCTTGGTACAAATGCTGTAGCCTCACCTGCCCGCGCACCATCGACAGCAGCTTCTTCGGCGTACCCTTCGGGGTATGCATCCCCGTTTCCTACTTGCTCACCGTCTGATGGCGCACCCCAGCGTCTCCGAGAACCCGGCCTGCGTGATCTCCGACCGCGCCAGCACCGCCGCCACCGCCTTCGCGTCCCACTGGCTCCTATACTCCCCGGCTATCCCCCCCCAACAACAGGATGAGTGCGCAGTGCACACGAATACATGTAAGTCCACGATGGTGCGAAACAGCGCCGGATTCACTGAAGTAGGCGAGTGTATAGTCTGGCAATGGCCTTCTGACCAATCTGATTAAAGAGACGGGGAGGACGGCACGGAATGGTTAACCAAGGAGAGGATTCTCGATGAACTCAGGTGTGATCCTCCGTGATGCTGAGGTATCGGACCTTCCGGCGACAACCGACATCTACAACGCGTGGATACCAACGCGTACGATCACTTGGACCGAAGATCTCGAAACACTCGAGCAGCGCGCCGTATGGTTCGAGCGTCAATGTAGTGAGGGATTTCCCGTGCTCGTGGCCGTCGACGCCAACGAAGTCGTTGGCTACGCTTCGTACGGACATTTCAGGGGTGACGGTAAGTGGCCTGGCTATCGGCAGACCGTGGAGCACAGTGTCCACGTTCGTGACAGTCATTGGGGGTGCGGCATCGGACGTGCGCTCATCGAGAGCTTGATCCGTCACGCACGGGCGGCCGGAATCCACGTCATGGTTGGTGCGATTGATGGTGACAATCATGCCTCTATTCGATTCCATGAACGCCTGGGCTTCGTCGAAGTAGCGCGGATGCCTGAGACCGGGCAGAAGTTCGGCCGCTGGCTAGATCTGGTCTTGATGCAGCGGATCCTCAATTCGCGGGCAACTCCGTGATCGAGACCGTCGTCATTGACCACGGCGGCGTGGCGGCTGACTTCCGGCCAGAACTCCGATGGCGCTCGCTCGGGTCGCTGACAGGACTCG
>Ga0302133_10000036_pt1 | contig 67318 bp, 61 predicted proteins | sample CB9_331_MG_FD_203121 | JGI IMG/M metagenome (GOLD analysis project Ga0302133, IMG submission 203121) | Marine microbial communities from Western Arctic Ocean, Canada - CB9_33.1 | ecosystem: Environmental > Aquatic > Marine > Oceanic | place: Canada: Western Arctic Ocean | collected 2017-09-19 | reverse complement strand
CGCAGAACGCCGCTATGCCGTCGAGGACGTCGAAATATCTGTCCGTCAACCAGCGCTCGCCCTGATTAGGCGCGATCGCCAGCCGGGTTCCTTCCGGCGCGCCCGCGCCACGTTGGTACTTACCCGTCAGGAACCCACCAGCCAATGGGTAGAACGGCGTTATGCCCACACCGTACTGCTCGCAGAACGGGATGAGTTCAGACTCCACCGTCCGCTTGAGCATGTTGTACTCGGGCTCCACGCACACGAAACGCTCCAGGTATTCGCTCTTCGAAACCCACGCGGCCTCGGTCATCTCCCATGCCGCGAAATTCGACGTGCCCAGGTAGCGGACCTTGCCCTGCCGGACGAAATCATCGAGGACACGAAGTGTCTCTTCTATGGGCGTCCGTGGGTCGGGACGATGCACCATCAGAACGTCCACGTAGTCAGTGGCCAGCGCACGCAGGCAGGCCTCCAGCTGCTGAGTGAGGTGCGTACGGCCGCCGCCAGCGGTGTTAGGGCCTTGCCCCATACTGGAGCCTACCTTTGTCATGATGAGCATTCGATCGCGCCGGCCTTTCAGCGCGTCGCCGATGAATCCCTCAGACACGTGGGGGCCACCGTAATCGTTGGCGGTATCCAAAAAGTTCACGCCGACATCCATCGCCGCATGCACTATCTGCGTAGCGATCTTCGCGTCGGGTAAGCGCCTGCCAAAATTGTTGGTCCCCAATCCGAGCACTGACACGTCGAGCCCAGAACGCCCAAGACGTCGATATTCCATCCAGATACTCCCCTATTCGCTAATCGCACCAATCGCTGATCCGATCAGCAACTCGTAACTACGGCTTCTTCGAGCCAGGAATCTTGTCTTTGCGGATCAGATTGCGCGCCATGGCCATGGTGAAATGCCCCCAGATCCCTACGTAGATCGGCCATACGAAAACCCGCGGATATCGCCCGCCCAGGTTCTTGCGAAAGTAAAGCACCATCGACCGATGGAACTCGTACGTGAGCCTGTAGGGCTTGTTCTTGGAGCCACCTTGCCCGCCGTAGTGCATGATCTGCGCACCGGGGTAGTAATAGTTTGTCCACCCGTGCCTGCGGACCTGGTAGCAGTAGTCCAAGTCCTCGCCCCCGTACAGGAAAGACTCGTCGATCGCTCCCACCTGATTCATCGCCTCGCGCCGCAACACCATGGCCGCACCTGAACAGGCATCCACTTCCATGGTCTCATCCTCATCGCGGTCATTGAGCAGGTAGCCCGAGAACGATCGATTCTTTGGGAACAGTTTCCAGATGCCACTGAAGTACGCAAGCACATTCCAGGGAGTGGGGTCTCCCCGCCGGCATTGCTTCTGCAACGTACCATCGCGATTGAGCACCTTAGGCCCGAAGATTCCGGCCTCCGGGTGCGCATCGCCGAACGCCACTAGGGCGTCGAACGCTCCGGGTTTCACCACGGTGTCGTTGTTGAGCCACATGAGGTAACGACCTGATGCAGCGCGGAGCGCTTGGTTTGTCGCCTTCTGGAAGCCAACGTTGTCATCGTTCTGGATGTACGTGACCTGCGGGTACTTCTCCCTCACCAACTCGGCTGTTCCGTCGTTGGAGTCATTATCAACCAGAATGGTCTCGAAGAGCACCTCGTGCTGTTGCCCGAAGATCGACTCCAAGCACTCCTCGAGCACCTCCTTGGCCTTGTAGGTCACCATGCACAGTGACAAATCGACCGGAGTATCAGCCATGCAATCCTCGCTCAGTAAGATAAGCCTCGAGCCCCTCGCGCCAGGGCCGCAGCCGCGGTACCTTAGCCCGTTCCAGCGCGCCGTTACCGAGGACCGAGTACAGGGGGCGCTTCGCCTTTGCGCCGAACTCGGCACTAGTGGCTTTGTCTAAATTTGGCGTTAGGTTAGCAATCCTGAAGACCGCCGTCGCCAGCTCGAACCATGAACATGAGTCTGCGTTGGTGATGTGGTAAGTCCCGTACTTTCGAGTCTCGATAAGCTGTCCCATCGCGACAGCAAGGTCATAGGTATAGGTAGGGCTCATGTACTGATCGGCGACCACTTTGATGCCTCGCTCCTGCCCTGCAAGGCGGAGCATCGTCTCCACGAAATTGCTTCGCCCCTCCCGCGAGCCAGCAATGCCAAACAACCCCGTCGTCCGAGCGACGTACGACCGCGGCGCCAGCGCCCTCACGAAATTCTCGCCAGCCAACTTCGACGTGCCGTACACGTTCAGCGGGCCAGGGAGGTCGGTCTCAACGTACGGCTCGCGCTTATCACCGCCGAACACGTAGTCGGTGCTCACGTGAAACAGATCAACGTCGTTTGCTGCGCACGCCAGCGCGAGATTGCGCGCACCAATCGTGTTCGTGGCAAAAGCTGGTGCGGGGTCGTCCTCGGCAAGATCCACCTGATGGTAGGCTGCAGTGTTGATCACCAGCTCAGGTTTGTGCCTGAGCATGGCCGCGTCCACACTGGAGCGGTCGCTGATCTCCACGTCCGCATGGGTCAGTGGGGCGAGTTCCCCATCGAGCGTCCGCACTAGGTCGGTGCCTAGCTGACCGTCGGCGCCAATGATCATGATCCGCATGAGAATGCCTAACTAACAGCCATGTCGCTCTTGTACGCGACATAGTCCCCGCTGTTTATCTCTCGCCACGCACGATCACGGAGCTCCTCTAGCTCCTGCGGAGGAACCTCCGTGTTGATCATGTTGGCTTTCGTCCAGTTCATTCGATCCGGGTTCCAGTCGGCAGGCAGGTAACCTTCAGCAATCGCCGACTCGAACAATGGAGTGCCCGGCAGAGGCATGACCAGGAAGAAGTTAGACGAGTCCAGGCCCGCAGCCATGTGCTCCTTAGCCATCTCGATAGTGCGCTCTATCTCCTGGCGGCTCTCGTCCGGGTAGCCGAGCATGTAGTTGCCGGCGATCGTCAGGCCGTAATCCTTGCACATCCTGATGAGCGCCTGGATGTTGTACCTCGTATCCCACTTGTTCGTGGCGTACTTGCGGAGCACTCGTTGCGTTCCCGACTCGAACGGCAGAACGATCTCACGGAATCCCGCCCCCACCAATGCCTCAAGCACCTCTGCGTCGGGTTCGTTCTTGTTCATCAAGTGCACGACATTCACGCCGTTGACGTCGATGATGTCGAGCCCTTCGCCCTTTATCAACCTCAGCAGATCAATTGCGCGACGCTTCATGCCAAGCAGGGTGTCATCTTCGACGAAGACCTGCTTCACGCCGATCTCCTTGAGCGCGGCGACCTCAGCCATGACGCGGTCCTGAGATTTCACCCGGAAACGACCAATCTCGCCGGAGAGCGATCCCACGGTTTCGCCCGCGATGTGGCAGTAGCGGCATTGGAACACGCATCCCAGCGACGTCATCATCGAGCCGTAACGGAGCTCTTCACCAGGCGTGAAATGCCCACCATGAGGGCGAGCGATAGCCCAATACCGCTCGTTGGGCAGCAGGTGCCAAGCCGGCATGGGTAATGTGTCGAGATCCCAAACAATCTGAGTGGGGTCCATCTTGTTAATGACCGTCTCACCACTCCTACGGAACGCCACCGCTGAGAGCTTACTGAAGTCACGACCGCCACGCCCCATCTCCGCGGCGATCTCCTGAAGGGTATGTTCGGCTTCAGACAAACAGACCACATCCACGCCAGCGTCCAAAAACCGTTCGAGGCGACTGCGGGCGTTGACTCCACCAGTGATGATCAGCTTTTCCGGGTAGGCATGCTTGATGAGCCGTGCCATCTCCAGGACCATAGTCTCTTGGTCGGTGAAGATTGACGTGATACCAACGATGTGGGAGTCGGCCACGGCTGACAGCACGCGTTCGTCGGTCACGCCGGTTCGGAGCAATCCGCTTGCAAGTGGCGTTTGCTCGTAGAAGGTCTTCTGGAGGTCGTCCGCGTCATTACCAACGGCCGCGTCGAATACCACAACCTCAACGTCATGCGCGAGCAGCGCTCCACCAAGGTTCGGGTACGCCAGTGAGCCGTTGGGCTTGCACATCGTGCCAGGCCACGACTGAGCGGGCGGATACAACAACGTGACCTTGATGTAGACGCTCATGATGAGGACGGTCTAAGACGCAGGTGCGGTGGTTGGATCGTCGAACATTGAGCCTGCGACCCTGATCACGTCGGTGGCCTCCTCAAGCAGCGTCATCCAGCGGATGTTGTAGTAGCGGGGGTTGCTGAAATCGGTGTACTGGTGACGCCGGATACGGGTAACCATGTCCGTAACCGAGTCCTCGATCCCAACGGACGGTTCGAAGCCGAGCACGCGGGTCAACTTCTCCCCAGAGACGCGATAGTTACGGATACCAGACATACCGTAGGTCGGGCGCAAATCCACGTCCACGTTGAATGGGCGTAATGCTTCCCTCACCCGAAGGCCAACCTCAGAGATCCGGAAGTTCTGGTGCACCACATTAAAAATCTCGCCGCGTACTTTCTCTTCGGGTGCCTCCAAGCACGTAATGTAAGCACGCGCGGCGTCCCTGATCTCCAGCAACGGCCGCCACATCTCGCCGCCCAGATGTAGGTTCAACACACCCGAGTCAAACGCATCTTTCATGAACGTATTCACCACCAAATCATATCGTTGGCGTGGCGAAAAACCGTATATCGTTCCTTTACGCAGCATCACCGGACAGAAGTCATCGTCAACGAGGTCGATCAGATAGCGCTCAGCGTCGTACTTAGACCTAGCGTACGTCGCCGTCGACGTGATCGCCGACTCTTCCGTTTGCAATAGATTCGCGTCGTCTTCCAGCACACCCTTGTCGTAGACCGAGCAGGAAGACGCGAACAGGTACCGCCGGATTCCCTTCGCCTTGCAGGCAATCGCCATATCACGGGTCGCTTCGGTATTTATCTTGTAAGTAGCTTCAGGGTTGTACTCGGCGGTCGGATCGCTGGACAGCCCACCCAGGTTGATGACCGCGTCCACTCCCTCAAGCACCTCGGGGGCCACGGAGCGCATATCCCCGACCACGATCTCGGCCCGGTCTTCAATGCTCCATAGGCTGGAACGGCCGAAGTACAACCGATCCAAGACTCGAACGTCGTAGCCCAACTCTAGCAGCTGCTCGCAAAGGACGATGCCGACGTAGCCGGCGCCTCCTACGACAAGTACCCGTGACATATGCTATCGCCCCTTGATATCCCAAACATCACCGAACGAATCCGCGGGGATACGCACCTCATCCGGCTCATCGCTGTTGTAGTACTCACTCGCCACGCTGATCATCTGCGTATCGTCTTCCAACGACATCCAACCGTGGTACACGCCCGGCGGAACCGCCACCATCGCCGGCTTGCGGGACCCGATGACGATGGTCATCAACTCACCGTTCGTCGGGCTACTCTCACGGTCGTCCTTGAGAACGAACTTTGCCGAGCCATGGCTGATGAAGAACCAGTCCCAGAGCACGTTGTGTTTATGGAACCCTCGAATCGTACCCTTCGTCATATCACCAACCAGATATACCTGGCCGAATTTGTGGACGACTCCGTGGGGCTCAGGGGCTTCGCTCGTCCGGGCGATCTCGGTGAGGTAACCGCGATCATCCATGTGTGTGGTCAGCGGAACCACCTTCACATCTTGAATGTCCGCCAAAAGTAGCTCCTACGGTGATAAATCTCAGGGGCGAACCCCGAGGCCGCCAACGGCTTCGGTATCGTACCAGAGCCCTCCTGGCCCCCACACGTCACCGAACGGGTGCTATCTGCTGGATCTGACGCCACATCTCGGTCGCGCAGACCCCCACATCGTGGCGCGTCATCATGTATGCAAGAAGCCAGTCTTGCGATATGCCCTCACCCCCTATTACATTCGCGAGAACAGACGTCAGCTCCTCCGAGTCACCGGGTTTGAAAACGTAACCGGTTTCACCGTCCTGAATGATGCTCGTGATCCCTGGGAACGCCGACGAAACGCACGTGCGGCCAAGCGCCATCGCCTCCATCAGTGAACGCGGAACGCCCTCCCGATCCGACGTCAGCAGCACCACGTCCATCTTCGCCATCAGCGGAAGCGGATGGGCGACGAACCCATGGAACACCACCCGCTCCAAGACCCTCAACTCAACAGCGAGCTTGGCGAGTTTCGCGCACAGCGGCCCGTCCCCAACGACGTGCAGCGTGGCATCGAAGCCGTTTGACGCGTTGAGCAAGCCCGCGAACCCTCGCAGCGCGATATCGATCCGCTTGCGCCTGATCAACGCCCCGAACAAGCCGATATGTACGCCAGCGCCCAGCTGTGGCCCTCCCCTACCGGCACTGACGACAGCCTCGACATCTATGAAGTTATCCACCATCCGTACTCGGTCGGGCGCAACGCCGAGGCCCGCCACGTGTTCCGCAATCTCCGGCGAGATCGTGAAAACTCGATCCAGCTTCCTGAGAGCCCTCGCCTGCGCCCACGTCGCCAGCTGCGCTACGCCGACCGGGTAGTCCAACGCGTAATGCTCGGCCAGCAAACCCCGAACGTTCGACACTCGTGTCAGGCCTCGGAGACCGGAAGCCACGATATCGGGGCGCAGGCCATCGGACATCACCACGTCGATACCAGCCGCGTCGACGTACTTCTGCACCGAGCCTCGATTGCGCATGCCCAGCCAACCACCGAGGCGGAACGAATGCGTAGGCACGCCCGAGGCCACGATCTCGTCGTGCAATCCGCTCGGGACATCGTCGAGTGCGGCAAACACGACTTGTTCACCTTGCAGTTGTAGGTGGCGCGCGAATAGGAATGCCCCCATGACAGGCGCTGCGCGAGCAAACGCCGTCGTCAGGACCAGGGTGCTCACCGGATCACGCGGCAGCAGTACATGAGCTGGATACCGAAGAACTCGGGCCGGAGATTGACCAACCATTGATACCAGCGCGGGGCGCGGCGCGGCTTTGGTGACGCAAACTCCAGGATCTCTAGCCCATGCTCGCGGAGCATCGCCTCAGCGATCCGTCTGTTGAAGTAATACACGTGAGTCTTGTCCAAGATTCCCGTTTCGGTCTGCCTGATGCCCACGGCTCGTTGCCCTTTAGCGATAAAGCAATCGAAGTTGGGCACACACACGATCACCTCATCGCCCAACTCCCGAGCGCGATTGAGCGCCCGCTCAGGGTTGTACATGTGCTCAAGCACATCACCGAAGAGCACCACATCAAACGGCCCCTGCACTTCAACGTCGGGAAACTCACCGCGAATCACCGCCGCATGCTCGCTGGCGAGCCGCCAATTCTCTTCAGTCGACTCCACGCCAACGACATCGTTGGCGTCAGCGATGCGCGCGGTGAAAGCACCCGCGCCACAACCGACATCAAGCACACGCTTACCCGAGCCGATCCACGAAAGGATCTGCTCGTACTTCGGGCCCTTTGATGCAGCGTAAATGGTCATGTTAGGGGCTTCTTTGGCTAGGCTGCGGCCATGTGAGTATACGAGCGTCCTCAGCCCATCCTGCGGATCGGAACCGGCCGCCTCAGCTGGATTCCCAACCATTGGGATAGCGATGCACGGGCGCAAACGATAACATCTGAATCAAAACGCCTGGTTTCGGTTAACGAAAACCGACGCTTCCGAGGAGGATTCCCCAATGGCAGCAACAGAAACAGCAGAACTACTCTGGGATAAGGTCCCCGTCCCAGAGACGACCACAACGGTCTATCAGGCGCTGCTTCAGCGGCGTATGGCTTGGAAATACGAGGACAGGGACGTTCCCCGGGACGCTCTCGAGCGGATGCTGTCCACAAGCGTGTGGGCACCCAACCACAAGCACACGGAGCCCTGGCGTTTCTTCATCTCCACGAAGGACAGCGCCCACCGCCAAAAGATTGCTGAATTCGCGCGAGCAGGAATCATCGCCCGCAATAGCGAGGACACAAACCTGGCCGAACGACAGAGGCAATGGGTGCTCAGCCAGCCTCTGATAGTCTTCGCTTACAGCGTGCCAGGGATCCACGACGACATGACCCGCGAGAACTACGCGTCCGTGGTCTGCGCCCTGCACAACGTCAGCCTGGCCGGCGTGGCCGAGGGCCTAGCGGTGACCTGGGAGACCGGTGGCATTGCCAAGTTGCCAGGGTTGACCGAAGCGGTCGGCGGCGAATCCGACTGGCAGTTGGTCGCCATGGCGACCGTGGGCTACCCCGACGAGGAGTCTCCGTCCAGCAGGACTCCGGTCTCCGAATTCGTGACCTGGGCCGAGTAACTGCGGCCTGATAAGCCCGCCCTTCTCAACTGCGAGTCAGAGATTTCGCACGGGCGATGGTGGTCTAATCAGATGCTGTACTAACATCAAAAGAAGCCCCTGGGAAATCCCAGGGGCTTCTTTTCTACGACTACTCCACCAGCCGGACTCACAGCCGGAACCTCGCACCAACCCTAGCGCGATGCTCAGACACGAAGTCGGGGGACGCGAAAGTTTTGCTCTGGAGAATCACGCCGGGTAGAATCCGGCCACGTTGGCCATTGGGGCTCGCCGAACACGCTCACGGAGCGTCGAAAGAGGGTGCGGATCATGACGACACAAGAGACCTTTACGCCTGATAAAGACCTACCTGTACTCACCGGAGTGGACTCGTACCAAGCGTTCATTGAATCGGAAGGGATCCCGATCGTAACCGGGTTCTTTGTTGAGGACTTGAACACGCTGGAGGTGAGGCCGTGGGCGCGCGTCGGAGGCAACGGCGCATACGTCGACCTGGACGGCAACGGCCACACCAACGACGCCTACGTCTGCGAAATTCCACCGGGGAAATCTCTGAACCCCGAGCGCCATATGTTCGAGAAGTTGATCTACGTCCTGAGCGGGCGAGGAGCCACGGCCCTCACGCAAGGCGACCGAGAGCAAACGTTCGAATGGGGTCCCGGCAGCGTCTTCTCGATACCCGTCAATGCCAAACACCAACACCACAACGGTAGCGGAGTCGATCCTGTCCGCTTCGTCGCGGTGACTTCCGCTCCGATGGTCCTGAGCATCTTCAATAGTGTGAAGTTCGTCTTCGACAACAACTTCGAATTTGAGGATCGATTCACGAGCGACAAGCACAACACCGGCGACGGCACACTGTGGCAGAGCAAGACAGGACGGCACGTTTGGGAAACGAACTTCGTGCCTGACGTAGTCAACTTCAAGCTCTTCGACCTGCCGCGACGAGGGGCAGGTGGGTCCAACGTGACCTTTGAGCTCGGCTACAACTCACTGGCAGCCCATATCTCGCAATTCCCGGTCGGCACATACAAGAAGGCACACTGGCATGGTCCCGGAGCCCATGTGTTCGTACTCTCGGGGCAGGGGTACAGTCTGCTGTGGCCCAAAGATGGAAAACGCCAGGACCGCATCCGCGTTGACTGGAAGCCGGGCAGTCTAGTCGTCCCACCGAACGAGTGGTTCCACCAGCACTTCAACGGCGGCGCCCAGCCCGCGCGGTACTTGGCCCTGCGATGGGGCAGCCACCGCTTTGGACGTATCGCTGGAATCACGCCCGACACTGAAGGAGCAGACAAGAGCGTCGAGGACGGCGGGAGTCAAATCGAGTACAGCATCGAGGACTCAACCGTACTTGATGAGTTCGAGGAAGAGTGCATCAAGAACGACGCGGCGCCGCAGATGCGCCAGTTCTTCCCGAATCGCACGCAGTTCAACGTTCAAATCCCGGAGTAGTCCAAGTTCTCGTCACGCTAGCGATTTCGACTGCATCAACGCAGCGGAGTTGGACAGAGTCTCGATGGACTCGATCGGTTGGAGCACCTAACCGGTCGAGTCCATCGAATCATGTGCGGGGGTGGTTGGCGCAGTAACGGAACTTCCCCAGTCGTTCTCCTCCACTCGCCGGGTTTCCCATCGCCCTCGAAACGAGTCACCCGAGTCACAGGCGTGGGTGACCGTTCGATCTTCAACCAAGCACGTGGCAAGCCGTGCCCCTTCGACAGCAGAGTTGGTCACATTCTATCCCTGGCCCAACGGTGGCCTGAGCGGAGGTCCCTCGTGGACGAAACCACCAACCGCCTCGCGTCATACGCGCATGACCTCTCTTACGACAACCTTCCCGTAGGAACCATCCACCAAGCGAAACGCCGGATCATCGACTCGCTAGGCTGCGCGATTGCCGCATACGACGAGGAGGTGTGCAAAGGCGTCCGCAGCATGGCCGCGACCGAAACCAGCACCAGGCCAGCCACGCTCCTTGGGGACGGCACTCAGACCACCCCAGAAGCGGCTGCCTTTGCCAACGGTGTGATGGTGCGATTCCTAGACTGGAACGACACTATCATGTCCGTCGGCTCCGGCCACCCCAGCGATCTCATGCCGGCGGCTCTAGCCGTCGCCGAATCTCGCGAGGGCTCCGGGCGTGACCTCCTGTTGGGCACCATCCTTGGCTACGAGATGTTCACCGTTATCGCCGACCGGGTGAACATTCGCGAGCGGGGCTGGGACCAAGGGCTGTTGGTGGTATTGGGCGCAACCGCAGCCGCCGGCAGGCTAATGGCACTGACTGTAGAGCAGTTGGAGAACGCCGTCGCCATCGCGGTCACCGCCAACGTACCCACTCGGCAAACCAGGGCGGGCGAGCTCAGTATGTGGAAAGGGTGCGCAGGCCCCGCAGCCGCAAGCAGTGGGGTCATGGCGGCGCGCCTGGCCGAGGCGGGAGTCACAGGGCCTACCGAAGCCTTCGAGGGCCGACACGGCATCTTCGAGCAGATCACGGGCCCGTTCCAGGTGGGCCCGCTCGGTGGCCAGAACGGCCAGCCTTACGCCATCGAACGCTCCAATCTGAAATTCTTCCCTGCCGAGGGCCATTCGCAAGTGCCTATCGAACTTGCACTCTCGCTGCGAGACAAAGTGTCCACCGACGACATCGAGCAACTCAACGTCGAGACCTATTGGATGACCTACAGCGAGATCGGTAGCGAGCCAGCCAAGTGGGACCCGCAGACCCGTGAGACGGCGGACCACAGCCTGCCCTACCTCCTGGCGACCGCCCTAACCGATGGCACTATCTCGCCTCGGACTTTCCACCAGGAGCGGATCCTCGACCCCGCATTGCGGCCGCTCATGGCCCGGATTGCCGTCACCGAAAACCCGGAGCTGACCAAGCGCTTTCCAGAGGTCATGGAATCGAGGTTCGAGTTGATCACCACGTCTGGCGAGCGGCTCACCACGCAGGCACAATACCCGAAGGGCCACGTCCGAAATCCTATGTCCGACGCGGACATCGAGGCCAAGTTCCACTCAGCGTGTGCGGAGCACCTGAGCGCAGCTCAGCGCGATACAGCCCTCAACCTCCTATGGCACCTCGACGAGCTAGATCACATCAGTGACCTATTCGCGGCGTTCTCCATTCGGTGACGCGACCTGCTGGCACGCTAAGTTCCCCCGACGGCCCCGTTCTCGAACAGACGCGCGATTGCCTCGTTGCCCAACCCGACAACCTCGGAGAGCACGGCGCTCGTATCCTCCCCAAGCTCATGCACCCGAGGGTCCAAGGCCTGGATAGCGTCGGTGAGTTGGAAGGGCACTCCCTCCACAGTCCCATCGTCTCCGAATCGGTGGTAGAAGCCGCGGTGCGCGATTTGTGGATCGTGGTCGATAATCTCACCGATGTTCATGACCGCACCTGCACGAACGCCGACCGCCTGCAGCGCGCCGGCCGCATCGTCAGGCGAGCGGATCGATGTCCATGCCTCGATCGCCGCGTCGATCTCACCGTGGCGGACCACCCTACCCTCAACACTCCCCAGACCGGGCTCGGCCAGCCACGCATCTTTGTCGATTAGCTGGCACAGGGCGGACCACTCATCCTCGTTCGCAACGGTGAGCACACACCACTCATCGTCCCCACCGCAGCGATAGACACCTTGAGGAGCCAGGTGGCGCGACCTGCTGCCCATACGCACGGGCTCCCTGCCGTTCGCGGAGTGCTCCAGCAACGCTGGCCCAAGGAAGTTGATCGCCGACTCAAGCTGCCGCAGCTCGATATGCTCACCGCGCCCGGTCGCGTTGCGCTGGTGGACGGCTGCGAGCAGAGCGACAAGCGCATGGGACGCATTGCACGTGGTGTCGGCATACGCGAAGCCCACATCCGTAACGTCTCGATGGGGGTAACCGATCAGTCCATCCAGTCCAGCCCGTGCCTGAAAATAGGAGCCAAGTCCTTTGTAGAGGCGATGAGGCCCGGTCTTGCCCATCGCGGGCATGCTCATGCTGATGATGCGTGGGTTGATCTCCGCCAATCGCTCAGGTGTCAAACCCCAGTTCGGCAACACGTCGGGCCCGAAATTGTCCACGACGACGTCGCTCTTCGCGATCAGTTGCTCGATTGTTTCCCGCGCCTCCGCGAAGCTCATGTCTACGGCCAGCGACTGCTTGCCAACGTTCAAGTTGTTGAAGCTGACCACCGAGTCCGGGCTCATGTTGCCTCGGTTCAGGGCCGCGCCCTTCTTGAAGCGCTCGATCTTAATCACCTCGGCGCCGTACGCCGCGAGCCATTTGGTGTGCAGTGGTCCCGCGATGACCCACGTGAAATCAACGACTCGCAGGCCTGATAGGGGCGCTGACCGTGTGGACGCTGGCGCAGCTTTAGATAATCGCACGGCGGACTTAGCTGCGCCCAGCAACTCGTCGGTATGCTCCCCTGGACCAGGCAGCTGCCCACCCTTGGCCAGGCCGCCCGCGAACCTGTACGGAGGACCGGCTTCGGTGAGCGTCGCTCCCACATGCTGAACAGTCCGGAAAAACCCTTCGCCCGCCAGTTGGGGATCGTTCGCGAGTTCGCCCACCTCATTGAACGCCATGAGCATGATCCCGCGGTCCTGCGCTTCGTGCATGAGTGCCCTTGCGTCCATGGTCAGGAAAAACCGGTCGAAGACCTCCTCCAGCTCGCGCAGGCCCGATAGCCGGGCATCGTTCGCAGCCCAGCGTTCGTCGCGCAGCTCCGCTCCGTGACCGTGCGAACCAAGCCATTCAACGACGAGCGGCCACTCCCGCTCGGAGCTTTGGCTCACCAATTGGAAGCGAACCCGCCCTGTCTTACAGTCCCATATCCGCCGATAGCGCTTACCACTGGAGCCCTGGCCAAGGCCCGCACGCTTAATCACCGTGCCCTTTGTGATGTGCATCGGCATTCCGTCGTACTGCATCAGCGCGATACCTTCCTGAAGCGACGCGTCGACGAGTTGCCCTTCGCCGGTGGCGTCTCGATGGACCAACGCCATCAACACCCCGGCCGCCGCGTGCGCCGATGTCTGATGGTAGGCGAAACCCTCACCCATGCTGTTGGGTGGGTCCTCTGGGAACCCCACGCGATACATGAGACCGCCTGTGGCCTGGCCAACCAGATCCGACGACTTCCAATGCGCCCGTGGCCCGGAGCTTCCGAACCCCGATATGGAAGCCTGTATCAGACCAGGATTCATGGCGCGCATCGCGGGGTAGTCCATTTCGAACAGGCCTGACGAACGATCATCGACAAGCACGTCGACCGATCTCACCAGCATTTCGAACTGCGAGCGCGCCGCACCCACGCGGGGGTCAAGCGTCACGCTCCGCACACTTTGATAGAAGTGGAGAAAACTAAGGCTAGTAGTCGGGTCTCTGTCCATCAGCGGCGGAAACGCACGCTCTAGTGACCCGCCTGGCGGCTCGAGCTTGATGACAGTAGCACCAAGATCTGCCAGGAGCTTCGTGCAGTACGCCCCCGCCTCGCCCGCTACGTCCAGGACGCGGATGCCTTCTAGTGGCGGCACCTTGGAAGCCCTATCTACCCGGTGCTCAGCATCAGAACCCAGCCTGGCACGGCGTCGAAGCCAAGCGCGACGAGGCAGTTTTCCAGGCCTGGCACTTGGCGCTCACCTGCCCGCCCCATCACCTGCATCGCCCCTTCGCGCACATGGCCCATGCCATGAAGACGGCCCTCTCCCTGGCTGCCGCCAAACGTCGTCACAGGCAACTGCCCGCCAAGCTTGATCCGTCCGTTGCGGGTGAATTCATGGGCCTCGCCTTTGCCGCAGAAGCCCAATTTCTCCAGCCACATCCAGACCACGGGACTGAAACCGTCGTAGAGCTGGGCGGCTTGCACGTCATCTCTGCCGATGCCTGACTCGTCGAAAATCGCTTCCCCGCGATCCCGCGTATTGGCGAAGCCCGACACGTATGCGGGCTTGTGAGGAAGGGCTCGAGCGCGCTCGGCAGTCGTCAACACGACGGCGCCTGCGCCAGTCACCGGGATGTCGTAGTCGTACAAGCACATCGGCTCATAGATCCAACGCGACGCCAGGTAGTCCTCAAGCGTTAACGGCTTGCCCTTCCAGTAGGCGTACTCGTTGAGCTGCGCGTGCTCGCGCAGTGTGCCAACAACATCGAACAGGTCCTCGCGCGTAGCCCCGTAATCGTGTATGTACCGGGTCAGCCACATTGAGATCGAACCGATGCCGACTCCGTATGGCGATGTGAATTGCTCAGGACCGCCTGCCACTTCACGATCGGACGATGCGTAGCGCACGCCTGGCCGGTCGTACATACCCCGAAGGCAAAGCACGTAGTCAGCTGTGCCCGTAACCAACGCCTGGATCCCAGCGACGATGCCGTCAGCTACCACGCCACGATTGGCGTCGGCCGCCCACTTGAGGTTGGTAAGGCCCAGCGCGCTCACCATGTAACGCTCGCTAATCTCGTCAACACCATCGAAATGCATCGCGGAAGCGTTTGGCGCCTTGGGCGTCCCGGAGTAGCCATCGATGTCTTTGGGGGTAAGCCCCGCATCCGCTATCGCAGCCATCGCCGCGTCCACCGCCACCGCTGCCAGGCTCTTCTCCGATTTGCGCAGCATCGGCGTATAGCCAACCCCCACGATGGCGGTGCTGTTTCTAAGCGAACGGTCCATCAGTTCACCTGCTCCGTCGGCTGGAACTGGGGCACCGAGATGCCGGCACCACGGTCTTCGAACGTGACTGAAACCGGCATGCCTATCACAGCGTCGGCGGGGTCGCAGCCGACGAGGTTGGCGGTCAGTCGAAGTCCCGGTTGCTCCTCAAGCTCGACCTGAGCTATGAGGTACGGGGGCTCGAAGCCGCGCATGTAGCTCTCGTGCATAACGGCGAAACTGTAAAGCGTACCCCGCCCGCTGACCTCCACCCACTCGAGAGGTGAGCCGAGGCAACCGGGGCAGCCTGGCCTCGGAGGAAAGACATACTGCCCACAACTATCGCAGTGAGGAATCTTCAACGAGTGCTGTGACGCCGCATCCCAGTAGGGTTGGGTTTCGGCGTCGGGCACTGGCACTGGTTTGTTCGACGATTGACTTGCCATCATCTAGAGCCCGTAGAACGCTTTGGGGTTGTCATAGAGAATCTTGTCGACTGCCGCATCGGCGATATCACCACTGTTCGCCCGCTGCCGGAGTAGCTTGTGGAACTCTAGCTCCTTCGCCTGGTCCTGGTGCGTGTAGTCGGAGCCAGCGAGCAGATTGTCCTCGCTGATGTAGTTCATCGCGTATGCCAGATCCTCGTCAACCTGTACCGTGATGTAGATCCGGTTCGCCTTGAATATGTCTTCGGGCAAATCGAACGCCCTATCGCCGCCTATATTCGAATCCTTGCTGCGTGACAGGCGGCGCCGCAGGTCGTAGTCCACGAAAGGAACCCAGGACACGCCAGACTCGATGCACCCGAACCGAAGACGGGGGAAACGCTCCGGCACTCTGTGCAGGATGAGCGAGTAGATTCCATGGATAGCCGGCATCTTAAGCCGGATAAACGACCCGTAGGAAAGTTCACGAGCCGACGTGTGGTCCGGTGTGCCTGAACCGAGATGCATGCAGATTGGCATGTCCAGACGTTCGGCCTCTTCGTACAGCGGGTAGAAGTACGGATCGACACTCCACTTCCCCGCCTCGAGATCACCCTTCTTAAGCACCCCGCACGCGCCATGATCTTTCGCGAACCGCAGTTCCTCCAGCGCCGCCTCCATGTTGCGAACCGGCGGAACGCATATCCACCGCAAACGGCCATGCGACTGGGCGCAGCGGTCGGCCATCCAACGGTTGTAGCTGCGCGTGATCACCAGTTCTGCCTCTGCGCTGTCGGCAGGCTCGACGAGGAATAGCGATGGGTAGATGACCTGGGTCTGGATCCCTAATTCATCCATGTGCCGAAGGCGGGTCTCCACATTTAGCAACTCGCGGGCTTCCAGGGGCGTGCCGCTCGTGGCCTCTTCCCGAATCCGCCGATGCTTCCGCTTCCCGTCAACTAGCCAATAACGCACGGGGGGCCGGGTTGGGTCCGGGTTCGATGGATACTGCGTGGTGGGCTTCAGCGCCTCGTCTTCGGGGTGCACGAAATCCCAGGTCGCATCGGTCTCGTCCACATGCGTATCGCTGTCTATAACTCGTAGGTCGTCTGGCATCATTCTCTCCCGGTGTGGGCAACTCCCAGTGCGGGCGCAGTATACCTAGCGCATATTCGCCGTGCCACGGCGGTTGACAGGTGAAAGTACCAGCATCGAGGTTGTACGGCACACTATTCGGGCGAGGCGGGTGAGACCAGCGCAAGGACTCCTTCTGTCAGCGCCCGTAAACAGAGACCACCTAACCGCAGACACGCGGCCTAATCGGTCATCCAGTCGTTTGCTGAGCGCCGGTCGGCTCCATCCAGTATCATCCATCCAATCGGTAACGAGATTGCATCGGGAATTTCAGTCATTTGAGCCCAAATGCGCAGTTCCCACTACATTCGGGTGGGGCACATTCTGGCCAGAATGTGCCATGCCATGTATATTGCTCGGAAGCCTTGGCAACCCCAGGGCAAAACTCTGGTTTGAACTTTAGGATGAACTAATGGCAATGAGATGGTCCGCCTGGTCCCGGGGGCTCGCCCTGGGAGTGATGATGGTGTTGGTGTTAGCAGCGTGTGGTGGGGACGACCCCACTGCAACGCCCGCGCCGACGAGCACCCCAACAGCAGTGCCGACGCCCACGGCGACGCTGGCACCTGGCGTACCGACGCCGACGCCCGCACCGGCCACTCCGACGCCCCAAGCGACTCCGACGCCCGAAGCGACTCCGACGCCAGCGTTTGACGCGGCGGCCTACTTCAAAGGCAAGACGATACGCATCGTCGCGAACTCAAACCCCGGCGGTGGCACCGACGCCCAAGGCCGCGTGATGTCAGCGTTCATGAGCAAGTGGATTCCCGGCAATCCGCGGATTGTGTTTAGCAACAATGGCAACAAGCCCTTGGAATACCTCTTCTCCGCCACCGAAGCACCAAAGGATGGCACGTACATCTCGTGGAACAGCACGGCGCAGTTGGCATACGGATTTGAAGAGGACACTAGGTTCATCAAGCGAAGTACGTTCCAATTCCTCGGATCGACCATCGACCCGACCCGTTCTTGGATGACGTACGACCCAGTTAAAAACCTCGGTGCCGATGCAGCAACGAAATGCCTCTGGGACTTCGCTGGTCAGGCCACCACCGGCGGCGGCAGGCATGGCGCTTTCTATCTCGCTGATGAGATTTCCGACATCAGCGAGGGCAATCCGTTGTTCACCGCATGGGCCTACGCACTGGAGAAGCTCCGGGCTCCCTTCCGCTACTTCGCATTCGACACTGTAGACACCAATGCGGTGCTGACGATGTGGGCCCGAGGCGACATCAACACGACTGTCCGTGGCAGCCTTTGGTACCGCTTCCCGATGGAGCAGCCGGATTGGCTTCCTAGTGGCATGATGCGCATATACGCGGGCATGGGCCCTGGCGAGCTGAAGGCGAACGATTGGGGTGAGCCTCACTGCGGCTCGGCTCTCGAACATTTCCCTGACGAGGAGTCTTTGGAGACTTACAAGTCGATCATGTTCCCGCCGCTGTACGTCAGCAAGTCGCTCTGGTCGCCGCCGGGTACTCCCGACAACGTCGCAGATGCCCTCTCGACCGCTTTCCAGACGGCTTTCGAGCAAGATCCAAAGATGGTTCAGAAGTACGGCTCGATCGCAGGTGAGACACCGCGCTTCACCGATCGTGCCTCCGGCACCGTGGCCACCGCCGAAAACGAGGCCAGATACGAAGCCTCGATCGCTATCACGGAGCGAGAGCACAAACGGATCGTCGAGAAGTATTTCCCGCAGTACCTCGGAAAATAAGCAGGTGTAGGTAGGAGGAGGGGAATGGCATGCCATTCCCCTCCTCAAGTTAAGGGGGCCACCGTAAGAGGAATTGGCTCCTGGCGTGGCCTCTCGCAAAGCGCAGCCGATGCACTCCCGCCGTACCCATCGCGGCTTAAGAACTCGCCGGTAGCTTGACCCATAGGGATCGACCGCGCGGCTGCAGGCAGGGGAACACCCCAAGGTGACGATAGACGAAGTCGTTACTAGGTCGGCGGCTTGCTATCCGTCCTGTGATTGGTGTCGACAAAGGGATGGGTGGGGCTGACTTGCCCTCTTTGAAGTAACGGGTGTTGAGGCCGTCACAGTCAGCAGTCACTGGTCGGTGCGTCGCATAGCCAACAGCTTGACGCTCGGGTGTCAGATTCATACCCTGGGCGCGTCGTGCGAGTTCGTAACTCGCCGATTCTAGGAGACAATATGGCAGAAGCGATTCAAATCAGGGCCGACACGCACCCGCACGCGTGCCAGGGGTTGGACGCCAACGCAGCAGAAGTTTTTGATCGCGCGATGAACGCCCTCATGAAAGGCACTCGTTACGCGTTCTGTTGCGTCGCAGTGTGAGCAACTTAGGGCGCAGACACCATTTTGTAGGCCATCAAGCGGAAAACAGCTGGTGGGCCGGACAGGACTCGAACCTGTGACCAGTCGATTATGAGTCGACGGCTCTAACCGTCTGAGCTACCGGCCCACGCTAGCTACGGGGCTATTATCCCGCAAACTGATCAGGTATGTGCAATCGCAACCGGCGCCTAGTCTTCTTCGGGGCCAAGGTGCCGCAGTTCCGCGCCTACGCGGTCCGCCGTCACTCCCAATCCATCTAACAGCTGGCCCGCCACATCCTCAGGGCTCTCAACCAGTGCTTGCAGCAGATGGCCGGTCCCCACCGTCCGTTGGCCGCTGGAACGCGCGATGCGTGCAGCACTCTCGATCACCCGCTGGCAGCGCCGCGTCATGCCCGTGCCACCCGTGAATAACGAACCACGACGAGCAACCACCCCTTCAAGCTGCGACTTGATACTCGAAGGCTCGCCGCCCAGGTTGATTAACACACGGGTCGCCTGGGATCGCGAATCGCGTAGCAAACCCAGAAGCAGATGCTCCGTGCCCATGTAGGCGTGCTCGAAGCGCTGAGCCTCCTCCTGCATGAACGACAATGCTCGCCATGCGTTCGGCGTGAAACGCCCCGGCAAACCTCGAACGGCGGTGGCAGAAACACGTGGTGTAGGCCGTGCCGACTCCAGCACCAACCTAGGAACTATGCGCCGCAGATCGAGCGACCCTAAGAAGAGTGCACCGAGCGCAACCCCCAGCACCGCCCTGCCTTCGATTGCAACCATCCATGACGGTAGCCCGAAGAACGCGTCGTGCCCTCCACGCTGAAGGGGAGTCAGCAGCAACGCGACCAGAGGCAGCGCCACCGCCAGGTAGACCAGCCACGCGAACTGCCGCGTGAAGTATTTCGCCTGCTTGATACCAATCAGAGTAACGGCACCTGACACGACAGCAGCCAGACCGGCTAGTACGGTCAGGATGAGCGCATTAACGAAACTTACTCCGCTTGGAAGCGGCGGGCTCGCACCTAACAACAAGTTGTCAACGCGGTGCGTGAACCACGCCGTGGCAGCCACGACGGCCAACACGGTTATCGATATTAGCAGCGCGCCAACGCTCTGCCAGAAAAGGGACCGTTCTTGCATACAACACCGTCGGCTCGGGACTACCGAGGGGATTCAGCGAATCTTAGCATCCGTCGCCGAGGCCAGGAATCGGCTTGCCCCGCACGTTTCCAGTATCTCAGTTCTCTCAATCCTGGACCGGCCTCTGCCACGCTGGAAGTTCCGGCCTCGCGGCGATACCATGACGAACTTGCGGCGCACCGCGTGAGGGACCGAATCGTAGGCGACAGAGAGGAACAAGGATGACGCAGCAAGGCACTCGTATCGAAAAGGACACCATGGGAGAGATGGAGGTGCCCGTAGACGCCTATTGGGGCGCATCCACTCAGCGGGCCGTCCTCAACTTCCCGGTCAGCAATCTGCGTTACCCTCCGGACTTCCTCCACATCCTGGGACAGATCAAGCGAGCTGCTGCGCGTGCCAACACGGGTCTAGGGCTCCTCGACGCCAGGACCGCCGACGCAATCGTCAGCGCAGCCACGGAAGTCGTCGAGGGCAAGTGGGACGAGCATTTCGTCATCGATCTCTTCCAGACGGGTTCTGGCACATCCACCAACACCAACGCCAACGAGATCATCGCCAAACGTGCGCGAGAGATCGCCGTGGGCGTCAACGTCCACCCCAACGACCACGTCAACATGGCGCAATCGTCCAACGACGTCATTCCAACGGCCAGCCACCTAACGGTTGCACGCGTAATCAAGGACGACCTTCTCCCTGCCCTCACCCAAGCGCAGGCCACGCTTGAATCGAAGTCCAAAGATTTCTGGGACATCATCAAGACGGGCCGCACCCATCTGCAGGACGCCACACCCATCAGGCTTGGCCAGGAGTTCGCGGGCTATGCCAGCCAACTCCAGCTCGCTCAAGAACGGCTGCGCCCCCACGTTGAAGCTCTTGCGGAGGTTGCGCTCGGCGGCACCGCAGTCGGGACCGGCATCAATGCTCATGAAGATTTCTCGGCACGCGCTTGCGAGATTCTCGCGGAAGAATTGGGGCTTCCCGTCCGGGAGACTGCCCACCACTTCCAAGCGCAGAACACCCAAGACACCATGCTGGCAGCGAGCGGCGCACTCCGCAGCGTAGCCGTCTCGCTCCAGAAAATCGGAAACGACCTTCGCTGGCTCGCATCAGGCCCGCGCGCGGGCCTGGGCGAGCTCGAATTGCCGACAGTGCAGCCCGGCTCGTCCATCATGCCGGGTAAAGTGAACCCGGTCATTGCTGAATCAGTCGTGCAGGTGGTCTGCCAGGTCATCGGTAACGACGCCGCCGTATCCGCCGCAGCCCAGGGTGGATACCTAGAGCTGAACACCTACTGGCCGGTGGCTGCGTATAACATCCACCAGTCAGCGGCGTTACTGGCATCAGCCACCAAGAACTTTGACATCCAGTGCCTCCAGGGCATCCAAGCAACGAGCAGGGGTCCGGAGATGGTCGAGCAAGGCTTGATGATGGCCACCGGTCTGACTCCCGCCATCGGCTACGACGAGGCCACCAGGATCGCGAAGGCCGCGGCCGCCAAGGGAGTCACAATTCGTGAGCTGGCGAAGGCCGAGACGGGGCTCACGGACGCACAGCTTGACATGCTTCTCGACCCCGCCCGGATGACCGCACCAGGCATTGCCGATGACGCCTTGGGCGGTGGCGGCTAGCCCGTCGCTCCTGGAGTAGGATTACCGACGAGTGCGTAGCAACCACAGTGAATCGGACGGAGGTCAGTGATGGCATATGACATTTCGATCAAGGAGATCAAACCGCAGCGCTTCGCTGGTGTTCGGGCCAAGACGACCATCAACAAGGTGACCGAGAAAGTCACCCAGTTGCTCAGCGAAACTGCTGAATACCTGGAATCCCAGGGCGTGAAGCCCACGGGCCCAGGGTTCGGCGTCTACTACGAAGTGGGTGCCGTGGTGGTTGACGTCGAGGTCGGCTATCCGATCGACGGTGAGGTCGACGGCAACGATCGTGTCCACTCGGGGGAATTACCTGGAGTGAAGGCTGCAGTAGCCAATTACGAGGGCCCACACAACGCCATGCCTGACGCGCACAGAGCGGTCCACATGTGGATGCACGAGAACGACGTGAAGGCCAGTGAAGAGCCCGCACGCGAGGTGTACATCACAGACCTTCGCAATCTGAAAGACGGCGAGGACTGCAAGGCGGAATCGGTGTGGCCAGTCACCATTCCCCCCACGCGAGCCGAACGCCGCCGAGCCAGCCACCAGTAACAACTCGCCCCACTGGGCAACTTTACAAGGAGCCCAGCATGAACGCAGATGTTGAGAAGTACATCGACGAGCATCTCGAAGAGACGATAAGCGACCTCAAGCGACTCACCGCACAGCCAAGCATTAGCGCCCAGCGGTTGGGCGTGAAGGAATGCGCCGACATGGTGGTCGCTCAGCTGCAGGCGGCGGGATTCACTGCAGAAACGGTGCCCACCGCAGACCCTGATTACCCTGGCATCATCGCCGAGACCGAGGGCGACGCAAACCACACGCTGCTGTTCTACAACCACTACGACGTACAACCGGCAGATCCGCTGGACGAGTGGGAGACACCGCCGTTCCAGCCCACCGAGCGCGACGGCTACATCTACGGCCGCGGTATCTCCGATGACAAGGGGCCGATCATCGCGAGGCTTGCCGCGATCAAGGCGTTGAGAGCCACGCGTGGCTCGCTGCCCATCAAGATCAAATGGTTGCTCGAAGGCGCTGAGGAGATTGGCAGCCTCGGGTTCCACGACTTCGTCCACGCCAACGCTGACCGCCTGAAGGCCGATTCATGCATCTGGGAGGGAGGCGGAGTGAACTGGGACGGTCGTCCTCTGGTGATGCTGGGGGTTAAGGGCCTGCTATACGTCGAGCTCGAATGCGTCGCGGCATCCACAGACTCCCACTCCTCCTACGCTCCCGTGGTACCCAACCCCGCATGGCGTTTGGTGTGGGCCCTGAGCTCTCTGAAGGACCAAACCGAGCACGTCGCGCTGCGCGGCTTCTACGATCGGGTGCGCCCTGCCCTCGATATGGAGGTCGAGGCGATCCAGGCGCTGCCGGACACCTCTCGCGAGTTCCTGCACAATCTGGGCGTTGAAATGGCGCTGGGCGAGGCGTCCGGCTACGAATTCAGGCGACGACTAATCATGGAGCCTACTGCGAACATCGCGGGGTTCGGTTCCGGCTACACCGGCGTCGGTGCTAAAACGATCCTACCAGCGAGCGCTACTGCCAAGATCGATTTCCGGCTGGTGCCCGACCAGAACCCCGATGAAGTTCTAGAGAGCCTCCGGAAACACCTAGATGAGCACGGGTTCAGTGACATCTCCGTCAAAGTGCACAGCGCCGAGAGCCCCGCACGGACGCCCATCGACGACCCGTTCGTGAAGCTGGTGACCGACTCGGCACGCTCGGCATACGGGACGGAGCCGTACATCATGCCGTCCATGACGGGCACAGGACCGCAGCACCCAGTACAAGAGATTCTCGGTATCCCGGTAGCATCGTGCGGCATCGACTACCCCGGCAACCGTATCCACGCCCCCAACGAGAACATCCGGCGCGATTACTTCCGCCTCGGCATCATGCACACGGCGGAATTGATTGAAGAGATCGGTCGCGCCACGAGGTAGCAGATCTGCTTTCGTCGCTCAGTTCATCCAAAGGCGATAGCGAATCACGCCTGCGCTTTGGGAGAGCGATACGCCGACGCTGACCAAGCGGACGCCAATGCTAACGGGGTACGGATAGCGACCAGCGTCGATCTCGGTCTCCAAGTCTACTGCGGTCAGGGTCGAGAGGTATTCACGAACCAAGCCGAGGGTGGCCCGCAGGTAGTCAACGAGCAATTCAGCGCTGGGTGCCCTGAACGTTGAAACGATATCACCAGGCGGAGGGAAACCCGGCTGGAAGTCCTTGGGGTCCGCCGCCATACCGAATTGTTGGTGCCAACCGCCGTCGATCCAAAGTTGGCTTTGGCCCAACAACGGCGAGATGTTGTAGTCGACCGAACGCCCCATGCGCCAGACTTGCCAGGCGATGCTTGGCGCGGGTGACGCGTGCAACGCGTCGGTTGAGAGGTCGTCGATCATTTTTATCGCTTCTTCCCCTCGGCTGAACAGGTCCTCGATCACGGCGATGCTGTCCATGTCCCTCTCCCTAGTGGCCTTCCTCCCGGGCCAGCAAATCACAAGATCCCTCGCGGGTAGGGAACGCCCGAGTTCCATTCATGGGCGTTATCATACGGTTCTCACGCTTACGCACCAGGCCCGACCTCGGAAAAGCACCAGATCAGGAACCCGCAGGAGACCCGTGGTCGTCACCGCAGCTCAACATGTATCCGCACTCCAGCACCGGTATCGGGACCAAGTCCAAGCCGCGCTTCGTGGGGCTGTGGTCAACACCGACTCAGGGTTTTTTTCGCTGTTGCGGTACCACCTGGGCTGGGAAGAGGCCGACGGCAGGCCGACGAGCGTCGTGACCGGAAAGGGTCTGCGTCCGATCCTGTGCCTCACAGCCTGTGAGATCGCCGGAGGAAACTGGCAAGATGCCCTTCCAGCAGCAGCAGCGCTGGAGCTGGTCCACAATTTTTCGCTTATCCACGACGACATCCAAGACCGCGATGATCGAAGGTGGGATAGGCCTACCCTGTGGACGGTGCAGGGTGAAGCAAAGGCCATCGCTGCAGGCAACGCTATGCGCGTCATAGCCGACCACACCCTGATGAGCCTCGCGAACTCAGGCATGCCAACCAGCCTGGTCAGCGATGCGGCGGTGGAGCTTACGGGTCGCTACCTGGAGATGATCGAAGGCCAGTACATGGACATGTCGTTCGAAGGATCAGATGACGTGACGGTAGAGCAGTACCTGGACATGGTCGGTCGAAAGACCGGAGCACTCATCGAGAGCGCCATGTACATGGGGGCGCTGGTGGCGACCTCGAACCCCGAGCAAGCGCGATGGTTCGGTGCATGCGGACGCCGGCTAGGGCTGGCGTTCCAGATCCGCGACGACTACCTAGGCGTCTGGGGCGACCCAGCCGCGACCGGAAAGGCAGTTGGCGCAGACATTCGGCGCAAGAAGAAATCGATGCCGGTGGTCCATCTGTTCGAGCATGCCGCCCTGGCAGATCGGGCGTGGCTGGACGAGGCCTACGCGACGGATGGTGAAATTCGAGGGCAGGACGTCGAGCGCATACTTGAATTACTCGATCGCCTAGGAACCCCGTCGCATGTGCAGGAAGCCGCCATTGCGGAGGCCAACGGCGCCATGGAGACCATGAACGGCCTCGGCCTGACCGATCAAGCCAGGGAAACGATCCGGGCGATGGCCGAATTTTTCATCACGAGGGGGAAGTAGTCATGGGTGTACCTGCCTCTCAAGCAGTGACAGTAGCGTCCTACGTGCTGAAGCAACGCCTGATACGGCGTAAGCGATACCCGCTGGTGTTGATGCTGGAGCCACTGTTGCGATGCAATCTGTCGTGCGCAGGATGCGGAAAGATCCAGTACCCGGCGCACATCCTCAAGCACAACCTGACCGTGCAGCAGTGTCTCGACGCCGTGGACGAGTGCGGGGCGCCGATTGTGAGCATCCCTGGTGGAGAGCCACTGCTGTACCCACACATCGGGGAGCTGGTCGAGCAGCTCATCGAGCGCAAGAAGTACATCTACCTCTGCACCAACGCACTGGTGCTCAAGGAAAAGCTCGACGAAGGAGTATTTACGCCCTCCAAGTACCTGAGTTTCAGCGTGCACGTCGACGGCCTCCGCCAAGAGCATGACGAGTCTGTGTGTCGCGATGGCGGATACGATCTAGCGATAGAGGGCATCCGCGAAGCGGTCAGTCGAGGGTTTCGCGTGACGACGAACACTACGTTGTTCGACAACGCAGAGCCATTGCGGGTCCGTGAGTTCTTCGACGCCATGATGGATCTGGAGGTCGAGGGCATGATGCTCTCGCCGGGGTACAACTACGACAAGGCGCCCGATCAAGAGCACTTCCTCGGTAGAGAGCGTACTGTGGCGCTGTTCAAAGAGATTCTCTCTAACAAAAAGCGGCGCTGGAAGTTCAACCAGTCGCCCTTATTCCTGAAATTCCTCATGGGTGCCCAGGACCTCGAATGCACGCCCTGGGGTAATCCGCTCTACAACATGTTTGGCTGGCAACGCCCGTGCTACCTGCTTCAAGAGGGATATGCGAGCACCTTCAAAGAGTTGATGGAAGAAACACCCTGGGAAGAGTTCGGACATGCCTCTGGCAACGAGAAATGCCAGAACTGCATGGTGCATTCGGGCTACGAGCCGACCGCCGTCCATGCGACGTTCTCGTCGCTCAAGGGGCTGAAGGACTCCGCCGTCGCCACGCTCACCGGCAAGATCTAGCCATGCCAGAAGAAGAGTCGCTTCAAGGCTGGGACGCCATCATCGGGGACGAGATTCCGTTGGCCAAAGTGGTGGAGCTCGCATTCACGTACAGAGGCGACGTCAGTGTCGACCTCGTTGACGGGACGACGATTGTGGGTTATCTCTTCAACTATCAATCTGGGCACACAGCAGCCAACACCATGCCCATTGCTGAGGTGATACAAACGGAAACGGGAGAGCGGCTGCGGCTTCCGTACAATCAGATAGAGACCATCCGGTTCACCGGGCGGGATACCGCTGCGGGGCAAAGCCTGGAAGCATGGCAGCGCCGCCGTAGCGCGAATGCCAAGGCAACAGAGGCCCATGAGTAGCCTTCGCTACTGGGATTCGAAGTTGCACCTGGCCCTAACTGTCTTTCGATTCATCATGCGACAACTAACCGATAGATGGAGCGACGCCCACCTGCGCCGCACTTATGACACGAGTGCCGCCCACCTGTTGGTGGTGGCACCCACCGAGCGCGAGCTGGCCGGATTGCGACCCAATCGCCTCAGCGGGTTCGGTGTCGCCGAAGTCGGTATGGGACGCGCGGCTGCAGACAACCTCCGCGAGATACTCAAGACCCGGCGACCTCAGATACTGCTCTCCATCGGCTTCGGTGGAGCGCTCACTCGCAGCATGCGGACCGGCGACGTGGTAGTAAGCGTCGAGGCGACTGCGGTGCAGCTACCCACGCAACGCATCGGCATGCACCCAGAACTGACGGACGAGGCGATGGGCGCGCTCATCACCGCCGGGATGCGCGTAACCAAAGGCAGCACTCTAACAGTCCCTATACCGCTTATGACTGGCGACGACAAGCAACGCCACGGCGCCTCAACTGGAGCCTCCGTGGTGGATATGGAAACGTTCTGGATTGCTCAGGAAGCTGATCGTGCGGGTGTACCACTCGTTACCGTCAGGACAGTGATCGACGAGATGCACCACGATCTGCCAGACCTCGTCGCCCACATCACGGCCGATGGCGGCCAGCGCGAGTGGTACCACACGCTGCGGGCCATGAAGAATCCCACCACCGTTGGTGCACTTCTGCCGCTGGCAACGCGCTCCCGCAAGGCTGTGGGCGCTCTACGAGATGTCGTCGATGCGCTCCTACCGGTACTCACCAAGGACGCGCCCGTTAGGGCCGCCCACCGATGAATCGCATTCTGCTCACCGGTGCTACAGGCTTCATCGGCGGCCACATCGCCTGGTCACTCCTCCAGCACGGGTACGAAGTCATCGCGTTGACCAGGCCGAACAGCCTTATGACGTGGAGTCACGACTCTCTCACGGTGCGCACGGGGGATATCCGCAACGCCGCGAGCGTACGCGCCGCGCTCGACGGCTGCGACGCGATCATCCACGCCGCGGCCAATTACGCGCTATGGTCCCGCGACCCATCTGCGATCTACGACGTGAACGTTCAGGGCACGCGCAATGTACTCGGTGCGGCGATTGAGGCGGGCGTTGAGCGTATCGTGCACACCAGCACGGTGGGCACCGTTCGGTTCCGCAGGGACGCACCAGCAACCGAAACAGACCTCGCGGGACCGCAGGGAATGGCAGGACACTACAAGCGTTCCAAGTACGAGGCCGAGCGCATCGCACTACGCCTAGCCCGCAACGGCGCGCCTATCGTCATCGTCAACCCGACCGCACCCGTAGGTACGGCGGACGCCAAGCCCACGCCCACCGGCCGGATCATCGTCGATTTCTTGCGCGGTCGATTACCGGCGTTCGTGGACACTGGACTCAATTTCGTTGGCGTCGGAGACGTCGCCGAGGGGCACGTACTGGCGCTGGAGAAGGGCACCCCAGGCGAGCGTTACTTGCTGGGCAACGCCGATGGCAATCTGACGTTGGCGGAGTTGCTGATTCGACTCTCCAAGATCACGGGACAACCTGCGCCGCGCTGGCGCATCCCCCACGCCCTCGCCCGGCTGATGGGGAGGCTCGACGGACTCATCGAAGGTGAATTACTCCGCCACGAGCCCCGCATTCCCATGGACGGTGTGCGTATGGCCCACCACAAGATGTGGGCTGATCCTTCCAAGGCTATCCGTGACCTTGGCATGCCGCAGCACTCGGTGGATGAAGCACTGGCACAAGCCGTGGCTTGGTTCGTTCAGCACAGCTACGCGCCGGCGCCTCCTAGCTACCCCAAAGGCGGCGGACACGGGCGGGCGAGGCGGTCACGGCGGCAAGAGCGTGTGCGTTGAGCAGCGCGCCAGAACCGGACTCAGACGGGGCGTCGCTCGAAGAGCAAGCGTCCGAAACGCTCTCGCGAGTCCGGGATTACTTCCTACGGACACAGCACACCGATGGTTACTGGTGGGGGGAACTGGAGTCCAACCCAACGATGGAAGCGGAATACGTCATGCTGACTCGCTTCCTTAATTCTGACGAGGGGGACCGCATCCCCCGGGTGGCAGAGGACATACGACGCAGGCAGTCGCCCGAGGGCTCATGGTGCATGTACTACGGCGCGCCAGGAGATCTGAGCACCACGATTGAGTGCTACTTCGCGCTGAAGCTCGCGGGGGCATCGCCGGACGACGACGCGATGGCGCGGGCACGCGATTTCATCCTCGCCAAGGGTGGCATACCCAAAGCACGCATCTTCACCAAGATATGGCTAGCGCTGTTTGGCCAGTGGGATTGGCAGGGCACACCCTTGATGCCGCCCGAACTGATGTTGGTGCCCACGTGGGCACCGTTCAATCTCTACAAGTTCGCTAGCTGGGCCCGGGCGACCATCGTCCCGATGCTGATCATCCTCACGCAACATCCAACCCGGTCCGTACCAGCCGGGCTGGCGCTGAACGAGCTCTACGTGGGTGCTCGCGCAGACGCCGACCTAAGCTTTCCCCACCGTGGAGGTGGTCTGTTCAGTCTCGAGCGTGCGTTCCTCGCGGCTGATAGGTTATTGCGCTGGTACGAAAAGCTGCCGTGGAAACCTCTGCGAGGCCTGGCCTTACGCCGTGCGGAGCGGTGGATAGAGGCACACCAAGAAGCGGACGGTTCGTGGGGGGGCATCCAACCTCCGTGGGTATACGCGCTCATCGCGTTGAGCCATCTGGGGCGTCCGTTGGACGACCCCGTGATGGCGAAAGGATTGGAGGGCTTTCGCCATCAGTGGAGCCTGCCGAGCAACGACGGCGACACGTTGCGTGTGCAGGCGTGCCTCTCACCTGTGTGGGATACGGCGTTGGCGACGATGGGCCTACTTGATTCAGGGCTACCTGCGGATCACGAGGCGATCCAACGAGCGACACGCTGGTTCATGCGCGAGGAGATACGGACGAAGGGCGATTGGGCCGTACGCAACCCCGGATTCGAGGCCAGTGGATGGGCATTCGAATTCGAGAACGACATGTACCCAGACATCGACGATAGCTCCATCATCGTCATGGATATCGCCGCAGCGCACATGACGAACCCTACGGAAGAGCGCGCACGGCAGGACGTGCTCGCGCGATCCACCGCGTGGATGACGGGCATGCACAGTAAAAACGGCGGCTGGGGTGCGTTCGACAAAGATAACGATGCGTCGTACCTGGCGAAGATCCCGTTCGCGGACTTCGGTGAGCTCCTCGATCCGCCAAGCGTGGACGTGACGGCGCACGTGGTTGAGATGTTCGGCCGGCTGGGCTACGCCAAGGATCATCCGGTTGTCGCCCGAGGTCTCGACTACATGTGGCGCGAGCAGGAGGCGAACGGCGCGTGGTTCGGTCGCTGGGGAGTGAACTACATATACGGCACCGGCGCGGTACTGCCCGCGCTCGCGGCCGTCGGCGAAGACATGACGCAACCAAGGGTGCGTCGTGCGGTTGACTGGCTCGTTGCACATCAGAACGACGACGGTGGCTGGGGTGAATCGCCCGCGAGTTACGTTGATCCATCGCTGCAGGGTCAGGGCGAGAGCGCGCCATCCCAAACGTCGTGGGCGCTGCTGGGACTGCTTGCGGCGGGCGATCGATGGAGCGAATCGACGCAGCGTGGAATCGCGTACTTGGTGCGCACGCAGTTGCCGGACGGGACATGGGATGAACCACAATTCACAGGATGTGGATTTCCAGGCTACGGGTCAGGGAATCAGCCCACGAAGTACCAGGAGGCGGGTGCTGTGGGCTGGCAAGGGCTGGAGTTGGGGTCCGGTTTCATGATCAATTACCACCTGTACCGCAACTATTTCCCACTTTGGGCCCTGGGGCGCTATGTAGGAAAGGCGTCGGCCAGTTAGAATCCTTTCAAACAATCTCACTGGACGAGGGCGGCCCTTTTGTCCGGTTGTACCACCGAAGGCAGATATGCTAGTGTGCCGCCTGTAGACTGGGAATCAAGGCGCCACCTAACCGGGAGGACTCAGCGTCGCATGAACGCACTCGTGACCCGCGTCAAATTGGAGACCACTCGCGCCCCCGAGTTCATAGACATCACCGAGCATGTGGTTGCTCACGTCAAGGACTCAGGCGTTCGCGATGGACTGGTGTGCATCTACTCGAAGCACACCACCGCAGCAGTGAAGATCAATGAGAACGAGCCCTTGCTCCTCTCTGACATGGAGACGTTCCTCAAGAATATTGCCCCCCTCGACCAGTACTACGCCCACAACGATTTTGAGATTCGCACTGTCAACATGACGGAGGACGAATGCCCCAATGGGCACTCGCATTGCGCGAGCCTGACGCTCGGAACCAGCGAGACGATTCCCATCATCGACGGCGACCTGCAGCTCGGTCAGTACCAGAGCGTGTTCGTCATTGAACTGGATCGCCCTCGCGAGCGAGACATACTGATTTCTGTCCTTGGTACGTAGAGGTGCTGCGTGGCCGTGAGCTCCCGGGCCACGGGGCCGACGCCCTCCCTCGAAAACGCCTACGCCACCTGCAAGGCGCTAGCCCAAGGCCACTACGAGAATTTCTCAATAGCGTCATGGCTCCTTCCGCAAGATATCCGGAAGTACCTCTACGTGATCTACGCCTTCTGTCGCCACACCGATGACTTGGGTGACGAAGCAGAAGGCGATCGACTCGCCCTCCTCGACGCTTGGGAACCCGAGCTTGACCACGTTTATGGCGGAGAGCCGAAACACCCCATCATGGTCGCGCTACAGGATGTGGTGCGCCGCTTCGAGATCCCGGAAGAGCCGTTCCGCAACCTCATCCGGGCGAATCGCATGGACCAAGGCCGCGTGCGGTTCGCAACCTATGACGACCTGCTCCACTACTGTGCACACTCTGCGATGCCGGTGGGACAGATGGTGCTCTACCTCCTGCGCGACCGATCGCCAGAAAGCCGGGCACTCTCCGACGCCACATGCACGGCCCTGCAACTGGCCAACTTCTGGCAGGACGTGGCCCGTGATTGCAACAAGAACCGCGTGTACATCCCGCAGGAGGACATGACGCGATTCGGCGTAGCGGAGTCCGAACTGGCGCATGCGTCGGCGAACCCTGCGTTCAAAGACCTGCTGCGCTTCGAGGTGGGTCGCGCACAGGCATTGTTCGAGGAAGGGCTCCCGCTCGTCTACCGCATCAAGGGCCCCATGAAACTCGACATCGCCCTCTTCAGCAGGGGCGGGCTCCGCGTGCTGGAGGCCATCCGGGCCTGCGACTACGACGTGCTCGCCGAGCGCCCCACCGTGCCCACGTTACGCAAGCTGTGGCTCGCTCTGAGCACTGCGGCCAGGCTCGCGATACTAAGGCGTCCATGACCACGAACTCTCCCCCCATATCTCTGCAAGCCGCGTATGACGAGTGCCAGGCGATCACTCGCCGTGAGGCGCGTAACTTCTACTACGCGTTCATCACGTTACCGAAGCCACGGCGCCGGTCTATCTACGCCGCGTACGCGTTCAGCCGGTTGGCAGACGATATCGCAGATGGCGACGGGGTGAACGGCGTCGTAGACATCGAGAGCAAATCAGTAGCCTTGAGTGGCTTGCGACAGGCTCTCCACAGGGGGCTCGGCGGAGCGCCCGAGGGAGCAATCATGATCGCTCTGGCGAACACTGCGACAACGTACGGCATCCCAGAGTCGCTGTTCGACAACATCATCGACGGCGTCGAGATGGACCTGACCAAGAGCAGGTACGCGACATTCAAGGATCTCCGTGAGTACTGCTACCGAGTGGCCTCCACTGTCGGATTGGTGTCGATCCAGATTTTCGGCTACGACGACCCGCAGGCCAAAGTTCACGCCGTTGATTTGGGACTTGCCATGCAGTTGACCAACATCATCCGGGACGTGGGCGAGGATGCCGGCAACGGTCGCATCTACATTCCTCAGGACGAGCTCGCACGATTCGGTTGTACCGAGGAACAGTTGCGAACGGGTACCATCGACGACAACCTCGTCGCATTGATGCGATTCCAAGCCGACCGCGCACGCCGCTACTTCGCGTCAAGCACTGTGCTGTTTCCGCTGCTGGAGCCTCGGTCACGTGGTTGCGCGTCCGGCCTACACCAGATCTACTCCAAGCTGCTGGATCGCATCGAACGCCGTGGTTACGACGTTTTCAGCGAGCGAGTGAGCCTCCCAGCCTGGGAAAAACTGCGATTGACATTCAGCCTTTGGGCAACCAGTCTCATCACGAGTCGCCTGTCACGGTAGCTTCACACACGCTGGCTTCGGTCGCGGTGCTCGGTGGTGGGCTTGCCGGCATGACCACCGCACTCCGATTGGCCGAAGCTGGACACGCCGTAACGCTGATCGAGCGGCGACCCTACCTGGGTGGACGCGCATACTCGTTCGTGGACAACGAGACCGGTGCCCAGGTGGACAACGGCCAGCACGTGTTCCTCAGCTGTTGCACCGCCTACGCCCAGTTGCTGAACGACGTGGGCACGTTAGAACGAACGTTCCTTCAGCAACGCCTGCGCGTCGAAGTGCGCGCGCCGAACGGCGAGCGCGGCGTGCTCAGCGGCCTGCCGTTGCCTGCGCCGCTGCATCTGCTGCCGTCGTTCTTCCGGTACCCCCACATCGGCTGGCGTGACAAGCTACGTGCGGCCCCTGCCCTGCTCCGTATCCACCGAGAGCGCAACCGCGACCGGCTGGAGCTCAGCGCGATCAGCTTCGCAGATTGGCTATGCCAGCACGGCCAATCCCGGCACGCCATCGCCAACTTCTGGGATTTGATAGTCCTGCCCTCGCTGAACGACTCATCAAAGAACGTATCGGCCTCCATGGGTTTCATGCTGTTCCAGGTCGCATTTCTGCGGAACGCCCACGGCGCAAATGTCGGCTACGCGAAGTCAGGCCTGTCCAATGTCATGGGCGAGCCCATCGCAGCGAGGCTACGTGAGCTTGGCGCGACGCTCATGCTCGGCCGCAGCGTCGACCACCTCACCATCAGCAAGGGCGACCGCACGGCACTCGCCACTGAAATAGTGTTAGCTGACGGCCAGACCGTCGAGGCTGACTATTACGTCAGCTCCCTGCCACCGGACGCCATGCTAGGCTTACTGCCCCAGCGTTGGCGGAACAATCCCGCGCTCGCGCCGGCGGCGACGCACACCTGGGCGCCCATCGTGAACCTGCACATCTGGTACGACCGTCCTGTAGCCGACTTCGACTTCGTGGCGTTCGTCGATTCACCGGTCCAGTGGGTATTCAACCGCACTCGCATCGCTGGACTGACCGGCCCTGGCGATTACCTCACGGTTTCGCTGAGCGGAGCGTGGCACCACTGGCCGCAAACCAAAGACCAACTACGCGAGCTCTTCCTGCCTGAGCTCGAACGCCTGCTCCCGCTGGCCAAAGGCGCACAGGTTGAACGGTTCGTCGTGGTGAAAGAACAACGAGCAACATTTCAATCACTACCTGGCGCATCCGAGAATCGACTGGCAGCGCGCACTCCCATAGCCAACCTTGTGCTCGCCGGTGACTGGACGGACACCGGCTGGCCCGCGACGATGGAGAGCGCCGTTCGCAGCGGCAACACCGCGGCCGCAACCATCCAGGGAAACGACTCATGAAAACCCTCGTTCTCGCTCCATTTTCAACCGACGGTCTAGCCTGCCTGCGCGATCTGGGAGACGTTGTCTATGAGCCATGGACGGACACCCAGGAGATTCAAGACCCCGAGGAGCTAGGCCAGCGAATAGCAGACGAAGGCGTCGACGCATTGGTCGTCGAGATCGATTTCCTGTTCAATGAGCTATTCGACACCGCACCTGGCCTTCGGTTCGCCGCGATCTGTCGCGCGGCATTGAATCAGGTCGATCTGGAAGCCGCCACCGACCGTGGAGTTGTCATCACCCACACGCCAGGACGCAATGCGCAAGCCGTGGCGGAGTTGGTGCTCGGCCATCTGTTGAGTCTGGCTCGTCACATCCCACCATCGAATTCCTTCGTCGTCGACGGCCAGTGGCAAGATCCGACGGAGGCTTACACGCGCTTCCAAGGGCGTGAGCTCGCAGGCGCGACTCTCGGTCTGATCGGCCTCGGCCAGATCGGTCGGCGTGTCGCCCGGCTTGCGCGTGGCGTGGGCATGAACATACTTGCGTACGACCCCTACGTCACACGCGACACACGTCCCGCATCTGGCGTAACGCTGGTTGAACTGGACGCCCTATTGGCAGCCAGCGACTTCGTCTCCATCCACGTGCCGGAGACCAGCGAAACCATCGGCATGCTGAACGGCGAAGCCCTCGCCAAGATGCGCGCAAACGCCTACCTGGAGAACGTCACTTCGCCCGCCATCGTCGACCGCGACGCGCTGGTCGACGCACTGCGAACAGGCAAGCTCGCAGGCGCCGCCATGGACGTCCACGACTCGCATCCACTGGCCCCCGACTCCCCGTTCATCGGCATGCCTAACGTACTGCTAACTCCGCACATCGGTGGTGCCACCAAGGAAACGATCGACCGACATTCGGCGATGGTCGCCGAGGACCTTCGCCGCTTCGCGAGAGGGATCAAGCCCAAACACCTGGCGAACCCTGGCGTTTGGGCGCGGCGCCGCAAGCTCTAGAGCCGACGCCGGTGCTACTCTTGGGCGGTGCTCGGCATCGTCTTCACACTCATTTCAGCTTTCTTCTTTGGCATCTCCACCGTGAGCATGCGCCGTGGCGTAGCGTCGGGATCTGCCCTGAACGGGCTCTACCTCACACTATTGCCCGGAATACCGCTATTCTGGCTCGCCGCGCTCGCTACAGGCCAGCTATTCGACTTTGACCGCCTCGACCAAGCCGACGTGATTCTGTTGGTCGCGTCCGGATTGGTGCATTTCATCATTGGCCGCTACTGCACGCTGCGAGCCATGGCCGCACTCGGAGCGAATAGGGCATCGACCGTGATCGTCACCTCCGTGCTCGTATCCGTGGGGCTGGCAGTGCTCTTCCTGGGTGAGGGGCTCACCCCTCTCATGGTATTCGGTATCGCCCTCGTCATCATCGGGCCGGCCGTCGCTGCGGGTAGCTCAAAGCCCAAGCGGGCGCTCGTCCCTGCGGGCGGGTCTCCCAGCGTGTCCTTCGACGACCTCCCCCGTGGGCGCCTGGTGCGGGGCTACAGTTGGGCCATCGTCAACGCCATCGCGTTCGGCATCAGCCCGCTGTTCATCCGAGAGGCGCTGGGCGACACGGGCCTCGGCGTGCTAGGCGGAGCGATCTCCTACACCGCGGCCGGCCTCTTGCTTGTCGCGATACTTCTCACGCCCGGGCAGATCAGCAGCTTACGAGCCGTGAGTCCCACCACCCGCAACTGGTTCCTGGTCAGCGCCATCGCCATCATGACAGCGCAGACCTTCCGGTTCCTCGGCATCGCCCACGCGCCCGTGACCGTTGCGGTCCCACTGCTTCGCGGCGGCGCGGTGTTCATCTACATCATGTCGTACTACGTGAACCGCGACATCGAGAGCTTCAGCCGCAAGGTCATCCTGGGAACGGCTATCGCCCTCGTTGGCGCAATAGCGCTGGTGATCTGATCATGACGCGCGAAAACATTGGGCACGTGCTCACCCTGGACCTAGGCAGCAGCGGCCTCCGTGCGGTAGTCGTCTCGCCTGAGTACCGAATCGTGAGTGAGGTGAAACGGCCGTACCACATCTACCGCAGCTCCGGGCACGCAGAGCACTTCACCCCCGCAGATCTTCGCAGGCGTGTCCTCGACTGCCTGGCGAGTGCGGTCCGAGCGGCCACCGTGGCGCCGAATGCGATCTCGCGTATCTCCATCACAGCCCAACGTGGGGGCACCGCTTTCCTCGATGCCCACGGCGCCACCCTGTACGCGGGCCCGAACACCGACGTGCGCGCAGTCTTCGAAGGCGCTGCAATCGATGACCAACTAGCCGCAGAGGTCTACGCGATCACAGGCCACCTGCCGTCGATGTTCCTCGCGCCCGCCAAGCTGCACTGGTGGCACGCGCATCAACCACGACGCGCGCGCCGTATCGCGACCGTAGCCTCGCTGGGATCGTGGGCAGCGCACCAGCTAACTGGTGATCTCGGCGAAACGCCCTCGACGCTGGTCGAAGCCGGGTTGGCCAACGTAACGACGGGGCACCCCGCAGTGGCGTTGCTCGCGCGATTGGGCGTATCGCTCGACGCTTTGCCGAACGTCGTCAGCGAAGGCGCAGTCGTTGGCACTCTCGGTCGAGAGTCGGCCGACACCATGGGCCTGCGCATCGGAACGCCAGTCGCACTAGCAGGCCCCGACGCCCAGATTACGGCGTTGGGCGCTGGCAGCGTACGTCCCGGTGACACAACCGTCATCGCTGGCTGGAGTGCGCCGGTGCAGCGAGTCACGGCCATCCCAACGTTCGATGCCGCGCGGCGCACGTGGGCGGGCCGCCACGCCGTGGACAGTTGCTGGATCCTCGAAGCGAATCCTGGCGACACTGGCAGGACGCTCGAAACGGTCCGCCGCATGCTCGGCCCACGCATGAGCCTGGAGCGCTTCGATCGCCTGGCAGCGGGTGCACCGGAACGTGAGCTGCCCATCGTGGCAGCGTGGGGTCCGCGCGCGTTGGACATGTCGAACCCCGGCATGTCGCTAGGCGGACTGATCGCCCCCTCGCCGATCACCTACGAGGGCATTGACGCGGGTGCGGTCGCCCGCGCAACGCTGGAGAACATCGCATTCGCCATCCGCGAGTGCCTGGCGCTGCTGGACGAAGTCGCCGGTGGCAGCGCTGGTGGATATGCACTGACGCTGACCGGAGGAATGGCCAACAGCTCGACATTCGCGTCGGTGTTGGCGGCGGCTGTGGGCAGACCGGTGCGCGTCCAGTCGCCACGTGCGGCAGCCATCGGCGCAGCGTTGGTCTCAACGCTAGCCGCCAGCGACATTGGCGCCGCAGCCGACCAGATTGCGTCGCAGGCCGTCGACGTGACGCCATCGCACACCGGCGCGCGGGACGCGACGGAGCGCTATGAGCGCTGGCTCCACGTGCGGCGAGCTCTGGACCAGCTCGCCGTGGGCTTGTAGATGGCGAGTAAACCTAAACACATCTCAAAACAGCGCGTTATTTGGAGCCTGAACACTGTCGCCTTCTCGTGGAGCGTCGGCCTAGGTGCGGCAGTACCGGTCATCCCGCTACTCGCGATGCAACTCCAAGACAACATCGCCTTGGCGGGGCTCGTCATCACGATGGGTGGCGCAGGCCGTCTGTTCGTGTCCTACGGAACCGGGTTCCTCCTCGATCGATTCGGTCGGCGCAGAGTTGCCATCGTCGGGGTAACGATCAGGATGATCTTCTCCTTCGCCGAAGGGCTTTCTCCAACCTACCTCGCGCTGGTGGGGTCGCGGTTCATGTCTGGGGTGGGCACCGCCATCTGGGGCACGGGTCTCGCGACGATCACCGCAGACATCTCCACCCGCGCGGATCGAGGTACGATCACGGGGAGCCGCCAAGGCTACATGCACCTGGGCCAAGTCATCGGACCGATCCTCGGAGCGGCTGCCTGGGCCGCCACCGGCGATATCCGAGTCCCGTTTTTCATCAACGGATTCAGCAAGCTCATCTGCCTACTCGTGTTCCTGTTCGTGATGGTTGAAACGCGATCACTATCAGACGTCGATGTGCCAGAGACTCCGGCGAAAGCACCGGTCGAGCCCGTCGTCGCCAAACCTGGCACGCTCGAGACCTGGGGCGCGGTCTTCGCGTCGGGGTTCATCCTGGTGCTGGTCGGGCTGTTTGCAGCGGGATTGTTCCGGGCTGCAGTCGGCGACACCATCATCCCCGTCTACGTTCGCAATGAGCTGGGCCTGCCGCAGTCGGCATTGGGCTTTGTGCTCAGCGCCATGGGCGTAGGCGGGCTCGGCGCATCGTTCATCGGCGGTCGCATGACGGACCGATGGGGTGTGGGTTCCGTGATGATCCCTGGGGCGCTGATCTCAGCAGCAGGATTGGCAATTCTGATCGCTGGCCCCGGAGCCTTAGTCCTTGTACTGCTCGGCGCCGTGCTTGGCGCCAGCACAACACTGGTGCACGTCGGGACTAACGCCTTCGCCATCGATATCTCACCCCGCGGCAGGCGCGGGCGGTTCTTCGGACAGACGCAGACCGCGATGCACTCGGCGGCCTTGGTGGGGCCGATCGTGGTGGGTGCCATCGCCGACTGGGTCGGATTCGGTGCAGCGTTCGCGGTTCTTGCGGCGTTCTTCGTGTTCCTGGTGCCCATAGGCGTCATGATGGCGCGCCACGAGGTCAACGACCCAGACGGGAAGGCCATGACCAGCTAGACGCCTGGAAGCAACAGCGTCTCATTGCTATCCTTGCCAGCGTGAACGACAGGCGTCCCATGAGCGATTGGATCGACATCCGGCAGGCAGTCCTCGAAGCTGCGCAGACGATGCTGCGCGACGGCCTCGTCGTGGGCACGTCAGGCAACGTGAGCGCCCGATGCACCGGGGATTCGCTGGCGATCACCGCGTCCGGCACGGACTATGCGGCGATGACACTCGACGACATCGTGGTCGTGGACTTCGATGGCGAGCCCATCGTGGGGGACGCGATTCCCTCGACAGAGATGTTGATGCACGCGGCGATCTATCGCGCACGCCCTAGCGTAGGAGCGGTGATGCACACGCATTCCACGTACGCCAGTGGCCTAGCGGTCGCCGGGGAACGGCTGCCGCCATTGATCGATGAGATCGTCGTCCACCTGGGCGGTGCCATCGAGGTGTCTGAGTATGCGTTCCCAGGCACCGAGGAACTCGGCGATCGTGTGGTAGTCGCGCTGGGGGAGCGCAACGCAGCGCTGATCCGCAACCACGGGCTAGTGGGCGTCGGCAAGACGCCGGCCGAGGCTCTGCGCGCGTGCCAAATAACTGAACACTCGGCCCACATCTACACCATCGCGAAAACGGTGGGGGTGCCACAGCAGATTCCCGCAGATGCGGTGGCAACGGAGATCGAATTGTTCCGGATGCAGCAGGCTGCCAAGGCGAATCAATGAAGATCCCTGCTTTCCTCCTTCGGCGGCTCTACGTGAAGGGCAGCCTCGCCACCACGCCGGACGGGTTCGAGTTCCAGATACGTAACAAGCTTGGGTCGGGCTATGCCCGCAGACTGTTACCGCTGATCCTCAACGGCGAAGAGCTGGATATGGCCAGCACCACGTTCGAGATCGACGGGAAAGTGGTGGCGTTCGACGCAGTATCCAACGACACTCCGTTCACTCTCGCGATGAACAAAACCACGACGATTGCCTACAGTGGTGGCGCCATCGCCGAGGGCGAGCACAAAGTTGGCATGCGCTTCGAAGTGGCGGGCCTTGGAGAGTTAGGCTTCGATTTCTCCGACACAGCATCGGCCAAAGGCTAGCGGTAGGGATGCCCACGACGCCTAGCCCGCGCGTGGTCGCCGTGACGGGCGCCTCTGGATACATCGGCGAGCGCATAGTGAACCGGCTGCTCGCCGAGCCATCCATCGCGCGAGTCATCGGCATCGACGTCAAGCCATCGCGGGCCGACCACGAAAAACTGACGTCGGTGGTAAGCGACGTCATAGCCCCATTGGATACACTGTTTAAGAGCAACCAGGTCGACACCGTCGTCCATCTCGCATTCGTGCTACGCCAGCTTCGCGATCCAAACGAGAGTCACCGGATTAACGTGGGCGGCGCCTCCAACGTGCTATCAGCCAGCAAGGCGGCCGGTGTTTCGCGCATCGTGCTGATGTCCAGCGCCACCGTCTACGGCCCCCACTCTGACAATGACCATCTGCTGACCGAAGACGCACCGTTACGGCCTCCGCCAGCGTTCAACTACGCCAACGACAAAGCGATGGTGGAGCGGCTCTACCGCAACTACGGCCGTCAGGGCCAGGGCACACAAGTGTCGATCCTACGGGGGTGCGTGGTGATGGGGCCCATGGTTGATAACTTCATTACACAGGCGTTGAACAAGCCTGCCCTGATTGCCGTGGGGCGCGACGACCCAGAGATGCAATTCGTCCATGAAGAGGACCTCACGGAGGTCCTGTGGCGCTTCGTCAGTGAGCCACACCCAGGCACGTTCAACATCGCAGGACCCGGCACTGTGGCCTGGTCGGAGGTGGTTAAGATGGCGCACAAGCGGCTGCTGCGCCTTCCCGCACCCCTCGCCTACGGCCTGACCAACCTGACGTGGCGATTGCGCCTCCAGAACGACGCGCCCGGCGTGGGGTTGGACTACATCCGCTGGCCGTGGATCGTAAGCACCGACCGCATCGAGAAAGAATTGGGCTTCACGTTCAACCATTCCTCGCGTGCAGCAGTCGAATCCTACCTCGGCGAGCCACCCTGGCCCCACGCCAGCGCGCGTTGACACCCGTCCGCGTGGGGCCTTAGCATATTGTCGATGCGAATGGTCAACAATTAATCGCGCCATCACGCTGAACACTCTGTGCATCGAACGACTGTCGGTTGATGCGCATTCCCCCAAGGCTCATCAATCAGCCGACCCTTCTCCGACCAACCCGGGGACGAAAGAGCCTAAGCCGCATGGCCACAAGTAACCAAGAGATCCAGAGCGTCGCGGACGGACAGTACCTCTACGGCTGGGCCACGGACGTGGAAGAGGAATCGGCTCCTCCCGGTCTCAGCGAAGAGATCGTCCGGTGGATCTCCGCGAAGAAAGGCGAGCCCGAATGGCTGATGGAGTGGCGCCTAAGGGCACTCCGCCACTTCTTCAAGTTGGTTGAAGAGAATCAGAACCCCGAGTGGGCCAATCTCAAGATTCCGTCGATCGACCTACAGGCGATCTCCTACTACGCTGCACCCAAACCCAAACTTGAGCTTGAGAGCCTAGACGAGGTGGATGCGGAGATACTGAAAACCTACGAGAAGCTGGGCATCCCGCTCGAGGAGCAGAAGCGCCTCGCGGGCGTCGCCGTCGACGCCATCTTCGACAGCGTGTCTGTCGCCAACACCGCGAAGGAGTCGCTGAAGAAGTACGGAATCATCTTCTCGTCGGTATCCGAAGCAGTCAAAGAGCACCCGGAATTGGTCAAGAAATACCTAGGCTCCGTGGTCCCTTACTCCGACAACTACTGGGCAGCCCTCAACTCCGCCGTCTTCTCCGATGGCTCATTCGTCTACATCCCGCCCGGCGTACGTTGCCCACTGGAGCTTTCTACCTACTTCCGCATTAACGCGCAGGGCTCGGGCCAGTTCGAGCGCACGGTGATCATCGCGGACAAGGGCTCCTACGTGAGCTACTTGGAGGGATGCTCGGCCCCCATGCGTGACGAGAACCAGCTACACGCTGCGGTTGTAGAGCTGGTGGCGCTGGACGACGCCGAGATCAAGTACTCGACGATTCAGAACTGGTACCCCGGCAACGACGAGGGCGTTGGTGGGATTTACAACTTCGTAACCAAGCGCGGCAAGTGCGCCGGGCGGTCATCCAAGATCTCGTGGACCCAGGTGGAGACGGGCTCTGCCATCACCTGGAAGTACCCCAGCGTCATCCTCCAAGGCGACAACTCGATCGGCGAGTTCTACTCCGTCGCGCTGACCAAGGGACGCATGCAGGCCGACACAGGCACGAAGATGCATCACCTGGGGAAGAACACGTCGAGCACCATCATCTCCAAGGGCATCTCAGCCGGCCAGGGCCAGAACACTTATCGTGGGCTGGTGCAGGTGGGCACGAAGGCCGAGAACGCACGCAACTTCACGCGATGCGATTCACTCCTAATCGGCGACCGCTGCGGTGCACACACAGTGCCGTACGTCGAGGTCAAGAACAGCTCATCTAGCGTTGAGCACGAGGCCTCGACCACCAAGGTCAGCGAGGAGCAGATCTTCTACTGTCAGCAGCGTGGCCTCTCGCCTGAAGACGCGCAATCCGTCATCATCAATGGCTTCGTCCGCGACGTCGTGCGGCGGTTACCGCTGGAGTTCGCAGTCGAAGCCAATCGCCTGCTTGAAATCAACCTGGAAGGTGCCGTCGGCTAAATGCTAGAGATAACTGACTTGCACGCCGAAGTCGCCGGCATCGAGATACTCAAGGGAGTGAACCTGCACGTGGGTGCAGGTGAGGTTCATGCCATCATGGGGCCCAATGGCTCAGGCAAGAGCACGCTCGCTAACGTCATCGCGGGCAACCCGTCGTACCGCGTAACCGCGGGCACCATTGAGTTCGAAGGCGAGGACCTTGCCACCATCGCACCCGAAGAACGGGCGCGCCGTGGCGTGTTCCTATCCTTCCAGCACCCCGTGGAGATTCCCGGTCTGCGCATGGACCACTTCATCCGCGCAGGCTACAACGCCGTGATGAAAAGCCAAGGGGAAGACCAGCTCGACCCTCTCAAGTTCGACCGCCTGATCCGAGCCAAGGCCAAGGTCGTTGAGATGGACGCGACGCTCACCAAGCGCGCCGTCAACGAGGGGTTCTCCGGTGGTGAGAAGAAGCGCAACGAGATACTTCAGATGGCGGTCTTAGAGCCCAAGCTCCGCATCCTCGACGAGATTGATTCCGGCCTCGACATCGACGCTCTCCGCAGCGTGGCTTCCAGCATCAACGAGCTGATGTCACCTGACAAAGCGACCCTCCTTGTGACCCATTACGAACGTCTGCTCAGCTACATTGTCCCCAACCAGATCCATGTCCTCATCGAAGGGCGGATCGTCGCTTCCGGCGGCAAGGAACTCGCCCACGAGATCGAGGCAAAAGGCTACGACTGGCTGGCCGAGCAGCAGAACGCGTAGCAGCAACCAGATGGCCCAGCGCGACTCTCAAGAATCCCATTACCTCTCGACGTTCACCGAGTTCGAGCAGAACGGCGCTTCAGCAAGCCCCGACTGGCTGAAAACGCTCCGCAAACAGGCCATCGCCGAATTCGAGCGCACCGGCTTCCCGACCGCCCGGCGAGGCAACGAGATGTGGAAGTACACAGACGTTCGCTCTCTGGCATCTCGAACCTTCGCACGCTCCAAGGGCAACGCCCACGAGCATATCGACTTCGCTCCCTACGACCTACCCTGCCCGCGCGTCCACCAGCTTGTCTTCGTCGACGGCCACTACGCCGCCGACCTTTCAACCGAGCCTCCTAGCGAGGCCGCCCACCGGGCAGAGACCGTCGGCCACCGCAGCGAGGGCCTCATCGTGGGTCGTCTCTCAGAGGCCATCCAAGAACGCATGCCACTGGTCGAGCAGCACCTCAGTCAGCCGGTGGGCGCCAGCGCATTCGCTGCCCTGAACACCGCATTCGTCGAAGACGGTGCACTGGTGTACATCCCGGATGGGGTATCCGTCCACGAGCCGATCTACTTGCTATTCATCACCACTGGACACGCGCAGGTCGTGACACACCCCCGCGTACTGATCGTCGCGGGCGCAGACTCCAAGGCCACCGTGATCCAGGGCTACGAATCGCTATCTGCGGACGCCGAGCCCTACTTTACCAACGCCGTGACCGAGATCGTCACACGGCCGGGCGCCGCGCTGCATCACTACAAGCTGCAGCGGGAGTCAGCCAACGCCTACCACATTGCCGCTACCCACGCGACGCTTGAACGCGACAGCAAGCTTGCGTCGGTAGCGCTTGATCTCGGTGGTGGGCTGGTGCGCAACGACATATCCGCAACGTTGGCAGGGTCCGGCGCCTCAGTGAAACTCGACGGCCTCTACCTCGGCGACGGCGGGCGTCACATCGACAACCATACATTCGTTGACCATGCGGTTCCGGACACATCCAGCGACGAGGTCTACAAGGGCATCCTGAATGATGCCTCCCACGGCGTTTTCGTCGGCCATGTCTTGGTGCGGCCGGACGCCCAACACACCGCCGCTCACCAGGTGAACAAGAACATCGTGCTCTCGGACGACGCCGAAGTGGACAGCCAACCCAAGCTGGAGATCTTCGCGGACGACGTGCAGTGCACTCACGGCGCAGCAGTTGGCCGGCTCGACCCGAACGCTATCTTCTACCTGAACAGCCGTGGCTTGGACTCCCGTGAAGCGCAGGAGTTGCTGGTACGAGGGTTTGTCAATGAAGTGCTCGCCGCCGTCACTGACGACGCTGTCCGCCAGTACACCGATAACGCGGTGCTCACGAAGCTTGGTTAGACGGGAGTAGGATTCAGCCCACATGTACGATGTCTCCGCCGTCCGCAAAGATTTCCCCATCCTGTCAAGGCAGGTCAACGGCAAGCCGTTGGTCTACCTCGACAACGCCGCAACCTCCCAGAAGCCGCAGTCGATGGTCGACTCGCTGGTCAACTACTACGCGGGCTACAACTCGAACGTACATCGTGGCGTCCACACGCTGAGTATGGAGGCCACCGACGCCTACGAAGCGGCTCGCCAGAAGATTGCCACGTTCATCAATGCGCCTTCGCCGGACAACCTAATCTTCGTTCGGAACACATCAGAGGCTATTAATCTGGTGGCCTACTCGTGGGCTGCGGCTAACCTCAAGAAGGGTGACCGCATCGTCTCCACGGAGATAGAGCATCACTCCAATCTCGTGCCCTGGCAACATGCCGCCGCCCAGGCTGGCGCCGAGCTCAAGCTGATGAAGCTGGCCGAAGACCACAGCCTCGACACATCGGGCCTTGACGAACTGCTGACGCCGCAGACCAAACTGGCCGCATTCACGCAGATGTCCAACGTACTCGGCACAATCACACCGGCCAAGGAGATCGTGGCTGCCGCGCACCGCGTTGGTGCCTTGGCGCTCGTGGACGCGGCCCAGAGTGTCCCCCATATGCCGGTCGACGTGCAGGATCTCGATTGCGATTTCCTGGCCTTCTCCGGACACAAGATGGCCGGACCCATGGGCATTGGCGTCCTCTACGTGAAAAGTGAAGTGCTAGAACAGATGGAGCCCTTCCTGCGCGGCGGCGAGATGGTCCTGGAAGTGACCTACGAGAAGGCCACCTGGGCCGACCTCCCCATGCGCTTCGAGGCTGGCACCCCCAGCGTCGCCGACTCCATCGGGTTGGGCGCCGCGGTCGACTACTTGACGGCTCTCGGCATGGACAACGTCCGCCAGCATGAGATCGAGCTCACCAGTTACGCCCTCGAATGCTTCAAGGAGATGGAAGAGGTCACCACCTACGGGCCGACCGACATGTCGATCCGAGGAGGGGTTGTCTCCTTCACCATGGGCGACGTGCACCCCCACGACATCGGACAAGTGCTCGACCAGGCGGGGATCGCGATCCGGACCGGACACCACTGCGCGATGCCGCTGGTCCGCAGCAGGCTACATCTGGCCGCGACGGCCCGTGCCAGCTTCTATCTGTACAATACTGAGGCAGAGGTCGACGCACTCATCGACGGCCTCAAGACAACTTTGAGGTTCTTCGGCAATGCAAACGCCCGACGGTCTTGACGACCTCTATCAAGACATCATCCTTGACCATTACAGGAGCCCCCGCAATCAGGGAGCTCTAGAACATCCCCACTTGCGCGGCGAGGGTTTCAATCCCTTCTGCGGTGACCAGATCGACTTGACCCTAACCCTAGACGACGACGGTCGCATCAACGGAGTCGGCTTCGTTGGCCAGGGTTGTTCGATCTCGCAGGCGTCCGGGTCCATGCTCAGCGACCAGCTCAAAGGTAAGACTCTCGATGAAGCCGAAGCGTTCGTACGCACGTTCAAGGGCATCATGCAGGGCGTTGAACTCACCGACGAGCAGGAAGAGGAACTGGGCGAGATCGCCGCACTGCAGGGCGTGCGTCAGTTCCCCGTGCGCATCAAGTGCGCCCTCCTCAGCTGGACCACCCTGCAAGACGCCATCAGCGAGTACCGCAAGACAGCGACCTAGGCACGACCGGCGCCACTACGCTAGCGAGACCTCAGTCGCTCCGTCGCCGCCGCGATCACGTGGGGCGAAGTCGAACTCCTCAATCGCACCATGACCTGCCAAGTGGCGCCAGACGCCCTGGCGCAACGCGCCGGTACCCTTACCGTGGATGATGCGAGCGTGGGACATGCCCTGAGCCAGCGCTGCATCGAGATAGTCGTCGAGCCGCTCAAGGGCATCGTGGAGTCGCAGGCCGCGCAGGTCGAGTTCCGCGTTTGCTGCCGCCCCAGATCTACCGGGCGCAAGTTTGATGCTGGTCTCGATCTTCACCTCGGCAGGCGCTGGTGAGCCAGCCTTGCGGAGTCGAGAGGTCTCCATCTTGATGCGCGCCGAGCCCACCAGCACCTCGACCTTCTGGTCGTTGTCAGGTTCGCTCAGCACCTTGCCGCTGAAGCCCATCGAACCGATTTCGACCATATCGCCCACGGTGATGGCGCTCTTGCGACCCGGCGGTTTCGCCTGACGCCCCCAAACACGCGAACGTAGCATCCGCTGCACGTCCGCTACCTCCGTGCGCGATGCTTCCAGCACGCGTGGGGGGGGCGGCTCCTCGCGGAATGCGGTCCACTGAGCGGTAGACTCGGCCTGCTTCAGCTTGGCCTGGATGCGCCGAGCCTCTTCCTGGAGCTCCTTGCGGACGTCCTCCACCACCTGGGCCTGCGCGAGCTCCAGCTCTTGGATCTGCGTCTCCAGCTCCCGTGCGAGCTCAGCGGCGCGGCGCTCCGCCTCCTCCGCCTCCTGGAGACGCAGACGCGTACGGTGACGCTCTTCCTGGATACCAGCCAGCAGTACCTCCGTCGCACGGTGCTGCGGGTTTTGTAGCTTCTTCGCAGCGTCCACCACGCTCTGATCCAGGCCGATGCGCTCCGCGACCTCCATGGCGTAGCTGCGTCCGGGCAAGCCCATCGCGATCCGATACGTCGGCTCAAGCGTCGTCGGGTCGAGCTCCACGCTGGCGTTCTCGAGACTCGCGTGCTCTTCAGCCTGCGCCGCCACGTTACGGTGGTGAGTTGTCACGAGCGTCGGCACCTGGCGATCTGCGAGATGCGCGATAATCGCGCGGGCCAGCGCCGAACCTTCTTCTGGGTCGGTGCTGGTACCAAGTTCGTCCAACAGCACCAGCGAACGAGGAGTCGAGTGCTTCAAAACAGCGGCGATGTTGTGGATGTGGGAACTGAACGTGGACACCGCAGCAGCGATGCTCTGCTGGTCTCCGATGTCCGCGTAAACGCCGTCGAATAGCGGCAGCCTCGTTGAAGGGTCACACGGCAGTTGCAGGCCGGACTGGTGCATAAGCACCATCAGACCCAATGTCTTAAGTGCGACCGTCTTGCCACCGGTGTTCGGTCCCGTCACAACCAGGCCGATGGAAGGCGGTGCGATCGCCAACGACACGGGTACCGGCGAGCCCTTCAGCAGCGGGTGCCTACCCTCCACCAGGTGAACGTGGGGGGCAGACGTTTCAATCGTCACGCCGTGGTACGAGCGAGCATAACGACCTTTGGCGAACGCCAAATCGATGCGGGCAGCCAGCTCCAGTGCATGGATGATGTCAGCCACGCGACGGGACACGGCGGAGGACAGCTCACGCAAGATCCGCAGGCTCTCCTCTTCCTCAGCGGCGTTCGCCTCGCGCCAGGTGTTGGTCAGGCCAACGTTGCTCAGCGGCTCGATAAAGAGCGTGGCACCGGAGTCGGATACGCCGTGCACGATGCCTGGCAGTCGACCGCGGAAATCGGACTTCACGGGCAACACTAGCCGCTCTGCCCGGACAGTGAACAGCCGGTCCTGCAGAGTGCCAGCATCCGCGTTGATGATCGACTCCAGCGCCCTCGTCGCCCGGTGGTAGGCATCGCGGCTTTCTTGACGCAACTGCCGGAGGTAGGACGAAGCACCATCCAACAGCTCGCCGGATGACGATAACTTGCCACGCAGGTCGTGCTCCAGCGAGCGAAGGTCCGTTATGTTCCTGGCGATATTGCGAAGCAGCGGGGTCTTGCTGTCCGGGCCGCCTGCCGATTGCTTCGCGCGGCGCGTCAGGTCTAAGGCGTCGGCGATGATGATGAGCTCAGGCCCCGCCAGCCTTCCCTGCATCGACGCGCGGTCTAAGAGCGGCATCGGATCCGCGCCCAACGATAGGTCGATGTACCCCGCCACTCCCAGCAGCACGCCCGCCTCAGCCGTCTCCTGCTGGTGCTGGCGCACAACATCGATGTCATACGACGGCTGCAGTGACAGCGCACGTTCACGTGACAAGGGAGTCTGCGTGAACTCTGCAAGCGCCTCTCGCACCTTGGGGAACTCCAAGAGTTCCAGAGAGCGCTGACGTAACTCGGGGGCGGTGGGTGATTGCTGATCGACCATGCAGATTGAATTCTAGCAGGCGGTGTTCAACGCTTGGTACGCTCCTCGCGCCGTGATAAGCTTCCAAACTGCGCAGGCGTACTCCGGCTGCGTAGATTGCAGAGAAACCGGATAAGCTTGTACGTCATCGGACTGACTGGCGGTATAGGGGTCGGGAAGAGCGCGGTTTCCGCTAGGCTCGAATGCCTCGGCGCCAGCATCATCGATGCCGATCGTGAAGGCCACGCGGCCTACGCGAAAGGGACCATCGGGTGGCGAAGGATCACCGCACTCTTCGGGGACGCCATGCTCACCGAACAGTTGGAGATAGATCGGCGGAAGCTTGGGCAATTGGTGTTCGGCAACCCTCAAGCTATGGGGTGGCTGAACTCGGCGATCCACCCGATTATCCGAGATCGCATCGGGACACAACTGGGACAGCTCAGGGCTCTTGACTGCAAAATCGCAGTGGTTGATGCTGCGGTGCTTGTCCAAGCGGGCTGGGATGAACTGACCGACGAGGTCTGGTTCATCAAAGCGCCAGCAGACATCGTCGCGGAGCGTGTTGCACAGGCTCGCGACTTGAAGGCAGGGGAGGTCTTGGGGCGCATCGCTGCGCAGCAAGAGCTCATACAAGAAGCAGAGTCGAAGGCCAGTGTCGTTATAGACAACGCTGGCTCCATGGAGGAGTTGTTCACCAAGGTCGAGCAGCTCTGGAAGGACCGAAATCTTCCCGTAAGGTAGCAAGAATGACAGAACAGACCTACCAGCGTCACAGCATCGAAGAGTACGTTGTCGATTCAGAGCCGTTCTACCTCCCGGTAGCGGACGAGGTCGAACTATTCGAGGCGGCTTACGCCGAGCGCGTGCCGATCCTACTCAAAGGCCCCACCGGCACAGGGAAGACTCGTTTCGTCGAGTACATGTCCTGGCGCGTGAACCAAGATCGCGTTAAGGCAGGTCGCGACCTCTCAGCCCTCGTCACCGTAGCTTGCCACGAGGATCTGACTGCCAGCGACCTGGTCGGTCGTTACCTGTTGGAGCCCGACGGCACCCGCTGGATCGACGGCCCGTTGACCCGCGCAGTCAAACACGGTGGTATTTGCTACCTGGACGAGGTCATCGAGGCCAGAAAAGACACAACGGTGCTCATCCACCCGCTGGCTGACCACCGCCGATTGCTGCATATCGAGAAGCTCGGTGAGGTCATCGAGGCCCATCCTAACTTCCTCATGGTTATCTCCTACAATCCTGGCTACCAGAACGCCCTCAAGGATCTGAAGCACAGCACCCGGCAGCGCTTCGTGGCCATCGAGTTCGCCTTCCCCCCGCGTGATCTGGAAGGCCCGATCATCGAGCACGAGAGTGGCTGCAACCACGAGACGGCGCAGCAGCTCGCCCTGCTTGGCGAAAAGATCAGGAATCTGATTGGTCAGGGTCTGCAGGAAGGCGCGAGCACCCGCCTGCTCATCTACGCGGGTAAGCTCATGGAGCGTGGCATCGCTCCCCGGCGCGCATGCGAAGTTGCCATCGTATGGGGACTGACGGACGACCACGAGATTCAGAGGAGCGTGATGGAAGTCGTAACTTCGATTTTCGCGTAGGCGAGGAGCAGCGAGCCGCTTGCAAGCACAACAGGACACTAATCCCCGAGCGCTCATCGAAGCACTTCGTGTCGAGCTGGCAGGCCGCACGCCGGTGGCTGAGGCCGCCGACGGCGCGAAGCCAGCTGGCGTGCTCATCCCCCTGCATTTCCACGATGGCGCTTGGCACGTGATCCTTAACGTCAGATCCCAACACGTCAGCCAGCACCAGGGAGAGATCGCCTTTCCCGGTGGCAGGCTCGAGCCGGAAGACGCAGACATGACTGCCTGCGCGCTGCGCGAAACCTGGGAGGAGATGGGTATCAGACCCGAGGACGTGGACGTCCTTGGGCCCATGGACGCCACGCTCACCCGCACCAATTTCCTGGTGTGGCCGACCGTAGGTGTGGTACCCCACCCCTACGAATTCCGGACCGACGCCCGCGAGGTCGCTGGCGTCCTTGAGGTACCGCTGCATACGATGCTGAACGGCGATGCGGTGCTGCACGAGGCCCGCCTCCAACCCGACGGCACGGTCCGCCGACGAAAAGCGTACGGGCACGATGGGCATCTGGTATTCGGGGCTACCGCCTGGATACTCGGCGACTTGTTAGAGTTGATCAACAAGATAGGGATGGCCACTGGGGAGCAATCCCTGGCCACCGGCCAACGGATCGAGCCAACGGACTGAGGAGGTCACACCGTGACCAGCACACCAGACCACAGCCACGTGATCGTCGAGCTGGAGAAACACCCAGCCGCACTCCTGGCTGCTTATGAAGAAGCCAAAGAACGCGTCGTCACTGCCGTCGGGCCCGCCTCAGCCCTCAAGTGGGCCGAAGAGGGAGTCCAGCTAGCGAATCTCGGCGCCCGCGCTTGGGAGGCCGCCACCGAGTACTACAAGGCCTCGCCCCAAGTCGTGGAGATTATCGGCTTCCCGCAGTTCGAGCGCTGGCTCGAAAGCGGTACTGAACTCGTCGACGAGTCTCCCGTGGTCGCCGCCGCCTACTTCCGGGCCAGCCCCGAGGTGCTCCCGACCCTAGCCCCACGACACATTGCTGGTTGGGCAACCCTAGGCCGCAGCCTGTCCAAGGGCACATGGAAATCGTCCAGCCTCGCTGCCCGTTTCTTCGACGTCAGCAACGACCTCGTGCAGAACGTGACGTTCCACGAGCTCCAGTTGTTCGTATCGCTCGTTCAAACGTTGTCAAATCGCTCCTATGACCTCGCCTCCGAGGCCTTAGTGCTAGGCCAGCGCGTGCTCCCCGCAGTCGGAGAACGCGAAGAGCTGATCTCGCTAGCGACCGTTCTTTCCGAAACGAGTTGGCGCGAAGTCCGTGGTTCCTTCGAAGCCGCATCCCGTGTCAGCCTCAGTGTTGACCGAAAGCTGCGTCGGCGCTACTTCTCGCTGACTGAGCGTCTCGCCCGCGCAGGCATGGCCAACGTCTCTGCGTTCATGCTGGAGTCAGCCCAATCGCTGGCGCGCCTTCCGCAAGAAGAGCAGATGGTCGTGCTTGAGCGCGCAGAAGACCTGGCCGACACCTCGTCCGAGGCCGTGGGCGCGTTCCTCAAGACGGCGCCCACAGTGCTTGAGCGCATCAACATCTCTCAATTGGACGACTGGTACCAGCGCGGAGTCGAGTTCCTCAAAGAGAACCCCGACGGAGGAGTCGCGTACTTCAAGCTTGAATCCCAGCGCGCCGAGCAATTACTCGAAGCGTTGTCCTCCAGCATCGAGCTTGACCGCGTCCGTGGTCTCCTCGGCATGTATGCAAATGCTCTCGCTGGCACCGAGGTGCAACTCCAGTCCGTCGGCGAACTGGCGCATAAGAACATCGGCTGGGTCTCCATGGAACTCGCCACCACCGATGGTAAAAACGTGTTTCTGCCCGAGATGGTTGACCAGGGCGAGACCAAGCAGGAGAACTTCGCCTGGCTCAAGGTGGTCACCACTCACCAGGTCGGCCACATCGAGTTCGACAGCTTCGGTTTCAATTTCGACGGCGAGGCCTCACGCTTCGAGAACCTGCGACGCAAGGTAGCCGACGGCATCGGTGCGCAACCCAGCACCACTGACGTCTCGTCCTTCTTTGACATGTTCCCCATGCGCGCCCTCGCTGCTGACGTCTTCTCAGTCGTCGAGGATGCGCGCGTCGACGCCAATCTCATCGAGCGCTACAAGGGGCTGAAAGAGCACTACTACAAGGTCCAGGACGAGACGCTCCAAACTCGCACGCCCATCCACGAGATGCCCGCACAGCAGGCGATGGTGGAGTTGCTTATCAGGCTCAGCCTGCACCAGTCCGAAAACGCCCCGGTACCCACCCAGTACGTTCAGCAGGCGCAAGAGATAGCTGCCCTCCTGAGACAGGTGCAGGACCCCAACGCCACCGTCGAAGACACGGCGGAAGCCACCCTGCGCATCTACCACTTGATCTCCCAGGTACCAAACGACGAGGTCTCACCAGACGACTGGGAGGAAACCGACCTCTCCGAGACGGAATTCTCAGAGCCCGACGTCCAAAACATCGTCGACAACCTCCAGCAGCAGATGGAGGAAGGCGAGGAGGGCCAGGGCGGTGAGGAATACGAGTCCCCCGAGGACGTTGAGTACCGGGGCGACTTCAAACCTGAAATGGTTCAACTGCTCGCCAAGATGAAGGGCCAGCAGAGCGGATCAGAGGACAAATCTGATGAGACGGCTGAGGGCCTGACCCAAGAAGAGATTGAGCAGATGCTGCGCGATTCTTCTGAGGTCGACTTCGGCGACGACGCCGAGGTGCAACAGGTCGCGTCCAATATGATGAAGGAAGCGGGCGCGGACGCGCCGGACAATCCATCTGGCCAGGGCTACAACTCAATCCCCCACCAGGACGAAGAAGGCGGCCCGCTGGAGCCCTCCGAGCCCCGCAGCTTCGTGTACGATGAGTGGGACTTCCGAGCCAACGACTACCGGCCACGCTGGTGCGTGGTGCAAGAGCGCACGGCGGTTGCCGGTGAAACGACCTTCTTCCAGGAAACGCTGCAACAATACTCTGGGCTCATGGATCAGATCCGGCGCCAGTTCGAGTCAATCCGTCCTGAGACCTACCGCAAACACAAACGCCTACCCGATGGCGAAGATTTCGATTTCGACGCCGCACTCGAAGCGCTGATTGACCTCCGTAGCAACATCTCACCCGACGACCGCATCTACTGGCGCCGCAACAAGGACGAGCGCGACGTGGCTGTGGCATTCCTACTGGACATGAGCGCCTCCACAGCTGAAGCCGTCGAGGAAGGCTCCCGCGACGGCGAATGGAACACCCCCGGCGATCCCGTCGCCTACACCGCGTGGCTCCGCGCTCGCCGTGGCGAGACGACACGCCGCCCCTACAAGCGCATCATCGACGTTGAGAAGGAATCGATGGTCTTGCTCATGACCGCGCTGGAAGCCATCGGCGACCGCTACGGCGTCTACGGCTTCTCTGGGTTCGGTCGCGAAAACGTAGAGTTCTACGTGATTAAGGATATTGAGGAGCCTTTCACCGACAAGTCGAAACGCCGCCTGGACAAGGTCGCGCCGCTCCACGCCACCCGCATGGGCCCCGCTATCCGTCACGCGGCCTTCAAGCTATCCCAGACCGACGCCAAGACGAAGTTTCTGTTCGTCGTCTCCGACGGCCGCCCACAAGATCGCGGCTACAGCCGCGAGGGAGTGGAGAAGGAGTACGCGGTACAGGACACGCGCATGGCGCTCATGGAGGCCCGCCAGTCCAACATCACACCGTTCTGTCTAACGGTCGACCGCAACGGGCACGACTATCTGCGCACGATGGCTGGAGATCTCGGCTACGAGGTACTCCCCGACATCATGGAGCTCCCGCGCCGCCTACCCCAGCTCTACAAGAAGATCACTCTCTAACAAACTCGGTTCTCACTCGACCATCTATCGCACGGCCCGAGTAAAAGAGGGACCATCGCTGCTGTGCGGTGGTCCCTCTTTCTTTTACAACGTCTCGATAGCGGCCCACGTCGCCCTAACCCGCAAACGTAACCCGCACCCCGTCGCCAGAATCCAAGTACCTCTCGAACGCCCAGGTCGCCAGGAAGAGGTCATGGACGTACATCGGTGTGAGCTCATAGACCACCACGTCCTCAGGGCGTTCGCGAGGCAGGGCTCCCTTCGCCAGAACCGCGCCCAACTCCGTCACGTCGGCTCGCGTGAACGCGCCACTGCGGATGCGTGGGGTGTACGGCAGGCGGGGCGACGGATCGTCCACCAGCGCTTGCCAGCTGCCCACCACGACGCGCGAGCGCTCGACGAAGTCTTGCGTGGTCTGGTTGCCCGCCGTCGATATTACCAACGCTCCGGGTTTCACCCACCCAGCCTCCAGAAGCGGCTCACGAACGTCATAGTGGCCAGGCGCCAGCAGATCGACGACGTCCATATCGCGGACCGCCTCTTCGGGCGAGCCCACAGGCACAACCTCGATCCCCAGCGCCGCCGTCATCTCAGCCGCGAATGCCTCGCGGTGCGCGGCCGTAGGGCTGAACACACGTATCACCTCCAGCGACCGCAACACATGCTTGAGCATGCGCACCTGCGTTGGTGCCTGCCATCCTGAGCCGATGAGCCCCAACGTTCGCGCTCCCTCAGGCCCTAGGTGCTTCGCCGCAAGCCCCGCGATCGCGGCCACACGCACCGAATTCAGCACGCCCCAATCCATCATCGCAAGCGGTCGCCGAGTTTCACCATCGAACAACATGTAGATACGCGTATCCGGTGGATTGCCGAAGACCCGCATTCCCGTCGCGAGTCCATCGCCCGCCGCAACGCTCACCCGGAACGAGTTCGTACCCGCATCGACCGCAACGTCATCAGCGAGCGCAAACTGCCGCGCCCCATCGTGATAGGCGGTCAGCGTCGCGCGCTCCACCGCGTCCAGCGGCCCATCGAAGCCGCCTAGGCTCTCCCGCAGCGTTCGCAGGTCGGCATCCGTGAGGATCAACGTGGGCTCAGCCGGCGTCGCCATGTCTACTTGCGCGGCTCCATGTACTCGGTATGGTCTGACACTTGCTCTCCCACCACGTACAACATGAAATGCGCGCCCGTATCCCCTAAGAATTTAATATTCTTGCGGAGGTTTTTGACAAGCGCCTCGAAGTCGGGGTTCGAACGCAGGTAGCCCTGAGAGCCACCGTGCTGATCTTCGAGCTCCAGCATCCGGCGTGCGTTGGCGATGATGGCATCGACCTTACGCCGGTTGCGGATGATCCGCGTGTCCGTCGCCATGGCGTCCACTTCGCCGGGTGGCAGATCAACCAACGTCTTGGGGTCGCAATCGCGGGGCACCTCTCGGGTACCTGCCCACTTCGACTCGACCACGCGCCACGAGATTCCGTTCTGGAAAATGGCCTTGCTCATCACATCCCGATAATCACCGAGCGTCGTCGGTGTGATCTGCTCCGATGGGTTCAAACCTGCCATGGATACCCTCCTGCGCTGACTCTGAACACTCAGATGCGACTGACCCGCTGCTGGTGCGCTACTTGATCGCCTGAGCCAACTGGAGCAGGGCCGCCGTCACCGCGCGATTGCGCACCAACGCCCGGCGCGACGGAAAGCGGTACTGCTGGACATCCACCCCATCTGGGTGTGCGACGCCGATGAAGACGGTACCCGCCTTGAGTACACTGCCATCCGGGGCCGTGTCATCGTCGGCGCTAGCGATCCCGGTAACGCTGACCCCGCAGTCAGCGCCGTAGGTCCTGCACGCGGCGCTAGCCATAGCTGCGGCGGTCTCTTCGCTATAAACGCCGAATTCCTCGATGACCTCGGCCGGAACGCCGGCGGCGATCTTGGACTCGGCTGTATAGGTGATACCGCCACCCACGAAGTAGTCAGACGAGCCGTTGATGTCCGTTATCGCAGAGCCCAACATGCCGCCTGTGCACGATTCCATGATCGCTAACTTGTAGTTGCGAGCTTTCAGGAGTTCAGCCACACGCACCGGAGGTTCTTGTTCGTCAGTACCCCAGATGTAGTCACCCAGCGCATCTCGGATCTTCTGTTCGGCTGATATCAACGTCGTGAGCGCCTCCGACTCCGTGGGCGCCTTCACGATCGCTCGCACGTAGATACCATTGGGCTTGGCGTACACACCAAGCTCCACCCCCTCCATGTCGTAGACCTCGCCGACCATCTCGTCGGCCGCGGCTTCGGACAGGCCGATCGTCTTGAACGTACGGGACATGATGGCCTGGCCGGGGATGCGCTCCTTCAGCCGAGGCGCCATCTCCGTGGTCCACATGTTCATCATCTCGCGGGGCGGTCCCGGCATCGTCGCCAGGATCTTTCCGTCTCGCTCGATCCACCAACTAGGAGCGGTACCCAGGGGATTCGGTACCGTGATTGCGGACGGGATCATCCCCGCCTGCCGAAGGTTCTGTTGAGGCATCGGACTCATGCCCCGACGGGCGAAGCTCTCTTCCAGCCACGCCGCCAGGTGGGCGTCAGTCGTGATCTCCTCGCCGAACATCTTGGCGATGGCGTCACGCGTCAAATCGTCCAGCGTTGGCCCGAGCCCGCCGATGGTCAGCACCACGTCCGAGCGGCGCCACGCCCGGTCGACGATGTCCGTCAACCGCATCAGGTCATCACCAACGAGCGTGACCCACTGAGGTTCCAGGCCGATCTCAGGGAAGCGCGACCCGATCCAGGACGAGTTCGTGTCCTGCGTCTCCCCCATCAGTAGTTCCGTCCCAACCGCGATGATCTCAGCCTTCAACCCAGTCACCTTTCCCTTCGTATCGTGTACGGGAACCGTGTTCACGGTTCTAGCGCCGGTGAGCACGCGCGATTGTAGCATCGGCCCCACTCGCAACCGCCTCTGCGCGTTGCCCTCTAGCTTGCCGCGATGCTACCCTTTTTAACGCTTCGCAGGTCTGGCCTGGCACATCGGGGCGGACTCTCCCTTTACTCTGATCTCCCATACTGAGCACCTCCCTGCCAATGACCACACTGCGCGGCGACGACAATCTCATACAGCTTGCCTCGGAGCATTCGGCTGACACGCCCGTGCTGATTATTGACACAGCCTCGCTCAAACACACCGCTGCCACCTTCGCCTCGTACGCGCCAGCCATCGCCACATACTACGCGGTCAAGGCCAACACCGACCCAGAGGTACTACGTGTCCTCGCCGACGAGGGGATCGGCTTCGAGGTCGCATCCGAGGCCGAGCTCGCGACCCTGCTCTCCCTCGGCGTCGCCAGCGAACGGATCATCACGAGCAATCCCATCAAGGCGCCTGCGTTCATCGACGCGATGCACGCGCTCGGTGTCGACCGTTTTGTGGCGGACTCCACGGACGAGATTGACAAGTTGGCGACGCGCGCGCCTGGCTGCAAGGTCCTTCTTCGCTTGGCAGTCGATAACACCGGCAGCACCTGGCCTCTCGACGAAAAGTTTGCGGCAACGGCCTCCGAAACGATCGAGCTAACGCTCCACGCGATCGAGGCCGGCCTCCAGCCGGTGGGTCTCACATTCCACGTAGGCTCGCAATGCACCAACTTTTACGCCTGGGCGACTGCGTTACGCGACACCAAGACTGTGTGGGACGAGGTCAAGAAGCATGGCGTCCACTTCGACACGCTAAACGTCGGCGGAGGATTCCCGGCCGCGCACGCCGACGTGCGCCCCGACCCAGCACAATCGCTAGATTCGATCGTGGTGTCGCTTGTCGATTTCCCCGACGCAACGACCATCGAGATCGAGCCCGGCCGTGGGCTCGTCGGCGACGCCGGAGTGCTCGTCTCGCGCGTCGTCGGAAAAGCGAACCGCTCGGGCACGCGATGGTTGTACCTGGACGTGGGAGTGTTCAACGGCCTCATGGAAGCCGTGGGCGGTATCGAGTACCAGTACACCAGCTTGGATCGCGAAGGCCCGGAATACGCGTGGACCGTCGCGGGCCCCTCGTGCGACAGCATGGACATTGTGGCGACAGAGGTCCGGCTACCAGACCTTGCAGTCGACGATCGAGTCGCCATCTCACCCGCGGGCGCATACACTGCCGTCTACGCGTCGTCGTTCAACGGCCTCGCGCAACCGCGCATCCTTTGCGTCTAGGCCGCGAGTGATGGCCGACCTCTGGGAATCCGATCCCTTTTCACCCATCGAGTACCACTACAAAGATCTGATGCTCCTCCACGAAGAGCAGTCCGAATACCAGGCCATCCAGATCTACGAACACCCCTTCTTCGGGCGCATGCTCGTGCTAGACGGCGTCGTCCAGCTCACCCAGCGGGACGAGCATTTCTACCATGAGATGATCGTCCACCCATCCATGCACGCCCACCCCGCACCCAAGCAAGTGCTTGTCATCGGTGGTGGCGACGGCGGCTCGATCCGCGAGGTCTTGCGGCACCCCACCGTTGAATCTTCAGTGCTCGTGGACATCGACGGTCGAGTGACGGAAGTCGTCGCTGAATGGATCCCCACCGTGGCGGGCGCGCTAGCGAATTCACCCGTCGAGCGCCACGCTCTAGGCGGTGCGGCGTTCCTCGAATCCGACCAACGCCAGTTCGACGTCATCATCATCGACTCCACCGACCCCGTCGGCCCAGCGACCGAACTGTTCGAGAGCACCTTCTACGCACAAGCGTTCGAGCGGCTCAGCGACGACGGCATCATCGTCACGCAATCCGAGTCGCTGCACTTCCACGCCGATTTCGTGCGCACCGTGCAGCAGAAAATGGCCGCAAGCTTCCCCATCGTGGACTGCTACACCCAGGCAATCTCAACGTACGCCGGCAACTGGTGGACCTTCTCGATTGCCTCGAAATCCCCCGACGTCAGGAATGGAGCACGCAGCCCCATCGACGGCCCGCGCTACTACGACGCGGAGGTACATCGCAGCGCATTCCTGCCGCAGCGAGTCCTAGATCAGGTGCGCGCGGGAACGTTCCTCTAGGCCTCGCCGTGAACACTAGAGCGTGATGGGATTCGTGATGCCGTAGCCCTCTTGGGCACGCATGTAGGCGAGTCCCGCGTCCCCGGTGGCAAACACCTCAGAGTAGATCTCGAGCGTGTGGCCGTCCGGATCGGCGAAGTACACGCTGTTGGTGATGCCATGCGTCACAGGGCTGGAAACTTCCACTCCGTGGGCCTCAAGGTGTGTCACCATCTTCTTCAGCTCGTCAGTACCGCCATCGAGTTGGAGCGCCGCGTGGATGAGGCCAAGATCGCCGCGCTGCGCACCGGCGGGGGCTTCGAAGAGGGCCACATCGTGGTGCTGCGACCCGAACGACAAGAACGCCGATGGTCCTTGATCCGGACGGTCGCTGATCAGGTCCATCCCCAAGACCTCTTGGTAGAACACCTTCGATTTTTCCACGTCGGAAACGGCGAACACCACGTGAGCAACCTTGTTGATCTTCGGCATCGGTTCTTTCCTTGTCTGCAAGCATCCGGGCCGGATTGGCCCGTGTCCACATTGCTAAACATCCGATTTTTGCCAGTATAGGCTCGCCTCCGCTCGCCGAGCTAGCATAACGTCCAGGAGCACGAAGCGCGGGATGGTAAACTGGCGCATCATTTCAGGAGAGAGTCCCGTGAGCACCCGCCCTCTCGACATCGTCTACCTCGACCACGCCGCGACAACGGCAGTGGCCCCCGAAATCGTCGACGCCATGCGCCCGTTCTTCGAAACCCAGTTCGGCAACGCATCGAGCATCTACGCCCTGGGCCAAGCCTCACGCCGCGCCATCGACGATGCCCGCGGACGTTGCGCGAACGTGCTGGGTGCACGACCCGGCGAGATCGTCTTCACCAGCGGGGGCACGGAGGCCGACAACGCAGCGCTCATGGGGGCTGCTCTGGCGCTACGAGAGCGCGGAAACCACATCGTCACCACCGCCATCGAGCACCACGCCGTCCTGAACGTCGCTGAATTGCTGCAGTCGCTGGGCTTCGACGTCACCTACGTACGCCCTGGCCGCGATGGCATCGTCACGGTCGAGTCCATCGAAGCTGCGATCACACCCGCAACCACCGTGGTGAGCGTCATGCTCGCCAACAACGAGACCGGCGCAATACAACCGGTCGCTGAGATAGCACGAGCGGTGAAGGCTCGCGCTGACAGCGAGAAACGCATCATCGCCGTCCACACCGACGCAGTGCAAGCCGCCGGTTACCTCGAACTGCAAGTCAACGCACTGGGAGTTGACTTGCTCAGCCTATCCGCCCATAAGTTCAACGGCCCCAAGGGCGTAGGTCTGCTCTACATCCGGCGTAACACCCCGTTCAGGCCTACGCAGGTCGGCGGAGCGCAGGAGCGCGATCGGCGCGCAGGCACCGAGAACACGCCCGCTATCGTCGGCATGGGGCTCGCCTTGGAGAGCGCCGAGCGGCGCAGGCTCGAGGGGAGTGGCTCCTGCCTTGCGCTCAGCAACAAGCTGGTCGCTGGCATCATGGAGCGCATCGATCGTGTCACGTTGAATGGCGACCCCGAACGACGTCTGCCCAACAATGTCAACTTCACCTTCGCGGGCGTCGAAGCGGAACCGCTGCTCATGGGCCTCGACCTCGCAGGGATTGCCGCATCCAGCGGAAGCGCCTGCACAGCAGCGTCCATCGAGCCATCCCACGTCCTGCTGGCCATGGGTCATTCGGATCTAGAAGCGCGGTCCACGTTGCGCCTCACCGTCGGCCCGGAGAATACGGAAGGCGAGATTGATTACGTCGTCGACACCATCGCAGATCTCATTCCAAAGCTCAGGAAACTGGCCTCCCCGTCTCGCCGCTAACGCGAACGACATGAACAGGATTCTACGAAACGTTACCGTATTTCCTCGCCTCGAGCCCGTCGCACCGGCCATCTGGCCACGCCGTGTATTGCACTTCCTCGCACGCTCTACCGTCCCCGCCGTCATCCTTTTCCTCCCTAAAATCCTCGTTGAATGGCTACTCATCGTAGGCATCATTGTCGCAGTCGCCATCGAGATGAGCCGCGCGTTCCTGCCCAACGTCAACGAAGTGATCATCAGTCGATTCCACATTTTCAAAGACGAAGAACGCGATGTCGTCACGGGCGGAACGTTCCTGGTCATCAGCGCCGCTGTCGCCTACTTCGCGTTCGAGAAAGAGATCGTCGTACTGGCCTTGTTCTTCCTTGCCGTGGGTGACCCATTGGCTGCTTTGATAGGTCATTGGGACCCGAGATTTCGAGTGTTCGGAAAGTCCCTCATCGGCACCACCGCGTTCGCAATCGGAGCCATCCTAGCGAGCCTAATCGTTTCCGCCCACCCGGACATCACCTGGGCGTGGTGGATCGTGCCAGGGGCGGTTATCGCCGCGATCATCCAGCTCATCCCTTCTCCCTTCGACGACAACATCACGATCACGCTGGCCTCCGCTGGTGCGATGACTCTGCTAGCGATCATATGACCAACCGTCTGGTCCACGAGACCTCTCCCTACCTGCTCCAACACGCCCAGAATCCTGTGGACTGGTACCCCTGGGGCACCGAGGCCTTCGCGAAGGCCCGCGACGAAAACAAGCCCATGCTTGTGAGCATCGGGTACGCCGCCTGCCACTGGTGCCACGTCATGGAGCATGAGTCGTTCGAGGACGAAACCATCGCCGCAAAGATGAACGAGTTGTTTGTCAGCATCAAGGTCGACCGCGAGGAACGGCCCGACATCGACTCCATCTACATGCAGGCGCTGATGACCATGCAGGGCCAAGGGGGCTGGCCACTCAACGTGTTCTTGACGCCGGACGGTCGCCCGTTCTATGGCGGTACCTACTTCCCCAATGACGACCGCGGGCACATGCCATCATGGCCGCGCGTACTCGACGCCGTGTCCGACGCCTTCCACAATCGACAGCAGATGGTGGAGCAGAACGCGCGCTCACTCACCGAGACCCTTCGCAACTCGGCGGCGGCCGAATCCGCCGATGAACCCGTGAGGCCAGAGGTCGCTGACAGCGCCTACGAGGCGCTCGCGTCGGCCTTCGATCCCGACAACGGCGGGTTCGGCGGTGCGCCCAAGTTCCCATCGACGATGCCACAGGAGTTCCTGCTACGCTACCACCTGCGCGCCGGCGAGCCTCACGCGCTCGAAATGGTCACCCATTCGCTCACGCAAATGGCCGCCGGCGGCATCTACGACCACCTCGCCGGAGGCTTTGCGCGCTACTCGACCGACGACCACTGGCTCGTACCCCACTTCGAGAAGATGCTCTACGACAACGCGCTGCTCACGTCAGCATACCTACAGGCGTACCAGGCGACCGGCGAGCCACGGTTCAGGCAGGTGGTGGTGGAGACGCTGGACTACCTCCTCGCGGACCTCTGCCACGCCAACGGAGGGTTCTTTTCGTCCCAGGATGCCGACAGCGAGGGAGTCGAGGGCAAGTACTACGTCTGGACCGCGGCCGAGATCGACGCGATCCTCGGTGTGAGCGACGCGCCCCTGCTGAAAGCTGCGCTCGGCGTCGATGCCGGCCCCAACTTCGAAGGCCAGAGCATCCTCTTCCGGCCCCAAGCGACGCAGCCCGACGACGAACTCCTCAAGCCGCTCAAGGCCAAGCTCCTCGAAGTCCGCGCACGACGCGTCCCTCCCGCGACCGACGACAAGGTGCTGACGTCGTGGAACGGCCTGGCGATACGCGCCCTCGCGGAGGCGGGCGCCGTGCTTGACGAACCTCGCTTCCGGGACGCGGCCGCGAGTGCGGCCCACATGATCCTCCAGCTAATGCGCCCTGACGGCCGTTTGCTGCGAACGTGGAAGGACGGCACGGTGCACTTGCTGGGGTACCTTGAAGACTATGCCCACCTGATCAACGCGCTGGTGTCACTTCACGCCGCGACGTTTGACCACTCCTGGATCCACGCTGCCCGTGATCTCACGGACGAGATGCTTGAGCTGTTCTGGGACGATACCGACGAATGCTTCTACGATGTCGGCACTGACCACGAGCAGCTGATCGTTCGACCACGTGACCTGTTCGACAACGCCGTGCCTTCCGGCGCCTCATCCGCGGCGGAGGCGCTGCTCAGGGTGGGCGTCATCACCGGCGAAGGCAGGTACACGCTAATCGCCGCGCGCCAGCTGCGTAGCCTCGTGCCTATCCTGCCGCGAGCGGCGCTTGGCTTCGGCAACTGGCTCAAGGTGATTGAACGCTACCTAGCGGAGCCATCAGAGATCGTCATCATCGGCGACCCTTCAGCCGACGACACCCGCAACCTTCTTCGCACGCTGTACTCCACCTACCAGCCGAACCGCATCATCGTGGGCATGAAGCCCGGAGACCAGGCTCCGTTCGCCGGCCCCCTTTTCACTGGCCGTGGCCTGCTTGGTGGGGTCGCGACAGCCTACGTCTGCCGCGGCTACCACTGTGACCTGCCGACCAACGACCCTACCGTACTCGCAGGCCAGCTATCCACGTTCTCGCCGGCAACGTGATCCTCCCGCCGCCCGAACACCGCGCTGCGCATCGCGCTTCATGTGTATGCTTGCTTGAGCGACAGCTTTACGCCTGCGAGTAGAATGGCTGAGAGTAACGGGTGAATCGTTGATAGAACGCAGTTGGTGGTTCCGCACAGCCCTCGTGGTCGGAGTCCTCAGCGCTTTCGTCTACCTGACAAGCGCTCTGGGACGCTTATGGGAATTCCTCGGCGATCTGCTGCTCATTTTCTTCTTTGCCTGGCTTGTCGGCTCCGTGTTAATCCACGTGGTCAGCAGCCTCATGCGTATCCCCCATATGCGGCGCCCGCTCGCGATTCTCTTGGTCTATCTCGCCCTGATTACTCTCATCGCCAACTTCGTCTTCCTGGTCATACCGGCAACCATCCAGCAGGTCGAGGATCTGGCCAACGACATTCCAAAGATCGTCGATGGGCTCCCAGGGGCGATCGCCCGCGCAGATGAGATTTTGAGCGGCCTGGGCATCGAGGCCCGCCTGGCTGACCGGGTCCAAGTCGAATCCTTCAACACCATCGCCGAAGACATCGGCAGATGGCTGACCGACAATGCAGTGCCGATCCTTACGAACCTGGCCTCCGCAGTGTTCAGCGTCACGTTGGTTATCGTTATCTCGTTCTACATCGTCTTGGACGGCGGACGCCGGTTGCACGAAGGCCTCAAGATCCTACCGCCCAGGGCTGAGCGTGAGGTCTGGTTCGTGCTCTCGACCATCGATGAAACATTCCACGGCTACGTTCGAGGCATGCTCGTTGTCTCTATGATCTATGGCGTCGGCACCGCGTCCGTCATGATGGCCACTGGCCTGCCTGCGGCCCTACCCGCCGCAATCCTCTCCAGCATATTGCTGGCCGTCCCGTTCATCGGCGATTGGCTGGCGCTGGCGCTCCCGTTGCTGATTGCAATCGTCGCGGGTGACTTCATCACGTTCATCATCGTGCTGGCAGTGCTGCTGTTCGTCCAGCAAGTCATGCTGAACCTGCTCACGCCTCGCATCCTGGGTCACGCGGTTCGCATGCCAGCGATGCTCGTCATCATCTCGGTGGTACTCGGCGCGCGGCTCGCCGGTGTGCCCGGTGCCCTCCTCGGCGTGCCCACGGCAGGTGTGCTCTACACCCTGGCCGTCCACTACGGCACGCGCATCCGCCAGCGTCGCGAAACACGCGACGCCATCGAGCGAGAGAAGCGAGTAGCCATAGAGCGAAAGGGTTTCGCCGAAGAGGTCGAGCGAGCCCTACAGGGCCGAGGACAAGGCCAGGCTGACCCCCCAGAGGCCTAAGCCCAGACAGCTAAGGTGTGCTCGCAGGCACCTGCGGCGAGTCCGGGTCGAATTCCACCAACGCCCAGCCCATGATGTGCCCTTCCTTGACCGAGAACAGGTCCGCGCCCACAGGGAGCGGGCTCCAAGCCGAAATGCCTTGGTCCCACACGAACACGCCCCAGAACTGCGAACCTGTGGGCTCGATGCCCAGCACCGAGCCCACGAAGTGGGAGCGGAACTCGGCGTACCACACCGCCTCCAACTCGCCGTCCACGGCTGCTTCGAGCAACTCGTGGCCGTTCGTCCCTCTGGGCACGGACACGCCCCTGAACCACGTCTCACCGCCCTCTGCAGGCTCGACTAGCACGCTAGCCGTGATCGGTGGCGCCGTCACATCTTGGTCGCTGCCGCAAGCAACAGCCAAGGCACTCAACGGTGCGAGGAGCAGCAGCAGGGACAGCGACAAGTTACGCGTGGTTACTCCAAACCTACCGAGCGCTTGACTCGTTCAGCGCCCTTGATGAATAGCGGCCCGAACACCGGAAATAGGACCACGTTGCTCCCCACGTGCAGCACCATGAACAACAACGCACCCGGGCCGAACAGCGTAACGCCGATCCAGCGCACGTACTCCGTACTACCCGCGATGCTCGCCCAGAAGTAGGCGGTGTACAGATTGGTCGCGAAGTCGTAAGCGATCGTCGTGATCAGAGCGGCCGCCACGAATCCCAGCGACGCCTTGCTCGGGCCCAACCGTACCGCACGGACCAACCCCAGGCGTGCAAACACCGCGCCGGCGATGGCGTAGCCCATTTCAGCGCCAACCTTCGTCAACAACAGCGGCGCCTGCGCGGGTCCCCAGGGATTCGCCATGTCGTAGACCAGCCATGCGGCCACCGCCACCAACACGCCGCGCCGCAGGCCCAGCGACGCGCCCGCAACGAACACCAACAGGTCGAACAACTTCACGTTAGGCAGAGTAGCCAGGGCGTAATTGCTGATGACGATGGCCAAAATGAACGCGCCAGGCGCGAGTAGCTCACGCGTCACCAGTCCAGCGGACGGACGAGCCGGGATCGATGGGGCCGATAACAGTTGCATGGTCATTTCTCCTCAACTTGCTCTCCAATAACAAAACCCGCCTTCGTATAGGCGGGTTCACTCATGAGCGAGATCTCCAACCTGTTGCACGCAGGACGGAGCAGATGGTCGTGCCGGTCTGGACTTACCCCGTCTTCGCAGAGATCACCGTTGCGTGACAGTGTCGGCATTTCACCGACTTCACAGCCGCCATTCACTCGTGAAGTGAAGACGTAACGCCGTCTGCTGTTCGACTGTACGTCCATCTTACGCCCTATCGCACCGCACGCAAGGTATCCTGCGGCCATGGACACAGGCGATTTCTTGGTCATCGACATCGAGACCAGTGGCGGCTCGATGCAAAACATCCCGGAGGGATTCAACCTCCTCGTAACAGGCCTCCGCCGCGACAATTTCTACGCCATGTACACCTCGGAGCCCGAAAGCCTCGCGGCGCTCGCCGACCAGATGGAATCGTTCGCCGGTCCGATCGTCACCTTCAACGGCGCGCGCTTCGATCTTCCCATCCTCGACCGCTGGTTCAACGAGGTGCTCGGCCGACAGGTCGTAGTCCAGCAGCACTACGACCTCATGGTCGAGATCGTCAAAGTGGCCGGTCACCGCATCAGCCTCGACAAACTCTGTGCCAACACTTTCGGCAAACAGAAGCTCAAATGGGACCACCGCCACAACGCCCAAGTCTGGGCCACCGAACCCCACCTCCTCATCGACTACAACCGAGTAGACGTCGACCTCACCCACGAACTCTTCATGCGCGTCCTCCGCGTCGAGCCCCTCTTCCTCGGCGACTCTACAGTGATCTTGCCCCCGCCACAGGAACCCCAGTGGCATTGACCACCTCAGTCCCACGGACTGCCATAGGGAGCGGTTGGCACAGTCCCTTCCACGGTCCCACCCGCCTGCCGTAGCTCGTTCACTCAACCGACCGGCAACCTTTGCGACAAGCGACCCCACCCGAAGCCACCCGTGAGTTTCACTTCAACGATGAACTCCGCCCACGCGCCGAAAGCCACTAAGCCTAGGCTGACCAGAGGGCTAACCTCCCCTACTGCCACAGCCGCCG